>TARA_B110000014_G_scaffold184810_1_pt1 | contig 12525 bp, 8 predicted proteins | sample TARA_B110000014 | Tara Oceans TARA_B110000014 (sample SAMEA4396468) | marine metagenome | biome: Westerlies Biome; feature: [MES] marine water layer (ENVO:01000295) within the mesopelagic zone...; material: water (ENVO:00002006), including particulate matter (ENVO:01000060) such... | reverse complement strand
TGAAACTTTCGCAAAAGGAAACCGACCGGCGCTGGCGCGAGACGACGACGCAATGGCCGATTATGCATGCCGTGCTAAAGGGTGTTTCGCGCGATCAAATGATGGCGCGGCACAAGTCCAATCACATTCAGGTGGTTTACGCGCCGGGCGAAAAATCCGCGCACAGGGGCGCACGGATCAAGGCGGCAATGCTTGCAGAAATGGGTCTCAAAGTGCAGCTTTGCGGCGGGGTGGATTTGAAATAACCGATGAGTGACGAGCCGGTAAAAAAGGAGCCGAGCAGCATCTCCGAGTGGCGTTGGCCAAGCGTGATCGTGCTGGTCGCCGCGCTTGGCCTCGTGGCTTTCATTTACCTCATCAAGACTCCCGAGCGGCTGGTCGAGAGGGCGGGCAAGGGAGCGGTCGAGGTGGCCAAGGTGCTGGACGACGCGGCGGCCAAGTTTCGGCGGGGCAACATCACCGAGACGTTTGTCGCCAGCCTGCCAAAGCTGGAGAGCGAGCGCGGTGGGCTGCTGGAGTTGGCCAAGGTCACTGCGACCGAGACGTTCCGCAGCGAGGATGAACGAACTTACGGCTTCAAGTGGTTTGAGGTCGATGCCGGCACGACGATCACCGAGATTCGCGTGCCGGTGACGTACCGGTATCATTTGCGGATGCGTGATGCGTGGCAGTTGTCGGTCACGAACAATGTCTGCATCGTCCACGCGCCGGAGATTCGGCCGAGCCAGCCGCCGGCGATTCACACAGATCGTATGGAAAAATCGTCGAACGAGGGCTGGGCGCGTTTCAATGCTGATGAGCAAATGGCCAAGCTCGAGAAAGCAATCACGCCGACTCTCCGCAAATTCGCCGGTGACGGGCAGCACCTCGACGTGGTTCGGGAGAACTGCCGCAAGACCTTGTCTGAGTTCATCGAGGACTGGTTGCTGCGCGAGGGTCAGTGGGGTGACGGCCTGTTTCGTGTCGTGAAGGTTTATTTTCCGGGCGAAGTGGAGCCGGTTATTGTAGAGGACGATCCCGAGCGGCGTGGCGGCAATTGAGCACGTAACCATTTGCCGTCGTCGATCGTAGTAAGTACGGTTTGCCGCGCTTCGATTCAGGGAGAGATTCAAAAATCATGTCCACTTCATTACTGCCGGAACATGCCAACGCGTTGGCCACGTTTGATCACGTGCAGCGAACACGCCTGGTTTTCGGCAATGGCAGGGCGGCGAGCGCCGGCGAGCTTTCAGCCGAGCTTGGCCTGAAGCGCATCCTTCTTGTCACCGACCCCGGCATCGTCCGCGCCGGGCACGTTGCCACAGTCCGGAAGTCTCTCGAGGCCGCCGGGCTGGAGGTGATCGTGTTTGACCAAGTGATCGAGAACCCCACCACCGATTGCGTGGAGAGATGCCGTCGGTTGGCCGAGCGGGCCGGCAGCGACTCGTTCCTCGGCCTTGGCGGCGGCAGCTCGATGGACACGGCCAAGGGGGCGAACTTTCTGCTGACCAACGGCGGCCGGATGCAGGACTACTGGGGTATCGGCTTGGCCAAGCGGGAGATGCTGCCGCTCATCGTTATTCCGACCACGGCCGGCACCGGGAGCGAGTGCCAGTCGTTTGCGCTGATTTCCGATATCGAGACCCACAATAAGATGGCCTGCGGTGACCCCAAGGCTGCCGCGAAGATCGCCATTCTCGACCCGGAGCTAACCCTCTCGCAGCCGCGCAACGTCACCGCCTGCACCGGCATCGACGCCATCGCCCACGCCGTGGAGACAGCGGTCACCAAAAAAAGGAACGAGTTGTCGTGGATGTTTTCGAAGGAGGCGTTCGGGCTGCTGCTGCCCAACTTTGCCACGGTGCTCAACCAGCCGGACGACCTCAACGCCCGTGGTAGTATGCTGCTCGGCGCGGCGTTGGCCGGGTGCGCGATCGAGGCCAGCATGCTGGGCGCGGCGCACTCGACGGCAAACCCGTTGACGGCTCAGTACAACATCGTCCATGGCCAAGCAGTCGGGATGATGCTGCCGCACGTCGTGCGTTTCAACGCCGAGCGGGGCGAGGCAAGCGGAGCGTACGCCGAGTTGGCTGCGATCGGGAAACTTGGCCAAGCGGCGACGAGCGACGAGGTGGTGGAGAGCTTGGCCAAGCGGTTGATCAAGCTGCTCGAGCAAGCTGACATGCCGGTGACGTTGCGGGCCAGTGGCGTGGAGGAATCGATGCTGGCCACCCTGGCTGCGGAGGCGGCCGGGCAGTGGACGGCCAGCTTCAACCCGCGAGAGGTTGGCCAAGCCGAGATGGAGTCCATTTACCGGGCCGCCTTCTAGATTGGCTTTCCCTTTGGGCGCTTGGCTGGTTCAATCGCCGCGTGACGAGGGACGAGATTCTTCAACTCTTCAAGGACTCCGGCGCGTTGCTGGAGGGACATTTCATTTTGCGCAGCGGCCTGCGCAGCCGACAGTTTTTCCAGTGCGCGATGGCGTTGCAGCACATGCCAAGCGTCGAGCGCTTGGGTGCGGCGCTGGCGGAAAAACTCCGTGGCTACGAGCCGGTCACCGTGCTGGCCCCGGCCATGGGCGGACTCGTGATAGGGCAGGAGGTGGCGCGGCAACTCGGCGTGCGTTTCATTTTCGTCGAGAAGGAGCAGGGCGATCTCGTGCTGCGCCGCGGCTTCAAGATCGAGCCCGGCGAAAAGCTCATCATCGTCGAGGACGTGGTGACCAAGGGCGGCCGAGTCGCTGAGGCCGTGGCCATCGCGCGAGAACATCAGGCCGAGATTTGCGCCGTCGGCGTGGTGGTGGACCGTTCAAACGGTGCGGTCGATGTTGGCGTGCCGATGGAGTGCCTCCTGCCGATGGAGGTCGAGACATTCGACCCCGACAATCTGCCGGAAGATTTGCAGGGCATCCCCGCTACCAAGCCGGGAAGTTAATCGTTTTTTCAATCTGTCACCTTGACAGTTTGGGCTCGTTGCAGTGTTCTGCCGCCAGACTATTTTTCACAATGAGTACAGAACCACAAACACAGTTGGACCAAGACAAGCTTGGAGCGTTAGCTGGAAAAGTGCTCGGTGACACAGCGGGCGCGTTGGGCGTTTTGCTTTCCTACATCGGAGATCAAACCGGCGTTTACCGGGCGTTGGAAGAAGCCGGCCCTTGCACCGCAGGTCAGTTGGCCGACAAATGCGGCTTGAACGAGCGCTATCTTCTCGAGTGGTTGTCGGCGACTACGTCACTGGGCTACGTGACCTATGAGCCGGAGGGCGAATCGTTCAGCCTTTCCCCTGAGCAGGCAGCTGTCTTTGCTCGGGAGGGCGACCCGACCTGCATGCAAGGCGGCTTCCAAAGCATTGTCGGCGAGTTTGCCCAATACGAAAAAGCGGTGGATGTTTTTCGTTCGGGTGAAGGTCGGCCCTGGGGGGATCATCACAGTTGCTTGTTCTGTGGCACGGACCGGTTTTTTAAGCCCGGCTACAATGCTAATCTGCTGGAGCAATGGATACCCGCATTGGAGGGTGTCGATGCCAAACTTCAGGCAGGCGGCAAGGTTGCCGATGTCGGCTGCGGTTACGGGTCGTCTACCATTTTGATGGCGAAGCATTATCCCAACTCTGTGATTCATGGCTTCGATTTCCACGAACCCTCAATCGTCGCGGCACGCGAAAGCGCCGAAAAAGAGGGTGTTTCCAATGTTGAATTCTTCGTCAGCGATGCGGCTTCAATGCCGGACGATGGATACGACTTGGCCTGTATCTTTGATGCGCTTCATGACATGGGCGACCCGGTTGGCGCAGCCAGCAGCATTTGCCGGGCGCTCAAACCGGACGGAACCTTCATGGTGCTCGAGCCAATGGCCGGGGACAGTCTGAAGGAGAACCAGCATGTGTTGGCCAGTTTGTTTTACGGCTTTTCAACCTTGGTGTGTGTTCCCACGTCCAAGTCGCAAAATGTCGGCTTGGCGCTGGGGGCTCAGGCCGGTCAGAAACGACTGACGGAAGTCTTGAACCAAGCCGGCTTCAACGACGTTCGTCGCACGACCGAGACACCGACCAACATGGTGCTCGAGGCCCGGATTTAATCCGTCAGGTCGAGGCAAATGAGGTTGCCTCCCTTTTTCTTGATGCCGTCGCGGACGAACAGCCGGCCATCGACGTAGGCTGGCATGCACCAATTGATCCCGCAGGCCTGCGTTCGACCGAGTTCGTTAAACACCGTTGGCGAGGCCTCGAAGAGGCATAGCTCGCCGCCGCTGCTAAGCGAGAGGATGTTTTTGCCCATCACTATGAACGCCGCCATGGCGCGCTTGGGATCCGGGAAGGAAAGGCTGTCATCGCTCCAGGCCGTCATGCCGGTGGCGATGTCGACGCAGACGAGTTTTGCAGGGTCGCCGATGCCGTAGTAGTGGCTGCCAACCCGCACGCCGTGGGTGATATTCGGCTGTGCCTCGACGTTCTTCCAAACTAGCTTGGCTTTAAATCCGTCGACGTCCGGCGAAATCGTGATGCCTTGCAGGCCCGTTTGGTGTGAGCCGACGACGACCGTATTGCGATGGGTAATCGGCGCGGCGACGTGACGGCCGTAGTCGGTTTTTATCGGCACTTTCCAGAGTTCTTCGCCGTTGGCCACATCGACCCCTACAGCGCCCTCGACGAAAAAGCAGACGAATTGCTGACGCGCAGCGATGATAGCCGGGATCGGCGGCGGGTAGCCGGGTTCGTAGTCGAGTGCGCCCCAGATTGTTTCGCCGGTGGCCCGATTGAAGCAGACGATACCGGCCCCCTTCCCGCCGACCATCGCATAAACCATCCCGCCGATGACGACCGGCGCGCCGGTGAAGCCGTGACGCCGGGAGCCGGACACGCGCCCTTTTTCGCCGATGAACTTCATGCCCAACTTGGCGTAGTCGAGTTCCCATTGGACATTGCCGTTCCGGGCATTCAGACAGTGGAGGGTGCCTCGGCTGCACTGGGCGAACACCTGTCCACCATCGACGACCGGCGTGCAGCGTGGCCCGCGCGGGCCTTGGCCATCCTCGAAAACAGGCGCCAACCCCGTGGCCCATTGTTCCGAGCCGTCGGCAGCCGAGAGGGCGACCATGGTTTCCTTCCCACCGCGATTTTCGAAATGGAACACCGTGCCACCGGCGACGACCGGCGACGACAATCCCTCTCCCGATTTGATTTTCCAAACCACTCCGGGTTGGTCGGGCAGCTTGGTTAGCATGATGCCATTGGTCGGAAGAATGCCGTCCCGGGTCGGGCCGCGCCATTGCGGCCAATCGACTGCCTGGGCCAGGGCAGCTTGGCCAAGCGCGGTTGCGAGTAGCGTGTTTCGAAAATGCATCGCGAGCAATTCAGCCTTTCCTCTGTTGGGCGTCAAGCGATATCGTGCGCGAGGCCGTTTGGCAAAGCGCGATGAATCGGGACAAACTCGGCAGCAACCTGCTCCTGCTCACCACCAGCATCATTTGGGGGGTGGGATTCGTGGCCCAGGAAATGGGCTCGGATCACCTTGGGCCGAATGCGTTCAACGGCTTGCGCTACTCGATCGGGGCGGTGTGTCTCGCGGTGATTTTGCTGGCGTGGCATCGCGGCAGGGCGATGGATGGCTTCCGTTCCCGCGACTGGGTGAAGGCCAGTTTCAGCGCTGGTTTTTTTCTATTTCTTGGTTCGGTATTGCAGCAGGCCGGGATTGGCGACGAGGCCACCGGGCCGGGCAAGGCCGGTTTCATCACGGGGCTGTACGTGGTGTTCGTGCCGCTGATGGGGTTGGGGTTGGGCCACCGGACGACCATTCAAATGTGGGCCGGCGTGGTGCTGGCGACAGTGGGGTTGTGGTTGCTGAGCTTCAACCCGGGCAACGAGCAGTGGGCGATTGGGCGCGGCGATTTGCTGGTGTTCTTCGGGGCGTTTTGCTGGGCGGCGCATGTATTGGTGATCGATCGGTTCACCAACCGTGTGTCGTCGTTGCATTTGGCGCTTGGCCAAGTGGCGGTCTGTGCGGCGGCAAGCTGGGTGGTGGCGGCGTTTGCCGAACCGATGGAGTTGGCCAAGTTTCAGTCGGCGTTCCTGCCGGCGCTGTATCTCGGCGTGATGTCGATCGCCGTCGCTTTCACAATGCAAATTATCGGCCAGCGCAAAGCGCACCCGACCCACGCGTCGATCATCTTCGCGATGGAGGCGGTGGTCGGCGTATTCGCCGGTTGGCTGATCCTGAGTGAACAACTGACCGAGCGGGAACTGAGCGGCTGCCTGCTGATGTTCTGCGGGATGGTGTTGTCGCAGGTGCCGATCCGCTTCATCCGCCTCGGCCTCACGCGCCTGGCCAACGGCAAACCACCGGTTTAGTCGCCGGCACTGCCTGCCAAAAGTTCATCCTTCACCAGCGCACGCGCTTCCTCGAGCGGTTCGGCGCTGACAGCGATCGCGCCCCAGTCGCCGTGATGCTGGACGATCCGCATGCTCCTCACGTGAAGGTTGGCGTCACGGAAGCGTTTGGCCAAGTCGGCGATTGCGCCGGGCTCGTCCTTAACGCGGACCAGCAGTGCGTCCTCGGTAATGGCGTTCCAACCGGCATCGCGCAGGATGCTCAGGGCTCGGTCGTACTGGTTCACCCGGAGCATCACCAGGCCAATGTCGTCGATTTTCTTTGCGTCAAGTGATTCGATGTTGATGTCGTTACTGCCAAGGGCTGAGGTGATGTCAGCGGTGAGTCCGTGGTAATCCCTGGTGATAATAGTAATTTGTTCCATGGTAAATGAGAGGTGGTGATAACTAAGAAGCAGGTTGCACGGCCGGTTTCCAACTGTCGAGCGCTATTCGGCAAATGACCCTTGCTTCAACAGCGGGCGGCCTTAAGTTTCGCGCGTGATTTGTTTGCGTCGAATATTGATATTGCCACTTGCTTTGCTGCTGGTGGATGCTTTCGACTTGGCAAGGGGGATCGAGTGGCAGGAGGCGGCCGGGCATCGCCTGTCCAAGCTTATACTGCCGGAGGAGGGGCAGGTCGGCTTCACCCAACTCGCGACAACTGCGCTTGGCGTTCAGTTCACCAATCGCGTATCCCGGGCTACATTGGCGCGGCGTTCTAACTTGACGAACGGCTCGGGCGTGGCGCTGGGCGACACCAACGGCGACGGACTGTGTGATGTCTACTTTTGCCGACTCGAAGGCGACAACGAACTGTATCTCAACCAGGGCGGCTGGCGTTTTCAACGGGCGCCCAACGCCAACGGCGCGGCGGCAGCCGGTCACCTGACGCGCGGCGCGGCGTTCGCCGACGTGAATGGCGACGGCTCGCTCGACCTGCTGCTGACAACTTTCCGCAAGGGCACGCTTTGCCTGTTGAACGATGGCGAGGGACAGTTCACCGACGCTACGGCCAAGGCCGGCTTGGAGAGCCGCACATCCGGGACGACGTTGGCGCTTGGCGACGTGGATCGCGACGGCGACCTCGATCTGTACGTGGCCAACTTCGGCGAGTTGGCGCTGCTGCGCGATGGCGGGTCGTTTGCTGTCCGGCAGGTGGGCGGCAAGTCAGTCGTGACCGGACAACACGCCAGTCGTCTGAAAATTGTCGACGGCAAGCTGATCGAACTTGGTGAGTCGGACGCCTTTTATCTCAACGACGGTCTGGGCGTGTTTCAGCGTGTGCCATGGGGTTCCGGGCGATTCGTCCATGCCGATGGCCAGCCGCTCGCCGAGCCGCTCGACTTCGGCTTGTGCGTGCAGATGCGCGACATCAACGGCGACGGCTTTGTGGATATTTACGTCTGCAACGATTTCCAGACGCCGGATCGGTTCTGGCTCAACGATGGCGCCGGGCGGTTTCGCGAGGCCGGCTCGGAGGCGGTGCGCTCGGTGGCCTACGCCTCGATGGGGGCGGACTTCGCCGACATCGACCGTGACGGCCAAACCGACTTTTTTGTGGTCGAGATGCTAAGCCGCGACGCGTCCACGCGCTTGATGAAAAGCAGCCCCAACAACCCGCTGCCCCCGTTGCCGGGCGGCGTGGGCAAGCGCCTGCAAGTCGCGCGCAACACGATGTTTTGGAATCGCGGCGACGGCACTTTCGCCGAGGTGGGCCGCTACGCCGGCGTCGAGGCGAGCGACTGGTCTTGGCAGCCGGTGTTCCTCGACGTGGATCTGGACGGCTACGAAGACCTGCTCGTCACCAACGGCCATTTGCACGACGTCAACGACCGCGACTCGCAGGCCAAGTTTGCGGGCGTCCCCAAGGCCAAGCGCAGCCAAGTCGGCCTGCTGATGTTCCCGCCCAACACAATGCCCAATGTCGCCTACCGGAACCTGGGCAATTTCAAGTTTGCCGAGACGGGGCAGGCGTGGGGGTTCAACTCGACGCAGACGTCGCACGGCATCGCCACCGGCGACCTCGACAACGACGGCGACCTCGACCTCGTCATCAACTGCCTCAACCAGCCGCCGTTGGTTTACCGCAACGACACGATCGCGCCGCGCGTGGCGGTGCAACTGCGCGGCCTACCGCCGAACACCCACGGCATCGGCGCGCGCGTGACGGTGGTCGTCGGCAAAATTCGGCAGACGCAGGAGATCGTCGCCGGCGGCCGCTACCTCTCCGGCGACCAGCCGCTGCGGATGTTCGCGATGGGCACCGGCACGGCGACACGCTCGATCGAGGTCGCTTGGCCAAGTGGACGCCGCTCGTTCATAGTCGACCCGCAGCCGAACCACATTTACGAGATTGCCGAGCCAAGCGGCGACCCGCCGAAACCGGCCCCGGCCAAGCGTGAGGCGGAGCCGTTCTTCGAGGACGCAAGCCGGCTGCTTAACCACTCGCACGCCGAGAACGAGTACGACGACACCGCGCTGCAACCCCAACTGCCGAGGCGTCTCGACCGCTCGGGGCCGGGTGTGGCTTGGCTGGATTACGACAACGACGGTGACGACGATTTGCTGATCGGCGCCGGTGCCGGGTCTGCAGTCGTGGTTTACAAAAACCTGGGCGACGGACGGTTCGGAGTCGTGTCGGGCGCCGCCGGCTTGAAGTTGCCCGGCGACGTGGTGAGCGCCTGCGGCTGGGTGGACGGCAGCGGTCGGCGCGCGTGGCTCGCTGCGGTGACAAACTACGAGTCACCTCGATCCCGCGCGAAGCTGATGACGTTCAGGAAAAGCGGCGGCATCTACCGCAGTGACAAGTCGCTCGAGGAAATCATGCCGGGGCCGATCGCCGTGGCGGACGTCGATGCCGACGGCGATCTCGACGTGTTCATTGGCGGGCGCGCGGTCACGGGCCATTATCCGCAGGCGAGTGTCTCGATGCTTTTGAGCAACACCACGCGGAGCCTCGATCCGGCCGGGGGCACGCTGAGCCGGGCGCTTGGCCTCGTGAACGGCGCGGTGTTCAGTGACCTAGACGGCGACCGTTTTCCCGAGTTGATCGTCGCGACCGAGTGGGGGCCGGTGCGTGTGTTCAAAAACCAGAAGGGTAAATTCAGCGAGGCGACCGAGTCGCTTGGTCTGGGCGGGTTGACTGGCCTTTGGCAGGGCGTGGCCACCGGCGACTTCGACGGCGACGGGCGCACCGACATCGTCGCCACCAACTGGGGGCTCAATTCGTCGCTGAGCCCGAGCCTCATCAATCCGCCGCGCCTCTACTATCATTTCACCGACTCCAGCGTGCCGACGTCGCTCATCCTCGCCGCGTGGGATGACCGGCTGAAACAGTACCTGCCGACTCGCGATCTGCCGTCTCTGTTTCGCGGCTACCCCGGCTTGCGCGGTGTGTTTCAGTCTCACCGCGAATACGCTGAGGCTGGCGTACTGAAGTTGATGGATTATCATCCCGCCGCTGCGCACTCAGTTACGGCTGCCGTGTTGCAATCGATGGTATTCCTCAATCGCAAGGAAGGCTTCGAGTTGAAGCCGCTGCCACCGGAGGCGCAGTTGTCGCCGGCGTTCGGCGTGTCGGTGGGCGACCTCGACGGCGACGGCATCGACGACCTGTTCCTCGCACAGAACTTCGCCGCGTTCCCGACCGACGCCGACCGGCTCGACGCTGGCCGCGGCCTGTGGCTGCGCGGGCTTGGCGAGGCGAACTTCACGCCGGTAAAAGGCGACGAGGCTGGGTTGAAAATGTACGGTGACCAACGCGCCTGCGCCCTGGCCGACTACGATGCCGACGGGCGGCTAGACCTCGTTGTCACGCAAAGCGGCGGGCGCACCCGGTTGTTCCGAAACAACAAAGCCAATCCGGGTCTGCGCGTGCGCCTCGTTGGTGGCAAGCTGAACCCGGACGCGATCGGCTCGGCGGCCCGGCTGCACTTTGGGCAGGCGTTGGACGCCACCAGTGGCACGTGGCGCGAGTGGCAACTGGGCAGCGGCTACGGGTCGCAGGACGGCTTGGCCAAGGTCTTGGCGACGCCCAAGCCGCCGTCCGTCATCGAGGTCCGTTGGCCAAGCGGCAAAACCACGCGCACATCGCTCCCCGCCGGCCTGACCGAAATTACCCTCACGTCCAACGGAAAAATTCTCGAACACAAAACCAAGTAGCGTGTCACTTTACGGTGACGCCATTGGTGGTGCATGCTAGCTTTTTCGCACGTTGAAACAGATTGCCCAATATCAAGACGGACGGCTGGAACTGCAGGAGGTGCCGTGCCCCGTCCCGCCGCCGGGCGGGGTGCTGGTGCGCACGACACACTCCGTCATCTCGATCGGCACTGAGAAAATGAAGGTCGAGCAGGCCAAGATGAATCTGCTTCAAAAAGCCAAAGCCCGGCCGGATCAGGTTCGCAAGGTGATCGATACCGCGAGGAACATCGGCTGGAAGTCCGCCTACGAAAAAGTGCGCAACCGGCTCTCGTCGCCGACACCGCTCGGCTACAGCGCGGCCGGGATTGTCGAGGCGGTGGATGAAGGCAACTCCCGTTTTCGCGTCGGCGACCGCGTGGCGTGCGGCGGCGCCGAGTGCGCGTTCCACGCCGAGTATATTGCCGTGCCGGACATGCTCGTGGCCAGGGTGCCGGAGCAAGTGCCGATGTGGCAGGCGGCCTACACGACGCTGCTCTCCATCGCGATGCAGGCGGTGCGCCAGACCGAGCCGCGCCTTGGCGATCGGGTGATGGTGATGGGGCAGGGGCTGGTCGGCCTGCTGGTTACCGGCCTGCTTAAGGCAAACGGTGCGCGCGTCATGGCGGTGGACCTCGACGAGTCTCGCCGCGAGCACGCATCTGCGATGGGTGCCGAGCGGGTGGTCGTTTCGTCATCGCAGGATTTGCAGAACGAGGTTCGCGAGTGGACCGACGGCCACGGCGTCGACGCCGCGCTGGTCTGTGTCGGCACCGACAGCAACGCACCGATCGAGCAGTGCGCCGACGCGTTGCGCGACCGCGGCCGCTTGGTCGATGTCGGCATCACGAAGATCGAGCTGCCGTGGCGCATCTTTGCCAACAAGGAACTCGACGTGCGTTTCTCGCGCTCGTACGGCCCGGGCCGGTACGATCCGTCGTATGAGTGGGGCGGCGCGGATTACCCGATCGGCTACGTGCGCTGGACCGAGCAGCGCAACTTCCAGGCCTGTTTGCATTTGCTGGGCACGGGCGAACTCGACCTCGGCGCGATCACCACTCGGCGCGTGAAATTCGACGACGCGCTGCCGGTGTACGAGGCGCTGGGGGACGGCTCCTCGAGCGACGTCGGCGTGGTGATGGAGTACGGCGAACCGGACGACGCGCCGGGCCAACCGGCGCCCAAGCCCAACGCCGAGGCAAGCGACATCCCGTCGCCGAAGCGCTTGGCCAAGCCGGTGGAGCAACTTGACGTGATTGGCGCGGGCAACTTCGCCCGGACGATGTTGCTGCCGAGCCTCAAGGGTAGGATTCCGCTTGGCACAATCGTCAACAACACCGCGCTCAGCGCGAATCACGTGCGCGATAAGTTTGGCTTCGCCGAGGCGGCGACCGATCCCGAAGCGACTCTTGGCCAGGCGGGCGACGGCGCGGTGCTGATCGGCACACGCAACCATCTGCACGCGCCGATGGTGATGGCCGCGCTCAAGTCGGGGCGGCATGTGTTCGTCGAGAAACCGCTTTGTCTTTCGCGCGCCGAGCTTGCCGAAATTGATGCGACGATTGCGGAGCATCCGCAGAGTGTGCAGGTCGGGTTCAACCGCCGCTTCGCTCCGGCGAGCGTCGAGTTGAAGCGCCGGCTCGACCGTGTACCCGGCCCGAAGTCGGCCAGTTACCGCGTGTTCGCCGGCAAGCTCGACGCCGGCCACTGGTACGCCAATCAAGACGAGAGCGGCGGGCGCGTCATCAGCGAGGGCTGCCACTTCCTCGACTACTTCTGCTTCCTGTTCGACTCACGTCCCGTGCGCGTCACGGCGCAAACCACCTGGCCGACCGGGGGGGCGCTGCCGCTGCCGGACAGCGTCACGGCGCAGGTTGAGTTTGCCGACGGCTCGAGTGGGCAGTTGATTTATTCCGCCGAGGGCGATACGACCTATCCCAAGGAGCAGTGCACGGTTTACGGTTCCGGCATCGTGGCGGACATCACCAACTTTCAGTC
>TARA_B110000014_G_scaffold95886_1_pt1 | contig 12546 bp, 16 predicted proteins | sample TARA_B110000014 | Tara Oceans TARA_B110000014 (sample SAMEA4396468) | marine metagenome | biome: Westerlies Biome; feature: [MES] marine water layer (ENVO:01000295) within the mesopelagic zone...; material: water (ENVO:00002006), including particulate matter (ENVO:01000060) such... | reverse complement strand
GGTATTACCGCATTAACAATCCGATTCGCTGCAGTGAAATTACCACCCGAGGCGGCGCCAGGATCAATTGGATCTTCACCATGAACCGAAACCGTTAAACAAGGATCTCCTGTAAGGATTACATTATGAAACCCGCCCTCTGGGCTATTTTTAGGCCAATCAGGCGCACAATCGTCGTCAATTCTTGTTATGTGTTCCACAACTAGTAAAGGCTTACCATCAACTATTCCTTTGACCTCAAAACGGAGTGCTCCTTGAGTGCCGGTTTTAAAATCTCCCATTCCCTCAACGAAAATATCTTTTTCAAGCGGACGCTTATCAACTTCAGTTGTAATTTCTTCTAGTTCAACTTGGAACCCATCGGCTAAAACTCTGATCATAGGTGCCCAAACTTGCATGAGGGCCCAATCGGTCAAGATAGGAACTTCGTATTCCATTGGTTGCCCAAAACCGCATAAAAATTTGACAGCATCGGGCTGGTCATAACCGGCATAGTTGGCGATTTCTTGAGCACGCACTTCGGTAATATTTGAAACCATGCTTGCCAGAAAAATGGGAAGCACGTCTATTATCCAACCAGGATCGATACCTGAAACAAAGATAGAAGAGTTGCCCTCCTTGCAAGCTTCTAGAACTTGTGAACGCATAGGCTCCGGGGTGGACGGCGGGTGGAGTAAGGGGTGAAAACTTGTCGATACGACATTCGTGCCGGCTCTAAGCACAGGAAGAATCTCAGACAGGGATTCGTCAGGGCGAAAATCAGCATTCACAGTGTAAACAACAGCATCAATGTCAAGTGATTCCGCAATCTTAATATCATCGGTTGCAACAACTCCCAAATTGTCTATGCCAGCTATAGAACCAGCATCTATTCCGATTTTGGAATCATTATGCACAATCACACCACTCAGATTTAGATCTTTGTGACTTGAAACTGCCCTTATAGCGAGTCTGCCTACGTTTCCAGTTCCCCAAACAACTACATTCTTAGTCATTTTCCCTCAATCTTGCTGTTTTACGCGGAATCCCATGATATGGGGATCCAGCTTTTTGATACCTTTCATAAAGATCAAAAAATTCTTCTCCAAAAGGGTTACCACCACGAAGAGGCATGGAAGCTCTTACAATCGTGAAATCCAAAGGTGCTAATTCTTCGGCTTTTTGAAAATGGTATTCAGAACGAGTGTCTGCAGCAATTCGAAAGTGAAGACGAGCTTTAATTTCATCTATATCAAAGTCCTCTACAGTATGGTCTGCATCTTCTGGTACTTCTCCCTCTTTAACCCACGCTTTGACCTGGTTCATATGATCAGCACAAGATATGCCAGTTAGTTCAGAGAAAGTGTCACTACCGAACTCTCCAGCATTTGGTCTCACAATAGTGTCATTTTCATCTACCCAAATAACAGTTGGAACGTTGCTGACCGCATACAGATCACTGAAAAGGTGGTACGCATCAATTAAAACCGGATAGTTGACGTCTTTGGAAAGTTCCTTAATCGCATCAACGTTTTCATCTATAGCAATTGCAATAACAATAAAATTTTCATCGCTTAAATCTTCTAACAGTGTCTGCCAACCTGGCAGGTCAAAAGCACAACCTCACCAACTGGAAAAAGCGACAAGTAGCTTTTTTTTGTTGCTCCACTCAGATAGAGAGTGCAATTCTCCACCAACGTCCGGGAGTTCTATGTCAGGAGCTTTTCTGTCTTTCAAGGCAGAACTACGAAGTAAGGAAAAGGTGTCTACTGCTGCAAGACCTAAGTCAACATCTAGAACGTTAGAAAAACCGAGAGTATTTGCAACATCTAAAAAGTCAACATAGCCGCTATCCGGCTCGTTTAGAGGTGTGTATGGAATACAGGATTCTTCCTTACAAAGCCCTTCAGGTTTAATTTCCCAACCCAGACTTTTTTCAACATCTGTTTCCTTTACGAATGGACGCTGGTCATACCAGACGGCATTCATGTCATGAGTGTTTTGAGTTAGAACACGTAAATTACTTGTTGCTTTTTTTTCCAATTTTCATCCTTAAGTTATTCGTTGTATTGAGGTGCCCTTACATCTTCAAATCTATCTACAGAACGAAGTGCAGGGAAAAGTCGCCACCACAAGATAACAACTAAAAGAGTTCCTGCACCTCCAAAAAGTATTGCTCCTACTAATCCTAATAATGCGGCTGCAACACCGGATTCTGCAGCCCCTAGTTCATTTGATGCGCCTATGAAAACACTTTCTACAGCTAGAACGCGACCTCTCATTTGTTCTGGTGTGGCCAAAGGAACAAGGCTGGCACGTATAAACATCGAGACAGCATCAGCTGCGGCAGCAATAAATATAAGGATTAAGGCGACTACGAAACTTTGCGTCATTGCAAGAGCTATGGTAGCTAAACCAAAAACTCCAACCATGTGAATAAGTCTTTTACCGACGTTCCGCTTCAAGGGTCTAAACGAAAGAGAGAGCATCGTTATTCCTGCACCAATTCCCACCGATGCGCGCAACCAGCCAAGGCCTACCGCCCCAACCCCGAGACGTTCTTCAGCTATTGCAGGCAGTAGAGCGATGACCCCACCGAATAGAACTGCAAAAAGATCAAGGCTTATAGCTCCAAATAGAATTGGAGTCCTTCTAATAAAACGTAAACCTTCAAACGCATCTTTTACCACTTGTTTTGTTCCGGTTGGTTTGTATTGAGTGACTGGAGGCTTAGGAACCAAAGAAAGAAGTGCTATTCCAGTTGAAAGCCCGATTGCAGCTACTAAGTAGGGAAGTGCTATATCGGCCACGAATAGAAAACTAAAAATTATTGGACCGGCAACAGTTCCACCCATAAAAGAAACCGCTTTTAACGCAACCACTCTCTCAACAGTACCCGATGGAGCCAGATCAATAGGAAGAGCCCGATTAGCAGGCATAGCGAAAGATCTGAAGACACTGAATAGCAGAATCAAAGCAAAAATTGGTTTTAAAGAAGTTGGATCTGTACGTATATAAGAGAAGAGAAGAATTGAAACGACTACTTCACCTGAAAGAGCTATAGCAAGTACCCGTCTTCTATCGAAACGATCAGCTATAGATCCAGTTATTGGTGCTAGAAGAGCAACTGGTAAAAATTCAGCTATACCAATTAAACCTAGATCAAGTTCATTTCCGGTCATATCCCATACTTGTTTGCCGACAATTGTGATTTGACCGATTTGTGATGCAGAGGCAAAAAAACCTGAGACCATCAACACGTAAATGCCAAAGGGTATTTTTGGAATAAGCGGATGCTTCATCTGTACAGTTGAATTCTTTTAAGATATAGCAGCGTGAGTTGCCATAAGTAAGCGACCTGCTCTCATGTCATGTTGAAGACTGGGAGCCATACGATTCATGACATAAGCAAATGACATGTTTGCATCAACATCGATTACTGACAGAGAGCCACCCCAGCCTCCCCAAAAACAAGCTTTCTTGTTGGGACTGATGGGCATCAGGTCGCTTCTTAAACCGAAACCCATGCCGTGCCGGATAGGCACACCAAGAATGTGGTCTGTTCCATCAGTTTGAATTTCAAAAATTGTGTCGACTGTGTCAGCGGAAAAAAGTTTAAAACTGTCTGAACTGCCATTTTGTGCAACCAAACTATGCACAAGAGCTACGGACCGTGCATTTCCATGACCGTTTGCAGCGGGAAATTCCGCCTTTCTCCAACGATCAGTATTAGCTAACTTAGCTCCCATGCGTCCGTGTCTTCCAAGACGTTCGACAAATGGATGAGGTGCCTGATCAGTTAAAACTACTGGCCCATCAACAGAATTAGTATCTAAAAGAGCGACTCGATCAAAGTGTTCGTCCTGTAGTCCGATATGAAAATCTGCACCAATCTTACTGGCAACCTCTTCTTTGAAAAAAGTTCCCAAAGTGCGTCCATCTACCTGTCTGAGAAGTTCTCCAAGTAGCCAACCTTGAGTCATTGGATGGTAACCCGATACGGTTCCCGGTTCCCACCAAGTGGATTGAGATGCAAGCCTATTGCATGTGTAATCCCAGTCGAATAGTTGGTCTTCGGTTATGGGAGCATCAAATCCTGGCAACCCAGCAGAATGAGACAGAAGGTGGCTAACCAACACTCCTTCTTTTCCATTTTGTTTGAAGTTTTTCCAATATTTACAAACAGGGGAATCGAGTTCTATTAAACCACGATCGAATAGCATTAAGATACAAATTGCGGCCATCGTCTTTGTAGTCGACCAAACATTTACTATGGTGTCTCTTTCCCATGGCGTTTCTTCTTCTGAGTTGGCAATGCCGCCCCAGAGATCAACTACAACTTCTCCATCTACAAAAACAGCACAACAAGCACCTAGATCACCTTCTTCGAAGTTCTTCTCAAAAGCTTCTGCGACAGGTGCAAAAGAAGGTTCAAAAGTTCCATTGATTTCAGTCATAAAATTAAAGTCCAAACAATAGCGGTATAAATTTTCTTAATTAAGAAAAGACTCGATAAAGAAGTCTAATTTCAAGGATTTTAAATGTCTTCATTTGTTTCAATAAGTTTTTGAATAACTGAATCTACGTTCACCTGGTCGTTAGGAATATTCTTAAAATCTTTCAATCGGTCGTAAACTTCAGCTGCGGCATCCCAAAAATTGTTAGGAACACCGTTGGTGGCAAAGGTTTCAGAAATCTCATTCATCTCCGAAACAAACCGCCAAGCTTTAGGGGAATTTAAAGTCGCCGATAATGAAGTCATCGCTTCAGCATTAGGTTGAGATAAACCCCACTCATAAAGAAGATCTTCTTCCACACCAGCATTTCTGGCCATGGCCCTAACAGCAAGAATTAAGGCACTCGAACCTTTAGTCCATGCAGCATAAGCAATTTTTAAAGCAGCAGCCTTGCCTATTCCACCTTCAAGAGAGTGCACACCTAAAAAACCGTTTGTGAAAATAGCTTCAATCTCGCGAGATCTTCCACCAGAAACGTAAAGGCGCGTCGACCCTTCTGAGTTGGCAGGAGGTCCAATAATCCCACCATCCACAAAATCTATGTTTTTATCTTTTAAAAGATCATTAATCAGAAGTTTCTTTTTTGGAGAACCCGCATTCGCATCCACATAAAGTCCTTTAAACCCAGTTTCTGCAACAGCTTTTGCCATTTGAATAGCAGCTTGTGGCGGACAGATAGAAAAAATCATGTCGCTTCTATGAATCGCAGAGAGTGTCCCGACATCTTCAAGATTTTGGAGAGCGGCACGCCGGTTAGTTTCCAAAGATCGCCCTTCGGAAACCCATAAAACCCTATGACCTGAACTAATTGCAGCAGCGGCTACTGAAATACCCATTTCTCCCGGATGAAGGACAGCCAGTATCATTTTTTTATTCCCATAGGCATCGGACAACAGTAGCTAAAAAACTTGTGTAACGCTGATCGTGAGAAGAAGTAGTGTAAAGGTATGAAAGCTCCAGAAACAATTGTTTGTGTCGATTGTGGAGGTAAGTGCAAACTTTTGATACACCCAGAAACAGAAATTGAACCCGGAGATGTGGTTGCATACAGATGTTTGGAATGTATGGATCGTTGGGATGTAGTGATGGAAGAAGAGAACAACGATTTTGAATGACTCAAGCGAGAATCGTGGTTATCCAAGTATTAAAATTCACCTAGTCGACACAATAGATGGTGGTTTAGAGGTTCGCGAGTGGGGTAGTGGCAACCCGGTAGTAATGATTCCTTCCTTGGGTCGAACAGCAAAAGCTTTGATTTACTCGCCAGTCAACGTTCCTAATTCAGGACGCGCGCTACTACCTGAACAACCAGAAATTGTTCATTAGACTATTTTTGAGTGGTTAAGAGAACGAAATTAAGATTTTAATTATCAGATTTTGTTTACGTTCAAGGCTTCTGGGCCTTTTTTACCTTCACCAATTTCAAACTCTACGGTTTGTCCTTCATCAAGACTTTTGTATCCATCACCCTCGATATTGGAGTAGTGAACAAATATGTCTTCTCCGTCGTCTACGGAAATGAATCCGAATCCTTTTTCATTTAGAAAAAATTTTACAGTACCTGTAGGCATAACTTTTATTTCCTTACATTAATTTCATTCATGTCTGATGACATGATATTTCAGTCTACGAGGGAATAGGGAATTGCGGTTAAAGTGGAAATGATTCAACTATTAGCTTCCACTAATTACCCTATTTGGATAGTGTTAATTGTAGAGGTGGGGAAATGACCGTAGAAAAATTCCTTAATCAGACGTATCGACTCGAGACTCAAGAAGAAACTCTCGCACATTATGAAGCTTGGGCCGACACGTATGACGAAGAGATAACAGAAAATAATTATGCACAACCTAGTAGATGTGCCAGCGCTCTTGCTCAATTTTCAACTATTGATGAAATTAATGTATTAGACATTGGTTGCGGTAGTGGACTTTCGGGTTTGGCTTTAAATGATTTTGGATTCAAAAATATTGATGGGTGCGACTTCTCTCCTTCGATGCTTGAAAAAGCTAAAAGCACAAATGTCTATCAGAAATTATTTTTAGCTGACATAAATGAAGAACTAGATATAGAAGAAGAAACTTACGATGCGGTTTGTGCTGTGGGTGTTCTAGCATTCGCACATGTCAGGACTGAAGCTTTACGTCAGATGCTTAGAGTTGTAAAAAGTAAAGGTTTGTTAGTAATCGGTTTGAACGAACATTATTGGGAAGGTGGTTCTGTTGGTGAGAAAATCAGAGAACTTTCTGAAGGGGATGAAGCAGAGCTGCTTTTTGAAGAGTATGGAGACCATCTTCCAGGGGCTGATATAGGTGGCTGGGTAGCGGTACTCAGAAAAAAATAATTTTTTAATTAACTGTGATTATGAATGAAATAGTTTGTCCAAACTGCGGTGAAGACGAATACCTTAAAGGCGACTCAAAAGAATCTAGGAACGCAGAAAAAGTAACTGTAATTTGCGAGTCATGTGACATCAAATGGGAACGCGATCTTACCCCTAGGTGCCCTTTGTGTTCATCAGAAGATCTTCGAGTAGCAGTGCGTTCAATAGTGGACAAGTCTCGTGGTACGCAACTTTCTATCCAATCACTTAGTGTTGTTTATCTTTGTCCTGATTGTGATGCAGAACAATTAACTTTATGGAATCAGTCAAACACCCCTCTTCCGCCTCATGAATTACCGTATGACATTGATTAGTTCTAAGTAGGGTCATTCAGTGGCTTCACTTTTTAGTTTCATCCGACCAGTAGTTGGCGGAGTTGTTAGAACAACTTCAGAATTTTTTACGCGTTTGGCAGTAATCGGCCCAAAAGACATCCGTTCCAAAAGATATGGAAAATTTGGCGTGGGTTCGAGTATTTCATGGCCCACTGGTTCAGGATTCGGAGAGAAGTGGATATGGATAGGTGAAGATGTACTTATTGCGGCAGATGTAACTCTCTCAGCAGGAATGGGGCCAGGGCAGGAAATGGTCACGAATCCTGTTGTAAGAATTGGGGATCGCTGCCTGATAGGTAGAGGCACATCAATAATTGGACATTTAAATATAGACATAGGTGATGATGTGTATACCGGAATGAACGTCTATATAACTGATCAGAACCATGGTTATGAAAATCTTGACCTGCCAATTGGAAAACAACTACCTAATGAAGAGCATGTCTCGATAGGGAAAAGTAGTTGGATCGGTTCTGGTGCCATAATCTTGCCTGGATCAAAAATAGGGGATCATGTAGTAATTGGCGCCAATTCAGTAGTTACAGGTGAAATTCCTTCATACTCGGTCGCTGTTGGTAGCCCAGCGAGAGTAGTGCGTAAGCATGATGGGGAATCGTGGGAGCTTAAGAAAACTAGAATCTCTGATTCTAATTAACTGGTTTGACAGCTCTGTCTTTATTGTCTCGTAACCCAAAAGTCAGAAGCATGCTAATGAGTGCGACAATGACTATGAACGCTATGCCTCGTTGGTACAAAGCGACAGTAGGTTGACCTGATTCACTAAAAGTTAGAGTCGCAGCTAAAGCAATTCCAAAAGCTGATCCGACACGTTGTATCGAATTTACGAAAGCCAGTGCGGAACCTATCCGATCCGGTTGAACATTTTGGGAAGCTGAAACGGAAAGCAATTGCCAAATAGTACCCATGCCAAAACCTGCGCAGGTTACTGTTATTAAAAGGCATAAGATTGATTCTTTTTCGTCTGCAAAAATCCAGAATTGCAAAAATCCAAGTGTGTATACAGTTATTCCAGTAAGGATGACAGGAAAGTGGCCGTACTTATCTGCCATTCGACCGGTAGGTATCGACGTTAAGACAACCATCCCTGGCATAACGGTAAGGATGACACTTGCTTTTATCAAACCAAAATTCCAAATGTCGGTTAGATAGAGAAGGAGAACCAGCCAGTGTGAGAAAAAAATACATGCAATAGTGAATGCTAAAAAAGATGTAAATCTGTATTTTCGCCTTTTGAAAAGAGGTAATGGGATTTGAGGGTCATTACTGACTTTTGATCTTTGTAAGAAGACATATGTCAACGAAAGTGACAGCACCAAAGTCCCTAAAAAGTTGATAGAAAGCCAACCCCATTCGTCGGCTTTGGAAAGCGAGAACACTAGGAAAGCGACTGCGAAGACAGCAAGGGCGGAGTCTAAGAAATCTATTTTTCGTTGTGTATTTCTTCCTGGTACTTCTGCGTCTTTCCATGACAGGAAAGCTGCTAAAAGTGCGATTGGTATTTGCGAAAAATATCCAAAACGCCATGAGAATGAATCTATGAGTAGGGTTATTACGATAGGTCCGGCTACCCCAGACACTCCCACAAAAATACCCACGCGTGCTAAAGCCATGTTTTCAGAGTCTGATGTAGATTTCGCTACGAGGATGGCTGCTGCCAAAGGTGAAATAATTGCTAGAGATACTGCTGTTAGACCCCGGAATGCGATCAGGAACCACAAGTTTGGTGAAAGGGCACAGAGTAGGTTAGTGAAAGCGAAAAATAATATTCCCCATTTGTAAAGGTTTTGGTATCCGTATTTTTCTCCTAAGCGACCACCTTGGAGTAAAAGTGAAGAACTGATAACCCCAGTAATTGTTAGTATCCAAGCAGCATCAGTAGCGTCGCCGGAAGCTAGAACATCACGAATTTCAGGAAAAAGAAAAAACATGGTTGTTGCTTCCCAACCTGAAACAAAGCCGCAAAGACTTGCACCGATAGTTATACGTCTATTTGTTTTCAAGGAAAGACAATGGTTAGGAATATAAATGCAAGCAAGAACAAAGCTTATTAAAAAATAGTTGCAGATACTCTGAGCGCTTCTAGGTTAGTGATATGGATCCCATTAATCTTGTCGTTAAGCCGCGTTTCAGGGGCAGGATTCATGAGTTCAGTTCCGTGGTGGCTGCTTTTTTGATATTACCGATGGTTCTTTCAGTATCTGGTTTTAAAGAGCGACTCATAATACTGCTTTTTTCTGTTTCCATAACTCTGTTATTGGGAGTATCAGCTATTTACCACCGGATTGATTGGAAAATAGGTATGCAGCGTTGGATGCGTCAACTTGATCATTCTTTAATATTCATAGCGATAGCAGCGACGTATACACCCATAGCTGTATTTGCTTTATCTCCAGGGTCAGGAAAGCTAATTTTATTTATAGCTTGGGGAGGATCTGCGATAGGAATAGCAACGCGTTTTTTCTTTGCAGATATTTCGCCGAAAGCTGTAGCTTTCCCTTACATTCTTGTGGGTTGGAGCTTGCTGCTCGTTGCATCTGATGCTTGGAGGAGTCTAGGAATTTCGGGTTCTATTCTAATTTTACTTGGAGGAATTTTTTACACCGTGGGTGCTGCCGTATTCGCATATCAGAAACCGGACCCATGGCCACATATTTTTGGATTTCATGAAGTTTTTCATTCTTTTACTTTTTTAGGAGTTTCGCTTCATTACTTTGCGATTGCATTCATAGTTGCACCAATGGCGGTGAGTTGATTTCGTACCTCTAAAGAGACATGTTTTCTATCATAGAAGCCATTTGGCTCTGAATTTTGTCGATAGCTTTTTTTGATCGAATCATGACTTTAAATTCAGTTATGAGACTTTCATCATCGCAGGAAATAATATCAATACCGTTGATTTCTATTCCATCAATAATTGTTTCAAATTCAAGAGCTGCATGATTTTCATTGAGAATGTATTTCGTGTAATTAAAAGATCCAGAATTTGTTAATGATTGATTGTTCTCCTGCTCTCCTTTGTCACCCGGAAAAACTTTATATGCAGCGTTTAAATACAGTTTCGTTAACTCGCGACCTTTTAAAGGTTTGAAAACAACTGGGGAAAAAAAAATACATTCTTCGTGTATTAGGTCATCCAGTTCTAAATCTCCACGGAGGAAAGAATGCCAGTTCTCAATAGTTTTTTCAATCATTTTTTACCAAGTCAATTTTTAAGTTTGTTATGTTCGTCAATGAATCTAACAGCTTCCCCTAGTGACTTTTTGGCCTCAGGTATGAAAGCAAAAAGTGGGTACACATGCCAGAGTCCTTTTGCGATTTCAATTTCGACCTCGACACCTGCTTCAGAAGCAAAATCTTTTAGTCGCTCTGAGTCTGATAAAAGTAATTCTTGATCACCAACCTGAATGAGTATCGGTGGGAGGCCTTCTAAATTAGCAAGAAGAGGAGAAATACCCGGATTGTTAGCATCTTCATCACCCCTGTAACGGTCAGCAGCGGTGTGAATCCAATCTGGTGCGAGCATTACGTCGACTTCAGCTTTTGACTCCATGGATTCTCCCGAATGCGTTAAATCTAACCATGGGGAAATCAGATAAAGACAACTAGGTGAAAGCCCGTAGTCGTCACGTAAAGAAATTGCTGTAGCTAGTGTCGCACCGCCACCGGCGGAATCACCGGCAACGGCTATCTCATCGCCAGTTTCATTTTTTAAAGCTAAAAAAACCGAGACACAATCTTCAAGTGCAGCGGGGTAAGGGTTTTCAGGTGCTAAACGATAATCAACAGCGGTGATGACGGTATTCGTCATGAGAGAAATAACACTAATAGGAGAACGGTATATCTCTGCTGAACCCATCATGTAGCCGCCGCCATGCAGGTAGAGGATGTGTTGACCGTTTTTTGGAAGTTTGGGGGTGAAGCGTAGACAGGGTATATCTCCGATGAGTATTTTTTCGCATGAGACTTTTTTACTAGCTGGTAGGTTTCCTGAAATTTTTTTAAAATTCTCTCTATCTTCTTCCAGGGACCTTTCTTCATCAGGCTTCTGACGTTTGAGAATGAGACGCATACTTTTTGCTCTGAGACTTAACATTTATACCGCCTTAAAGAAAGTTGATCGTTTAACTTCTGCTATTTGAATTGTGTACTCGCTGTACCAACCGGTTTTACCTTTAGCCTGTGCTGTCTGATGTTCAAGATCGTTACGCCAAGCGTTAATAGAATCCTCTGATTTCCAATAACAGACAGTTATCCCATATCCGTTCTCATCACGAGCTGAATGCATACCCATAAAACCATCATACTTTTCTACTAATTCAGCCATTCGATCAGAAGTTTCGTCGTAACCGTCAAGGTTTTCGCCTAACTGAGTTGTGAAAATTGATGCGAAATAAGGAGTTTCCCAATTTGGGTGCTGGTGGATAATTGAATCCATCAACAATTCTTACATCAAAAAAGATTTACAAGCGAGACGGAGGTTAGTTGCTCAGGATTGAATCTGAAAAACGCCATTCTTCGTTTTGATTCTCGAACTGGAACCAGTTTTCCCATGCAAAAACAAAATCAGGATTCGAAGGGTTCAAATCAGCACGCTCACAGTTGTGATGAAAGCTTCCATCCAGAATGCCTTCATGTGAGATCCAACCTTTTTCCACCATTAAACGAACCATGATTGCTGCTCTGGTAGCAATCCCAGACCCTGTCACATCATTTGATCGATCTTCGTTAATAAGGTTTGAAGCTTCTCTAAACAAGTTGTTCAATGGGCCTCTATAACCAATTCGGTCGTAGTTTTGGCGATCAGCGTCAGTGTACATTTCGTCTGCAGTAAAGAAAGTGAAATAATCAGCTGCGCCTTCTACAACGGCATGCGCATGTTCGCCACGACCCATGCGTTCGATGGTGTCGTTGCAGTACTCATTGGCGATGTCACGTTGGAAAGCGTGATAAAGCTCATGAACCAGAAACCTTTGGAGATTCCAGGTTTCTATGCCATCTTTCCATGCCATCATGACAAGACGTGTTTCCTCACATAAGCCTCTATGAGTAGAAGTATCAGCACCATTTTCTAGCCAGAAACGATAACTTTCGAGTTCTTCGTTTCGGTGACCCCTTTGTTCACTCATGCAAGGATCGTTTAGGAGCCATTGTTCTGTTTGCGCCATGATGAGGTCAATTTCGGATTGCGAAAGTATGACTTCATTAGAGTTAAATGGCATGCCAGGAATTTCTTCCCCGATGTATTCACCAATGTTGTATGCAACAACTAAAATATTCGAAGTTCTTTCAGACATTTTGTCCGATGCGAAGT
>TARA_B110000014_G_scaffold257906_2_pt1 | contig 12548 bp, 10 predicted proteins | sample TARA_B110000014 | Tara Oceans TARA_B110000014 (sample SAMEA4396468) | marine metagenome | biome: Westerlies Biome; feature: [MES] marine water layer (ENVO:01000295) within the mesopelagic zone...; material: water (ENVO:00002006), including particulate matter (ENVO:01000060) such... | reverse complement strand
AAGGATATCCCGATTGGGCAGGAAGTCCTTTATACCCTACAGGAGTTCCATTATTATGGACATTGATATTTTCCAATACTACAAACAAAGACCTTCTATACCAGGAAATACAATCAATTCTAGATAATCAATTCGATTGGCATGGAGTTATAGGCCCCTTGCTAGATGAAAGAGATAGGCAAATAAGATCTTCAATATTATCAACTGAGGCTAGCTTGGGAGGAAATAGCTGTGAACTAGTTTATAATTCTGAAGAAATATCAGGTAATCAGTCTTTATTTTGCGATAAAAATAAAGCTTCTATAAAACGCTTTATAGAAGAGCATTCAGCAGTTCTTAGAGAAGAGATCAATTAAATATTAAATTTAAACTATATTAGAAGACGGTCTTTCTTTTATTTCCTGAATCCATCTATTTAAATTCTTATGAGATTCTGGAATTTCAATTTTAGCAGGCCGACAAAAATCAATTGCACATAGGCAAGTAATATCCGCTATAGAGTAATTCTTACCTCCAATAAATTCTTTGTCTGATAATTCCTGATTTAGGTATTTTAATCTTTTTTCAGCTAAAGATTTTTGAACAAGTCCAAATTCAGTATTTTGATTTTCAAGACCTGAAAAGGCTGGATGAGTATGCCTGAAAGCACCAGCTACTGTCATTAATAGCTCCAATTCCATTTTTCTATTTTGCATCTCTATGACCACTTTCTCCATATCTGTGTTTCCAAAAAGAGAGGGTTCAGGATTTTGTAATTCAAAGTAATAACATATTGCTACACTTTCTAAAATGATTGATCCATCATCGAGGACTAAGGCAGGAACTCTACTAAATGGAGAAATTTTTTTGTACTCATCCGTTTTATGCTCTTGTTTCATGATTGAAATTTCTTCAATAGGAATGTCAATTCCTTTTTCAGCAAGAAAAATTCTAACTCTTCTTGGGTTTGGAGCACCTTCAGTTGTATAAAGCTTCACGATATAACTTTAATTAGATTCTATATCAAAGCCATTGTTTGCCCATTCAGAAAATCCACCACTCAGGGAAATAGGACTTTTATAACCCATTTTTAGAAGGTTATCTGCAGCTAATGCTGACCTAAAACCGCCCTGACAATAAAGGACTATTTGAGCATCTCTGTTTGGTATTGAATTCTCTATATCTCTTTCTATTATGCCTTTTCCTAGATGCAAGGAATTAGGAATTCTTCCTTGGTCCCATTCTCTATCTTCTCTAGTGTCTATTATGTAAATTTCTTCTTGAGAATCTAATTTAGATTTAAGTTGTATTGTATCTATTTCACTAACTCTGGAAAGAGCATCTTGAACAAGCTCTAAGAATGTTTGATTATGTTTCATTTAGCATATTATCTAAAGAATTTAGAAGAAAAGAAAGGAAAATTCTAGGAAGCTAGTAAAAGGGTTTTAATTTCGCCCGGTCTATTAGTTGTTATCGAACTCAGGCCCAACCTGGAATAAAGCTTAGCCTGTTCTGGTTGATCAACAGTCCAAACATGCACTTTTTTATTAATAGCGGTAATAGAATTTATAAAGCTTTCTGTTAATTGAGGATGGGCTTGAGCGCCAATTCCATCTATATTACTCTTCAATATTGCAGAATTTAAAGAATCTATGTCTAGAATATTACTTTGGTCAAAGGAAATAAGAAAATTAGTCTTTATGCCTGGTAGGTCCTTTTTCACTTGACTCAAAATTTCTCTATTGAAAGATATTATATAAACCATTTTTTCAGAAATTTTAGACTCTTGTATTGTGTTTATTAGAGACTCTTTTACTTCTATACCTGACTTTACTTCTATAAATATTTTTTTATTTTCAGGCATGGAGTTTAAGACTTCAAGTAAAGTAGGGACTGCTGAGTTAGTCCATTCTTTTCCTCGCCAAGATCCTGCATCTAGCTTCTTAATTTCTTCTAAGCTTAATTCATCTATCAAGTTATCTTTCCCAGTGGTTCTCAAGAAGTTATTATCATGTATACAAACTAGGTTCCCATCAGAAGTGATCCTAACGTCAACCTCAACGCCGTCTGCTTGTTGCTTCCAAGCCTCTTCAATCGCAGCCAGTGTATTTTCCGGTGCATCTTCAGAAGCTCCCCTGTGTCCAATTATATCTATCATCTAGTCCCAAGAAAGAGCGCCACCAGTCTGATATTCTGTGACTCTAGTTTCAAAAAAGTTCTTTTCTTTTCTCAAATCCATGATTTCTGACATCCAAGGAAATGGGTTTTCTGCTTTAGGAAATTCTTCTTCTAACCCTATTTGAATTAGTCTTCTGTTGCCGATGTAATTAAGATATTCTTCCATCATATTGGCGTTCATACCTAGGACTCCCCTTGGCATAGTGTCCCTTGCGTATTCTATTTCTAGTTGCATGCCTTGAAGTATCATGCCAGCTGCTTGCTCTTGCATCTCTTCGTCCCAGAGTTGAGGATTTTCCAATTTAATTTGGTTTATCACATCTATTCCAAAATTAAGATGCATTGATTCATCTCTTAAGATGTATTGAAATTGTTCTGATGTTCCAGTCATCTTATTTCTTCTCCCCATAGACAGTATTTGAGTGAATCCGCAGTAAAAGAAAATTCCCTCAAGTACGCAGTAAAAAGCAATTAGATTTTTTAGTAACTTCTTATCCGTTTCATCCGTTCCTGTCATGAAGTTAGGGTTGTCTAGTTCTTTAGTAAATTCTAGCGCCCAAGAGGCTTTTCTTGCAACGGAAGGAACTTCTCTATACATGTTAAATAACTCAGCTTCATCCATTGCTAAAGATTGGATCACATATTGATATGCATGAGTATGAATAGCTTCTTCTAAGCTTTGTCTAAGGAGATACTGTCTGCACTCTGGATTAGTTATGTGTTTATAGACTGATAAAACAAGATTATTAGCAACAAGAGAATCTGCAGTAGAAAAGAAACCTAAACTTCTCATAACTATCTTTCTTTCGTCTGCAGAAAGACCTTCTTCTGATTTCCATAAAGCTATATCAGAGGTCATGTTTACTTCTTGGGGCATCCAGTGGTTTGCACTACCATCAAGGTATTTTTGCCAGGCCCATTCATATTTAAAAGGAACTAGTTGATTAACATCTGCTCGGCAATTTATCATTGCTTTTTGATCAACACTTACTCTAGACCCAGAACCTTCTAGCGTTTCTTCGCCTAATTGAGAGTCAAAGTTTTCTATAGCTGCTTTTGCTTTTTCTAATCTTGATCCTCCTTTTGAGGTATCTAAGATTATTTTTGATGTCTCTTCTTGTACTCCCTGAGAAATTTCTTTGTTCTGCTGAATCTCTACAGGTGCACTATTTACAAGCTCTACTTTTTCTTTTTCTTCAAATTCATCCCAATTTAACATTTCTTTTTCTCCTTTTCTTTATTGACAAGCGTCGCAGTCTGGATCGGTGATAGAGCAAGCTTCAGGAAGGGGGGCAGGTTCTGAAGATGCACTGACTGCATTGAGCTCTCCCGTGTGGATAGTGGATTTCTCTGCTGTGGTCGCTCCTTTAGATCTTAGGTAATAAGTAGTTTTTAAACCTTTGAGCCAAGCCATTCGATACATAATATCTAGTTTTTTTCCGCTGGGTTCATTTATATAGAGGTTAAGCGACTGGCTTTGATCAATCCATTTTTGTCTTCTACTAGCGGCTTCTATTATCCATTTAGGTTCTATATCAAAGGCAGTAGCGTATAGTTTTTTAATTTTTTCAGGAATACGCGCAATTTTATCTACGTTGCCATCAAAATACTTTAAGTCATTAATCATTACATCGTCCCAAATTCCTTCTTCTTTAAGGGCATCTACTAGATAGAGATTTGCTACCGTGAACTCTCCCGACAAGTTAGACTTCACAAATAAGTTCTGATAGGTGGGTTCTATGGACTGTGTAACGCCCGTTATATTAGCTATGGTAGCTGTTGGGGCTATAGCCATCACATTAGAGTTTCTCATACCCTGACTATTAATTAATTCTCTTAGTTTAGGCCAATCCATTTTAGAGCTCTCATCTACGTCTAGGTAGTCTTCTCCTCGATTTTCTCTAAGATTTTTTAATGAATCTATAGGCAAGATTCCTTTACTCCATAAAGAGCCGTCATAAGTACTATACTTTCCTCTCTCTGAGGCTAGGTTAGAAGACGCTTTAATTGCGAAGTAACTTACCATTTCCATAGATTTATCAGCAAACTCTACTGCTTCTTGAGATGCGTAAGGTATCTCAAGGGCATATAGAGCGTCATGAAAACCCATGATTCCAAGGCCTATAGGCCTATGTTTAGCATTGGAATTTTCCGCTGCTTTTACGGCGTAATAATTTATATCTATTACATTATCTAACATGCGGATTGCTGTATTTATAGTTTTCTCTAGTTTAGATTCATCTAGCTCTCCATCTATAAGATGATGAGTTAAGTTAACAGAGCCTAGATTACATACTGCTATTTCTTCTTGGCTTGTATTTAGGGTTATTTCAGTACAGAGGTTAGATGAGTGAATCACTCCAGTATGCTGCTGCGGAGATCTTATATTGCAAGCATCTTTAAAAGTGATCCAAGGATGTCCTGTTTCAAATAACATAGAAAGCATCTTTTTCCATAGCTCGCCTGCATCTATTTTTTTGAAAAAGGTTATTTCTCCTGTTTCTGTTTGTTTTTCATATATTTCGTAAACTTTTTTAAATTCTTTGCCATATAAGTCATGAAGATCTGGTGTGTCGCTAGGCGTAAATAGGGTCCAATGCTTTCCCTCCGAGACCCTTTCCATGAATAAATCAGGAACCCAGTTGGCTGTATTCATGTCATGCGTTCTTCTTCTATCGTCCCCTGTATTTTTTCTTAGCTCCACAAACTCTTCTATATCCATGTGCCAGGTTTCAAGATATGAGCAAACCGCTCCTTTCCTTTTTCCTCCTTGGTTTACTGCTACTGCCGTGTCATTAACTACTTTTAAGAAAGGAACAACACCTTGAGATTTTCCATTTGTTCCTTTTATTTGAGAACCTAATCCTCTAACAGGGGTCCAGTCATTTCCTAAGCCTCCAGCCCATTTTGAGAGCATCGCATTGTCTTGTATTGCTCCATATATTCCATGAAGATCATCAGGAACAGTAGTTAGATAACATGATGACAATTGTGAGTGGACTGTTCCAGCATTAAATAGAGTTGGTGTTGAACTCATATAGTCAAAGCTTGAAAGCAACTTATAAAATTCAATTGCTTTTCCTTCTTTATCTTCCTCTCCCAGGGAGAGTCCCATCGCTACTCTCATAAAGAACACTTGAGGTAGCTCATACCTTATGTCTCCGTCATGGATAAAATACCTGTCATATAAAGTTTGAAGTCCTAAGTACGTAAATTGATTATCTCTATCCTTTTGTAGTTCTTTACCTAGAATTTCTAGATCAAAGTTTGCTAAATCTTCATTTAATATTCCGTTCTGGATCCCTTTTTTTATAAAAGAAGACAGGGCGATTGGGTATAAAGTTTCCATTTCTTCATGAGTGGCAGACTTGGCCACCTCTAAGTACCTCAAAGCCTCTGTTCTTATATTATCTAAAAGAATTCTTGCTGTAGCGAAGGTATAGTTTGGTTCTTTTTCTACCAGAGTTCTAGAAGTCATTACTAGTGAGGTTTTTACATCTTCCAAAGAAACACCGTCATAGAGATTTTTTTCTGCCTCTATCACTATTTCTTCAGAACTGGTTCCTGGGAGTTTGCTGCAGGCTTCTTCTACTACTTTTTTTATTCTGTCAAGATCTAGGTTTTCTTCTGTTCCGTCTTCCAGTTTTACTTTTAGGTTATTTTTTATTTCTTGGCTATTTTGGGTTTCTTGGATTTCATCTGTTCTAGCATTCCGTCTTTCTTCTCTATACAGAACGTAGGTTCTTGCTACCTTTCGTTCCCCTGAGCGCATAAGCTCAAGTTCTACCTGGTCTTGGATTTCCTCTATGTGTAGAGTTCCCCCAGAAGGCATTCTTCTTTGAAAAGTATCAGTAATTGAATTTGCATATTGATTAACTTTGTCGTGGATTCTTGTAGAGGCAGCCGCAGCTCCTCCTTCTACAGCTAAGAAGGCTTTTGTCATAGCTATGGCTATTTTTTCTGCATCGAAAGAAACTACTGCTCCGTTTCTTTTAATTACTCTTAGTTGGCCTGGTGCTATTGCTGGCTGGGCTTTCTGGCTTTGACTTTGGTTCTTGTTTGTCTCTTTTGTGGTTGTTTGTTCTGTTCTTTCCATTAAGCTGTTCCTTTTTTAATCACTATATGTTGTGTTTATATAAACTACATAGCACAAGATAAAGTGTTTTTAGTAAAATTACAATACCATAACTACAATTAAATTAAGTTAGTTTCTTGTGGATATCTTGTTGACTTTATTTTCGCGTTATAATCTCACTATATGACTAAGAAAATAATATCTATAGACCAAGGTACTTCGAGTTCAAGGGCTATTCTATTTGATGAAAATCTATCTTTTTTATCTTCTGAACAAGAAGAATTCGAGCAATTCTTTCCTAAAGATGGCTGGGTTGAACATAACCCGCTTGATTTACTCGGTTCCGTATTATCCGTTACCAAGAAACTTTTTTTATCCAATAACCTGAGACCTTCCGATGTTGCTTCTATAGGGATTACCAATCAAAGAGAAACTACCTTAGTTTGGGATAGAGGAAGCGGTAAAGCTATATATCCGGCGATAGTATGGCAAGATCGGAGGACTTTTTCATTATGCGAAGAGCTTAGGTCTGCTAATTTAGATGCAGAAATACAAAGTAAAACTGGCTTACTATTGGATCCGTATTTTTCCGCGACCAAGCTTTCTTGGATATTAGACCACGTTCCCGGCGCCAGAAGAAGGGCAGAAAAGGGGGAATTAGCGTTTGGCACTGTTGATTCATTTCTGCTATGGCACCTAACTGAAGGAAAAGTTCATAAGACTGACATCACAAATGCTGCAAGGACTATGCTTTTTAATTTAGAAACTAATAAATGGGATCAAGATTTACTTAACCTTTTCAATATTCCGATGAATATTCTTCCTGAGGTTTGTGATAATGCACATCAATTTGGAGAGACTTCTTTGTTTGGAGGTTCTATAAGCATAGGCGGTATGGCAGGAGACCAGCAATCTGCTCTAATTGGTCAGTGTTGTTTTCAAGAGGGAGAGGCCAAAAGTACCTTTGGAACTGGATGTTTTGTATTAGTTAATACTGGAAGTAAGATGGTTAAATCTAAGAATAAACTATTATCTACTGTTGCATATAGACTAAATGGAAAGACTACTTTTGGTCTAGAAGGTAGCATCTTTATTGCCGGGTCAGCTATACAGTGGTTAAGGGATGAATTGAAATTTTTTAATAATGCTCAAGAAGTAGAGACAGTTATTAAGAAAGCTTCTGATACTTCAAACGTTATGGTCATTCCTGCTTTTACAGGCTTAGGTGCTCCTTTTTGGGATCCTGAAGCTAGAGGCTTGATTTATGGATTAACAAGAGATTCTGGTATTCCAGAAATTACTTTAGCTACTTTGCAGTCAGTGATCTATCAAACAAGAAGTCTATTAGATGCCATGAAGTTAGACGGGGCACCAATAAGTAAGCTTAAAGTGGATGGAGGCATGGTCATCAATTCTTGGCTTAATCAAGAGCTTTCTAATTGTCTTAGACTTAAAGTTCTTGTGCCTAAAATGGTAGAAACAACTTCATTAGGTGCAGCTTATTTGGCAGGACTTTCAGCTGAGATTTTTCCAGATTTAGAGTCATTATCAAGTTCATGGAAACTTGATAAGCAATATGACTTTGATCAAAAATTATCCGAAAGATCCAATACAAATTATGAAAGATGGTTGAGGGTTTTAAATAAATTAAGTCTTTAAATTTAATTATTTATTAAAAAAGTCAGTAAACTTTTTTGGGCATGCATTCTATTTTCAGCTTGATGCCAAATAAGACTTCTAGGGTCATCCATTACTTCATGGGAAACTTCTTCGCCTCTTACTGCGGGCAAGCAATGGAAAAAAATAACTTCTTTTGATGCTTGATCTAATAATTCGGGCGTAACTTGGTATTCTTTTAAAGAATTCTTCTTTTGATCTATTTCATTATCCCCCATGGATATCCAGACATCCGTAGTAATTAAATTACAGTCCTTGACCGCATCTTCCATAGATTCGTAGATAGTAACATTATCTTCTTGAATATCATTCTTGCTAAGAATGGAACTTGGTGTGGCTATATGAAGTTGAAATTCTAAGATTTTTGAAGCCTCTATATATGTTTTACACATATTATTGTAATCACCTATCCAGGCAATTTTTTTGCCTTTAATAGACCCTCTATGCTCGTTAAAAGTCATGATATCAGCTAGCAGTTGGCAGGGATGAGATAAATCACTAAGACCATTTATTACTGGAGAGGAAGATTCATTAGAGAATTCAGTGATTGTTTGGTGCTTTAAAGTTCTCAAGACTATAGCATCAGCCATAGAGCTAATAACCTTTGAGGTATCTGCCAATGGTTCACCTCTACCAAGCTGCAGATCTTGTACAGAAAGAAAGCTGGCTTTTCCTCCTAATTGATTCATGGCAGTTTCGAAGGAAACCCTTGTTCGTGTAGAAGATTTTTCAAAGATTAAAGCTAGATATTTACCTTTTAATTCATCCGATACGATATTTGATTTCTTTCTTAGAATAGCATCGTCTATAATGCTGATAATTTCATCAGAGGAAAGATTTTTTAGTGTAAGGAAGTGTCTAGTCATTTTTGCATATGATTAAACAAGGTAATTATAGTGGTTATCTACTATGCTTTCAAATAATGCAACTCTTAAATTTATGTATTAAAAGAAATGGGTAAATATCAAGTCAAACCGTTAAGTAATATTTCTGAAATAGGCCTAAGTAAACTAAAAGAAACTAATTGTACTTTAGATGATAGTGCAGATGATCCGCATGGGATCCTAGTAAGAAGTACTAAAATAGAAGATTCCCATATAAAGAGTTCTTTATTAGCAATTTCTAGGGCTGGTGCAGGTGTAAATAATATTCCCATAGAAATTTGCTCAGAAAAGGGAGTGGTGGTTTTTAATACTCCTGGAGCGAATGCAAATGCTGTTAAAGAATTAGTTTTAGCAGGTCTCATGCTTTCTTCAAGAAATGTTTATCAAAGTATAGATTTTGTTAATAAATTAGGTCATCTAAATGAGATGAAAGATCTTGAGCCTTACTTAGAAGAAAATAAAAAGCAATTCAAAGGAAAAGAGTTAGCTGGATCTACTCTAGGAGTAGTAGGCTTAGGGGCTATAGGCTCAAAAGTAGCTAGGATGGGAGTTGCTTTAGAAATGAAAGTTATTGGTTATGATCCCGCCCTTTCTGTGCAAGCAGCTTGGAGACTGCCTAGCCAAGTTATACCAGCAGAAGATTTAAAAGAAATTTTTAAGAACTCTAATTTTATTTCTATACACATTCCAGCTATAGAGAGCACTAAAGGTATTATTAATAAAGATTTATTTAAGGAATCCTCACAAGCCGCTCTTCTTAACTTTGCACGACATGAAGTTGTTAATACTAAGGATGTAGTAGAGGCTTTAAATAACAAGAACCTCAGTAATTTTATTACGGATTTTCCTACACCTCAGTTAATAGAGAGGGCTGTTAACGAAGGAGATGTAACTTTATTACCCCATATAGGTGCAAGCACTAGCCAAGCAGAAGAGAATTGTGCAGTCATGGCTGTTGAGCAAATGGTAGATTTCTTAGAAACTGGAAATATAATAAATTCAGTTAATTTTCCTAACATTCAAGCAAATAGGACAACAGAAAATCGAATAACTATTACTAATAAAAATGTTCCTGCAATGATAGGTCAAATAGCAACTGCAATAGGTGATCTAGGGCTAAATATAGCAGATATGACAAATGTCAGTAGGGGAGATATAGCTTATAATCTTATTGAAATTGAGAATGAAGTAGATCAAGAAGCTATAACTACACTTTCATCTATCGAAAATATAATAAATGTTAGATTAATTAAATAAATTAATTTAATTCTGTTAATACTTTCTCGCTATAGGGTTTTATTTCCCTTAATCGGCCCTCTTTCATCTTTACAACCCATTCAGCATCAGCAAGAAGTGCGCGTCCGACAGCGACCATATCATATTTACGCTCATTAATATCTTGGATTGCTTTTTCTATACTTACTGGATCTGCTTGTGCAGTCATATTTATAAAACCATCTCCTTTAGATTCAAGGCCCACGCTTCCAACAGTTATGGTAGGAAGCCCCGTTATTTTTTGAGCCCAGTAAGCTAGATTATTATCTGATCCTTCAAATTCTGGTTCCCAAAATTTTCTATTACTAGCATGCAAGAAATCTAATCCTGAACTTACTATTGGCATTAAAAGCTCCTCCAATTCTTGAGGATTACGAGCAAGTCTTGCTTCAAAATCTTGTTGTTTCCATTGAGAAAACCTTAATCCTACTATGAATTTATCACTAACATTTGATCTTATAGATTCGGTAACTTCTTTTGCAAATTGAGATCTTTTTCTTATTGATCCTCCGTATTCATCATTCCGTCTATTCAACGTCTCCCAAAAAAAATTATCAACTAGGTATCCGTGTGCTCCATGTATTTCTATTCCATCGAAACCTATTTCCTCACACCATTTTGCATCTTGCCCAAAAGCATCAACTAATATTTTTATGTCATCTTGAGTTACTTCATGCGCTTCACTTCTATTTTTAGATGAAAAATTAGACTTTAAATCTATAGACGATTTATCAGTGTCAGAACTTGACTTAATAGTTTCAATATTTTTAGCAGTTGCTTCGTCAGCCACTCCTTTGCGCAAACCGGAGGGGGTATAACCTGGAACATCAGGATCAGGATTCATTCCAATTTTTCTCATTGCTCCGCTATGCCATAATTGAGCTATAACTGAGCCTCCATTTTCTTTAATTTTGCTTACCACTAACTTCCATGCATCTCTAGATTTTTCAGTATCTAGCCTAGGAACATTGGGATAACTGCTCGAAGCAATGTGACTTACCTCGATACCTTCTGTAATGATCAGACCAACCTCTCCTTTAGCCCTTCTTTCATAATATTCAGCTACATCTTGACCAGGAATATTTTCGGGCGACATACTTCTTGTCATAGGCGCCATGACTATTCTATTTCTTAATTCAATATTTTTAAGTTTATATTTTTCAAATAACATTTATTTCAAGTAGGTATTAAAAGTCCCTAAGTGTACATTAATACTAGCTTTTTTACACACTAAAGAGCTATAGATTTAAGTTAACGGATGTCACTTTTGAGATAAACTCTTCACAGTTATTTATAAACATAATGTATTATAGGTATAAATAGTAGTTATATATGCTTATTCCTTGGTATTTTTTCGTAAGTATCTGTTTTTACGCACTTTAATTAATTATGTTCAAAATTTACTCAATTAGATGATTTCTCAAATCTACGGCTTTAAATATAAAAAAATTAACTTTATCCAAAGACTTATCCACAAGTTTTGTGGATAAAATATAAGGGTTTATTAAGCACTTTATTTTTTTGTAGAGGGATGACTATTTTGGTTTTTTTTTGTTATTCTAAGCAAGACTTTATTTAATATTCTTAATTCATAAAATTTAGCATGACCCAAAAGGAGCATTTGATTCAAGAGCTGGAAGGAAAATGGCGTGGAGTATTAGAGAGCCAATTTGACAAGTCATATATGTTCAAATTACTAGACTTCTTAGAAGAAGAGAACAAAAATCAAAAAAAAATAGTTCCTGAGAAGTCGAAAATTTTTAGAGCATTTAAACTTTGTAAATTAGAAGAAGTGCGTGTTGTGATAATAGGTCAAGATCCTTATCCTGGAGAAGGCCAGGCAAATGGTTTAGCTTTTTCATCTGATAGCAAAAGTCCTCCTCCATCTTTGAAAAATATACATAAAGAGGTGTTGAGTGATTTAGGAATAAATAATGAACTTAAATGTAATTTAGAATCATGGGCAAAACAAGGAGTTCTATTACTCAATAGCATCCTTACTACTGAAGAGAAAGTAATTGCAGCTCATCGTAATTTAGGATGGGAGATTTTTACTGATATAGTTGTGAAAATCCTCAACGATCAAAAACATTTAGTTTTTTTACTTTGGGGAAAATATGCTTCAAATAAAGGTTCTTTAATAGATCAAAGTAGGCATCTAGTTCTGCATTCAACTCATCCATCTCCTTTATCAGCGCATAGAGGCTTCTTCGGAAGTAAGCATTTTTCTAAATGCAATGCTTATTTAAAAAAACACCATAATCAAAAAGTAGATTGGAAAATTTAATCTTTAAAGAAAGGTTCTATTTCTTTCGCAACTCCCTCCCAGCTTGTGAGTTCACTTAATTCCGATCTATAAAGATCAGGAGGGACATTTAGAGCTCTTATTATTTTTCTTTTAATTTTATTGTCCTGATCTAAATCTATATCTAGTATGTTCATGCAACCAGGCACCTGATCAAATTTCCCTGCTCCTGAGA
>TARA_B110000014_G_scaffold254406_1_pt1 | contig 12603 bp, 9 predicted proteins | sample TARA_B110000014 | Tara Oceans TARA_B110000014 (sample SAMEA4396468) | marine metagenome | biome: Westerlies Biome; feature: [MES] marine water layer (ENVO:01000295) within the mesopelagic zone...; material: water (ENVO:00002006), including particulate matter (ENVO:01000060) such... | reverse complement strand
TATCGAGACTTGGTTGGCTATTTCCTCTGTCATTGTGTCGCTAAGGTTTTGGGCAGAGGACTCTTCATTTCCTGCGCCCGCATTCAAGTGATCAAACGGCAACACCGCGAGCGTTGTGAGGTTTGCGGTCTCGTCACGGTCAGCAATGTGGCGAACCGACCCAAGTTGCCCAAGGATAGCTTTCGCGATTGTCGATTCAAGATGTTCGGATTCACTCGTAGTGCCATCGATCTTGATGGCTCCAAGAACCACATCATTCGCTGTGTCGACGATTTGGGCGGTGACGCGTGCCATCGGCCCAACGTGTTGGATGGCTCCATTAATGACGTAACGGGCATCGTTTTGTTGAGCTGTGGTTGTTAAGCCGTCTGTGTTGCGAAGGTGCGTTTCAATGGTGCGATGGATTGATGTTCCCAAGCTACTTTCACCTTCTAGGTTTAAATTTGCAAACGGTATAACAGCGATCGCATTTGACGCTGCGGTTGTTGCAACCGTTTCAGGTGCTGGCGGAATGGCGCGACTGTTTTCAGCGACCGTCTCTTCAGCCTTTTCAGGTCGAGCGGCTGCATTAATAAGTACTTGTTCTTCTACTGGTTCTGGATCTGGTGGAGCCGTTACCGGCGGGTCAGACACGGTTGGGTTGTCCACGTTCGTACCCAGTTGGGAATCTGTCGCTCGTGTCACTTCGGTTGTTTCCGGGGTCGGCACATCTATTTCGTTGTCGGGTACAAGGGCGTCGCTTGATACCAATGCGTCAAGCCACGCCGGACGAACGGCGGTTCCTGAGGCCGCCGATACGTTTTCGGGTAATGAATTTGTGTTGTCTGGCTCGTTCAGGCGGTCTTGCGTGTCGGGGGCTGTTGTTTGAGTCCCGTCGGTAAGTCTACCGCTGTTGTTTTCATCGGTTCTTTCCAGAGTGTCGACGTCCGCATTGGCAATTTGGATTTGCATCCCATCCGTCGGTGTGTCTAGTGGTGAGATGACGACAAGTTCTCCATCCGACAGTCCACTTCGTAGATAGACGACATCCGTTGTGGACCGGAAAATATCTACATTCCGAAATGACAAACGCTCGTCTTCCGATACCACGAGTACTTGGTCTCGTCCGCGCAGCGCGGCACGCGGGACTGCGGCCATGTTTTGAATCAACCGTCCTTCAATTTCTGCCTCAACGTACATACCTACGGCGAGGGGCGGTTGGTTGGGATTTGCACTTGGTGCATAGGGATCCGAGACTGCCGCAATGACATGCACCATCCGACTAACAGGATCGATTTCGCTTTCGGTGCGGACGATACTTCCTAGCCATTCGTGGATTTCGCCAGCGAAGGTCGCGCGTAACGTGACAGCAGGTTGGACTTGTTGTCGGGTGCCGCGATACGACAATGGAAGGTCAAGATAGGCAAGTTGATCATCGGGCAGCGGCAGGCGGATTTCGGCGAAGTCTACTGCGTAGACGGTCGCAATCATGTCACCGACGCGAACGAACTGGCCGATATCAACATTCTTTTGCCGAACGCGACCAGCGTATGGCGCGATAATATCGGCGCGTTCAAGGTCACGTTCGGCTCTGACCACGCCGGCTTCCGCTGCGTCGATCGAGGCTTGCGCTTCATCAAGTTGTGGTTTTCGTAGTGTCAGTTCGCGAGGGTCGCCGCGACCCAGGTCGTTCCATTCCCGTTCAGCCACCTCGGCTTCAGCCTGCTCTTGCGCTAAGCGTAATCGTGCTTGAGCCAGTTGTGACCGCGCGCTAATCAAGGCTTGTTCATAGTCGAAGGGGTCTATCTTTACGAGAACATCACCCTCTTCAAAAAATCCGCCCTCGGCAAACGACGATGAAACCCATGTAATTCTTCCCGAAATTTCAGGGACGAGTTGACTTTCGGTTCGTGGCTGGACCGTGCCCTGGCTGGTGACCCCCATCGCTACTTCTGTGAGCGTGACTTGGTGTACTTGTACGCCGGGCGGCGAAAAAACAGGTGGTTGAGTTTCCACAGGTGGTCTACTTCGAATCATCATGACCGCGGCAAAACCCGCAATCCCGATTACAACGAGAGGCAAAACAATCTGGAGTGTTCGAATCAAAAAACGCATCGTAAAAATCTTTCCCTGGTAGGTGCTGCTATCTAGTTCGTCGTGGTCAGTTCAAGTAGTGAATCGAGTTGTTCGAAACCGCCGCCAAGTGCGAGATATAAATCCACGCGATTGTCGAGTCGAAGACGACGGGCCGCGATTAAATCGGCTTCAGCTTGGAACGCAGATCTTTGGGAATCGAGCACAGTGATGTAAGCGTCTAAGCCGGTGCTGTAGCGTTCGTCAGCAAGGCGTTCCGCCGCTCGGGCCTGTTCGACGGATATCACCAAATGTTGTTCGCGGTCAGAGAGAAAAGCTTCTGCGGCAAGGGTGGTTTCGACTTCCGAATACGCGACGAGCGCAGTGTTCACATAGGTTGCCAGAATTTCTGCGGTCTGCGCCTCAGCGCGATTGATTTGTGCACGTAATCGTCCTCCCTGCCAAAGCGGTGCAACGACGTTACTAACGAGACCCCACACACTGAAGTCACCATTGAGAAGAGAACGTAATGCATTAGTGGACGTTCCCGTATTGGCAGTCAGACTGATAGAGGGCAATAGTTCTTTGCGTGCGACCTGGAGTCTCGCTTCTGAGGCTGCGACAGAGCGTTCAGCGGCAACGAGGTCAGGGCGTCGAGCGACGAGGTCTGCTGGAAGGCCGGCGGGTATAGCCACCGGTGTTTCAGGGAGGTTGTCGGGTGCTGTTACTTGACCGTCTGCATACCGGCCAAGCAGTACGTCGAGTTGCCGTTTTGCCGCGTCGAGTTGTTGATAGCGTTGCGCAAGCTGAGCTTCCGCGTTCGATAAATTAAGGAGGGACTGTCGAAGGTCAAGAGCCGGACGTACCCCCGATTCAAATCGGTCACGTACTCGTTCTGCCGATTGACGGAAATTGTTAACGGTCGCTTCGGAAAGCTCAACCTGTTGCTGGGCCTCGGCGATAGCGAACCACGTTTTTGCTGTTTGTCCAGCAATAGATAATTGAGCGCCACGGAGGTCGGCGGCCGAGCGCTGAAGGTCGGCAAGCGACGCCTGTTCGCCAGCACGTAGTTTGCGCCATAGATCGATTTCCCATGAGACATCAATGGATGATGATTGATTAGTGAATACGGTACTGAGGACACGGTCTTCGGCGCCTGGAATTGGGAACCCGACAAAATTCTGTTTCCGACGAATACCGTTGTACGACGCTTGGAGCGATGGCATAAGTGCGCCGCCGGCGACGCGGACATCTGCTGCGGCGAGTTCCAATCGTGCGGCGGCGGCTTGCAGGTCGTAGTTTTGCTCGACCGCAGTTTCGATCGTCGTAGAAAGTGCGTCGTCGCCGAAGTCAGTCCACCAATCAGGAGACACGACTCCCGACGCGAGAGCGCCACCGGTCCATTCGTCCGGAACGGTCATGGCTAATTCGGGAGTTTCAATGGGTGGCGCTGATGTACAACCGACCAGCCCGGCGAGGAGCACGGAGGCGGCACCTAGTCGCGTGAGATTCACTGGGTCTCCTGTAGTTGTGGTGGTTTTGAAACATCCGTATGACGGATTGGTGCGGCAAGACCTGCACACGTAAACGCGATGAGTTCTTCGAGAACTTCAGCCGAGGTTTTAATTTCGGTTTCTTCGCGTTTCATCATCGATTGTCCCCATGACATCGTGAACGCCATGGAACCAACCATGAACAGCATGCGCCATGGGAGACTTGAATTTGTAAGATGTGGCAAGGACCGCTGCAACGCTACCGCGAATCGTTGGTAGACCAGTTCATATTCAGACATAAAAGCTTGTCTGAAGTCGTCATTTGTTTCTGAGTGAAGGCGACCGAGCAAGCGGAGGAATGTTTCGTCCAACCGCTGTTGCTGATCAAATGGCGGCGAGAGAAACGCTCGGACAATCTTGTGGTGTCGAGGTTCGGTGCCAGTGGTTTCTAGTTCGATTTCATCCAGAAGTTTCAGACGCATTTCATTGATTGGTTGCAAGCGTCGTTCAAGAACGGCAGCAAGAAGAGCTTCCTTCGAACCGAAGTGATAGTTGACGGAAGCGAGATTTACTTTTGCGGCTGCTGTAATGTCGCGCATCGATGTTGAGGTGAAGCCCTTATCACCCATCAACGATTCAGCGGCGTCTAGAATTCGTCGTTTTGTGTCGCTAGCCATAAAGCAATACCCTTCTTATTCGAACGTTCGTTTTAATTATACGTATGTATAGGCCGGTGTGTCTAGGCTGTCAAGGACATGTTTTTCTTATATTCGATTTTTATTACGGAAATTTGAGTTTTAGTTACAACGACTAAGCGTTGGGACTAATCAATGGATAGCACGGAGTCGACTTGCGTCGGTGTCGGAAATTGCTGAGTGGGACCGTATGTCAGCACGGCGGCTTACTTGGTTGCGGTAGCGCTCAAAGAAGCTCGGGATATGGCCCCTTTGACGGAAGGCGTACATGATGTCCTCACTAGCCTCGGTATGGGTTAGCCCGAGAGCATGACCAATTTCATGGAGGCACGTGAGATATACGAGGACATCGTGCAACAGTGGGTCCCGCTTACTCCGAACAGTAACTTCTGAGCCGAGGGCAGTAATATCGGGATGAACGGCGATAGTGGCAGCACGATGCCCGTTAACAAAGGTCGGCCGCATTTCCCCGTAACGCCCTGGCACGGAACTACGAGTCCACAACAGTTCTATTGATGCAAGATGCCGGTCCTCTGTACTGTCAAATCGAATGCGGCCTTCAGATGCTTGCGCCCAGTGAGCAAAGGCCCAGGCGGCCAATTTTTTGTCGGTGTCGAGGTGTTCGGGGTCATGTATGTAATAGAGGATCGGACCGTCAGTCATGGTGACTGGTACCCGGATTCTACGGCTTGCATCAGCAATCGTGATGACGACGGCAAAAATTACCAGTGCCGCGGAAGCAAGAACACCTCGTTCATATGGAGTGCCAAATCGTCGCGATGAGATGAGCGCCATTGCGATGATCATCATCGCATCTTTCTCCTAACAGCATTGGGGTATACAGCCCGCCGCGCTTAAGATTAGTGATGTGCGCGGCGACCCTGACGTGGCGTTCTGCGCATAGATGTCGCGTGGATTGGAATTTTATTTTGTGAAGGATTATTCGCTTTTGGATCTATTGATGACAGTGCCCTCTTTCTGCTTTCGATTTTCAAGGCGTCATTCTTTTTGGCGCTGGGCAGCAATTTTCATTGGTGGATTTGCGCTCGTAATACCCACGCTTGTTGTTGCGGCAAGCGATTCTCTTTCTCTTGCAGGCAAAGCTCAGCTATTTGAGGTGGACCTGGCCGAAAGGTTCTTGGATGACGGTCAGGTGCGAGTACGTCGTCGGTTGCCGTCTGTCACGCATCCCTTCATTACACACAACATGTCGGATACGGCCTACATGACGGGGATTTATTGTGCGATGCAAACGTGGCGGTTTCTCGCGACGGGCGAAGAGCAAGCGAGTGAGCGGGCCGACGATGCGGCGTTAGCGCTGGCGCACTTGGTGGAGGTTACTGGGCAGCCCGGTTTACTCGCTCGAGCCTCTGTGCCGACGGACGCAAGGTGGTTTGATGACGGGGTGTGGCGGGAAACGTCAGATGCTCGTTACCGGTGGAGGGGTAACGTCAGTTCGGATCAGGTTGATGCGTTTGTGTTTGGCCTCTATGTCTACAGCGAGCATCTTGCCGATGCAGAAGAACGGCTGCGCGCCGGGCGCGCCGTAGGTGCGGTTGTGGATGCGATTGTGGGTAATGGGTACAGGATTATTGGGTTCGATGGCCAACCAACCACGTGGGGGCACTATGAGCACGATTACGTTGTGAATAGAGAGCCAATGAACGCGTTGTTACTGCTCCAAATGTTAAAGGTGGCTCATGCGTTGACCGGCATTGCGCGCTATGACGAAGAGTATCAACGATTGATCGACCAAGGGTACGCTCGTATCGGCGAGCAGGCTCGAGAGGACTTACCTCCACTTGAGGTGAATCACTCTGACGATGTGCTGATCGCGTTAGCGCTGTATCCCCTGCTTGAGCTTGAGCAGGATGCTGAGATTCGAGCTCATTATCTGGAGGCTGCTCGCCGGTGGTTTCATGGGGACGCGTACCCCGGGATCGATGTTGAGGCGAATCCATTTGCGACGTTTTTATATCGCCACTGGACTGGCGAGTCTGACGCTCTTGATGATGCAGTGGGTTCTCTCCGACATCTTCCTCTCGATATGAAATGGAACAGTGGCACCATCGATGCCTATGCCGATCGATTCGGGTTTATGTTTGAGTCTGAGTCAACCGTTTCCATCGGCGAGGGCCGAGTTCGGCCTATTGAGCAAAGAGGGCGGACATGGAGTTTTCTTGTGCATAATCCTTACCGGGTTGGGGGGAATCGGCACGAAGACTCGCCTTTTGAAACAAATGGATTGGATTACCTGGTCAGTTACTGGTTTGGCAGGGCGCACGGATTCATTACCGAGGAACGATAAAGTGAGTTTAAGGGTAAGAGTCAGTGTCCGTTTCGAGGAAAACGGTTTGCGCGACTGAGGACTTATTGCCAGGAATGCTCCTGTGCAGGCGGCGGTAGTCCATGCTTACTTGAACGGTTAATCAATAATGAGATCGATCTCATTATTGGGGATTTTTGGGTCCCGCTCGCAACCTATTCCGATAGAATGAATTAGAGGTTTGTTGACGAAGAAATCACTTGTCATTTTTTGGGGGTTGGCTTCGAAGAATTCAGGTGCTACACTTCTGGCTTCGAAGAGAGCTTTTTAGCTCTCAATAAAGATTGAACCGGTTCCGGCGCTCGGACCGCGCAACGAGGAGGTCGTCTCATGGGAGACGTGCAGGACACACAGTTGCAGACTGAAGAACAGGGAGTTTCACGGCGTAGCTTTATTAAAGGAGTGATCGCCAGTGGCGCTGCGGTGTCAGCGTCAAATTACGTCCTTCGCAATGGGCATGGTGTTGCGTTGGCCCAAGCTCCTGGGGCAGTCGAACGGCTCGTAACGTTGACCGTAAATGGTCAGCAGCGCCGTGTTGATGTAATTCCTCAAGAGACGTTGGCGATGACGCTCCGGTACAAGCTTGGTCTTACCGGAACAAAGATTGGGTGTGACCGCGCCGAATGCGGTGCGTGCACAGTTCTTATCGATGGCGTGTCCCATTATTCCTGCTCAACCTTGACCCATCAGGTTCGCGGGCGTGAGGTGATGACGATCGAAGGGCTGGAGAGTGCTGATGGCACGCTTCATCCAGTCCAGCAGGCCGTTGTTGATCTCCAGGGTTTCCAATGTGCGTTCTGCATGTCTGGGTTCGTCATGAACATGGTCGAGTTGGCCAATGAGAACCCAAACGCAAACCGTAAAGAGGCGGCGCAGCACCTCTCCGGCAATATTTGCCGGTGTGCTGATTACAACCGGATCCTCAATGTTGCTGAGCGGGCGATGGAATACACGCGTAACGGGGTGAGGAGCTGACCATGGCTGAATACAAGATTGGTGCAGACGATCGTTTTAAGCTGGTTGGTAAGGACTACACAACACCCGACATGATCGCGAAGGTTACCGGCCGTTCCAAATATGCCGAGGACTTTCGTGCAGAGGGCATGTTATTTGCGAAGCTGCTTCTCAGTCCTATGCCACACGCGCGTGTGCGCCGGATTGATACCAGTGCCGCGATGGCGATGCCTGGCGTCGAGGCCATCCTGACGGCTGATGACCTGCCAGAGGCAGAAGCGCCGCAAATGGCCGGACTGACGAATGAGCCGCTTTATGAAGGCGACCCGATTCTGGCCATCGCAGCTGTCGATGAAGAAACGGCTGCAGAGGCAATCGAGGCGGTTCAGATCGACTTTGAGCCCCTTCCGTTCGCACTTGACCCGATGGATAGCCTTCGACCGGGTGGACCCAATGCTCGTTTAGATGGGAACACGATGGCAGGGCGAGACCTCCAGACGATTAAGTGGGATAACGTCGATTGGAACGAATTTGAAAATGGTGTGATGCCGCTTGGTGGTGAAGTGACCGATGAGTGGCAGGTGGGCGATGTTGAGGCTGGTTTTGCTGAAGCAGACTTGGTGTTGGATGAGTCAGTCTTTTCGGCGTCCCTCTCGCACCAACCACTTGAAACTCGAACCGCGATGGCTTACTGGCAAAACGGGAAATGCTACATGCACTGTTCCACGCAAAGTACAGCGCGGACTGAAGGTGGTATGGCGCGGTGGGTTGGCGTAGATCCTGAAGACCTTGTCATCGTTGGTGAGTACTGTGGCGGTGGGTTTGGTAGCAAGATCTCTGCTTCGATCCAGGCTCGCATTCCGGCGCTGCTGTCGAAAAAAGCCGGCAAGCCGGTCCAGCTTCGTGTGACGCGGCAGGAAGAAAACTACTTCGGTGGGGCGCGTCCAGGTATTCAGGCGAGAGCGAAGTTTGGGTTCAAGAGCGACGGCACCATCGTGGCAATTGACTTGCTTCACGTTCAAGACGGTGGTCCGTATGCACGGTCCGGTGACTTTATGTCGGCTGCTGACCAGGCATCTCTCATGTATCAGCCCGACCATATGCGGATGCGCGGCTTGACGGTCTATACCAATACGCCGCCTCGCGCAGCCCAGCGTGCACCTGGTGGTGTGCAGGCCGTAGCAATGTTTGCGCCGATCGTTGATAAGGCGGCGAAGCAACTTGGCGTTGATCGGCTTGACATCATTCGCATGAATGCACCTGAGGGGCAGGCACTATTCGGTCGTCCACGTCAGGGGCAGCAAGGGAACGTGTCGAGTGCGTTTCCGAAAGAAGCGATTGACAAGGCACGTGAGGACTTTGACTGGGTCGGGATGCAAGCTCGGAGTAAGCAGCGGAACGGGACGAAGGTCACGGGTATCGGTGCTGCGATCAGTTCCTACTCAGCTGGCACGTCTGGTATTGATGGGTTGCTCGTCATTCGTCCGGATGGGAAAGTTGCCATTCATACGGGTGTTGGTAATCTCGGGACGGAGTCATTCTCGGATACATCGCGGACCGCGATGGAAGCCTTGGATACACCGTGGGAGCAGGCCGAGGTTGTCTGGGGTGATACGAGTAAGCATCTTCCATGGAGTGCGATTCAGGGTGGCAGTATGACTACCCATGCGCATACCCGTTCGAACTGGGCTGCGGGTCTTGAAGCGAAGAAACGACTTCAGGAAATTGCAGCGGACCGGTTCGGTGGTTCCGCGGGAAGTTTCCAGGTTGCAAACGGCCGCGTCTACAGGGGCGGGCAGAGTATGACGTTTGCGCAGGCAGCTGAGCGCGCTATCGAGATGGGTGGTGTCTATGACGGTAGCGAGTTGCCGGAAGACATTAATGAAATGACCACTCGCTCGGCGACGGGTCTTCAGGGTAGTGGCCTTGTCGTAGCGATTAAAGACAACTACGAAACTGGTGGTCGGAACATGTCGTATGTCATCGGTTTTGCAGAAGTCGAGGTTGATGTTGAGACTGGTGCTGTGCAGCTTGTTGACTACAAAGCATCAGCAGAAGTCGGTACTGTCTTGCACCCGACAAACCTTGTGGCTCAGGTTCATGGTGGTGGCGTGCAGGGCTTTGGCGTTGCTTTAGGTCAAAAATGGGTCATGGACCCGCAATGGGGTCTCCATGTCGCGAAGCGGTTTTATTCGAACCGTCCGCCTTCCATTCTTGACGTGCCTCATGAGAAGGAGATGGATTTCTCGTCTCCGAATCTACCTGATCCGTTTAGTCCGATCGGTTCTCGTGGTGTTGGTGAGCCGCCGGTTGGTGCAGCCGCAGGCGCGGTGCTGAACGCGATTGCTGACGCTTTAGGTGACGATGTTTATTTCAATCGGTCGCCGATTATGCGTGACATGATTCTGACGAAACTTAATAACGAACCCGAGGCACATAACCCTCTTAAGACACACGTCTAGTTCCATATTTGGTACAGGAGAAGAACCAATGGCCGTGATTCGCGACAAAATGCCGGCATTTCAGCTTTTCCAACCTTCCAGTACAGAGGAAGCGTTGGGAGTGCTCGACCGCTATGGAGCCGAGGCTTGGGTACTGGCGGGGGGGCTCGATTCTTGGGACTGGTTTAAGGATCGTGTCCAGAAGCCAGCCGCTGTGGTTGATCTCGGAGGCATCGCCTCCTTGCGTGAGATCAGAACCACTGGTGGCGGTTTAGAAATTGGGTCAATGGCTACTCTTCGAGAAGTCATTCGCCATCCTGATGTTTCAAGTCAATTTGGAATTCTCGGTCAGGCCGCCTCGAAGGCTGCTTCGCCGCAGATTCAAAATCAAGGAACACTTGGTGGTAATGTTGGCCAAGATACTCGTTGCTGGTATTACCGCGATGGGTGGAGTTGTTACCGCGCCGGTGGAAACATTTGCTATGCCGACACGCCTACGGCCATGAATCGTGAGCATGCGATTCTGGGTGCGAGTCGATGTGTGGCGGTCAATCCGTCTGATACAGCCCCCGTTCTCGTCGCGCTTGACGCAGAGATGGTGGTTGTCAACGCTGGTGGCGAACGTGTTATTCCTGCGCAGGATTTCTTTATTGGGCCAGCAGTGGACATCGAACGGATGACCGCGCTGCAGCCGGGTGACATCCTTACGCAGATTCGCATCCCGTCGACGTGGGCGAATGCACGCTTTTACTTTGAGAAAGCGCGTGACCGCCAGGTTTGGGATTTCCCGCTTGCGAACGTCGCGTCGGCTGCGAAGGTCAATAATGGTGTCATTGAAGATATCCGAATCGTTGCTAATGGGGTTGCCCCATACCCGGTTCGGTTTATCGCAGCTGAAGATGCGGTCCGTGGCCAGCAGATTGGTGAACAGGCTGCAGACCAGGCTGGACAGATTGCGATTCGCGGTGTCAACCCGCTTGCGCACAACGGGTACAAAGTTACGTTGTTGCGGAATCTGGTGATGCGCTCCGTTCGCGGCGAGGCGTAGTACATGGAATTGTTTCAGTGGGGAACTGATCCCTGGGGCCAAGAGATCCTGATTAGGGTCTCTTGGGACCTACTCTACTTGTCATTCTGGGCCGGTATTGCCTTCATTGTTTTTCATGTGATTTATTCGGCTGTCTGGCTTCCGAAATTGGCTCGGGAAGCGTCTGCCGCGAGTTCAGCAGCCGTCGCTGGTGTTCCTGACCGGGTCGAGCGACATAACCTCGCAGCGAGGTTGTTTCACTGGGTCATGGCGGCCTCGATGTTGGTATTGCTGGTTACTGGGTTTTTCCCGATTGTTGGGATCCAGTTTCCATGGGTAACGATTCATTGGATTGCCGGGGTTGTTTTGACAATCTCGATCATCTATCACATCGTTCATTCGACGTTCTTTCTTGATTTTTGGTCTATCTGGATTCTTCCAGCAGACTTGGCTGAGGCCGCTGCGCGAGTGAAGCGTCAGCTTGGTCAAGGTGATGGGGGTGAGATCAAGAAGCACGGTAAATACCCGTTAGACCACAAGCTGTACCACACATCAGTTATGCTCGCCGGACTCGCGGTGATAGCGACCGGGCTTGTCATGATGTTCCGTATTGAAAATGCCCTGGTTGCAAGGAATGCATATCTTCTTGCAGAGGAAACCTGGGGCTTGATGTACACACTCCATGGCCTTGGGGCAGTGCTATTTGTGATGTTGACCCTAACGCACATTTACTTTGCGGTTCGACCGGACAAGATCTGGCTGACGAAGTCGATGATCTTCGGTAGCGTTAGCCGCGATGAGTATTTGTCGCATCACGATCCAGACCGCTGGGACGTCACCACAAAGTAGTTAGTTACTCGGCTACCCGCTTCATCGAAAGTGGGTAGCCAGTTCATCTTTTCATTTCTCGAACGACCGCAGAAGGGAAGGTTGAATCATGTCGCAATCCGCGACGGATGAACTTAAAGCGACGGTTAATATCGTTGAGGAAACGTACGAGTTTTGTCTGGCGTACGCGGCAAAAGGTGTGAGTGGATTGATGGCGAGGACCGGGGATACGCAAGCCCGGGACCAGCTTGAGAAACTTGCACAGGCCCTTCCAAACCTTGGGGACGTTTTCCTCAAGGTTGTTGAGGAACTTGAAGGCGACGGCCGAGAGCAGTATAAGGGGTTCATCGAGGTTCTTCGGCGCGATGCGGAGGCCGGCCGTGCGGCAGTGCAGTTGGTGCTGGCCCAGAAAAATATTACGTCGCAGATGGTGGATAACCTTAACGGTATGATTCATCTCAGGGCTTTACTCACCGATGTATTTCTGGTCGATGAGATGCTTAGACCTGAAGCGGACCAACCCCTTCACATCCAACCAGCCGAGTAGGATGCTGGTTGTCCGTTGACATTGGCGAATCAACGCCGATGGTGAACCCGGACCGATGGAACTACGGAATAAAGTCGCGTTAATTACAGGCGGTCGGAGGATCGGCGTCACGCTTGCGGCGGAGCTTGCGCGGCAAGGCGTTGACGTGGGGTTGTCGTACCATCGGTCGGCTGTCGAAATGGAAGCGGCGGCAGTTCAAGTGCGAGAGAACGGTAGCCGTGCACTTGTGTTAAAAGCAAA
>TARA_B110000014_G_C20126682_1_pt1 | contig 12662 bp, 13 predicted proteins | sample TARA_B110000014 | Tara Oceans TARA_B110000014 (sample SAMEA4396468) | marine metagenome | biome: Westerlies Biome; feature: [MES] marine water layer (ENVO:01000295) within the mesopelagic zone...; material: water (ENVO:00002006), including particulate matter (ENVO:01000060) such... | reverse complement strand
TTGTTTAGCTTCAACTAATATACTTATTTGTGGTGAAATTAAGATGGTAATTCATCATAATCTAATTGGGTATAATAAATCCTTGCCTCAAGAAGGTTATGAAATACATGCTCATCAACAAACTTTTGCCCAGTGTAAATTATGGCTAGACTCGCATTGCCCAAATGTACCGAGAGTACCGGTATCTAGTAATGCTAAAGCAGCAATTTCAGCAGCTGAATCTGACACTATTTATGCAATAGCAGGAGAATTAGCATCTAATAAATATGGATTAGAGCTTATACAAAAAAATATAGAAGATTACTCAGGCAATACAACAAGATTTATTTCTCTGGGTCTTCATGAAGTTGGATCTACTGGCAGAGACAAGACTTCTTTGATGATAAAAACTAAAAATGAGACAGGAGCTTTATACAAAGTTTTAAATCCTATATATAAAAATAAATTAAATTTAACTCACATAACTTATAGGCCTTCAAAAATTAATAATTGGCAGTATATCTTTTTCTTAGATCTTGAAGGGCACAAAGATGATGATGAATTTAAATCCTTATTTGAGGATCTAAAAAATTTGGATATTGAAATAAGAGTTTTAGGTTCTTATCCCAGATCGCTAGGATGAAATGACTGTTAATTTTAAAAAATTATTAAATCAAGGGATTAAAGATTTGAAACCTTATGTTCCGGGTAAGCCTATTCAAGATCTTGAAAGGGAATTTGGCATAACAAACGTTATTAAGCTTGCAAGTAATGAAAATCCCTTAGGTCCAAGTCCTTTAGCCTTAGAGTCTATAAATCATGTCTTAAAAGGGGTAAATAGATATCCAGATGGGAATGCTCTGGAATTGAAGAAATCTATAAGTATTGAGTATGGAGTAAATGAAAACCAAATTACAATTGGAAATGGTTCAAATGACATCATTGAGTTTGTTGTTAGAAGTTTTCTTTCTTCTAATGATAGTGCTGTTTTTTCAAAGCATGCTTTTGCAGTTTACCCTCTAGCAGTTCAGATTTCAGGAGCTGAGGGAATTGAAGTACCTGCAAAAAATTGGGGACATGATTTATTGGAAATGAACAAGGCTATAAAAGAAAATACTAAAATAGTTTTTATCGCTAACCCTAATAATCCTACAGGTACATTCCTATCCCATACTGAGATAGTTAATTTCTTAAAAAGAGTGAGAAAAGATGTATTGGTATTTTTAGATCAAGCTTATTTTGATTACTCCTCGTTTGAAGAAAATGATGTTAATTTTAGTCTGGTTGAAAAATTCCCAAATCTTATCATAAGTAGAAGCTTTTCTAAGGCTTACGGATTAGCTGGTTTTAGAGTTGGTTATTCTGTATCTTCACCAGAGATTGCTGACTACTTGAATAGAGTTAGGCAGCCTTTTAATGCAAATTCTTTAGGATTAGCTGCAGCAAAGGCAGCAATTTCTGATAAGGACCACATGCAAAAATCACTAAAAATGAACTTAGAACAAAAAATCCAATTATATAAAGGTCTTGAAGGTCTCGGGTATCAATATATTCCAACCCTGGCCAACTTTATTTGTTTTGATTGCAAGCATGATGCCAATGAAAGGTTTATGGATCTTCTTAAAGAAGGTGTAATAGTTCGGGCAATGGGAGTCTATAAAATGCCAAATCACTTAAGAGTTACTATTGGTCTTCCAGAAGAAAACTCCTTCTTTCTCAAAAAATTAAATAAGATTACAAACTCACTATGAAGCTAGAGAAAGCCTTTGATAATATCTTAGTAGTTGGATTAGGTTTAGTTGGGGGATCTATTCTTAAATCTTTAAAATATTATTCTTTTGGCGGAGATGTTTACGGTCTGGATAGTGATCATAAGATTATTACTGAAGCCCACAAACTTGGATTAATTAAGAATCAAGATACAAAAATTACTCACGAACTGAAAAAAACCTTAGTAATCTTTTCTATACCTACATTGTCAATTGATAAAGCAATTAAGGAGTTAAAAAAGTATTCAAACTTAATCGATCCATTATTTACCGACACATGTAGTGTAAAATCTTCAGTCTTAGAAAGTCTAAAAAAAGAGAATCCAGAACTAATAAGCAATTTTGTTCTTTCTCATCCTATAGCAGGATCTGAAAAAAATGGCTTATCTTCATCCTTACCTAATTTATTTGAAAAGAAGCTGACTATAATTTGTCCCCATGAAGATAATAGAGACTCAGATCTTAAGAAAGTTGAGTGCTTTTGGAATGAATTAAAATCTTTAACTAAAAGATTGCCACCAGATTATCATGATGATATTTTTGCAAAGACAAGTCATTTACCTCATGTCATTTCTTTTACATTAATGGATGCACTCTTCAAAAATTTAGGTTTGAAAACTTTTTTATATTCAGGAGGAAGTTTAGAGGATTATACGAGGATAGCTTCAAGTGATCCTTTGATGTGGAAAGATATCATGATGGCAAATGAAAAGCACATTATAGAGTCAATAGAAATGTTTAAAGATAGTTTGGAAAGGCTTTTATTTCTAATCAAGGATAAAGATGATAAAGAACTTTTAAGCTTCTTTTCATCTGTTAAAAAATCTAGAGATAGTCTTCTTTAATCAGACTTATTGCCAATGCAGTTTAAAATAAATAAGGGTAAAGGTTTAACGGGCGATGTAACTTTGCCTGGAGATAAATCAATCTCTCATCGGTCTATAATGTGCGCAGCTCTTGCAGAAGGCAAAACAATAATAAATGGTTTTTTAATGGGAGAAGATTGTCTTACTACCATAGATGCATTTACTAATATGGGAGTTAAGATAGAAAAATTTGAAGATAAGGTAATTGTTCATGGAGTTGGTCTTTATGGATTAAAGAAGCCAGTTTCTGAACTTTATTTAGGTAATTCTGGAACTTCGATGAGGTTAATGAGCGGATTATTATCGGGTCAAAATTTTTCCGCAACTTTGACAGGTGATAAATCATTATCCATTAGACCTATGAGAAGAGTTGTGGATCCTCTTACTTTAATGGGAGCAAATATTCTGACAGGGGAAGAAGGCACGCCGCCATTATCTATTAATCCTTCAAGAAAACTTAAAGGAATTTTATACGATCTTCCAGTAGCAAGTGCTCAAGTGAAATCAAGTATCATGTTTGCTGCACTTTATTCTGATACCCCAGTCACCATAGTAGAAAAAACCCAAACTAGGAATCATACAGAATTAATGTTTAAAAAATTTGGAATCGAGGTCAATTCTCATACCTCCGGTGATGTTAACCAGATAACTGTTATTCCACCAAAATCTTATAGAGGAGTAGAAATTAATATACCTTCAGATTTTTCTTCAGCAGCTTTTTTTATCTTAGCAGCTCTTATTACCCCTAATTCAAATTTAACTCTTAAAAATATCGGTTTAAATCCTACTAGAACAGCATTAATTGATGCTTTATTAGAAATGGGAGCTAATATAACTCAATCAAATAAAAGAAAAGAGTATGAGCCTTATGGAGATATAACAGTCAAAACTTCAAAATTAAAAAGTATTAAACTGAATCCAAAAATTATCCCTAATCTTATTGATGAGTTGCCAGTTTTGTTTATTGCCGCTTCCTTGGCGGATGGCTTTTCTATTTTTAATGGATTAGAAGAATTAAGAACGAAAGAATCTGATCGGCTGAAAGCGATGGCTGAATCTTTGAGCAACTTAGGTGTTAAATTCTCTCAACAAAAAAATGGGATAAAAATTAAAGGTTTAAATCAAGAGATATATGAGCATAATTCAAATTTACCTTTCCAGAAAGCCTCAATTAATTCATACGGAGATCACAGAATTGCAATGGCATCTGCTATAGCTTGCACAAGGTCGGGTGGTCAGTCATATATTGAGAATACGCAAAATGTAGCAACTTCTTTTCCAAACTTCTTAGATGTTTGTAAAAAAGTTGGAATGGAAATTACTACATAATTGAAATGAAAAATTTACCTGTAATTACAATTGATGGTCCAAGCGGCTCTGGAAAAGGAACTATTTCGCAATTATTGGCTAGGGAGTTGGGTTGGAATATTTTAGATAGTGGAGCTCTTTATAGATCGCTGGCTTATTTTATGGAAATTAATCAAATTAATTTAAGCAATTTCCAAGAAAATATAGAAAAACTGAATAAAGATTTTAATGTTGAGTTTATTTCAAATAATTCAACCGAACCAGTAAGAGTGATTCTTAATTCTAAGGATGTAACATCTAAAATTCGAACAGAAGAAGTAGCTAAAAAAACTTCAGATATAGCTTCATCACAAAAAATAAGAAACTTTATTAAGCCTTGTCAGCGAGCTTTTTTAGCTCCCCCAGGGTTGATCGCAGATGGAAGAGATATGGGGACAGTAATTTTTCCTAAAGCTTTATTAAAAATTTATTTAACAGCTTCGCATGACGAAAGGGCGAAAAGAAGATACTCTCAGTTGAAAACTGAAGGTACAAAGGTTAATATGCGCTCCCTTTCAAAAGATATGGAAAAAAGAGATCAAAAAGACAGTAATAGAAAGAATTCACCGTTAAGTGCTTCAGATGAAGCGATAATTATAGATACAACTGACTTAAAACCTGAAAATGTAATTACCAAGATAGTAAAATTAATTAATAAAACATAAAAATATGGCCTTAAATTTTGAACAACTTTTAGATGAAAACCTTAGTCATGTGAACATGAAGGTTGGAAGTCTAGTTACCGGAATAATAATTTCCATTGAAGATAATTTTATTATTCTACACCTAGGGCTTAAATCGGAAGCAATTGTACCTTCTTCAGAATTTTTAAATGATTCGGGAGAATTAGATGTAAACATAGGAGATGAAATCCAGCTTACTTTGGAAGCAGTTGAAGATGGTTATGGATATACTCGAGTATCTAGAGAAAAAGCTATCAAACAGCAAATGTGGGAGATGTTAACAAAAAGCTTTGAGGAAAATACTACTGTAAAAGGCTTAATTACAGCTTCAGTCAAAGGAGGCATGACAGTAGATTTAAGGGGGATAAGAGCTTTTTTACCTGGATCTTTAGCTGATGTTATACCTTCAAAGGATCTAACGCATCTAGAAGGTAATTATGAGGAATTCAAAGTTATAAAAATAGATAAGGAAAAAACAAATATAGTTTTATCTAGAAAAGCTGTTTTAGAGGGGCTAAATTCTAAAGATAGAGAAGATCTTTTGGCCTCAATTGAAGAAGGTTCTATTATGACCGGAGTTGTTAAAAATTTAACCGACTATGGCGCTTTTATAGATCTAGGAGGACTAGATGGCTTACTTCATATTACAGATATTTCTTGGAGCAGGATAAGTCATCCTTCAGAAGCTCTGAATATTGGAGATTCTATGGAAGTGAAGGTTATTAAGTTCGATCGAGAGAAAGGGAGAGTATCTCTAGGCTTAAAACAACTGCAAGCCAATCCTTGGGATGACATTACAAGTAAATTCTCATCAGGAGATAGGTTAAAATCAGTAGTAACTAATATAGCTGATTATGGGTTTTTTGCAGAAATATTTCCTGGGGTAGAAGGATTAGTGCATGTCTCCGAAATAGATTGGCGAAATAAAAACATACACCCTTCCAAAGTGGTGGAGTTAGGGCAAGAAGTGGAAGTAATAATTTTAGATTTAGATAGTGAAAAAAGAAGAATTTCATTAGGAATGAAACAATTAGAAACTAACCCATGGGAAGCTTTTAGTAAAAATTTCTCAGAAGGAGATAAAGTTAAAGGAAAAATAAAGTCTATAACGGAATTTGGAGTATTTATAGGTCTTGATAATGATATAGACGGATTAATTCATGTATCAGACTTAGCTTGGTCAGATGAAGAAGATTTTCTGCATGCTCTTGTTAAGGATCAAGAATTAGAAGCTGTTATATTATCTATTACGCCAGATAGAGAAAGGGTTTCTTTAGGTATAAAACAACTTGGGAACGATCCTTTTAGCAGTTTTGTAGAATCTAATCCCAAAGGAACAAAAGTTGACGGTACTATTAAGGCTATCACTGAAGAGATAATAGAAGTGGAGTTATCTGATTCTGTTCATGGGATCCTGCAAACTAAAGACCTAAGAAGAGCTAATAATTTAGAAACCACTGATTTGAAAGTTGGTTCAAATATTGAAGCTATTGTTGCTAAATTAGATTCAAATAGGAGAGAGATAATTTTATCTGTTAGGGCTCTAGAAAAGAAAGAGGAGAATGAGGCTTTAAAAGATAATCAACTTAAAAATGAGGAAATAGAAAATGCCTCTAAGACAACAATTGGAAAATTAATTCAAGAAGAATTAGATGATTAGATTTTCAAATGAATAAATCAGATCTTTTAAATAAGCTATCAAATAAGGATAATTTTTTAAAACCAACTGATATAAAGATCTGTGTAGATTCTATAATATCTTTAATTTCTAGTTCATTAAAAAAAGAGGATCGAATAGAGATTCGTGGTTTTGGATCTTTTTCTTCTAAACGCAGATCAAAGCATTACGCAAATAACCCTTCAAATTTAGAAAAAGTTTTAGTGGAAGAGAAATTATTTCCAGTTTTTAAAGCGTCTATTAATATGAGATCGAAAGTTAATAATTAGTTATAATTTTTATTTATTAGTTTTCTTTATTGCCCGAGTTCCCATCCTTTATATTCTTAACTCAGATTATAAGATATTATATTTAGTCTTATGAAGTTAAAAACTGTTCTATTAATTCTTATATTCTTTATCGGAATAGTATTATCTCTTTCTTTAATATATTTAAATGATTCTTTTATAAAAGTTGATCTTTTATTTTATTCGTTTGAAGATGTGAGCTTAGGTAAAGTTATTTTGTATGCCTTTTTATTAGGATCTGGAATAACTTTCTTAATAGAATTATTGTTGAAGATTGGTCGAAATAAGGAAGTAGAATGAGCAAAAAGAAAATAATTATTGCTCTAGATTTTGAAACTCAAAATGAAGCTATGCATTTTGCTAGCGGTTTAGATCCTTCTTTGTGTAATCTTAAAGTTGGAAGCCAGCTTTTTACATCTTCTGGACCCGTAATCATAGAGAAATTAAAGTCTTTAGGTTTTGACATTTTTTTAGATTTAAAATTTTATGATATACCGAATACTGTTTATGGATCAGTAAGATCTGCTATTCAGATGGGAGTTTGGATGTTAAATGTTCATGCATCAGGAGGAACTCAAATGATGATTTCAGCTAAAGAAGCTTTAAGGAATGTTAAAGGTGAAGTTCCTATTTTAATTGGAGTAACACTTTTAACCAGTTTTTCTCATGAAGATGCAAATCAATTAGGTATAAAAAGTGTAGATGAAAGAGTAATGTCATTAGCTAATTTAGTTAAGCTTAGCGGCTTGGACGGAGTCGTCTGCTCTCCAAGAGAAATAAAAAAAATAAAAAAAGAATTTGGAAAAGATTTTTTAGTTATTTCTCCTGGAATCAGAATTCCATCTGATGAAAGCCATGATCAGAGTAGGATAGCTACTCCTTTAGAGGCGGCAAGCAATGGAGCTGACTATTTAGTTATAGGAAGATCAATTACAAGAAGTAAGAATCCAATAGCTACCCTTGAGTCGATAGTTGAAGAATTAAATTAATACTAAAAGTGACTCAAGAAAACATTAATCTAAAAATATTAAGATCTATCAAAGATTATGCTCTTTCTGCTCCCCCAGAAGTCATAAAAGATCTTCTAAGTCATGAAAGGCTCTTAAATTTTAAAGTAGAATTACCTTTCTTTGCCTATGATTATTCTAAGCAAAGAATTACTAAAGAGTCTTTAGATAAGCTGTTAGAGATTCCAGAAAAGATAAATCTTAAAAAAGCTATTCTAGATATTTCCAAGGGAGATTTTAAAAACCTGACGGAAGATAGGCCAGTCTCGCATATGCTATATCGAGATATAAGTATTTCTAATAATACAGCTGAGTCAAAAGAAATATCTAACCAAAGGCAAAAATTAAGAGATTTTATAAACAGTCTAAAAGAAGTTTCAGAAGGCAATATTGATGCAATTATCTCAATTAGTATAGGTGGATCACGTTTAGGTCCTGAATTACTTTCAGAAGTTTACGGTAATGCTTATTCTGAAATTAAAGTTTATTACTGCTCAAGTTATGATTTTATTGAACTAGAGGAGGTCATGTCTAAACTAAATCCCTCAAGAACTATAGTTGTTATTTCTTCTAAATCATTCAAAACACCTGAAGTATTGCAAAATGCAAATAAGGCAAAAGATTGGTTAAAAAATTCTTTAGGAGAACTCTGCTGGGATCAGATATTAGGTATATCTTCTAATAAAGAAGCAATGCAAGAATTTGGAATTAAAGATGTAAACCAATTTGAGGTATTAGACTCTATAGGAGGGAGATATTCTATTTGGTCTTCTATAAGTTTGCCAGCAATAGTAGATATGGGTTGGACTAAATACAAAGAGTTCTTAGAAGGAGCTTATGAAGCAGACGAGCATTTCAGAAATAGCCCTTGGGATAGTAATATCCCAGTGTTAATGGCCCTTTTTAGTGTTTGGAACTTAAATTGTTTGAATATTAATAATCTGGGTATTTTTTCTTATGATTATAAGATTAGATCTTTGACTAAGTATCTTGCTCAAATGGGCATGGAAAGTAATGGTAAAACATATAATTTTGATAATAATAAAATAGATTTCTCTACTTGCCCTTTGATATGGGGAGGGTACGGTCCTGATGCCCAACATTCAGTTTTCCAATGGCTACTTCAAGGAAAAGGTTATTCCGCTTGTGATTTTATTGGGATAAAAGAAGAAAAGGGAATATCAGATTCTTACAAAATGCTTTTAGCTCAAATAACTGCATTAACTATTGGAGAAAACGATGAAGACTTAAAGTATAGGTCTATTGAAGGAAATAATCCTACTTCACTTATACAGCTTAACGATTTGAGTCCAAAATGCTTAGGATTTTTACTAGCTTGTTATGAACATAAAGTTTTTGTAGAAGGTATTATTTATGGTATAAATTCTTTTGATCAATGGGGAGTAGAACTTGGAAAACATTTACTTAAAAGATCTAGATCTGATCCAAACTTAATGCATAAATATTTTAGTAAAAGAATGTTTTCAGAATCAAAAAAGTAGTATCTGGCAGTTTAACCTTCTTACTTATTTCATGAAGATAATTAAATTAGATCAAGACTTCTCTAAAGATCTTAAATCTTTGCCTTCTAATCCTGGAGTTTATAAATTCTTAAACAAATCTAAGGTCCAAATATACATAGGCAAAGCAAAAAATATTAAAAATAGAGTGAGTTCTTATTTTTTGAGAAAAGACTTAGAAGTTAATAAGAAATTATCAGCCCTGATGTCTGAAGTTAAGTATATAGATTTAGCAATAACTAACTCTGAAGAAGAAGCTCTCATTTTAGAACAACATTTAATTAGAACTAATAAACCTAAGTTTAATGTGCAATTTAAGGATGATAAGGGTTATCCTTGGATAAAACTGGAATTGAATAAGGATTATCCTTCTGCAAATTACTATTTGGGTAAGAAAAATAAAGATGATACTTTATATGGACCTTTTCCAAGCAGGTCATCAGTTAGAGAATCACTCTTATTGATCCAAAAAACTTTTAAATTAAGAAATTGCTCAGATAACTTTTTTAACACTAGATCTCGTCCATGTTTGCAATATGAGATAGGCAGATGTTCTGCACCTTGTGATAATAGAATTTCAAGAGATGATTATAGATCTTCAGTTCAATTAGCGACTCAGCTATTAGAAGGAAAAGGAAATATAGTTATTCAAGAACTTTATGACTTAATGGACGCATCTTCAGAATTAAAAGAGTATGAAAAAGCAGCTTTGTGTAGAGATCAAATAAATTCTTTAAGGGATATTCAAAGAAAACAGAGCATAACTGGTTTTAAAGAAGATAGAGATGCTGTAGTTATTTTTGAAGGTCTTAAAAAGAAATATATTGGAGTTACGCAAGTCAGAGGTGGCTGGATAACTTCTCATCATTCATTTTATATAGAAGAAAATAGTTCTTTTGAAGAAGATATCATAGAAGGTTTTATGATGCATCATTATCTTAATTTAGATTATTGTCCTTCAAAGATAATTTTGGAGCATAAAACCCAAAATTTAGCAGCTTTAAAAAAAGCTCTTTCCATTCATCATAAAAAGAAAATAGAAGTTATTTACAAATTAGGTAAAAAAGATAAAGGGCTGCTAGAGATATCTAAAAGTAATACAAAATTAAATAAAACTAATCAAAAAAATATAACTAATTTAGGCCCTTTATTTAATAAACTTCCTTTGGAATTAGGTGTAAAAAATAAGATATCAAGAATTGAATGTTATGATATTAGTCATTCATCTGGGAATACTCCTGTAGGATCTTGTGTGGTATTCGGGGAAGGGGGGAAAATAAAATCAGATTATAGGTTATATAATATTTCTAAGTCGTTAGGAGGAAATGATATAGCTTCTATGAAAGAGTTGGTGAGGAGAAGATTTAAGAATAAAAATAATAATTTATTAAATCCAGACTTAATAATTGTAGATGGAGGTAAAGCTCAACTGAATGCTGTCAAGACTATTCTAAATTCCATGTCTTTGAGTTCAATTGTTACATTAGGTATATCTAAAGGCAAAAATAGAAAAGCCGAAAATGATATTTTGCATATTCAAAATAAGTCGCCTATATTGGTAAATAGCTCTTCTAAAGTCCATAAGTTCCTGCAGAGCATCAGGGATGAGGCACATAGATTTGCCGTTGAGAATATAAGACTAAAGAGGAAAAAGGGACTTAAGTATTCATCTTTAGAATTAATAGAAGGGATTGGTTTATCTAGGAAGAATGCCCTTTTAAGATATTTTGGAAGTATTGAAAGGATTAAAAATGCTTCACCTTCAGAATTAGGAGAAGTTCCAAATATAGGGGAAGAAATAGCTCTTAATATCTATAATACATTTAAAAAATAATATGTCTTTAAGTAGAATCCCAAATACGTTATCCATATTTAGGATCCTTGTGATACCTATCATAATTTATATAAGTAGTTTGAATTGGATATATGCAAATTATATAGCTACTTTTTTATTCTTATTAGCAAGCCTCAGTGATTATCTTGATGGTTATTTAGCAAGAAAGCTAAGCTTAACTTCTAGATTAGGAGGCTTGTTAGATTTATTAGCAGATAAACTTCTAATTACATGTTGTCTTATTTGGCTTGCTAGTGCGCATAATGAATTTAATATCCTACTCCCAGTAATTATAATTATTTCAAGAGAGTTAGTTATAAGTTCCATCAGAGAGTATCTTGCGAGGCTTAATTTAAGTAACCGTTTAAAAGTAAATAAGTTAGGTAAAATTAAAACTGGTTTTCAAATGGTTTCCACTTCCATTCTTTTCTTTACTCTTGGAATTGAAAGCACACTACAAGAAATAGGAATTTTTCTTCTTTGGATCACTTCTATTTTGAGTATTTTTTCTATGTTAGCTTATTTAAAGGGGCTGAATATAAGTGACGAAAACTAAAGACACTTCTCATTGGTTTGTTATTTTTGCAAAACCAAGACAAGAAGATACAGCTGAAAACAATCTAATAAATCAGGGATTTAATATTTTTTTTCCAAAATTAAAAGTATTAAAGAGGAGAAATCAGAAATTAAAAGAAAGAATAGAACCTATGTTTCCAGGCTATATTTTTATTTCATTAGATTTAGAAGAAGAAAATTGGTTAAAAATACGTTCAACTAAAGGAGTTAATAAGATAGTTGAATTTGGGGGAAAACCTGCAAAGATATCTGGGGAGTTTATAAAATTCATCAAAGATAATTGTGATAGTGAATCTATTGGCACTTATGATAATAATCCTCAGTATGTGAAAGGAGATGTAGTGAATATTTCTGGAGGATCTTTTGTAGGTAGTGAAGCTATATTTCAAAAAGAACTGGGCAAAGATAGGGTAGAGTTATTAATCAATTTCGCAAGCCAATATGCCAAGGTAACAATGCATTCAAAGGATCTCATTTAGATCTAAGTTAAATTTATGTTCACTTTATGAACGTTATGGTCCATAATTCATTTTTTCGTGTTCATATTATGAACATAATTAGATTAAATTCATAAATACGTACAATTGATGAACGTAAATAGAAATAATTCTGACTACTTTTTATGTAGTGCGGTAGCTATTATTAAGAGACTTAGGTAAATGAAAGAAGAAATAGAATTAAAGGTCATTAACTCTATAGCAGATCACCCTGATATAACTCAAAGAGATCTTGCTAGGCTATTAGGTATCAGCTTGGGCAAGGTAAACTACTGTATTAAATCATTGATAGATAAGGGTTTTATAAAAATAAATAACTTTAAAAATAATAAGAATAAACTTGCCTATCACTATCTTTTTACCCCAAAAGGAATAGATGAAAAATCTAGACTAACTCTTGAATTCTTAAAAATTAAGTTAGAAGAGCATAGAAATCTTACTCAAGAAATTAAAGATTTAGAAAAGATGTGTAAGCAGCTTCAAAAATCAGACAATTAGTCAATAGGAAATCCGTCAAAAAATATAAATATTCTTTGAGTAAAACAATCAAATTTTTAATAGAATAGCAAAATGGCTGGGTGGCAGAGTGGTAATGCAGCGGATTGCAAATCCGTCAACG
>TARA_B110000014_G_C20126684_1_pt1 | contig 12663 bp, 9 predicted proteins | sample TARA_B110000014 | Tara Oceans TARA_B110000014 (sample SAMEA4396468) | marine metagenome | biome: Westerlies Biome; feature: [MES] marine water layer (ENVO:01000295) within the mesopelagic zone...; material: water (ENVO:00002006), including particulate matter (ENVO:01000060) such as...... | reverse complement strand
CAAGGAAGTTCTATTAATCAATTGTTAATTCAATTGAAGGGAATAGTTGTAATTGGTGGTTGGACAGCTGTAGCTTCTTGGTTGATATTAAAAATAATAGGGCTTATAACTGATCTTAGAGTTAACGAAGACCAAGAATATGATGGCCTTGACATTACTTTGCATGGTGAAAGAAGTATCAATCCAGAATAAATTTATAAGAAATAGTTTTACTCAGAAAAAGTTAAAAGGAGTTTTTTTTAAAGGTTAAATAATAAGGGATTAAATAGTTAGCTTTTTAGAATGAACTTGTAATTAAGGTAATAAATTAGAAAGGTCATTTACTTTAATAATAAAAAATATAACAATATCGATATTCTGATTCTCTTTGGTTTAAACTTCTTTCTAAGGAGTTATCTTGATGAATAAGAAAAAACAAACAACTATTCATGATGTAGCTGAAAAAGCTGGTGTTTCTATTAAAACCGTTTCAAGAGTCATTAACAAAGAAACCAATGTAAGAAAAGCTACAATAAGCAAAGTACAGTCTGCTATTCAGGATCTCAATTATCAGCCTAATGTATTTGCTCAAAGCCTAGCAGGGGGTAGAACTAGAATTATAGGTTTGATCTACGATAACCCTAATCCAGTTTATATCAGTCATATTATGGATGGTGTTTTAAGTTACTGCTATCAGATGGAATATGCTGTTATTATTCATCCTTGTAAATTTGAAGATAGAGATTTACTTTCAGTTATGAGCGAGCTAATTAAAAAAACTCGGTTAACAGGAATGATTCTAACACCCCCTTTATCTGACTCTAAAGAATTGTTAACAATGTTGGATAATATAGAGATACCTAATGTTCTGATCTCTCCAGGAAGTGAAGATATCAACTCGAATTGTGTTACTACTAATGACTATGAATCATCAAAGAAAATGACACAGCATATGATAAAAAATGGCCATAGAAAAATTGCCTTCGTCAAAGGACACCCTGATCATTTAGCTGTTAATAATCGTGCTAAAGGATATATTGATGCTTTGGAAGAGGGCGGTATTAGGATAAACAATGAATTAATTATTCAGGGTTATAATTCGTATGAATCAGGCATAAAGTGTGGAAAAAAATTACTTGAGCTAAAAGAAAGACCTACAGCTATCTTTGCTGCTAATGATGAGATGGCTGGTGGGATAATAAAAGTAATTACAGAAGCAGGTATGAGTATTCCTGAAGATTTTTCAGTTGCAGGATTTGATGATACCCCAATTACTCAAATGCTTAACCCTCCATTGAGTACCATAAGGCAACCTCTAGAGAAGATGGGTGAAATTGCTGCAAAAAAACTAATTGCACAATTGGAAGGTATTACAGTCAGTAACGACCAGAGACTTGAGTCAACTTTGGTCTTAAGAGAATCTATTAATACTATTTAGTAAAAATTGAATAAAAATATTGATACACATTGACAACGCTGTCTTGACAGCGTTGTCAATTTATAATCCATATGCTATAAAGGATTATATTTTATTACACATTTATCACATTTAGAGGGAATTCATATGAATAAATATATATTATCTATATTGCTAGTATTACCTTACTCCGGTTTAGTAATTGCTCAAGAAAATACAGATGTTCCTGTTGTAGAGGAAATAATTGTTACTGGAATTAAGGATAGTTTACAAAATGCTATTGATATTAAAAGAAGTAATGTCGGTGTTATGGATGCAATAACAGCTGAAGATTTTGGTAAGTTTCCAGATGGTAATTTAGCTGAATCACTAGCACGTGTAGCTGGAGTTGGTATTGATAGAAGTAATGTAGAAGGAGAAAGAGTAGCTGTTCGTGGCTTTGGTCCAGAATTTAATCTAGTTACACTTAATGGTAGACAGATGCCCACTGTACCAGGCCAATGGGGCGGTGGCAGATCATTTAATTTTGGAGACATCGCATCTCCAGGAATTTCAGCAGTAGAAATTTATAAATCAACTAATGGCTCACTTCCATCAGGTGGTATTGGATCTACTATCAATATGGTAACAACCAGGCCTTTGAATATTGAAGGCACTAAAAGGACTATTAGTTTTAATTTTGTAGATGATACAACAAGTGAAGAAAGTGATTATCTTAGAGCTGACAGCCCTATTGAAACATCATTTTTATATGGAACGAATCAAGATACTTGGGGTTTCTCATTTTCTGGATCTTATCAAGATCGTAACAACAGAGAAGAAGGAACAAGAGAAGCAAATTGGATTTCTCATCCTCAAATTATTTCAACAGATGGATACGATAGATTATCTACTGCTACCAATGTCACTAACAACAGTACCAGGACTGATGGAGTAACTTTTTATCAAGAGCCTTCAGCCTATCAAATTAAAGATAATGATAGATTAAGAAAGAACGTACAATCTACATTTCAGTTAGTACTTTCAGACAATGTTATTACTACTTTTGACTATACATATTCAGGAGTAGAATTTGATTCTCAGGGTTTAATGTTTGGTTCATGGCTTGGTGGTTGGGACACACAATCAGCTACCATAAACTCTAATGGAGCTTATACAGATGTCGTAGTTGGAAATAGAGCTTATGACCATCAGTTGATATGGGGTTCTACCAAAGGAGTTAATAAGTCACTTGGATTTAATTTAGAGTGGGATGTCAGTGATACACTAGGTTTCAGTTTTGACTTTCATGATTCATCAGCTGCACTTAATGGGTCTACTTTACCCAATGAAATGGGCTTCACAACAGATAAGAAAGCTACCATTACTCATCAAAATGCAGGTGCATCAGGTATTAATACCTTTGCATATGACACCACATTTGCTCCTGAAAATTATTTAGCAACCAGTGTAATGATTAGAGATATGTACAAAGAAAATGACATGCAACAGTTTCAAGTAAATGGAACTTGGTTGAATTCAGATGGCAGTTCTTTAAAGTCAGTAGACTTTGGATTATCAACTCTTGATAATTCTTTTGATGATTTGAGAAGTGAAAACAGTGTTGGAGCTATTGCCCCTTCAGTTGCTGATTATGATGATTCAATATTTACTTCAACCAATCTTGGTAGCTTTATGAATTCATTCAGTACTAACTTTGGGACAAACTATTATATGAATATTGATAAAGATTCTGCATTGAATGCTTTTGTAGCCAAGAATGGTGCAGTAGGAGCTGGAGATATAGATACTAATGAAAGAATTAATGAAACGCTTGAATCGGCTTTTATTCAGTTTAATTTTGAAACTGAGGTTATGGGTACAATGCCATTAAATATTATTGCTGGCGTTCGTTATGAACAATCTGAAACTGAATCGATCAGCTTGGAAAACAAACCCTCAGTAATAAGATGGGACATGATTGATGGCTTTAAATATATTGGAAATGGAATAGTCGATGCTCCACGTTATGGGGAGAATGATGTTATGCTTCCCAATTTAGCAATCTCTCTAGGCCTTGATGATAATCAGGTTATTAGATTCTCATACAGTAAGTCTATGGCTAGACCTAGTCTTCAAGATCTTAGGTCACAACTTAGTTTTGGTAATAGAAATTACATTCAGGCTACTGCCTCAGGTGGTAATCCAAATCTAGAACCATTGATGTCAAAAAACTTTGATATAAGTTATGAGAATTATTATGCAGAGGGAAGTTATTTTGCTGTCAATTATTTTAATAAAGAAATATCCGACTTTATAGGCACACAAACAGTCTATGAGAATGTAGACCAATTAACAGATCCATCTCAAGGTGCCATTGGTTCTTATGCTGTAGCCTGTGTTAATGAATGGGTAGCAGCAGGGCGACCTCAAACTGGATTCCCTGGAGAAGGTGGAACTGGTCATTGTGTGTCTCAGCAAGCACTGTGGGCTCAGGGTTGGATGAATGACTTCCAGCATATGGGATGGGTAGCAGTTGCCATGTCTCGAGGTGTTGATGTCTCTAGTGGTTTCCCTTGGGGTCAATGTGATTATGGTGGTTGGTGGAGATGTGAACCAGGGTATATTGATGGTCAACCTGGAGACCCGCTCGCTACTTTTGAAATCACGAAACCTTATAATAAAGAAACTGGAACAGTTAATGGATTCGAAATCGTTCTTCAGCATCTTTTTGATGGAACACCTTTTGGTATGCAATTGAATGCAACTGTGATTAGTGGAGGTGACGTTGATGTTGACCGCAATATAATCGGTGAACAGTTTATTCTTCCAGGTCTTGGTGATGCTGGTAATTTTTCTGTATGGTATGAAGATTTAAAACATACCGCCAGAATAGCACTCAATTACAGAGGAGAAACTGTTGCTGGATTTGGTAACTATGAGCAACCTCTGTATGTTGAATCGAGAACTCAAATTGATTTCTCATATCAATATAGAATGAATGAAGGTACAACTCTTTTTCTAGATGCAATGAATATCACTGATGAATCAACACGTTTGTATGCTCGTCATTCAGAAATGTTATTCTTATCACAAGATCATGGTCCTATTTACAAGTTTGGTTTTAGGAGAAACTTCTAATACTGATTAAACTCTATTTCTGAGAGCGGTATCATATCATTCTCAGAATAAAGTTCTAATTACAACTAAATTGATAACTATTGTGAATTTAAAACGAAATATATTGTTTTACATCATTCCATTGTTGTTTATTGCATTAGATGCAAATTCAAGTGATACCCACATCGAATCTAAATTAGAAGATTTAGTATCAAAAATGACCCTTGAAGAAAAAGTAGGGCAAATATTTATGGTTGAAATAGGTTCGATAACTCCTGATCAGGTAAAAGAGTATCACATAGGAGCCATACTCAATGGTGGAGGAAGCTTTCCTAATAAAAATAAAAATCATGAACTTATTGATTGGGTTGAATTAGCAGACGATTATTATTTAGCATCAATTGATGACTTGGATCAAGACAATCAAAAAATACCAGTTATTTGGGGAACGGATGCTGTTCATGGACATAATAACCTAAGAGGAGCTACTCTCTTTCCTCATAATATTGCATTAGGTTCCACTCGTAATCCAGACTTGGTTAAAAGTATTGGTAATGTGACAGCTAAAGAAGTTTTAGCTAGTGGATTAGACCTAACTTTTTCGCCAGCCATATCAGTACCAAGAGATGATCGATGGGGTAGAACCTATGAAGGATTTTCAGAAGACCCAGCAATAGTTTCATTACTGGGTGTAGCAATGGTCAAGGGACTTCAAGGTGAACTCAGTTCTAACTTTATGTCTAATGAAACCATTTTAGCTACAGCCAAACATTATATAGGCGATGGTGGTACAGAGAGAGGTATCGATAAAGGTAACACTGTATTAAATGAAGATCGATTAATGGCAATACATGGAATAGGTTATCAAAAAACTATAAATGCCGGTATTCAGGTAATTATGGCTTCTTTTAATTCTTGGAATGGCATAAAGATGCATGGCAATAGCTATCTAATAAACGACATTTTAAAAAGTAAAATGGGTTTTGATGGATTTGTGCTTGGAGACTGGAATGGTCACATGGAGGTGGAAGGCTGTTCGGTGGATAATTGCCCTAAGGCAATTAATTCAGGTATTGATATGTTCATGGTTACTGATGCTTGGAAAGAGCTATATAAAAATACACTTGAGCAAGTAATTTCTGGTGCTATTAAAAGACAGAGATTGGATGACGCTGTAAAAAGGATAATTAGAGTTAAATTAAGAAGTAATTTATTTGAAAAAGGAGTTCCCTCTAAAAGGAAGTATTCAGGCAATAAATCAATCATTGGATCTAAAGAGCATCGGGATATAGCTAGAAAAGCAGTACGTGAGTCATTGGTTTTATTAAAAAATAATAATAATGTCTTACCATTAAACCCATCAAAAAAAATTCTTGTCTTAGGTAAAGCTGCCAATAACATTAAACAGGCAACGGGGGGTTGGTCATTAACTTGGCAGGGCAATGAAAATGAGAATAAAGATTTTCCAGGGGCCACAAGTATTCTTAGAGGTATCCAAGATACTGTTATGAAATCAGGCGGTTCATTAGAGTATTCTAAAAATGGTTATTATAAAATAAAACCAGATATTGCAATTATCATAATAGGAGAGAACCCTTATGCTGAGTATAAGGGGACATTATCAGATTTAACATTTAGCTTGGATGATCTTGGGCATCTTGAATGGGCTGAAGAGCTTAGAGAAAAAAATATACCCGTGATTACAATCTTTCTTTCAGGTCGACCATTATGGGTAAATAGAGAATTAAATAGAAGTGACGCATTTGTTGCTGCTTGGTTACCAGGTTCAGAAGGCCATGGTGTTTCGGAAGTTATATTTGAGTCTAGAGCAAATGAGAAAGATTATGATTTTGTTGGAAAATTAGCTTATTCATGGCCTGTTTCAAGCGAACAAACATCATTAAATATTGGTGATATAGACTATTCACCATTATTTAAATTAGGTTATGGTTTGAATTATTCAAGTACTATTAATATTGAACAACTGGATGAAAAAATTGACCGTAAAGATAATTCTCTAATTGGACTGACACTATTAGAAGGATGGCCACAAGAACCCTTTAGTGTAGTACTGAGAGCATCATCAGATAATATAATTCTGGATAGTAAGTCAGTAACAACACCCTTAAATGAAGTGACTGTATCTATAATTGATCATTTAGTTCAAGAGGATACTCAAAAAATAATTTTTCATGGTGATACTGAATCATCTTGGAATTTATTGTCTAGTAAAAAAATGGATTGGTCTCAAGCAGCAAAAGAGTCTGGGGTATTAGTTGTCAATATAAAATCTTTACAAAATGATATCAATGAAACACTTTATTTAGGTTCTTCATGCGGAGACCAATGCAAAGCTATATTGCCTTTAGGACAATTACTTGATGGTTTAAAAATTGGTGAATGGAACTCTATAGGCATAGATCTAAACTGCTTTGAAAAAAATGGACTTAACCTCTCAGAAGTACAAAAGCCTTTGTTTTTCTCAAGTCAGGGTCGATGGAGCTTTGAGGTAGGAAGGGTTTACATTGATGCTGGTACTGGTGGCAAGGAAATGTTGTTTTGTCCACACATAGAATAAACACTGAATGGTATAAATTATGAAATTTTCAACACTGGATCTTTGGATATTAGGAATTTATTGCATAGGAATTATAAGTCTTGCTTATTGGGTATCCAGAGACAAAGGAGAAGGGCGAACACCTGAAGATTATTTTTTAGCGGGCCGCTCTCTTCCTTGGTGGGCAATTGGTGCTTCTTTAATTGCTGCCAATATATCTGCAGAACAAATAATAGGTATGTCAGGCCAGGGTTATGTTGTCGGAATGGCTATTGCAACCTATGAATTAACAGCATCAATAGCTCTTATTGTCATGGCCAAGTATTTTTTACCAATATTTATTAAAAAGAAGATTTATACAATGCCTCAATTCTTAGAACAAAGATTTGATAAATGGGTTTGTCTTGTTCTTTCACTATTTTGGGTTGCAGTTTATATTTTTATTAATTTAACTTCTGTTTTATGGCTTGGATCATTAGCAATTAATTCTTTAACTGGTCTTGATATTACATATGGTCTTTGGGCACTGGCCTTTCTTTCACTAGCCTATTCTTTGTGGGGCGGTCTAAAGGCTGTTGCAATCACTGATGCTATACAAGTCGCATTACTTATTTTTGGTGGATTTACGGTCTCTTACATAGCATTAGATAAAATATCAGAGTCTCAAGGTGTTCTTATTGGTGCTCAAATACTGTTTGAGGCTTTGCCTGATAAATTCGATATGATCTTAGATGCAGACCACCCTAATTATTCTGATCTGCCTGGAGTCTGGGTTCTTGTTGGAGGGTTATGGGTGGCTCATTTTGCTTATTGGGGTTTTAATCAATACATTACCCAGAGAGCGCTTGGTGCTAAATCACTACAGGAAGCACAAAAGGGAGTAATGTTTGCTGCCTTTTTGAAATTATTAATGCCTTTAGTTGTTGTATTGCCTGGAATTTGTGCAGTTGTATTATTGCCAACATTAAATTCTAGTGAATTTGATACAGCTTATCCTCAGATGATGTTATTACTTCCATCTGGATTACTTGGATTGACTTTTGCTGCATTAGTCGCAGCAATTGTTTCATCATTAGCATCAATGACTAATAGTGTGAGCACAATTTTTACCATGGATATATATAAGCAGTTTCTAGCTAAAGATGTTTCAGATAAAAAATTAGTCTTAGTTGGTAGGATCGTGGCTTTAATTTCCATTGTAATAGCCGTTTTATGTGCCCAACCACTTTTAGGAAGTTTGGAATCAGCATTTCAATATATTCAAAACTTTACAGGTTTTTTTACACCTGGAATATTAGTTATATTCTTAGTTGCTCTCTTTTGGAAGAAAGCAACTAGCCTCTCTGTTTTTGTGGCTGCAATTGCCTCATTATTTCTTTCTTTAGGAATGTTTATATTGGCTCCCGAAGACTTCCCATTTCAACATAGAATGGGAATCGTGTTCTTAGTAACTGGATTCTTATGCTTCATTACAGCATATTTTCAAGGCTATGAAGATCAAGAGAAAGCAATTGTTCTTAGCGATATTAACTTTCAAACTTCATCTTCATTCAATACAGCTACAGTAATTATAGTTTTAATACTTGGAGTAATTTATGCAACTTGGTGGTAAAACAATTTTACTAATTGACCTGGGAGGCACGAACCTCAGAGCTGCTTATGGTTCTAGAGATGGAATTAATTTAGATGATATTCAGAAAATTAAATTGGATCAATTAGATCATTTTTATGAAATTCTAAACCAACTTATTTCTTCAAGAGACGATGATATAGAAGATGTTATTATTTCTGTTGCAGGACCAAAGAATAGTAGCTCTATCACAATGACGAATCGCAATTGGAAAATATCTGCTAATGAATTGAAAGCTAGATTCAATTTAAATAGTTGTTACCTTCTGAATGATTGGGAAGCTATTGCGTATTCACTACCTTCACTTAAAGATCAAGATCTTAAAACCCTTAAGAAAGGCGATTATGTGGCATTGGATCAAGGGCCTAAAATAATATTTGGACCAGGTACTGGATTAGGTGCAGCTCTTTATTCAAAGAATAATGATTATGAATATGTAAATGCAACAGAGATAGGCAATACACAAAGCTCTGTGAAACACTATTTAGATATCTTTGGAATAAAGAAAAATGGTGATTTTACTATTCTGGAAGATGTTTTGTCAGGTTCCGGTTTAACAAAGTTATACAATCATTTGCATGATGAATGCATTACTGCCGAAGAAATATTTAGGCGTTTAAATGAAGATCATGATTCTAGATCTCTAGATCTTGTAAATAATTATATCAAGTGTTTCGCGATACTTAGCTCAGAGTTGGCCTTGACCTATAATTGCACTGGCGGTGTATTTTTAGCAGGGGCCATGATTCGTAGTATGAATGATTATTTTAAAGTAGAACATTTCAGCAGCCATTTTCTTGGGAAAAGAAAAACCATTCATAGGAACTTCTTAGAAAATATTCCTGTTTTCTTAGTGAAAAAAGAATTCACACCACTTTATGGAAATTTAAGTTATTTCCTAAGTAAATCTAGCTCAAAGAAGGAATAACTAATATTAATGATTAAAAACAAGTACTTTATTTTTTTATTAGTAACTCTATTAACTATCACTAGCACAATCTCAAATACTGACGAAAAAAATAATATCTATGATTATTTACCCATTGATAAAAAATTAACAACGCCAATAGAAAGTGATGATTTCTTAATTAATAAAAAATCATATTGCCGTAAAAGAAACAGTTCGGAAGATGTTACTTGGTTTGAAGATTTCTCAGATAAAAAATTAAATAAGGCAGATTGGAATTATTCTATCTCAAATGGTTTTTATGATAATGGGCTTTTTGTCTATGGTTGGGGAAACGGAGAATTACAGTATTACAGAGAACCGAAGAAAAATAGTCAAAGCTATATCAATGATAATCTATTTATTGAAGATGGATTTTTAAAGATTCAACCAATTTATCATCAAAAAGCTTACAAGAAGAATTTTGATTTCACCTCTGCACGCATCAATACCAAAGGATTGAGATCTTTTACTTTTCCATCAAGAATTACAGTTTGTTTTAAGGTCCCTACAGGCATTGGAGCTTGGCCTGCAATATGGCTAATGCCTCAATCCAATATACCTTGGCCTAAAGGAGGAGAGATCGATATTATGGAATCCAGAGGTAGGGTTACAAATATCCTTGGCAGTGCTTTGCATTTTGGCAATTCATTTTTTGATAAAGCCACATTAGTTAATGATGTTGTTGTTCCTCCTTCTGTGAATTTTCAGGAAAAGTTTCACTCCATAACCTTTGAGTGGCAACAGGATACTATTAAAATGTATCTTGATTCTGAAGCATTACCATACATGAGTATTTCTAATGAACAAGAAGATTTTAATAAGTATGAGTATCCCTTTGGAAGTGTTTACTATCTTATTGTGAATGTAGCAGTTGGTGGTAAATACGATGATTATAAAATTGATCAACAAGCTTTTTGTAAAAACAAACAATGCACTAATAAAGATAATCCAGATCAGCATCGATTATTAATTGATTGGATTGAGTATGCTAGGATTAATAATTAAAAAAGATGAGAAAAACATTAAAAGTATATAAAAAAGCGATTAAGTATCCATTTGGAAAAAAACTATTTGGCCTCAGCGTTTGTCTCAATGCTCCTTACTTTTTATCAATTCGACCAAAAATTATTAGTATTGACTCTAATTATGTTGAGATAAAAATAAAAAAAAGAAAAGCGGTGACAAATCATATTAATACTGTCCATGCTATTGCGATGTGTAATATGGCTGAATTTTCTGGTGGTCTTATGACAGAAGTATCGGTCAATGATAATAGCCGATGGATTCCGTCAGGCATGACTGTCAAGTATCTTAAAAAAGCCAAAACAGATTTGACCGCAATTTCTGATGGTTCAGGTATTGACTGGAATCAAGAAGGAGAAATACTGGTACCCGTAATCATCAAAGATACCAATAATGAAACTGTATTCACTGCTGAAATTACCATGAATATTAAACATTCATAGCGATTACTGAATAATAGTTCTCGTGTCAGTTAACATAATATCAATCACCAGTCTTCTGATAGGTTTTTTACCTGTGATTGTTTTAATAGTTATCATGAAGTTCTGGAACCTCGATGCTTTGCAAGCTATTTATGCCAATATTAGGATGCTTGTTCAGCTTCTTTTGGTAGGTTATATTCTAACTTTTATATTCGAGACTGATAGCCCTATACTTGTTGTCTTGGTTATAATGTTTATGATTTCGATGTCCGCATTCATTGCTCTTCGACCGTTGCAAGCCAAAGGTATAAAACCATTCTTGATTATTTTGATGTCTCTTGGTGTAAGCGGTATTGGTGTTTTGCTTCTAGTGACTCAAATTATTCTAGATCTTCCACGCTGGTTTGAACCCCAATATGTAATTCCGCTTGCTGGTATGGTTTTTGCTAATAGCATGAATACAATTAGCTTAGTTGGAGAACGATTTAATGCGGAGCTAAAAAGAGGTGTTGATTATATTGAAGCTAGAAATATTGCTATGGGGGCAGCAATGATTCCACAGGTCAATGCATTGTTAGCAGTTGGGTTAGTTGCACTTCCAGGCATGATGACTGGACAGATTTTATCTGGTGTTGATCCACTGACTGCAGCTCGTTATCAAATCATGGTAATGTGTATGATTTTTAGTACTGCAGGGTTATCTGCTGTAATATATCTTTTTTTTAATCAAACAACTAAAGATTGATATGACTAATATTAAAAATAGATTTCCTTTCGAGGGCTCAGAAAAAGTTGTCACTGAAGACATGTGTGACATGAATGGCCATATGAATGTGGCTTATTATCTTCGGTCTTTTGATGTGTACTCTCGTCCTCTTTTTGAAGAGATAGGATTTGATCAAGATTATTTTAAGGCTGGATTTTCAACCTTTGCACTTGAAGATAGTATCCGATATTTAAAAGAATTTATCCAAGGCGAAACAATTTATTCAAGGTTTAGGATCATTGATTCCAATCATAAGTTAATTCATTTTGTCGGAATACTTCTTAATGAAAATAATCAGTTAGCAGCTATATCAGAAACAATAGTGGCTCATGTGGATATGAATATTAGGAAAACTATAGATATGCCTGAGAGTATTTTGAAGAGTCTTAATCAAGTCATAGGAAAACACGATGAAGTGGGTGAATTAGATTTTGATTTAAGACTAGGTTTAAAGCATAAGTAGATTATAATTATTTTATGAATAAATTATTAACGTTTACTTTTATCTTCTTATCGTCAATGCATTTTTCTAATGCATCAGAACTAATCCAGTTGAACCAAGCCACTTTTGATGAGCTAGAAGCAATGCAATTTGAAAGCACAGATACTGGCTATGCTGAATTTTCATCGAAAGACCTTGAAATATTTACCTCTGAGGATCAAAACTTTATCGTTGGTATTTATCAATCCAGAACAGGCTCTGAAGTGATCGATACACCATATCCTTATAATGAATATATGTATATTCTTGAAGGCGAAATTGTTACAAAAAAAATTGATGGGCATGCTCATACCTATAGGGTTGGAGAGTCTTTTATGAT
>TARA_B110000014_G_scaffold264470_1_pt1 | contig 12852 bp, 14 predicted proteins | sample TARA_B110000014 | Tara Oceans TARA_B110000014 (sample SAMEA4396468) | marine metagenome | biome: Westerlies Biome; feature: [MES] marine water layer (ENVO:01000295) within the mesopelagic zone...; material: water (ENVO:00002006), including particulate matter (ENVO:01000060) such... | reverse complement strand
TGGCTCTTGGTTTGGGTGGTGATCATGAAAGACAGTTAACAAAGTTGAAGTTTCGGAAACCTCATTTTGGGGGCGTCTGCGCCAAGGGAGGACACGATGAACAGCTACCATTTAGCATTCTCCAAACTTGGTATCCATAGCACCACGGTATCGGTCTTTAACCTGACTTGGAATCCTTATCGTCGCCGTTTCTTTCTTGGGCGCGGAGGAGCCCCTCCTGCTGAACGTTGTACTTGAGTTGGTTTTCCTCGGGCTGGACCACTGGTTCGTTCGCTGGATCGTGGGTCAAGTTGAACTACATCTTTTGGATCAATACTTCGAGTGGAATTTTTGTCTAAATCTTTTCTTAATATTTTTTGCTCAATTTCTCTCCATCTGGGTTCTCTAGTTTTCAATATAGAAACTAAAGAAGAAGCAATAAATAAAGAGGAATATGACCCCACTATTATTCCAACTAATAAAGCGACTGCGAATTCCTGAAGCGTGGCTGCACCAAGTAAAAGAGAGCCGATTAAGAGGAGAGAAATGATAGGAATAGCAGAAGTGATGCTTGTATTAATGGAGCGCATAGTCACTCTGTTCAGAGCTAAATTCATTAGTTCGGTATATCGGTAACGATCAGTAGCTCCCAATCGTCCGACGATTTCTCTAACTTTGTCGTAAACAACGATTGTGTCATAAAGCGAATACCCCATAATCGTGAGGAAGGCAACAATTGTTGCTGGCGTGATCTCAAGTTGAAACATTGAGTAAATTCCGATGCTTATCAAAATGTCGTGGCTTACTGCCAACAACGCTCCTAGAGCCATTTTCCATTCAAGTCGTATTGTTATATAGATCGATACAACGGCAAAAAAGATCACTAACGCTCGGATTGCCTTACTGGTGACTTCACTTCCCCATGTTGGCCCAACTTGCTCAAATGTTTCGACCTGCCCTAACTCGGTGTTTAGAAAATCACGAATCTCTGACGTTTGATCGGGGTCTGAAATGTCGGATCTAATTCTTAGAACTTCTTCATCAACTATTTGGATACGTGCATCTTCTAAGCCAACAGAAGAAACGGCCTCTCGTGCTTCTGCGACAGACGTTCCGGCAGATCTGACTTCATAAGACGTTCCCCCTTCAAAATCTATTCCGAGGTTTAAACTTCTCACAAAAAAAGAAGAGATACTTGCTATCACTAAGACTGCGGAGATGAGAACAGCCCGTCTCCACCATTGAGGGTAATCAATTGGTGCTTCTCCTGAATACAAAAGGCGAAGTGATCGAATCATTTTTCTCCTCCGATCAGTTCAACTGAACCAATGGCCGGAAGCCCAAAACGTTCTGGCTTAGTTGCAAATAAATTTGTTTTAGAGAGAAGTTTAATTGCGGGCCCCATAAAGAAATATGTTGCTACAAGATCAAGAATTGTTGCGAGTCCTAGGTAAAGAGCGAAACCTCTTACTGCTCCAACAGTAAGCCACCATAGGAGTCCTGCTCCTATGAGTGAGGCTGTATTGGCTTTTACTATCGTTGAATATGCAGGTTTGAAAGCGCGATCTACGGCGGAGCGGGCAGTTCGCCCATCACGAATATCTTCTTTTAAGTGTTCAAAATAAACGACGTTGGAATCGACTGAGACTCCTATCGCGACAATGATTCCTGTGATGCCTGCCAGAGTAAGAGCCAGACCTGACTGGGTTCCTAGATGGGAAATAATTGCCCACAGCAACGAGCCTGAAATTGCGAGGCTTAGTAAAGCTATAAGGCCTAAAAGACGGTAGTAAAGAAGAATGAAAATAGCTACGACTGCTAACCCAATTAGACCTGCAATTACTCCTGCTTCTAAAGAATCTTCTCCTATGGTGGCTGACACTAATTGAGTATTTTCTGCAACTAGTTCAATGGGAAGAGCTCCGTATCGTAAAGCTAGAGCAGCGTCTTCAGCTTCCTGCTTCTCATAGGCCCCTGAAATTAAAATTGCATCTTTTTCAAATGCTGGAGCATTAATTACCGGAGCGGTTATTACTTGGCTGTCAAGGACTAAAGCAACCTGTCCTCTGTTGCTCCCTGCTTGCACGGGACAGAAGATTGAGCCAATGAAGCATTCAGAAGCTATTGCGTTGAAGGACCCGATTCCTTGATCTCCGTCTTTCATTGTTACAGATATGCCCCATTCGAAGTTGACAAAATCTGCATCAGCTCCACTTAGTCCATCTCCGGTGAGGATTGAAGGGCCTAGTAGTAATCGTCGTTCAAAGACTCCTTCAGGTCCTTGGTCATCAGTAAGGATCACAAAATGTTCAGCCTTGTCTTCTTCTGGTGGAGTTACTCCATCTCGTCCTGTGGCAGGAATGACTTCTCCATTTAATGCCGGCGCACAAGAGATTGGAGCGGTACCCAATTCGCCACTTGCAACAACTGGTTCTACTTCTTCGACGAGTGGGGGCAGAGTGTCGCAAACTGGGCGGAATCTAAGCTCAGCAGTGGTCCCGACTAGCTCTAGAGCTCTTCCTTGATCATCAACCCCAGGCAGCGAGACCATGACACCTTGCTCGGTTCTTGAAATCTCAGGCTCAGCTACACCTAAACCATCAACTCTTGCGCGAATTATTTCAACTGCCTGATCGAGCATTTCGTCGTCAGCAGGCTCAACTGCGGTCAGTCTTACGGAGACTCCACCTTGTAAATCAAGACCTAGAAGAGGTTTATTTCCCCACAACGCCGTAAGTGACACTGAAGTAAGAGTTAATAAAACTATCCCTACAAAGAAGAAGGTCTGGCGACGCTGCATAAATCACTACCCGATAGGAGAGTCTTCTTCACTTTCTTCTTCTTCTGTTTCTTCGGGAGAATCAAATCGTTGGTCAATAGCACCCTTAAAAACTTTAAGTTCTAAATCTCCAGCGACCTCTAACCAAACTACGTCGCCTTCTACTTCTCTAACTACCCCAAAGATTCCTGAATTGAGAACCACTTCATCTCCGGCTTTGACCGACTCGATCAAAGCTCTCTGTAACTTCATCTTTTTTTGTTGAGGTCGGATCATAAGGAAGTACATGACTCCGAAAATAATTATTAAGGGGAGAAAACTCATTTTGATTTCTTTCTTGTAACTAATGAAGACTTTGAAAGCCTACGGCGATACTTGCTATTTCTACTCCAATTTTAGAAGTCAACCCCATATTTCCAGAGTTTGTTTATGGAATTCTTCAAATTCTCCATCAGCTATTGACTTTCTTAACTTGAAAACAAAATCAAACATCCACGCCAAGTTATGCAAAGTAAGTATTCTCGGTGCCGTTGGCTCGTTAGTGATTAGAAGATGACGTAAATAACTTCGGCTCCAATTTGACGCAGGGCTGTTCTCAAAAGTGGGGTCTAACGGTTGCTCATCACCAATAAAGCAAGCGTTACGAAGGTTGATGCGTCCTGTAGAAGTCAATACGGTTCCATGTCGTGCCAGTCGAGTAGGTAGGACGCAGTCAAACATATCCACCCCTCGTGCAACCACTTCAACTATTCCGACTGGGTCACCTAATCCCATAAAATAACGTGGCTGGTCTTCTGGTAAAAGATCTGTTACTACTTCTACTGGCTCTAGCATTTCAGATCTTCCCTCCCCCACACTCAAACCTCCTATGGCGTAGCCATCAAATCCCACTTCTAAGGTTTTTTCAGTGCTTTCAATTCGTAACGGAGCATCAGTACCACCTTGAACAATCCCAAACTGGCTTTGCTTTTCATTTGCTGTTGGATGAGTTAGGAAAGCAGTCCGAGCGCGCTCCGCCCATAAAGCTGTTCTATCTACTGCATCTTTGAGGACGTTTCTCTCTGCAGGGAGAGCTGAGCAAACATCTAGAACCATTTGTATATCCGCTCCTAAATCTGCCTGTATGGAACTTGCAGACTCTGGTGTTAAATGATGCGAAGAGCCATCATAGATTGAGCGAAAAGTTGCTCCTTCATCTTCAACTTTGGGCTTCAAAGAAAAAATTTGATACCCGCCCGAATCTGTGAGAGTAAGTCCACCCCAGTTTGCAAATTTTCCAAGGCCACCATGTTTTTTGATGAGGTCTGCTCCTGGTCGAAGCATTAGATGATATGTATTTCCAAGAATTATTTCAGCATTTAAATCTTTCATATCGAGAGAAGATAAATGTTTTACTGCGCCACGGGTTCCAACAGGCATGAAACACGGAGTTTGAAATTTTCCATTAGCGAGAGAAACTTCACTCAGCCTTGCTTTTCCATCTTTAGCGATGATATTAGAAAGGGCCTTCATATTTATAGTTTCCTTGTGCTTCGGTCAGAAACCAGCATTGAGTCTCCAAAGGATAAAAAACGATATCTGTTGATCTGCGCTTCGGTATACAAGTCTCTCCAATAAGGGCCAATAAAAGCTTCGAGCATCACAAGTAAAGTTGATTTTGGGAGATGGAAGTTCGTGAGTAGCAGATCTACTATTTTGAATTCGAATGGATCTCGAATGAATAAGTTTGTTTGGCCGGACAGTTCAAATCGTACCGCTGATTCAAGTGCTCTTACTGTCGTAGTCCCAATAGCAATAACTCGATTTGCTTCTTTGCAACGATGAATTACTTCTTCTGAGACACTGTAAAACTCCGAATGCATATCATGATCGTCAAGGTTGTTCACGGTGAGGGGACGAAAAGTGTCTAAACCGATTGCCAATTCAATTTCCTCAACCTGTGCGCCTGAATCTTTACATTCAGCAACTAGATCTTCTGTGAAATGAAGACCGGCAGTAGGTGCTGCTGAAGAATTTGAACGGTTAGCAAAAACTGTCTGGTATCGCTCACCGTCCTCTAAATCGTTTTTTATATAAGGAGGCAACGGAACTTTCCCGTATTTTTCAAGCAAGGGTAGAAAGTCAGATTTAGTTTTTATCTGCACTAAACGTTTCCCTGCTCCTAAGTCTTCCCCAATGTAGATTGTCATTTCTGGACTAACAGTAAATTTTGTTCCTGGAGAAACTTTGCGGCTTGGGCGTACAAGCGCTTCCCAAGTCATTTGATTAAGTGCTTTCAAAAGAAGGACTTCTACATTTCCGCCAGTTTCTTTCTTAAGGAATAATCTTGCTGGCAGAACTCGAGTGTTATTCACTACAACAATGTCACCTGATTTTAAAAGTTTTGGAAAATCCGAAATTCTCAAATGTTCTGGACCATTACCAAGATCTACAAGCATTCTTGCCGCAGTTCGCTCCTCTAAAGGGTGTTGCGCAATGAGATCTTCGGGTAACTCGTAATCAAAATCGTCTGGGCCCATAAGTCGTTAAGCCTACGTAGGTTGTCCTACTATTCGTCAAATAAAGAGCCAGCTGAATTACGTGGTGGTGGGAGTCCAAGATGAGTGAACGCAGTTGGGGTCGCCACTCTTCCTTTTGGAGTACGAAGAAGAAGTCCTTGTTGTATGAGAAAAGGCTCATACACGTCTTCTACAGTGTCTTCTGGTTCGCTTACGCTAATTGACAAGGTCTTTAGGCCTACTGGCCCACCGTTGAATCTTGTGCAAAGAGAATCCAAGATGGCTTGGGTTGGCTTATCTAGTCCCAGCGAATCAACACCAAAGAATGCGAGGCCATCGTTGGCAATATCTAAATCGATGTGCCCCTTTGATTCAGGTCTTTCAATCTGGGCAAAATCTCTTACTTGACGCAGTAAACGATTGCCGATGCGTGGCGTGCCACGTGACCTACGAGCAATTTCACTTGCTCCCTCAGAGTCAATCTGAACTCCAAGTATTTTTGCAGCCCTTTCCACAATTGCTCTCAAGTCTTCTGGCTCGTAATAATCTAAGCGTGCAGTCAAACCAAACCGATCGCGTAACGGGCCTGTAATGAGACCGGTTCTAGTAGTTGCGCCTACCAGAGTGAAATTCGGGAGTTCAAGTCTTATTGACCGTGCTGCTGGTCCTTTACCCAAGATGATGTCTAGTTCAAAATCCTCCATTGCTGGGTATAAAACTTCTTCTACAACTCTAGATAATCGATGAATCTCATCAATAAACAACACGTCGCCGGGTTCAAGTTTCGTAAGAATTGCAGCCAAATCTCCTGCCCTTTCGAGGGCTGGGCCAGAAGTTACATGAAGTTCGGCTTCCATCTCATTAGCCACAATATGAGCCAACGTTGTTTTACCTAATCCAGGTGGTCCGGCAAATAAAAAATGATCCGATGCTTGCTCGCGTTCACGCGCTGCTGCCAGCATCACTCGTAGATGACCTTTCAATTCATCTTGACCTACAAATTCTTCAAGAGATCGTGGTCGAAGCCCGGCCTCTACCTCTACCTCTTGAGGTTCTTGATCTGGTGAGAGAAGTTCTTCGCGCATCACTAGTCCTAGTTTACTGCCAGTCGTTGTAGCGCTTCACGCAATAAGACCGCCACATCATCACCTTCAAGATCTGTCAAGACAGACCGTGTTTCCTCTGCGCTATAGCCAAGTCCGATCAAAGCTTCTCGCACTTCGGCCATCACTGTACGCTCCGATGCTGTGGTCGCATCTTTGTTAACAGTTGCAAACGCCCTGAGGTGCTCCGGAAGTTTGTCTTTTAACTCAATCAAGAGTCGAGATGCTGTTTTTTTTCCTACACCTGGAACTAGACATAAAGATGATACGTCTTCCTCAACTACTAGTTGAGATAATTCGTTAGGACCGTGTACACCCAGCACAGCTAAAGCAAGAGAGGGCCCAACCCCATGCGCCATCAATAACGCTTCAAAGCAACTTCTTTCCTGCGCTGAAAGGAACCCATACAAGGTCTGATCTGCTTCTCGAAAATGGTGGTGAACATATAAGAAGACCTCGTGACCTATCTCACCAATTGAAACAGTTGTAGTAGGCGTCATCATTACCTGATAACCAACCCCAGATACTTCAACAAGAACTTTTCCCTCTTCGCTCCGCTCCAGTAAAACCCCTCTAAGCGATCCGATCATTTTGCGTCACCCACCAGGATGGATGACGAGGGCTTCATCGCTAAATGGCAGAGAGCTACTGCTACTGCATCAGCGGCATCAACAGGTCGTAATGGTTTTTCAATTGACAATAAAGTTTGAACCATATATTCCATTTGCTTTTTATCTGCTCCTCCCCAACCTGCAACAGCAAGCTTCACCTCATTCGGAGAATAAAGATTCACTGCACAACCGGAAGAAGCAGCCGCGGCCATAGCCACTCCAGCAGCTTGTCCAGTAGCCATGGCAGAACTGACATTCACTTGAAAGAGTACTCTTTCTATTGCCACTTCATCAGGCTTATATTCATCAATTAGTGCCCGAATCTCTTGTTGCAACTCTGCCAAACGGATAGCAAGGTCGGTCTTTGGGGAAGTTCGTATGACGCCTGCCGCCACAGCCTTGATTAATTTAGATTTGCCTTTATCTTGCTGAAGAACTCCGTAACCGCAGCGAGAAAGCCCTGGATCTATACCCAATACGAACATGTGTACGATTGTAGCCAGATTTCTGTCAAGAGGTGTTCACCCTCCCTAGATTTAGAACTAGTCCTGAATTAAGTCAAAAATTTCGTCAGGAATATCAAAATTTGCATAGACATCCTGCACATCATCAAGATCATCAAGAAGATCTATGACCTTTAAAACTGATCGAGCATCTGATTCGTTGTCAATGATGACTGCTGTTGTAGGCAACATTGTCACATCTGCTGAATTGAACTCCAGATCAGCTGTTTCTAAAGCTAATCGAACTTCTGGCAAAACTGATGGGTCACAGGTAAGGCGCCAAATGCCACCTTCATCAACTAGATTTTCTGCGCCTGCTTCAAGAGCAACCATCATGATTTCATCTTCATCTATAACTTCTGGAATCAAGATGATACCTTTTCGCTCGAACTGCCAAGCGACGGAACCAGGTTCTGCTAACGAACCTCCGTTCTTGCTAAGTAAAGACCTGACTTCTGATCCGGTGCGGTTCCGATTATCTGAAAGCGTTTCAACATAAAGAGCTACCCCATGTGGTGCATATCCCTCATACGTGATGGATTCATAATCTACGCCTTCAAGTTCTCCCGTGCCTCTTTTAATCGCTCGTTCAATTGTGTCGATAGGAACCGAAGCATCTCTGGCTTTTTGAAACATGGTTCGTAAAGTTGGATTTGAATCTACATCTCCACCTCCTTGACGTGCTGCTACTTCAACCTGCTTAATCAACTTCGCGAAAAGTTTGCCGCGCTTCTTATCTGCTGCACCTTTTTTATGTTTGATGGTTGCCCATTTAGAATGACCCGACATGATGTTTCCTTAGAGTGTCAACTTGAAGCGAAGGCTAATTCCAGGAATAGCTCATGGATGCGCCCATCACTAACTAATTCTGGATGAAATGACGTCGTCATTATTTTCTCTTGACGGCAAAAAACTGGATGCCCTTCAACAGAAGCAAGTACTTCGACATCTTTCCCTGCACGCTCAACAAGAGGAGCACGTATGAAAACCCCCCGAAATGGTGTTTCAAATCCAGCAATCTGTAAATCTGCTTCAAAAGAAGCGAGTTGACGACCATAACCATTTCGTCTTACATCTATATCAATAGAGCCCAATGGATTTTGATCATCTCGGCCATCAATAATTTCTTTACTCAAAACAATCATCCCTGCACATGTTCCTAGAACAGGAAGGCCGTCTTGGATTTGATCGCTTAGAAGATTTCTAACTCCTAGAGATTCAGCAAGTTTCAGTATGGTAGTTGATTCGCCTCCAGGAATAATGAGTGCATCCACACTTTCTAAATGCTTTGGACCTCGAATTTCAAGTGGTGCAGCCCCTGCAAGAGACAGCTCTTGGGCGTGACGGTCAAATGCTCCTTGGAGAGCTAGGACTCCAACTTTCACCTAGGTTTACCAACCCCGGTCAGATAGACGCGTCTCAAGATTCTCAATCTCTAATCCTGGCATTGCTTCTCCCAAACCACGGCTCACTTTTGCCAACTTGTCCGCATCAGCAAAATTCGTTGTTGCTTCAACAATGGCTTGAGCCATCTGAGTAGGATCTTCGCTCTTGAAGATTCCTGATCCGACGAAAACAGATTCTGCTCCAAGTTGCATCACTAGAGAAGCATCCGCAGGAGTAGCAATTCCCCCTGCACAAAATATAGGAACTGGCAAGCGACCTGTCTCCGCTATCTCTTGAATTAAGGGTAAAGGTGACTGCAACTTCTTTGCCCAATCAAACAACTCTGCGCTGTCTGCTTGCGTAATTTTTCTTATATCTCCAGTAATAGCTCGAATATGACGCACTGCTTCAACAATATTTCCAGTTCCCGCTTCTCCTTTTGAGCGAATCAAACAAGCCCCTTCAGATATACGTCGCAATGCTTCGCCAAGATTCGTTGCTCCACAAACAAACGGGACTTCAAAAGCCCATTTATCAATATGGTGAGTTTCATCCGCAGGAGTAAGAACTTCACTCTCATCTACGTAATCGACTTCAAGGGATTGAAGAATTTGAGCCTCAGCAAAATGGCCAATTCTTGCTTTCGCCATAACTGGAATCGTTACTGCCGATTTGATCCCTTCAATCATTTCCGGATTCGACATCCGTGCGACGCCACCATCTTTACGAATATCTGAAGGTACACGTTCAAGCGCCATAACTGCGGCAGCCCCTGCATCCTCTGCTATACGTGCTTGCTCTGCATCCACGACGTCCATAATCACGCCGCCCTTTAACATCTCAGCTAAGCCTCGTTTGACTAATTGAGTTCCAGTTTCTCTTACTGCTTTATCCATAAATATCAGTCTAAATGGATCTTTAGCCTTAGTGACCACTCAACAAAAGTTTCAGCCAATAAGTTCTATCGCTTCATCAGAGCTCAAGACACGCCCCTCGCCTGGCCTTGCCAAAGTAACCCAAGTTGTACCGACATCTAGAGGAACCGTTTCTCCAGATTCGTCATCCACGATTGTCCAGTTATCTGAACTTCTTGCACGTTCCCAAGTCACACCGGTGACCGTCCCATCTCTTAATAGCCATGCATCACCTGAGCCAGTGCTAATGGCTTGGGGTGAATTTGGATCTGCATCTGAAATGCCATAACCAACATAAAGAAATAGAAGATTATCTACAGTTAGAGAAGCTCCGCGTTCATCAAGATGTGGGACTCCATCTTGATAACGAATCCACTGCTCTAGTGAACTGTTCCAGATATAGTCCACCACCCTTTGTCTGATTTCCCACTGCACACCTGCAGCAGGAACCGCGTTTGAGGTCAATTCGCCATACTCAAATATTGCTGTAGGGACTTCTGCTTCATTTGATGCCGTTCCTTGTAGATCTCCTATATTTACTCTCCCGTTTGCGGGACGAGAACGGCTTGAATCACGATTGAAATATTGCTCACCCCATTGAGATGCTGCTGACCTACTGTCATACCCACCTGACCACTCTGCTGCTTTAATCTCTTCTAGAACGATGTCGTTAGATCCCCAGTACACAAAAACTGGATGATTAAGGTTGAGTAGAAGACTTATATCACTGGATCTCGCTGAACGTACAGGCATAACAACTTCAGGTAGCCTGCTGTGGTAAATAGCCATGAATCGACTTTTTCCACTCTCTATACGCACATCATAAACAATGTCTGCTTCTCGCAACCCATGCTGAGGTAAGGAATTTTGATCGTTATTTCCTATTTTGACGACCACTGCGGGAGTTTCTGGAATCCCTTCATAAGCCGGCAAACCTGTCAAGGGGTACACGGGCCCAGTCCAAGACGGATCTACTGTCGTTGTTGTTGGAATGGCCTCAGCGATTTGTTCCACCAGAGTCGTGGGCGTTTCAACACTCTCTTCAATTTGAGTTGTTGCAACTAAAGGAACTTCTTCCACCTGCGTTGTTGTAGTCTCGTTCGCTCCACTTCCTCCACCACAAGCAGTGGCACACACAAAGAACAGTGCAACAAAAACAACACGTCGCAGCATTAACCCTCAAATCTCGCTCAACGCTGCACAACGTAGCGAAGCTGACGGATGCCCTGAAGTAGCCAATTGAGCCGTGGGATCAAGAACCCATAATTGAGAGGTGGAACTTGAGCCTTCAACAAATGTTCCAACCTGATCTGCGATCTCTAATGCTCCTATTAAACCTGGAGGGAATCGAGTAAGAGCAACACTCTTTTGATCTAGAAGCAGAACATCGTCAGTCTTGACAGCATTCCTTATGAAATAACGCGCAAATGGAATAGTCATCCAAAAAGATTTCTGTATCTCTTTAGCAAGCATTGGTTCTTGCATGCGAACCAATGCAAGCGCAAGTAACCCTTCTAACTCAACCACTCCTAAGGAGAGGAAAGTGCCGGAGGTAACCACCAGAGTATTTTCCTTTTTAGTGGATAGAGCTGCAATATTTACCGAAGGTGCATCCAGCACTCTTAAAACAGGTGCTTCCACGCCATGGGACAAACAAAGACCATCAATGGCGTTATGCAAACGAGGAAATTCTTCTTGCGTAGCAACTCGGCCACCCATTTGATGCTGAACTTGAGAAGATCCCCAGCGGCCAAAAAGAACAAACATTAAAAAGAATGCAAGCACACTCACACCAACTGATGGTCCAACTGAAAAATCAAGAGCTCGTACCAGAATCCCCAGACCTACGGACAAAAGAACCAATGTGAAGAGAAATAAGAAAGTTCTGATGCGATTAGAAGAGTTGTTGTTCATAGTTGTTAGGCCTAGCAAGATGCTTAGATAATAGATTGATTCAAGAGGTAATACAGGTCAGAGAGCCTTCAATAGTTCTTGGTAGGAATCAAGATAACGCTTCGCTAAGGACTTCATTGAAAACTGTGAAGCCCTCTTTCGTCCATTCTCTCTTATTTCTTCCTGCCTACTTTCATCTCCCAAGATTTTTTCAATAGCGATTGCTAAAGAATAACTATCGTCAGGGGGTACCAACACCGCATGTTTCCCTTCTTCAGCAACCTTTGAGTACCCAGGAATATCACTTGCAACAACTACAGTGTCGCATGCCATTCCTTCAAGTAGGACGATTCCAAATGATTCGCCACGAAGAGATGGAGCGCAAAAAATATCTGCTCCTTTCATTCGTGAGAATTTTTCTTTTTCGCTGATCCGACCAAGCCATTCGATACGTGGGTCGCCAGCAAAACGCTCTTTAAGTTCTTCTGTTTCTGGACCATCACTTGCTATCCAAAGACGAACATCTGAAGGAAGTTCGTTCATCGCTCCCAAAAGAACAGACAAACCCTTTCTAGGCTCGTGCCGACCAACAAAAAAAATCGTGGGCCCTTCTGTAGGCCAAGGAGTCGCTAACTCACATTGATCTGTTTCTACCCCATTAAACAAAATCTCATATTCATGACCTAAAGAAGTCTGAGCCATTTCAGCAGCATCATTCGATACTGCAAATCGGTAATCAAGGCGTCCACTCAACCATCGGATAGGGCGGTTCAGCAGATCGTAAGCAAGACTTCCTCCTGCAGCATGGAATGTTCCTACCATTGGCGTATTTGACATAAAAAGAGCAGTGACTGTTGGTCCCGGGGCCATCGGTTCATGCAAGTGGAGCAAATCAAATTCTCCATCACGAAGTGCCTGTATTGTTCGTAGAGCACATGGCACGTCAGGCGCAATTGGTGCAATAGAACCATTTGCCGCTGTCGGCAGACTATCCCCAAGGGGTATCACGGATGCATCCGGCGGAGGGCCATCACATGGACCTAAGACTCGAGTGTGTTGACCCAAGGCTCGAAGTTGACGTGCTAAGCCCAACACCTGGCTCTGTACTCCACCTGGAATGGTCAAGCTGTAGGGACAAATAATGCCTATTCGCATAGACCCACGCTACTACTCTTTCACCAGCACC
>TARA_B110000014_G_scaffold264112_1_pt1 | contig 12878 bp, 7 predicted proteins | sample TARA_B110000014 | Tara Oceans TARA_B110000014 (sample SAMEA4396468) | marine metagenome | biome: Westerlies Biome; feature: [MES] marine water layer (ENVO:01000295) within the mesopelagic zone...; material: water (ENVO:00002006), including particulate matter (ENVO:01000060) such... | reverse complement strand
TCATTCATCGGAACTATCCTTAATGGAAAAAAAGTACGACCCGCATAATTGAACTATCAATGGGTAGCCAATGACTCAAGTAATTGATACCTCTTTGATTCATCCTTTATTTCATGAGCCCATGCAACTGCCGTCGAAAGATGCTCTGACTTCAAACCATTCACCATACCCTCTATCGCTGAATCCCTAAGGGGTGAACTATTAAGTTCATTTATTATGTATGCCTCTGATGCGTCATAACTTTTCTCCGCCCAATACGTAAAAAGTTGCGTAGTATATTGAAAGCTAGTTTTTAAAGGGAATCTAGAAATGGCTTTTGCCATCTGTGAAGGATACAAATGCAGCCATTTATCGAAATCTCTATTAGATTCAAATTTAAGCATATACTGTTCAGGGCTCATTTCAGGACGGTTCTCAAGTAAAAGTAGAAGTTCCTTTGGTGATTTAGCTTCATTTACTTCAATATGATTAAAGACAACCTTAGCTTTCTGTATCTTATTGGATGATTTACAAGAAGCTATGAAAGGTATTAGCAAGAAAAAGCTAATACGCCCAATACGGAGAGTGTGCAGATAAAACAAAAATTACTGCAGTTTGGAAAGATCGTTTAAAGTCTTACTCAACTTCCATTACCTTATAGAACTTCTTCTTATCGGTTAGAGGAATACCTTCGTCTGTGAATGATGTGCTTTCTCCTTCACTTTCGATTCCATCATCCAACTCTTCCCATTCATCATTTTGAAGATTAGTCGTTGAGTAAACCCCATAGACTCTTCCCCTTCGGGAATTCCAAGTCACTGTAACTGCGTTTGAAGCTTCACCAAGATGAAGCTGCACATCTTCAATGACTAGAGGTATTTTCTTTTCAGTGATGGCAGCTTCCCAGAGCGAAGTAGCCTCCTCATCAGTGAGAACTCGATCCAGCCATATTGCCACCTCATCCTGTGCGCCAGAATGTGTAGTAGAATTTGCTGGATCTGCTTTTCTCCCGCCAATCTTGGCAAGGCCAGTATCTATCCCCCATCCCGTTACATTTGGTTGAAGATTATCCGTACGATCAACTCCATTGATCCATAACTTGAAATTTTGGGCACGTTCACGGCCAGATGATCCGAAAGTCGAAGCAACAACATGAAACCAACCTGAATCAGTTTGTATTAGGCGCCGGTCAGGACCGCTGTTATCCTCCATGAATAGAGTTCTCTCTGCATTAAGGCCAGTCTGGCTAGGGTCCACTGCTAGGACTAACCCGTCATTTGCGACATTGACCTGAAAGCTTTTCGTTGCGTCTGAAAGATTGTTTGTGAACAGACGATCACCTCCCTGAGCAGGTCCTGCCTTAAAGAAAAAAGCCACAGTGATTGAACTTGAACCATACAGATTACCGTCACCTAGGGTAACATGGCCTGAATTATTGCTATAGTGAGCAAGGTTATCTGTCCCACCTAAACCAGGAACTGGAATTCCTTCAAAATCATCAGCACTGAAAACAGTTAATGGACCCTCACCTCCTACCTCTGGACCACCGACACCATAATCACCGTTAAAGACGCCTGCCTTTGGCGCATTACCCATTGTGTCCATTGCTCCATCATCAGTTTCAGTTTCGTTTAACTCATAGTAAAAGTTTGGTTCAAGTTTAATGACAGTCGCTTGATAATTGGCACCGTAGATTGAAGCTGTTGTGAAAAAGGCAAACAAACTTAAAGAAGCAGTAATAGTAAAAATGGCGTTAGAAGATTTCATTCGAGTTTTTAGTTCCTTAATAATAAATGATATTACTTTTACCAAAAAAATAACATATCGAAAACAAAAATTTGATGTGAGTAGTGCAGTTTCCTTTTCATGAAAGTTAACCCTTTGAAATAGTTTCAATCCAGCCCTGAAGAAGACCCCAATCATGACGTTTCTGTTTCCAGCTGATGGCTCTTTTTTGCTCATCGACGATCCGAGTAGGCAGTAGCCTTAATTTATTTAAGCTCATTCCGGCAGCTTCGGGGACCCAATCATCTTGTTTATAGGTAAATATACTATGTATGGTGCCACCTCCACATGAATGACAGTCTATGCATGACTTCATAACTGAACCGCTAGGCTTCAACTTCTCATTTTCGAAGTAATCAGAACTATAAATAAGAGACAATCCTTCAATAGAATTTTTTTTAACTGGCTTAAGACCACCATTTATAGACGCAAACAAATCCTTTCTATTTAATACAAACTTATAGACGGACTGACTTGCATTGTGGTCTTTAATATCCTCCCCGACCTGATTATACACACGGATCTGAACAGTTTGAACTAGTGGAGAAACTAAAATTTTCCCAGTCTTATTTATTATAGACATTTTTCGGACTAGGGCGACTGAAGTACCTACAGGGAATTGAGGTAACGATTTATGCTCAGTAGCTGCAGAAAGCTTTGCACGGGTGGATTGGTTAAGTGAATTAAGATACTTGAATGTTTCGGTCCTTCCGCCAGGTATCTTTAGAAAAACGAGAAACGGTGACCTTCCACCATAGTATCTCATATGTACCGGTGCGCTGGGTCCTTGAAGGGCTCCTCTAACGCATACCCAGCCACCCTTATCGCTTAATAGTTCTGAAGGTAAAAAAGGCTTCTCTGAGTTAACACTATCTAATTCTTTGGAGTAGGCATTTGAACTGACTGCCATCGAATAATTATTTACTAAGTCCAGCCCATCGACTTCGTCTAAAGCTAAGAGATCAATGGCCTTAGACAGCTTTTCCCTTAACACCTTACGAGATTCATTTAATTCTTTAGAATGAACCAGCGGCGTTGAATTCCCTCCAAAAGGGAGACCCTTATCATAGTTTGCAGTCCAATCAAAAATAGACCAAAGGTCATGTTGAAGGACTGCTCGCTTTAATGGTTCTGATATTAATTGATGCCCATTACCTTTAATGAATTCATCAAGTAATGTGATTGCTCTGGTGTGAGTACTTCCTTTTAGTAGAAATTGAGTTGTTGAAGGCCACAAATAAGGGTCAACTAGATCTCCCCCGAACTTGTTTCCCCGCTGGTCCTCTCGAACAAAAAATATAGAATGCAGACGGTTCCATAAATGATTTTTATCGGGATGGAATATATCGAGATCTGGTCCCTGTGGACGATCAACAGCTGAAGAGTTATGACAAAAGAAGCATAGTAAAAGAGATAAAATGACAAGCTTCATACTTAAAACATAACATCACACAACAACAATGGAACTAAAATAATTGTGCAGTCAATTAGGAAAGGACATCAGTCACGACATGACCATGTACATTAGTTAACCGCCGCTCTAAACCATTATGATAAAATGTCAGTCTCTCGTGATCGATTCCAAGTAAATGTAATATCGTTGCATTAAAATCAAAGACCGAGGTTCTATTAGAAACTGCCTCAAATCCAAACTCATCACTTTGACCGTAACTGAAACCTTTCTTGACTCCTGCACCAGCAAGGAAACAAGTGAAAGCTCCAGGGTTATGATCTCGACCAGTACCGTTTCCCTGAAGGAAAGGCATTCTTCCAAATTCAGTGCACCAAACGATTAGCGTATCATCCAGCAACCCTCTTCTCTTCATGTCATGGATCAGAGCGGCCGTCGGCTGATCCATGATTTCGGCCTGCATGGCATGAGTCTTAAGAATGTCTGAATGTGAATCCCAATTAGTAATACCATTTCCACCTGATGGATCACTACCATTAAAGAGCTGAACCACGCGAACCCCTTTTTCAATTAGACGTCGAGCAAGGATGCAGTTCTTTGCATATTCCCTCTTCAGGTCCGTGCCTTGATCTGTTCCATATTCACGATGAATGGATTTAGGCTCGTTATTAAGCCCCATTATTTCCGGAACCGAGGTCTGCATTCTTCCTGCCAGTTCATAACTCGCAATCCTAGCGGCAAGGTTTGCGTCATTAGGATATTTATTAAGATGGTTTTCATTTAAAACTTTCAGCAATCCAATAGTTTGCTGGTCCTGTTTATGAGTATACCCATCTGGTCGACTCAAATTAACAGGAGGATTCTTTGAATTAAAATTAGTGCCCTGAAAGGCAGCAGGGAGAAAACCGCTACCAAAATTGTTTTTACCGGATCTTGCAAGACCCCGAGGGTCATTGATAGCAACAAACGCAGGCAACTCAGAATTTTCAGTACCAAGAGCATAGGTGACCCATGCACCGAATGAAGGGAACCCCTCCATCGTGAATCCTGTATTAAAAAAGTTCTCTCCTTGGGGATGAGCTGCTGTTTCGGTGTGAAGAGAATGGAAAAAACAAAAGTCGTCAACTAATTCAGCCATGTTCGGCAGCAGATCGGACACCATTTTACCGGTTTGGCCCCTAGGTTTAAAATCCCAAAATGATTTAGCAACATTGCCCGGAGGACCCTCAAAGGTAACCTTTGGTATATAGTCTGCCTTCTTACCGTGCTGCTTCTCAAGCGCGGGCTTATAATCAAATGTATCTACATGGCTAACTGCTCCAGGACAATAGATCATAAGAACCTTCTTTGCCTTAGCTGAGAAATGTTGAGAGCGGGCCAAGTAAGGTTGTTTTGGATCAAGCTTAGGGACAATGGTAGACTTTCCACTGAAATTTAACTTTTTTTCTTCAGCAAGGATACTCGTGAGCCCTAGTCCACCCAAAGCAAATCCAGTATTTGCCATGAGTGTCCTCCGGTTCAGAAGATCTCTACCGATAGGACTTAAGTCGTTAATTTGATTCATGGAATAAAGGCAAATTCATTTGAATTAATGACAGCGCGACAGACAAAATTCAGGCCTTCGGTTTCAGCAACTTTAAGTGAAAGTTTAAGTTCGTCAGGTTGAGGCTGTCGATTCAAAAGTAATTCAAAGCACATTCTAATTGCGGAACTCATATCATTTGTTTCAGCGATACATTTATTTGCAATCATTGAAGTTTGCTCAGTAATGAATTTGCTATTTAACAGATTCAACGCTTGTAGAGGAGTCGTTGAAACAGGTCTTTTGCCTCTAACTTGCCCACAATCAGGGAAATCAAATGCGGAAAACAAATGATCATCGACCCTTCTCATACGTTCCTGGTATATCATCCTACGCCAAGTCTGATCTCCATAATTATTTACAACTTCCCATTGAGCATAGGTTTTTTTTATGTTGTGTATCCTGTAACTTCTACCCCCAATAGACTTTGAAAGTTTACCTGAGGCTTTAAGAATGCTATCCCTAATTACCTCTGCGTCGACTCTCTTAGGCTCATAGCGCCAAAGTAACGTATTGTTTGAGTCCTTATCAATCGAAGCTTCGCTAGATGAACTGGATCTTTGAAAGGCTTCAGACATTACCATCAGCTTTATCATACCCTTGATTGACCATGGCTTCATTTTAATCATTTGAGGTGAGATAAATTCAGAAGATAACCAATCAAGCAATTCAGGATGGGTCGGCTTCGTGCCTGCGCTACCAAAATCACTAGATGTTGAAACGATCCCCTTCCCGAAGACATTTTGCCAGATCCTGTTAACCATTACTCTCGCTAATAAAGGATTCCGTGGTGATGTTATCCATTCAGAAAAGAGCTTTCGTCTCAGAGAGCCTACAGAATTATTATCGAGGCCTAGTTTACCTTTAAAAATTTCTGGTGCGGCAGGATTTACTTTCAGGCCGGGAGATTCTGGACTGCCTCTCTCTAGGATGTAAGAAGTTTCAGGCTTAATGAAACGTCCGATAAAACTGGGCTTAGGCGATTTTTGAGAAAACTCAACAATCAATGAATCTAATTTCTTCAGTATTGAGTTACGCTGAGCATTATCCTTATTGAGTTGATTGATTCTGTGAGTACTGAGAACAGTCTTCCATGACCCGTCCGCCTTTAAAATCTGAACCTGATAAGTGCTAAACTGAAGCTTTGGCTTAAGTGTAAGGTAATCAGTTTCATAGAAATATTCCCGGTTACTACTTAACCTGAGACTATTAATAGTTTTAGGTTCCGGGAATGTTACGATTGCCCACGGCCTATCTTTTGAACCCTTAGGTGCTTTTGCTCTCCAAACCATTGTTCCATACTCACCATCATTAATGCGAGTGACCCCTGATCTACCCCTAGCTGCCATCTTTTCCGGTCCCTGAACTTTTGATCCGACTGAAGCCAATGCAAAATTATAATCAGTGTTAGCTGGTCCATAAATTTCTAATTCATCTATTGCAACGTATGGAGTTTTGAATTGAATCCTTACTGATTGTGTTTTTACAGGCTTAAAAAAAGCTTCCTTATACCCTCCCCAATCCTCTTCCCATGGGCCTGTACTTACTAGTTTACTTCTATGGCTTTTAATTGATTCAAGGAGCTTAGAGGCAACTATAGTAACTGGATGATCAAATGCATATTCCGGTGACCGACTGCCAAATTCAATGTCTTGGAAAATGCCTGCTAATGAATAGTAATCTTTAATGGTCAAAGGATCGAACTTATGGTCATGGCACCGAGCACAGGTCATGGTTAAACCTAGAAGTGAAGACGTTACTGTTTGAATGACCTCATCCATCCTATCTGCCCTAGCCTGTCTTATTGCTTCAGGAATCTGGCCAACAGTCGCCGCAGGGACGTGTGACCCAGACACGAGAAATCCGGTAGCATCACCCTTACCAAAAAGATCCCCAGCCAATTGCTCTTTAACAAATTGGTTGTATGGCAAGCCATCATTGAATGAGCGGATGACGTAATCACGATAAATCCATGACATTTTTCTATACAGATTTGATTCGGATCCATTCGTCTCAGCCCAGCGAATTACATCCAGCCAATGCTGAGCCCACCTTTCACCGAAGTGTTTAGAGCTTAATAACTCATCGACTAATTCTTCATATGATGACCTCGGGTCCTTTTCGTAACTTGAAAGGAAGGACTTAATCCTATCAGGGTCCGGAGGTAATCCTGTAAGTATAATTGAAACACGCTTTATTAATGAAATTGGGCTCGCTATTGAGTTCGACTTTACCCCTTTGGCATTAAGTTTCCTTTCTAGAAATGAATCGATTGGTTTATTAGAATCGATTTGTAATTGTGAGCGCTTAATAGGAAGAAAGGACCAGTGGTCATTGCTGGTCTGCAGGTCAGCCGCATGACTAGATAAAGAAATCACACAGGCGAATAAAAAGATATAAAAACAATGTAAGCTCAACTTCAATTAATTTTAATATTTAGGCTCTGTATCTGTAATAATAAAAATTTAAAAATGTAATATGGACAATGAACCTTAATCAAGTAGGGCAATCGTCAATTGGTTAAATAGATACCCTTCAATTTTCATATTTATATTATTATAATGACCGTCATTTTATAATTGAAAATGGAATTTCTAGAACTGCTATGGGTATTTCCTGAGAAGGTATATGAAGCGACTGGGAAAAGAGGATGTTTAATTCTACTGTTAATCTTTTTGATTTCAGTTGGAATAATATCTTTAAAATTCATCAACTCGTAACATTTAATCGAGAGTTTACGATTAACGTTTATCTGACAAACGCCTTAAATTAATTCTATTAAGCGATAATTTTTTGAGCAACCTCGCCATAGACGTCGGTGAGTCTGAAGTCACGCCCCGCGTAGCGATAAGTGAGTTTAGTATGATCCAGTCCCATCAAATGTAGAATAGTAGCATGAAGATCATGAGTATGCATTTTATCGTCAACCGCAGTGTCTCCTAATGGGTCAGTTGCCCCATAGCGGATTCCACCTTTCACTCCGCCACCTGACATCCACATAGAATAGCCTCTATTGTTGTGACGTCTGCCGTCTTTGTTTTGGCCTTCAGGAGTACGGCCAAATTCTCCACCCCACACTAAAAGCGTGTCCTTTAACATTCCCCGGTCCTTGAGGTCAGTTATGAGGGCAGCAATTGGTTGGTCAGTTGCAACGGCATTTTTCTTAAGTTTGGTACTAAGACCATTGTGTTGGTCCCAACCGTTATGAGTTATCTGGATGTACCTCACTCCTGATTCTGCCAACCTTCGTGCCATCAGACATTGAGTTCCAAAGTTATTAGTTTCCTTGTTTTCAAGGCCATACATTTCACGAGTTTTCTGGTTTTCCTTTTTAAGGTTCATGACCGTTGGGACCGCGCTTTGCATACGGTACGCCAATTCATAGCTCTGTATTACACCCTCAATTTCACTGTTCTTACCTACGCGCTCAAGCATTCCGCGATTCATGGACTGAACCAAATCAATCTGACGCCGCTGATCCGGATCAGATAGGTTTTCATTTTTTATGTTTGCCATTGAGTTGCCAACGTTGATTTTGGTTCCCTGATAGCTAGCAGGAAGAAAAGCAGACCCATAATTTTGTGCACCACCCAGGCGACCGAGAGGGTTAATTGTTACAAACCCTGGCAAGTTTTGATTCACTGTGCCGAGCCCATAAGTGATCCATGCACCCATTGACGGTCTAACAAAGTTTTGACTGCCAGTGTGAAGAGCAATGGCGGCTTGTGGATGAGCAGGACTAGTGGTGTGCATTCCGTTTAACAAACACAACTCATCAGCGTGCTTTGCAAGGTGCGGATAAATTTCAGAGATCATCAACCCACTCTTACCGTGAGGGTTAAATTTATATATTGGCGCTAGCATGGCCTTTCCTGAAACTTTCTTGCCGCCTGACTTCTCTAGTTCGGGCTTGTGGTCAAATGTCTCAAGATGACTAGGGCCACCTTGCATAAACATAAAGATCACTCTTTTTGCCTTGGACTGAAAATGAGATGACTTCTCAGACAGAGGGTTCCTAAATCCTGCGGCTTGTAAATCGCTACTAAGGAGTCCCTTCAAGGCGAGATATCCAAAACCACACGAAGTCATTGAGAGCGCATCACGTCTGGTAAAATTAGTAGGATGATTTTTCATGACGATAATTAATTATATTAGTTCAAATTTGTAATACTATAAAGCATAGCGAAATTCAGCTGACGCAAATAGGGCCTGAATGAATCCAGAGAATGCAACTTCCGCCGCTTGACCATTTTTCTTAGCCTCATCAATGTACTTTCTAAATTGGGATAACTCTGCTCCTGAAGGTGTACGACCGAAAGCGAGTAAATAGGCGCCAGCGATACGCTCTTCCTGATTCTCTAGGCGCTCATCACTGAGCAATCTCTTAGCAGTTGCATTGGACTGCTCAATAACGAACCTATCATTAAGCAAGAAAAGAGCCTGCGTCGAAACTGTTGTAATATCACGGCGCCCGATCACAGATGATGACTCTGCAAAATCAAAAATCTGCAAAAACTCTGGAACATAGTTTCGTACAATGGGAAGATAAACGCTACGATGTGTAAAAGATTTTAAGGACTGCAGTCCTCCATTTTTACCCACTTCGCCAGCTTTTAGTTTTTGGACTAATGAACCTTTAGCAGGATCAAGGTTCAAAGTGCCCGCGACTGACATCATCGCGTCACGTAAGGCCTCAGCTTCGAGCCTCCTCACATTGGCTCTCCAGAAAAACTCATTGTCTGGATCGATCGCATAATTATTCTCACTGTGTTGACTTGCTAGACGGTAAGAATGACTCATCACTATTGTCCGAATAAGATCTTTTATAGACCAATTCATTTCTCCCGTAAAACGTAAAGCAAGATGATCCAATAATTTTGGGTGACTTGGTCTTTCTCCGCTATGACCAAAGTTATCAACGGTACGAACAATGCCTTTCCCAAATAAATGATGCCAAACACGGTTAACCATTACTCGGGAAGTTAGCGAATGAGAGGGTTCAGTTATCCATTTAGCAAACTCAAGTCGCCCACTCGATTTAGGAGGGAGTTTTGGTTGTTTGCCATTTGTCAATACTTGAGGCACTCCACGAGGAACTTCAGCCCCACGATTATCTACGTCACCTCGAATTCGAACTTTGCAGTTACTAATATTTTGAGCGTCACGAGCCCCCATTGCCAAGTTGCCGCTGTTTGTTACCCCATTGCTTCGTTCATTGGTGAGATTGCCTAACTGTTTCTCGAGACGTTTTACCTGATTTCTGATTTGCTTAATGCGTTGTTGTGTCTGCTGAGGATTGAATTTTTTAGGCTCATTAGCTGACACTTTTTTTTGTTTCGAGTTAGCTGCTTTACGGAAATTCTTGAGCCTGTCAGTGAGAGACCTGGCTTCTTTTTTAAGCTTTGCAACTTGGTCCTGTAATTTAACTTCTCTGGCGCTTGGCTTAGAGGGTTTAACTGGCTTACTTGATTCAGGTGCATCTTGTTTATCCCTTAATGATATTAAGGTGTTGCGATTAAGTTTATTCCCTCCTCCTTGCCGATTACCATATCCAGAAAGTGTATCGGTGCTTTTAAAGATGCCTGCCATTGCATAATAATCCGTTGTCGGAATCGGATCAAATTTGTGGTCATGGCACCGCGCGCATCCAGTAGTCAAAGCCATGAAAGCCCTGCCAGTAACATCTATCTGATCATCAATAACATCCAACTGGAATTTTTCCTTATCGCGTTCGTTAAGATCCATCGAGCCCATTGCAAGGAACCCTGTAGCAATATGCTGTTCGTCGCTTTGACGGTTATCCTTAGATTCTAAAAGGTCACCAGCTAGTTGCTCAATGACGAACTGATTGTACGGCTTGTCATTGTTGAATGAATCGATGACATAATCCCTGTACTTCCAAGCAAAGGGAAAAGGGTAATTGCGTGTGCGCCCTACCGATTCTCCATAACGAACAATATCAAGCCAATGTCTTCCCCACCGCTCTCCAAAGTGCTTAGAATCGAGCAGGCCGTTAACTACTTTTTTAAGAGCAACTTGCACAGTAGCAGGATCATTAACAAAATCCCTTATTTCCTCAGGAGTTGGAGGCAATCCAACTACATCATAAGAAACGCGTCGAATCAAAGTGGCTCGATCAGCATCAGCCGCTGGAATCAATTTCTTTGATGCCTGCTTATCTAAAATGTATCTATCGATTGGATCATTAACCCAATCCTCATCTTTTACATCGGGTAACGTTGAAGATTCAGCAGGCTTAAATGACCAGAACTTACGACCTTCAGCAATGTTAATTGTTGATGTAGCAGCTTTGACTGGTGTTCCATCGCGAGGGTCAGGGGCTCCTATTCTTACCCACTTTTTGAGATTATCTATTTCAGAGGGTGACAACTTATATTTAGGAGGCATGGCAAAATCTGAATCTTTTTGCTCTATTGCCTCGATAAGAATACTTTCTGTGATCTTTCCTGGAATTACGGCAGGCCCAGAATCTCCGCCATCCATCCAGCCAGACTGAGAGTCGAGAACTAGACCTCCTTTGTTCTCACTCTTAGAACTTGAATGGCACTTATAGCAATGTTTAGAAAATAAAGGCCTGATTGATTTTTCAAAAAATGCGATGCCTTCTGTCGTTAGCTCTTCGGCTTTGGCATCATAAGCACCAAGACCAGCGAAAATAAATGTGATGAAAAGAAAAAGGTTCTTCATTAAAGGGAAATCTTATCAGTAACTATTATACTTAACATAGCACTACTTCCTCAACATCAAACAACTCAAGTTTGTACCCTAAATCAGGTGGTAAATCCTAATAAATCTAGACAACTGAGCTATCGATGAACTAATCATATTCGTCCGCTAGCCAATCAAAAACAACTTCACCGTTTTTTTCCACAATTCATAGGAGCCTTCAATCACTTCAACGTTGTCGAATTCCCGCTCACCCCACTTGTTTCCGTTCCTGTACCACCTAATCCCTGGACCATCTAATCTTCCTTTTATAAAACATGCACGATAATATAACTGCCTAGTACCATCTTTGTACCCAAGAACTTTACCCGAGTACAACTTTTGAGCCGATTTTAGATACCAGTCATTAGGCCAACGATATTCAATCGTCAGTTATGGTCACATGACTCGTTGAACAACTAATAAAAAAATGGCTGGGAATATGAAAATGAATAAAAGATTCCTCACAATGAATGATTCCACCACCCATAAAAAGTTAAAGTATGATACCATGAAGGCCCTTAATTAGAATTAAAATAATACAAAACACTAAGTAATCGTGAGCTGAATTAACCTAGTCTAGTATCACAGCTTGAGCAGAACGGTCACCTACACGAAAGTATCCTAAAGCCTCACCACCATTATCATCCACAGCAGCAATCATCCAGACGGCACCGGGGCGAGTTTGTCGCGTGAAATTAGCACCAGATCTAATTAGTGCGTATGATTTTCGCCCGCCATTGCGATCCATCCAAAACAATTCAACTGGATGATCTTTTCTATTAGTGAATACAACCTCAAACGGGTTCCCATCAGGCTTCGAAGCCGGAGCATTTTGTCCTTCAACTAAGGGTATCCATTTTAATTTTGGCAATACTTTAAGACTAGGTTTGACTAGCTTAGCAAATTCTTTTGGAGAACGAGATCGTAATCGCTTCAGGGTAGACAGGTGTAAATCCTCATTTGCAAGATTCCGCCATTCATACGGATCATTCTTAATATTGTAGAGTTCCTCTCCACCATTTACATATTTAATATACCTCCAATCTTTTGTACTTATTCCAAAGTTACCTGGAGAATCAAGATGAGTAGTAGCAACGTGTTGCCAATCCGAATTAGGATCAGATAATAGAGGCACAAGACTAGGGCCGTCATGAGTTTTGACAGGCTCGATCCCAGCCAATTCTAAAAGAGTTGGCGCCAAACTAAGCAGACTTACAGGTTCTGCGCGTGTGCCTGGAATTGTACCTCCAGGGAGTGATGTAACTCCTTTAGGAACACGCATGATCAATGGAACCCTAGTACAAGCACGCCACCCTGTAAATTTCTGCCAATGCTGCTTTTCTCCTAGATGCCAACCATGATCGGACCATAAAACAACGATTGTATTTTCTG
>TARA_B110000014_G_scaffold264438_1_pt1 | contig 12887 bp, 9 predicted proteins | sample TARA_B110000014 | Tara Oceans TARA_B110000014 (sample SAMEA4396468) | marine metagenome | biome: Westerlies Biome; feature: [MES] marine water layer (ENVO:01000295) within the mesopelagic zone...; material: water (ENVO:00002006), including particulate matter (ENVO:01000060) such... | reverse complement strand
AGGGGTTTTTATACTTATGATTGATTTTAATTTATCAGAAGAACAAATTTTAATACAAAAAACTGCTAGAGATTTTGCAAAAAACGAGTTGTTTGAAGGTGCTGTTTCAAGAGATGATAAAAAACTTTGGCCTAAGGAGCAGGTGAAGAAAATGGGAGAATTAGGTTTTTTAGGTATGATGGTAAACCAAAAATGGGACGGTGGAGGCATGGACTCTATTTCATATGCCATAGCAATGGAAGAAATTGCTGCTATAGACGCTTCTGCCTCAGTGATTATGTCAGTAAACAATTCTTTAGTTTGTTATCTTATTGAGAATTTTGGAGATGATTTTCAAAAAGAAAAATATTTAAAAAATTTAGCTTCTGGTAATAAGTTAGGGGCATTTTCATTATCTGAGCCACAATCAGGTTCAGATGCCTCAAATATGATAACTACAGCTAAAAAAGATGGTAATTTTTATGTTCTTAATGGAACAAAAAATTGGGTAACAAATGGTATTAATTCAGATTTAGTAATAGTTTTTGCAATGACTAAAGCAGATGTTGGCCATAAAGGAATATCATGTTTTATTGTTGAAAAAGGATTAGATGGTTTTGAATCTGGAAAAGCAGAAGATAAATTAGGTATTAGATCATCTGATACATGTGAGCTTTATTTTGATAATGTTAAAGTACCTTTGCAAAACAGAATAGGAAAAGAAGGAGAAGGATTTAAGATAGCTCTAGCTACTTTAGATGGTGGTCGTATAGGGATTGCTTCTCAAGCATTAGGTATAGCGCAAGCTTCACTTAATCATTCTATTAGTTATTCTAAAGAAAGGCAACAGTTTGGAAAACCTATTGCATCAAATCAGGCAATTCAGTTTAAAATTTCTGATATGGCGATGGAGATAGAAGCTGCTAGATTATTAATTTGGAAAGCTGCATGGTCTAAGGATAATCATCAAAATTTTGGCGTACTTGCTTCAATGGCTAAAGTATACGCATCAGAAGTTGCAATGAGGGCTTCTATACAGTGTGTTCAAATTCATGGAGGTTATGGCTATATACAAGAGACAGGAGTTGAACGATTAATGAGAGATGCAAAAATAACACAAATATATGAGGGCACATCAGAAATACAAAGACTTGTTATAGCAAGATCTTTATTATAGATACGGAGAATTTTATGAAATTATTTAAAGAATTAAATTCAAGAGGGCATGAACAAATAGCTTTTTTTAATGACCCTTATTCTGGGTTAAAAGGTATTGTTGCAATACATAATACTACTTTAGGGCCTGCTCTTGGTGGATGCAGAATGTGGAATTATAAAAACGAAGAAGAAGCTATTATTGATGTACTTAGATTATCAAAAGGGATGACATATAAAGCTTCTATCGCAGGTTTAAATTTAGGTGGAGGCAAAGCTGTTATTATAGGAAATTCAAAAAAAGATAAAACAGAAAAATTGTTCAGATCATTTGGAAGGTTTGTAGAAGGTTTAGGCGGAAGATATATTACAGCTGAAGATGTGGGAACAAACATTAATGATATGGAAAATGTTAAAATTGAAACAAGTTATGTTACTGGAATATCCAAGTCATTAGGTGGGAGTGGAGACCCCTCTCCAGTAACTGCGTTTGGTGTCTATACCGGAATGAAAGCTAGCGTAAAAGAAAAACTCAAAAAAAATTCTTTAAAAGGATTAAGAGTTTCAGTTCAAGGGCTTGGACATGTTGGGACATGCTTAGTTGATTATTTAATAAAAGATGGAGCAGAGGTATATGTAACTGATATTGACAAAAATAGAGTAGATTTTATCTTAAATAAATATAATTGTATTGGGGTAAAACCTGATGATATTTTATCTCAAGAAGTTGATATTTATGCCCCATGTGCTTTGGGAGCTACCGTCAACAAAAAAAGCATATCAAGTTTAAATTGCCAAATTATAGCAGGTGCAGCTAATAATGTGCTTGAGAATCCAATCACAGATAGTGAAGCTTTAGTAAAGAGAAATATATTGTATGCTCCAGATTATGTGATTAATGCTGGTGGCCTTATAAATGTAGCAAATGAATTAGAAGGGTACGATAAAGAGAAAGCCTTTAGCCAAGCAGAAAAAATATATGATACATTAATGGGTATTTTTAAAAGAGCTAAAAAGGAATCTATAAATACAAATAAAGCTGCAGCTTTACAAGCTGAAGACAGGATAAAAAAGATATCTACTTTAAAATCTTTTTACCTCCCATATAAAAAAACATTTAAGATTAGGAATGATTAGTCTAATAATTATATGAACAGAATTCAAAAAAGAATATCAAGGTCCTTATCATTACAAATCTATTATGCTTGGGTTATTTCTCAAACTCATCCCAAAGAGCTTTTAGATTATGTTAAATATTTACTTGATGATAAAGAAATTAGTGATAATTTTTATATTAATGGATCTCCAATTGAAAACAGTCAGTCAATTTTATCTACTGATATTCTTAACTATTCTTATAGACTAATAGAATCTACTATTGATAAATCTGAGGTTATTGATAAGCATATTAGTGCAAAACTAAAAAATTGGGATTTAAGAAGGATTGCATTAATTGATAAATTAATTTTAAGATTAGCATTAACAGAAATGTTTTTTTTTGAAGATATACCAAATAAAGTTTCTATTGTTGAAGGTGTTGAAATTGCAAAAATATATGGGAATAATGATAGTAGTGCATTTATAAATGGAGTATTAGATTCGCTCTATAATGATTTAAAAAATAATAAAATAAAAATATAAATATTTATGTCAATTTTTAATAAAGTTATAACAAAAGTTTTTGGAAAAAAATCGGATAAAGATCTTAAAAAATTAGCTCCAATAATTGATGAGATTAATGGTGAATATGATAAGCTTCAAAAATTAAGTGAGAGTGAATTAAAAAATCAATTTAATCAAATCAAATCAAATCTTCAGATTCTTGTAAGTGACAAAAAAACTGAATTAGAAAAACAGAGTTTAAGTTCAGAAGATATAAATGAAGAACTTAGAAGCATTGAAAATAAATATTTAGATGAGCATATGGTTCAAGTATTTGCTATTGTAAAAGATGTTTCTAGAAGATTGTCTGGTACTAAATTTAAAGTTATGGATATGGAAATGAATTGGGAAATGGTTCATTATGATGTTCAGCTAATTGGAGGGATAGTATTACATCAAGGAAAAATTGCTGAAATGAAAACAGGGGAAGGAAAAACTCTTGTTTCAACATTACCCATAGTATTAAATGCTATGACAGATAGAGGTGTGCATGTAGTTACAGTTAATGATTATCTAGCTCAAAGAGATAGTGAATGGATGGGCTTATTATATAATTATTTAGGATTGTCGATTGGATGTTTATTAGATAGGATGCCTCCACAAATTAGAAAAGAGGCATATAATAAAGATATCACGTATGGAACCAATAGTCAGTTTGGTTTTGATTATCTAAGAGATAATATGGTTTCAGCGATTTCAGATAAAGTTCAAAGGCCTCATGCCTATGCTATTGTAGATGAAGTAGATTCAGTCCTTGTTGATGAAGCTCGTACACCTTTAATTATATCAGGTTCTGTTGATTCTCCCATAAATCAAGATTATAGTACTTGGCGAAATAAGATTGAATCACTAGTTAGAACCCAAAATAAAATGGTTAATCAATTAATTGAAGAATCTGAAGTTCTATTAGAAAAAGACAAACAAACAGCGGGTATAAAATTATTAATTGCATCAAAAGGTTCTCCAAAAAATAAAAAATTAATGCAAATATTTCAAGAAACTGGTATCAAAAGATTAGTGCATGATACTGAAAGTGAATATATAAGAGAAAAAAAACTATCTGAAATTGAAGAGCAGTTATATTTTGTGATTGATGAAAATTCAAGAGTAACAGATTTGTCTGAAAAAGGCAGAGAATTCTTATCTTCTTCTAATCCTGAATATTTTATTATTCCTGACCTTGGAGAAATATACTATGAATTAGATAAAACTGATGAATTATCTAAAACTGATCTTATAAATAAAAAACAAGAAGCTCAGCAGCTTCATGGTGAAAGAAGTGAGAGAATTCATATAATAAATAAATTACTACAAGCTTTTTGTTTATATGAGAAAGATATAGAATATATAGTTCAAGATGGAAAAGTTCAAATTGTAGATGAACATACTGGCCGTGTATTACATGGGAGACGGTATTCAGATGGTTTGCACGAAGCAATAGAAATTAAAGAAAATGTAACGGTCGGACGAGAGAGTCAAACACATGCGACAATTACAATACAAAATTATTTTAGAATGTATGATAAATTAGCTGGTATGACGGGTACAGCAATGACTGAAGCTCAAGAATTTATGGAGATATATAAATTAGATGTTGTTGAAATTCCAACTAATATACCCATTCAAAGACAAGATCATAATGATTATATTTTTCGTTCTAAAAAAGAAAAGTATGATGCTGTTGTAAATAAAGTAAAAAAATTGTGCCAGAAGGGGCAGCCTGTTCTTGTGGGAACTACATCTGTTGAAGAATCAGAAATTTTATCAAAAATGTTAAAGATTTCAAAAGTTTCTCATAATGTTTTAAATGCAAAGCAACATCAAAGAGAAGCTGAAATTATATCTAGAGCAGGGCAAAAAGGTGCAATTACAATTTCTACAAATATGGCAGGAAGAGGAACAGATATTAAACTTGGAGATGGGGTTAAATCTTTAGGGGGACTTTTTATATTAGGTACAGGCAGGCATGAATCTAGGAGGATAGATTTACAGCTTAGAGGTCGTGCAGGGCGTCAAGGTGATGCAGGAGCATCAATTTTTTATTTAAGCCTTGAAGATGATTTGATGAGAATTTTTGGTTCAGACAGAATAGCAAATGTAATGGATAAATTAGGAATTGAAGAAGGAGAAGTTATTACTCACTCAATGGTTACTAAATCAGTTCAAAGAGCCCAGCAAAAATTAGAAACAAGAAATTTCAGTATTAGAAAACATGTGCTTGAATATGATATGGTCATGAATAGGCAGAGAGAAATTATTTATGGTAGAAGAAATTATTTTTTAAATGATATTCAAATAGATGGTGAATTAAATCAGATTATGGATGAATTTATTGAAGACTGTATTGAAAATTTTGGAAAAGGTTCTAATTCTATAAATACTTGGGATATAGATGGAATAAATAATGAATTTCTAGAATCCTTATCTATTGATATTAGTTTAGAAATTAAAAATATTTCTGATATTGCTTCATTTAAGAATACTATTCAAAAAAATATGAGTCAAGTTCTTGATTATAAGAAGAATGATATAGGAGATAAAATATTCAATCAATTTATTAAGTTTGTTTCTTTAAGAGAAATAGACAAAAGATGGAGAGAACATTTAAATGCTATGGATCAAATGAGAGAAGGTATAAATCTGAGAGCATATGGTCAGAAAAATCCTTTAATTGAATATAAAAAAGAAGGTTATATTTTATTTGAAGAGATGATGTTTTCTATTAATAAAGAGATTTTAAAGACTATTTTTAGAACTAATCTTACAAAAGTTGATGAATCAAATATTGTTGTTGATAGTAATATTCCTAAAAATATGCAATTATCACATAGTAAAATTTCAGGGATACCAAAAGCTCAGAGTAAAATTTTAAAATCAAATCAAAATACACAAAAAGCTATAGCTAATAATAACTTAGATAACAAAAAATATGGTCGTAATGATAAGATAAAAATTTCAAATGGAACAGAGACAAAAATTATAAAATTTAAAAAAGCTGAAAATCTATTAAATCAAGGATGGAATATAATTGAGTAAAAAAAATAAAAAATTTAGTACAAAATCAATACACAAGGGGCAGGCACCTGAAAAATTATATGGGGCAGTTTCTTTACCTATTTATTTAACTTCAACATTCAGGCAAAAAGAATTTGGTGAATATGAATATGATTATTCTAGGGCAGGCAATCCTACTAGAACGAATTTAGAAACAAATATAGCTTCATTAGAAGAGGGGAAAGAAGCTATTGCCTTTAGTTCTGGGATGGCAGCTATTTCATCTGTTATACATTTGTTGTCTTCTGGAGATGAGGTTATTTTTACTAGAAATGTTTATGGTGGGACTTATAGAATAATGGAAAACATTTATAATAAATTTTCCATTAAATCACATTGGGTGGATAGCACTGATTTAGATGTTTTAAAAAGAAAAATAAATTCTAATACTAAAATGGTTTTTATAGAAACACCAACAAACCCAATGATGGAGATTTGCGATATAAAAGAAATTTCTAGAATATGTAAACATTCAAAATGCATGTTAGTGGTTGATAATACCTTTATGTCTCCATATAATCAACGTCCTTTAACTTTAGGTGCAGATATTGTGATGCATAGTATTACAAAGTATTTAAATGGTCATAGTGATGTGATTGGAGGTATTTTAATTGCTAAAAAACAAAAGATTATAGATGAATTAAGATTTATACAAATGTCTATTGGCTCAGTACCTTCTCCTTTTGATTGTTGGATTACTCAACGTTCTTTAAAAACCTTATCTGTAAGGATGAAACAGCATAATAAGAATGCTTATAAAATTGCTCATTTTTTAGAATCATTTGATAAAATTAAATCAATTTTTTATCCAGGTTTAGTTAATCATCCAAATTATGATATAGCAAAAAAACAACAGCTGGATCCAAATGGAGATTCTGTTTTTGGAGGTATGATTAGTATCGATTTGGGTTCATTATCAAAAGCAAAGAAATTTGTTAAAAACTTAAAGATTTTTACTTTAGCAGAAAGTCTAGGCGGAGTAGAAAGCTTAGTTTGTCATCCAGCATCAATGACTCATGCATCAATACCTAAGAATGTTAGAGTTAAGCTTGGAATAACTGATGGATTATTAAGATTATCAGTAGGGATTGAAGATGCAAATGATTTGATTGTTGATTTAACAACAGCTCTTAATAAAATATAATACTATCTTTAGATTATTTCTTTTTATGCCTATTGAAATAATCTTTTAAATCTACAGCTGGTTCTCGTTGGTTTTTATGCAATTTTGGTGTGGAGTCTGCATTTTTTCTACTATTATACTTCAACTTTTTAATGCTTAAACATTCTTTTTTAGCTTCTTTTGGAGCTCTAATCCCCTTCAAACTTCCATCTGAATTAATCAGCATATTTGGAGAAGATTGCGACACTTTCCAAACTTTAATTGAATCAATTTTTTGGCCATTAAGTTTTTTCTTGAAATAATCATTTTTTGGATCCATAATCCAATTTTTAAATGAGCCCTCTCCTGACCTTGTCGCATCAAATCTTTTAAAATTTTCAAAATATTTTCTCCACAATTGACTGTTATTAGTCATTAATATGCTATAATCAGTACTATTTAATATTGGTTTCTCCCCTGTAAAAGGATCAATAACATCTCCATTTTCCAAGAAGGCTTCCACTACAATAATCTTATCACTTGATAGTACATTAGGAGAAAACATTTTCCACATTTGAATCATTCTTGGAAATCTTGCAACTTTCTCTAAGGTTTTTTTATTTTTCCAATTGAAATAATTGCCTTTATTTAGAACGCCTATTCTACCTTTAGCATGCTTTGCTTTAGGCTCTATAAATTTATTCTTAACTAAGAAATTTTGAACTCCAGGGTTTTCAATTAAGACTGAATTAAAAGCAGCACTTAGCATAATTATCAATATAATTGGAGATAAAATTTTGGATATCATAATACTGTGTTTTTTAAATCTTTGTATAAATTTAAAATCATAATTCGTATTAGAGTTAATATTTGCTTGTTTTTCAGCCCCTGGTAGGCTGCAAGCAGGCAATCCAAAAAACACACTTATTTTTGTTCTATTAAAAGCAATTTTATCATATATAAAACCAAAAATTTCAGATAATAATGGAATGAAAAAAAACCATGAAATTAAAAAACCAAATGGCAACAATGACAAGATTTTTCCAAAAGCTCTGTGCCGAGTCCAAAGTTTATTTTCCTCTGGCCTATAAAGCACTACTGTTTTATCTGATAAATCATCAAAATTTTCAGGTTTTTTAGCATCTTTATTAAATCCATTATCAAATATGATTCTATTAAACACATCTAATCTTTTTATGATTCGAATTGTATAGTGACAAAATCCACAATCAGCATCATAGAATAAAGTGAATTTTTTATTCTGATATCTATTTATTATATAAGACTTAATCCAATCAAGAATCTTTTGATCTATTAGAAGAGGAAATGAAGTTATCATGACTTGTGAAAAAAGTCCTATATTAATTGTTAATCTAATCATGAGGTGAAAACCAGTTAATGAAATAATAGCAATTAATCTTAAAATATGGCTATAAAAGGGTATGAATAATAAAAAAAGAACAGCATATTCCATAGCTATGGCTGAGAATGTAAAAAACTTTGATATAGGTAGAGTTATATAATCTCTTATGTAGTATCCAATCAGAGTTACAAAGCCATCAAGTTGCAACATTTTATAAAAAGCTTTTCCTTGAGTCCAGTCATATCCATGTTTATCAAGAGCTGTAAAAAAATAAATTACTGATATTTGAAATAGCATAGCAAAATAAGCAATTGAATATATTTTTTCAGGCAGAATATTTCCTCTTGCTCTATCATTTAAATCATCAAGACTATTTTCTTTATTCATTTTTAAACTTTTTATAAGAGAATCAATACTCATTGAACGTCCAAGAGGCAAAAATAATGTCCAAACGAGCATACAGTTTAAGAACATGTCTCCAGAATTGCCTACTTTTGTTACAAAAACATGAATACTAATTACAGTAATCATTGTTATAAAATGGGATAGTTTAGTTTTATAACCGATCATTAGTAAAATTGAAAATAATATACCAATAATAAATATTAGATGAATTGTAAGCGAGTCATTTCCAATATATTTAAAAATAGTAAAGGATGTAGTTTTAGCAAATTGAGTTTTAATACCTAAGTTACTATAGAAAACATCAATATAATCCCAACGCCTAAAAATATCCCAGAAACAGAGCCATCCTAAAAGAATTCTGTAGATTGCAAGAGATCGAGAGTCAACACTAAACCATATTTGATAAATTTTATTCATTTTTTAAAATAGATTCCAATTTTTAATTGTTTGTTCAATTCCTTTTAATACAAATTCAATTGATATAACCATCAGTATAAGACCCATAATTCTTTGCATAATTCGCAATCCTGATTTTCCAAAATAATCAGATAATATTTTTGAAAGTTTAAATATTATAAATGTAATTAATAAAACAATAACAAGAGCTATAAATAAAGTTGATTTATCTAAATAATCCTTTGCTTCTGATGACAATATCATGATTGATGCAATTGAGCCAGGACCTGCGATAAGTGGTATACTCAAAGGAGTATAAGCTATTTCATCTTTTCCTTCTATATCTTCCATTTCAGCAGGAGTAGTTCTTGTTCTTGATCGTTTTGATTCAATCATGTCTAAACTAATTTTAAATAATAAAATACCACCTGCTATTCTAAAACCATAAATAGTAATGCCATAAAATGAAAAAATTAAATCACCAATTTGTGCAAAAATAATTAATATTAATAATGAAAAAAATACTGCTTTTAATGCAATTTTATTTTTCTCATCTTGCGTATGATTTTCAGTGATTGTTATAAATATAGGTACAAGCCCAATTGGATTAATAAGGGCAAATAAAGATGAAAAACATAAAATAAAAAATTCAAAATTAATAAAGCTATTAATCATCACATTTTCTCTTTTGCTTTAATTCCTATTACATCCATACCATTATAAAGAATAATTCTTAGGCAATCTACTAAAAACAATCGAGAGTTTGTAATTTTTTCATTACTGGTTATAATTCTAGAGTGTGAATAATATTTATGAAATTTTGATGACAGTGATTCCAAATAGTTTGATATAACCTGAGGGTCAAGTTTAGTATATGATTTTTTGATTATATTAGGAAAATTAATCATTGAGTTCATTAAATCATTTTCGATTGGTTCATTTAATAAATTAAGATCTTGCGAATTATTTAACACATAACCTAGTTCAGATGCCTTTCTTAAAATAGTACATATTCTAGCATGTGCATATTGGAGATAAAATATAGGGTTGGCATCTGATTGATCTTTTGCTATTTCTAATTCAAAGTTTAAGTGTGAGTTCATATTTCTCATAATAAAGAAATATCTCACAACTTCAGGACTCACTTCTTCACAAAGTTCTTCTAAAGTAACAAAATTTGCTTTTCTAGTTGACATTTTAATTGGTTTGTTATTTTCTGTAATAGTTACAAACTGATGAATAAGAACTTTGATTTTATTTATATCATAGCCTAGCTGATTCATAGATTCTATTACATCTGGATAAGCGTCCATATGATCAGCACCAAAGATATCAATAATCTTATCATAATTTCTTTCAAACTTAGTTCTGTGGTAAGCCATATCAGGCAATCTATATGTAGGCTCTCCTGTACTTTTTATTAATACTCTATCAGAGGGCCTATTAACATTAGTCCCAGCAAACCATGTTGCATCATCTTTTTTATATATTAATTTTTTATCATTTAAGTCAGACACTATTTTTTCAATCGCTTTATTTTTATATAAATCATCTTCATTGAAATAGTTATCAAATTTAATGTTAAGAATATTTAATGTATTTTTAATATCATCAAAGATTTTGCTTTCTGCATAGCTCTTAAAAATGTCAATATTTTTTTCGTCTATATATTTCTTATCAAATTCTTCTTGAAATAAAATTGCGATATCATTTATATATTCTCCTTTATAACCATTTTCAGGAAACTTGGTCTTAATCCCACAATTATTAAGATATCTAGCTTTTAAAGATTCGCCAAGAATCCTCATTTGCCTGCCTGCATTATTAAAATAATATTCTCTATCAACTGCATAGCCATTCCATTCTAATATTCGACAGATAGAATCGCCAATTATAGCTCCTCTACCATGGGCAACAGTTAATGGCCCAGTTGGGTTTGCGCTAACAAATTCAACAATAGCTTTTTTATTTTCCCCAATATTATTTTTGCCATAATTTTTATTATTTTTTTTAATTTCCTTTAATAAGCTTATAATTGTGTTTTTATTAATTTTGACATTTATAAAACCAGGTCCTGCGATATTAGTATCTTGATAATAATCAGAAAATTCAGAGTTAATAATTTTCACAATTTCTTCAGCAATTTTTATTGGATTTTCTTTTATTTGTTTAGCTAGTATCATAGCAGTATTAGTAGTCAGATCTCCATGGTCAATTTGTTTAGGAACTTGGACCTGGACATCTATCTTTGGATAGTTCAATTTACCTATAATTATTTCAATATGGTTTTTAAAAGTTTTATGCATCAATTTTTTTTATTTTAGCATCTCCCCAAAGACGCTCAAATTGGTAATAGTTTCTTGTTTCTTCATTAAAAATATGTACTACAACATTAAAGTAGTCCATTGCGACCCATTCTAATGTTTTTGTATCTTCAAGATTATTAGGTCTCCAACCCTCTTTTCTCATATTTTTATAAATATGACTTGTTACAGCTTTTGTTTGTGGAGTTGATTCAGATGTGCAAAGAATAAAATAATCTGTTAATGATGTTAGCGCTCCAACTTCTAAAACAACAATATCTTTAACTTTTTTATCTTGCATAAGTTCTGTTATTTTTTGAACCATTATTTTTATATCTTGATTTTTTGTAGTCATAATTTTTCTCAATACTAATTAATTGAGTCCTTACAATAATTTAGATTGCTATTTTCATTCCAATCACTTCCAATTACAATTGTGATATCCCTTTCTTGGGTCAATTTCCAGCTAGTCATATATTTAATTCTCTTATTAGGAAACCCAGTAAATGATAGAAATTCTTGAATGTGGGTTTTAAATTTTGGGTCTTTTCCAGTATCAACATGTACAAAAATCTGTGTTTTATCCTTATCTATATGGCCCAAGTCATATTGGTCATTTTTTGTAAAATTATCTTGCTTTAAAATACTGTAGTCTCCTTTTATTTTTTTATTTTTGATTATATAACCTTTTTCAAAACAATCTCTAATCTTGCTAGCTAAACCTCTTTCATTTGTATTATTTAAAATCCATATTTTTACTTCATGATGGCTTAGATTTTTATTATTATATAATTTGTTTAAGTCTAATTTTTGAATTTGCTTCAAATTATATTCAGAAGCATCTATTTTTTCTTGATTTGAAAAATTAGAATCTATAATAGAGTATACAATCGCACTAAATAGTATTAAAGATAGAATTATTAAGTAATTATTACTTAAAAATGAAAAATTTAAATTATTTATAAAGTTAGTTTTTGTCTGTTTTTTCCGTTTTTTTAGCATATTCTTCTAATTCTGTAAGTTGCTCCAATGTGTTAGCACCCTTGATTTCATACTCATCTTTAATTGGGTGCACAAATACTTTTCCATTATTTTTCATTATAATAGGCATAATATCAGGCAGATAATATTCTGATTGCTTATTTTGATTATTTATCTTATTTATATTTTCAAATAAAACTTTATTATTGAATATATAGATTCCTGCATTTATTTCATTAATATTTTTTTGATTTTGAGTGGCATCTTTTTCTTCGATAATTGAAGAAAATTGATTCTTCTCTCTTATTATTCTGCCATATCCATAAGGATTTTTAATTTTTGCACTTAGTATAGTTGCTTGTGCATTATGATCAATATGCGCATCATACAAATCGGTTAATGTTTGTGATTTGATTAATGGAACATCTCCAGATAAAATTAAAGTATCCCCATTAAAATCAGAAAGCTTTTCTTCGCATTGCATTAC
>TARA_B110000014_G_scaffold264053_1_pt1 | contig 12964 bp, 13 predicted proteins | sample TARA_B110000014 | Tara Oceans TARA_B110000014 (sample SAMEA4396468) | marine metagenome | biome: Westerlies Biome; feature: [MES] marine water layer (ENVO:01000295) within the mesopelagic zone...; material: water (ENVO:00002006), including particulate matter (ENVO:01000060) such... | reverse complement strand
TCTGACCTGATTTTTGAAGCACACGAGGTACGAATTCCATTTGTGTATATTTGATCTTTAACACCGACGGGAACCCCATGCAATGGACCTTTAATTGATCCGGCAATAACATCAGCTTCTGATTGTCTGGCTGCTGCCAATGCCTCATCCGACATTACTGTAATAAATGCATTCACTTTGTCGTCGACTGCTTCTATCCGATCTAAGTATGCCTTTACAATCTCCACCGGTGAAATCTGCTTTTCCTTTATTTTGTCTGCAATATCTGCTGCAGACATATATATCAACTCATTTCTACTCATGAAACCTACCCCCTCTCGTCCAAAATAATTGGTAGAGGTTCAACAGAATTAATCCCTTCTGGGTTAATTTGATCTATAGCTTCCAGCATTGCATTCAGGCTATGAGCTACATCCGTAATATCGGAATCTTTTATGTCAAGGCTAACTGATTTAGCCAGTGTGCGAATTTCATCCTCATTCAATTCAGACATAATTAGGCCTCCCTATAATATTTTTGCCGACCCTTTGGGGAATTATAGAATAAAACCTATGCACGTGATCCTTATATAATTGATCAAAAATCTCATTGGTATTTGAAACAATACCTCAAGTGGGAACAAAAACTTCCCTTAGAATTAAATCGTATTTAAATAAACCTTGATGGTGTTTGGAAATTGCAAAAATCACCCGAAGTAGACATATTGGTCATAGGCGGTGGACCAGCTGGCAGCACTGCGGCTTCCATGGCAGCTAAATCTGGTCTCTCAGTAAAAATTTGCGAAAGATCTAAATTCCCCAGAGAACATGTCGGTGAATCTTTACTACCAGCAAGTATCCCAATCCTAGAAGAATTAGGGCTAGGAGAAAAAATCAAAAAAGCTGGGTTTCTACCTAAATATGGGGCAACTATGGTTTGGGGTAGAGATAAAACACCATGGTCGTGGAGGTTTAGTGAAACTAATAAACAAAATACCCACTCTTACCAAGTTTCAAGGCCAATATTCGATGAAATCCTACTAAGGAGATCGGAAGAACTCGGAGTTTCAGTTGAAGAAGAAGCCAGCATAGATAAAGTAAATATAAGCCGCCTAGATAGAGGCGCCTTTGTAACAAGCATGACTAAAGGTCAATATTTTCAGCCTGCCAAATTTATAATTGACGCCAGCGGTCAGTCAGCTCTTGTAGCCCGAAATCTTAACATCAGAGAGTGGGATGAAAGTTTCCAAAACTTGGCAGTATATGGGTATTTTTCCGGCGCAAAAAGACTCGAACCACCCGACGAAAACAATATATTTATTGAGTCGTATAAAAACGGGTGGACCTGGAGTATACCGTTGGATGACGATACTACTAGCGTAGGAGTCGTCGTGGATTCTGAAAGCAGCGTTGCAGAATTGCGGAAGGTTGATCCAGCCTCCTACCTCAAGTCAGAATTGTCATTGTCCCTGCAAACATCACAAATGCTCTCAAATGCAAATCTGATAAGTAGTGTGAAAGTCTTAAAAGATTGGTCCTACACCACATCGCAAATGGCTGGAAATGGTTGGGTTTTGGCCGGAGATGCTGCCTGCTTTATTGACCCTCTGTTTTCTTCTGGAGTTCACTTAGCAATGATGTCCGGCGTACTCGCCTCAGCATACGCTGTTACTTACCTAAAAGATGAGGTCCTGGGAGAAGAAAGTGCCTCTGTTTATGAGGCAACCTTCAGGCAAGAATACGATCATTTCAGAGATCTGGCCTTGTTGTTTTATTCCAGTAATCGGACGGTTGATTCTTATTTCTGGGAAGCTCGTCGATTATTCAAAGAAGAAAATTATTTTTCAGACAGAACCTCCTTTATACGAGCAGTATCAGGCCAATCTGTACGTGGATACGAAAGGGTTGCTTTGGAACGAGGTGAATTACCAAATGAATTCATGTCAGCCATAAACTTGCACAATGAAAAATCCGAAGAGAGAAATGCCAATTTACTCAGAATCCATGATTCGATATCCCTGAAAGTGCCAAGCCTTTCAAGTGAGGCTAAAGTGGAACGGAAACCTGTACTGACGTCAGGAGAGTTTGAATGGGGAACAGTTATTACTACCCCATTCAGGAAAGAAGGAGTACCATGCAGCAATTTAGTCGCTAATTTATTGATGAAAATGGATGGAGAAAAATCACTAATTAATATCGTGGATGACCTTTCAGATTCGACTGATGAATCCACGAAAGCAAAACTCCTCGATTACAGTATAGAGGCAATAAGCATCCTATATGTAGAGGGAGTTATCGATAGACTCAGTTAATATTATGAAAAGAAATTAAGGAGAAGTTCATGTTAGAAGATATTCAAGGCAAAGTGGCTTGGGTAACCGGCGCTGGTACAGGAATAGGTGAGTCCGGTGCAATTAAACTGGCTGAAGCAGGATGTAAGGTAGTCCTTTCTGGTAGAAGGCAGGACGTACTTGAAAAGGTAGCATCCAAAATATCAGGAGAAGTATCAATTCAACCTCTAGACGTTTCAGACAATGATGCTGTTGTGTCCGTGGCGGAGTCTATTTTGAATCAACATGGCCAAATTGATATTGGCGTATTCAGTGCAGGAATCAACGTAAGAGAACGCAATTGGCCGGTAGTTTCAATAGAGGATTGGAATAAAGTTATCAATATAGATTTAAACGGGGCTTTCTACTGTTGCCAAGCGGTTCTACCTTCGATGAGAAGTAATGGAGGAGGGCTAATTATAAATATTTCATCCATGGCTGCCAAAAGTGCAGGAGCCTTGACCGGGCCTGCCTACACTTCCGCCAAACATGCAATGAATGCGATGACAGCTAGCCTTATAGTTGAGGAAAGAAACAATGGAATTAGAGCGACAGCGCTCTGTCCAGGGGAAGTTGCAACTCCCATTTTGGAACAACGCCCTGTGCCGGTTAGTGCCGAGGATCAAGCCAGAATTCTTCAGTCAGAAGATCTTGGTGAACTCATACTGTTCCTCGCCAAACAACCTCCGCACGTGACAATAAACGAGGTCCTAATCAACCCGACATGGAACAGGTTTGGATAAAAGAATGTACGAATCTCTCTAGGAAAGTCCTTAGAGAGATTCGTATCCCTACATCAGTCTCCTGGAGTAGCAGCAATTTCGTCAGGCGTCTCCGAATCTATTTCCGCGAATTTTTTCCCAGTTTTGGGATCTACGTCGAAAGGGCTGTCCAGTCCTAATTCATCTGCTATTTCTCTAACAGCTGGTAAGACCTCTTCTCCCATCAGTCTAAGGCTTCTCATCTGATCATCATGAGTCATTGCTCCGTCACCGTCCCAGAAGAAAACTGAGCCTGGCCTAAGATATTCCAGTACGTGCCGTATCTTCGGTATGACCGTCTTTGGTGTACCGGATATTATCGTGTGGTCAGAGACTTGATCTTCAAATGATCTCGATAGTTGTCCCCCTCTATTCGCAGTAGCGACCTGGGCTGTTGGAAGCGTCCTTCTACGTGATGTCATTCCTGGCAGTTTATTTAATGCTGGGTTAGCAGTACCTTCATTCCCTGCGTTAAATGGGTTACTTGGACCTTGCACAAACTTTCTCGCTACTTCTTCAGCAAGTTCTTCAGTTTCATCAACATGGACTTTCCACAGGTATCCAAAATTCTGAGGCCCAGCCTCATAACCTTCCTCCCTAGCAGTCTCCTTATAAACCTCAAAGGATTGTCTTGTTGGCTCCAATTGGGTAGCAAGCATTATGTATGGTATTCGCTGGCGTGCTGCCCACATAACTGAGTCTCTACTAACAACACCGGGAAGCATTATTGGCGGGTGTGGCTTCTGGTATGGCCTCACCCAAGGGTTAACATATCGATACTGATAATGTTTACCTTCCCATCTAAAAGGTCCAGGTTCCGTCCATGCCTTGATAATAAAATCATGGGCCTCTTGAAATCTTTCCCAGTTATATGCTGGAGGTGAATTATGAGAAACACTCTCTCTCGCTGTACCACGAACCCACCCGGAAACCAATCGACCTTTTGAGATCATATCAATGGTTGCCAGCTGTTCTACCAGCCAAAGGGGATCATCCCATATAGGAAGAACATTACCCAAAAGGACGATTTTGGCTTTATTTGTGATTCGAGCCAGAATGGAAGCCTCTACATTTACGGTACTTCCCATGCAAAAAGGACTACTATGGTGTTCATTCAACATCAACCCGTCGAAACCCATTTCTTCAGCATAAATTTTTTCATCCAAGTATCGGTTATATAGGTCTGAGCCAAGCATGGGATCGTAAATTTCATTACTGAGAGTCAAGTCTTTGATCGACTTTCCAGTAGCCCCAAAATACCCTGACTCTGGGTCTTGATATGGCCTCTCCGTAAAATGTCCTATGAACATATGCTCCTCCCTATCTAGTTGACTTAAAATTAATCAAGAAAATTTTTTACTACCTTAAGAAAATCTTCTGTTTTTTCTATCTCGGGTCGGTGACCACTCTGATCAATTAGGCTTAATATAGAACCTGGTATAGATTCGTTGTATATCCTAAGTGCATCAGTTGGAACAATGGCATCTTGCTTACCGGAAATTATTAGTGTCTGAAGACCTTTCAACCTTCGCAGCAAATAAGGCAATGTCTGGTTATACATATAAGGTTTCCACGCCAGTCTTGCGGATTGCTCTCTACCAACCTCCCACAATTCCTCCTGTTCCGGAGAAGGTTCGTCGGGTCTTATCAATGAATATTCCTCCACTGATTTCGGATTCAAAAAACTTTCTTCCAAAAAATCAGGGGCCAAATTTAGGAAAAGATCGTAAATCTCCCCTTCTTCGGGTTTCACACCCATCGGTCCAACTAGGACAAGTTTTGAGAATTTCCCTGGATCCATAACAGCCATTTCCGCTGCCAACCACCCCCCCATAGAAAACCCAACTAATTTAATATTGTCTATATTCAAATCATCAATGACTTGAAGATAGACGCCCGCCAGATCACTCACCTTCATTGCCCAATCTAATCTGTCTGATTCGTCATACCCAGGATGGCTTGGGGCCATTACCTTATACTGCTCAGACAATTTTTGGTGATATTTCCTCCAACCTGGAAATCCCAATTCCCCATGGAGAATCAGCAAAGGATCCCCTGATCCTGAGGTTCTCATTGTGAGTTTGCCTTCTGGGATAGCTATTTGCTCTTCTTTGTATACGGAAGAATCTACTGGCATTCCATGTTCCTCAAGGTTTTCTTGATTAATATAACGTTTGATTTCGCGATTATAGCGGAAATCCTGGGAAAATCAGAGTTTTGAGAATTTGTTGTATTGTTCGGCATAGTTTTATACTGCCGGTAATTCAACCCTTATACATGCAAGTTGGCGAGGTACCAAAATGCCTGGAATAAAATCCGGAATCTTCATTATGCCCTTTCATCCACCTGATAAAGTTTTATCTCAATGTCACGACGAGGATATGGAACTATTAATTGAAGCTGATCGATTAGGCATAAATGAATTTTGGGTAGGAGAGCACCATACATTGTCATGGGAACCAATTGTCAGCCCTGAAATGTTTATTGCGGCTGGATTTAGGCAAACAAAAAACATAAGGATAGGGCCGGCACCACTCCTGTTAAATTTTCATCATCCCGCACAAGTTGCAAATCGCCTGTCATTTTTGGATCATTTTTCCCACGGCAGGCTCAATGTAGCCTTTGGACACGGAGGCGCTCCATCAGATTTTGAAATGTATGGGCTCCAAAGTTCTGAGATGCAAAAAATGTCAGATGAATCAATGAGAATCATTTTAGAAATGTGGGAAAAGGAACCTCCATACGAAATATCGGGAAACTATTGGAACGTGGTTCTAAAAAGCCAGGATGAAAATATCGGGTATGGCAGAATACAGAAACCTCTACAAAGCCCTCATCCGCCAATATCTGTTCCAGTAACTGGTTACAATTCAAATTCCGCGAGAATAGCAGCCAAATACGGATTCTCGCCTTTTAGTCATTCCATTACTTCTCTCCCAGTACTAAAAGATAACTGGAAAACGTATTCTGATTCCAGAAGATCACTTGAACTAGAGGCCAACCGCTCTGACTGGAAATTAGCACGCACTATATTTATAGCGGATACTGACAAAGAAGCTATAAGAAAAGCGAAAAATAATAGTATCTCTAAAGCCTATAAGTATCTCGCATCGGCCATCCAAAAAGGGCCTGGACTTGCAATCATGAAGTCTGATCCAGGCCAACCAGACAGTGAAATAACCGAAGACTACTTGATAGATCAACTAGTTATCGCCGGGTCAGTCGATACGGTAATTGATCGTTTACAAGAGATATCAGAATTCCTAGGTCCATTCGGAACCTTAATAAATATGTCGTTTGACTGGATAGACGAAAATGACAAAAAAAGTTGGTTGGAGAGCATGGCACTTTATCAAAATGAAGTGATCCCCAAACTCAGTTCGAATCTTAACTAAACTAATCACATAGGGAGGTTACTATGGCTAACAACTATCGAGAAAATCGTACTAAATCCGCATTACTAGATGGAAAAACTATCAAAGTGCCAGAAATTAACAGGGTTTTTGACCCAACCGTGGTTGAAACCATTGCGTCCGTAGGATACCAATGCGTTTGGATAGACATGGAACACAGTCATGCAGATTTCAAAGATCTTAGTACCCTCATACTTGCTGCCCGCACTTGGGACATAGACGTCTTTGTAAGAATTCCTCATGGTCCTTATAACCAAATTATAAAAACTCTCGAAATTGGTGCCTCTGGTTTGATATGGCCACATTGTAAAAGCAAAAAAGAGGCAGAGGATTTTGTAGAAATGGCCAAATACCATCCAATGGGTATGCGCGGAATGGGTGGAGGACGAGATTCGTTTTTTGGCAAAAGCGAAAAACCAGCATATTACGACATTGCGAATAAAAACGTCTTGTTAGGTGTGATGATTGAGGACAAGGAAGGTGTTGATGCATCCGACGATATTGCATCAGTCGATGGAATCGATCTGCTGTTTGTCGGACCTGGGGACCTATCTCAAAGTTACGGTGTGCACAGAGACCCAGGGGATCCAATCTCTAAACCAATCATATTAGATGCCTTTGAAAAAGTAGGCTCCTCCTGTAAGAAACATGGGAAATTTATGGGCACAGCAGTTGATCCAGGAGAGTCGATGAGTATGGCAGTAGCGAGGGGTACCACTTGGCTTAACTGTTGTCACGATGTGACCGCTATTACCGCCGGATATGAATCTGCAATGCAACAAACAGACCACATTATTGAAAACACCAGACTTATCTAGGAAAGACTAACCGAGCCTCCATAGTCTGACTTGGCCTTATCTATGGCACGAATCCTGCCATCCATAAGGACGTCAACTCGATCTTTAGCCCATTGGTTTGAGACTTCCATACCTGCAACAGAACCCTGAAACTGGGGCATAACATATCTCGCTAAAAGCTCATAGCTACGGAGTATGTTTTCCCTAGGGGCCCAGTCAACGGTCTGAACTAGAAATCCGCCAAATCCGCCACTTTCTTGGGCCAAATTATTTATACCCTCAATACAGTCGTCTGGAGTCCCAACTATCCAGAAACCGTTATCTGACATCCAGTCGACAACCTGATCCCTGGGCCCATCGAAAACAGGTTTTCTTCCATTGGTTCCCTCCGTGTAGTCCCTCAAAAATCCTGCTGCTCCTTCCCTTGCCTGTTCACGGGCTTTCTCTCTAGTTTCAGCCAAATGCACCGGTACCACTAAACGCCAGTCCTCCCGTTTCACTACTTGTCCATGTTTTTCTGCAGCTTCTTCTGCTATGTCCCACAATTTTCCATAGTCAGCCCGATCAGCTTGAGGATCTCTTGGTACTGTTATTGTCAAAACAGAAGCGCCGTGCTTACCAGCAAGCTGAACTCCAGAAGGAGACTGAATGGATGCAACGGCAATTGGCATGTGGGGTCTCTGATAGGGTCGAAGCTGCAACAAAGCCTCATTCAGTTCAAACCAATCTGCCTTGTAGGTTATCGGTTCAAGTTCTGTAAAAAGTCTCAGGATAACCCCTAGAGCTTCATCCATTTTCTCTCTTTGGCTGGTGGGATCTATACCCATCATATACGCGTCTGTTGGCAAAGCACCTGGACCCACTCCAAACATGACTCTACCTCTTGTCATATGGTCAAGTTGAACCATTCTATTAGCCACCATAAATGGATGATGATAAGGAAGACTTACAACCCCGGTGCCAAGATTTATATGCCTTGTCCTTTCCGCAGCTGCCGCTATAAACAACTCTGGGGAAGATATAGTTTCCCATCCAGCACTATGATGTTCGCCAATCCAGGCCTCGTCATATCCCAAAGTATCCAACCATTGAATCAGTTCCATGTCCCTTTCCAATGCTAAGGTAGGATTTTCCCCTACCTTATGGAAAGGACCCAAAAAGATACCAAATTTCATTTTTTCAGGTAGATTCATTTTTCACAGTCCTCTGAATTCAATCAATCATGACGTTCATTATTATGAGATCATATGCGAGGATCTTTATCATGACAAATAAACAATAAACTATCATCCTAAAGTCAGCATGACTTTTAGATAAACTCTATAAATATATCTTGAAAATTAATCTCTTTTACGGCTGGCGAATCGCCTTCACCGCTTTGGTTGTCAATGCTGTTATATCTGCTCCTGCATACGGAGCTACTGGGCTTTGGATAGACTCATTGGAGTCAGAATTCGGATGGAGCCGTACGCAACTATCAATAGCCTTTTCATTAGGACAACTAGAAGGCAGTATTGCCGCTCCAATTGTCGGCTATCTGATCGATAAGATCGGGGGCAAAAAAGTAGCTTGTATGGGAGCAATAGCTTCATCAATCGGATTTTTATGCCTAAGTCAGACAGTCCCCATCACTGAATCCAGAGACAATTGGTTAGATCCAACTATATTTTATATCTCCTATATTACGATAATGTTTGGGGTGACATTAGGTGGATGGATACCAATGACGGTCATCATAAATAATTGGTTCTCCAAAAACAGAAGTCTAGCTATGTCCATAGGGTCTGTTGGATTCTCTGTAGGGACTTTTGCGATAGTGCCATTCTTAGCCATACTCATCTCCGCAGAGGATGTAGGGTGGCAAGCAACTGCCTTAGGACTGACTATATTCTTTCCTCTTTTGTTGATACCTATAATAAAAATAATTAAAAACACTCCGGAAGAAATAGGAGAAATTCCAGATGGGAAAAAGAGGTTCGAAAGGGTTGATAGTACAACAGACACTCCAACTCCTATAGAAGGAAACGATTTTTCATTATCTGAAGCTCTTAGGGAAAAAGTGTTTTGGTATCTTGCCGTGGGCCACGGTGCCTCTGCCATGCTAACCTCGACTATGATGGTCCATCTGATACTAGCTTTTAAGCATCAGGGAATTTCTCTCCAAACGGCAGCATTTATTTGGGGAATCGCAATGGGGATTGGTGGAGTTTCTCAAATCCTTGGAGGGTTCTTAGGGGACAGAACTCCAAAACATATAGCAGTATGCCTTTTTGGTTGTATCCAAGCAATCGGTGTATCAGTTGCTGTTTTAGTTACCAATCTATGGATGGCTGTCCTTTTTTCTGTTGTCTATGGAATTGGGTTTGGAGCAAGAGCACCCATAACAACATCTATGAGAGGGGATTATTTTGGACGTAAGTCATTTGGGAAGATTATGGGTGTATCGGCTATGTCCATGATGTTAATGACAATGTTCGGTCCAATTTTCGCGGGTCGTTTATTTGACATACAAGGAGATTACAAAAGCGGGTTCTTAATACTGGCGGCTGTAGGGTTTGCAGGAAGCCTTATATTTCTCCTGGCGAAAAAGCCAACACCACCCGGGAAAGTGTAGTCAAGCGAACAAAACATCGAGAGTTGTATTTAATTACATTTTTATATATTATAAATGTATCCAAATACAAATAAGGTTAATTATGTTCAAAAAAATACTACTTCCCGTTGACGGTTCCGAAACTTCAAAAAGCATCATTCCCTATTGCACTAATTTAGCCCAAAAAAATGATGGCCACATAACTTTATTCTCTGTAAAAACAGGAGATGCCTCGACCCAACAACTGGTGGATAGCACCCTAAATGAGCTCTTAGACAGCGGATTAAGGGCGGATAGCATTCGAGTCAAGGGCGCCGCAGCAGATCAAATTGTTTTCTACGCCGAAAACAATAACTACGACTTAATAGCCATGTCCACTCAAGGCAGAAACGGTATGAAACGAGCTGTTATAGGCAGTGTAACTGAAGAAGTGATTAGGACCACTTCTCTTCCAGTATTGACGGTGAATGGGTCCAAGAACAATTCAGAGGGTAGCATAAAGATAGGAAAAATTATTGTTCCATTAGACGGCTCCGCACTTTCTGAATCGGCTCTACCTTTTGCGATCTCATTGGTATCCAGTATTCCGTCCAACCTTCTGATTACTAATGTGATATCTGCTACAAAGGTCATTGCAGGTGATCCAATACTGGATGGACTGATAACTTTCGATGAGACTTCACATACCGTAAAGGCTAAGAAATCAGACTCAGCTCAATATTTATCTGAAACAACAAAAAGATTATCAGACGATCTACCTACCATTGAGTCAAAAGTTATGGATGGGGAACCTTCTCAAGCAATAATGTCGTTAGCGAAACAGCACACAGACCCGTTGGTTATTCTGGCTTCCCATGGCAGGGCTGGTTTAAATAGGTTAGTTATGGGAAGTGTAACGGAAACCTTGATGAGAACATCAAATTTTCCCATTTTAGTCATTCCAGAAACACCTGAATAGGAAGTTGTTCAATGCAAACATTTATGCCCTATCCTGAATTTAAGAAAAGCGCAAAATGCCTAGACTACAAAAGGCTAGGAAAACAAAGAGTGGAGGCTATGCAAGTGCACCGTATAGTGTCAGGAAAACGCACCGAGGGAGGGTGGATAAATCACCCTGCAGTCAAAATGTGGTCCGGCTACGAAAATGCATTAGCAGCCTACCATAACGCCATGCTGTACGAATGGATATATAGAGGTTACATAAATAACATGCCCAAACTACCACATACGGCCAATTACATAGTCCCGGAATTTATAGGTAATAAAAAATTTCACGATTCACACAAATCCAATTTACTTGATAAAGATTTTGATTACTACAGCAAATTCGGATGGTCAGTGGAAAGAGGCATACCCTATTACTGGCCCGTTCAATGAATCCGGGATTTATCGATTATGAACTAGGCATCAAATTCAGAAGTAGAGCCATCGAAAACAACCCTGCCATCTTGTAGGGAAATAATTTTGTCTGCATATTGCAAGGCCATATCTATATCGTGAGTTACAACTAATAAAGTCCTTCCTTCCATAGAAACTTCCTTCAGTAGGCTATAAAACTCTTTTCTTGAAGTTCTGTCTACCGAGGATAACGGTTCATCCATAATGATCATGTCTTTTTTCTGAGCAATGGCGAAAGCCAACCAAACACGTTGCTTTTCTCCCGCCGAAATATCAGAAAATTTACGGTCCAATAGCTTCTCAAGATGAAATTGTCCAGCCAGCTCGTTAAGAAATTCTCTTCGAGAATTACTACCCTTAACTTCTTTATTTATGGCTACTGCTATTACTTCCCCTACTGAAAGAAATGGAGGATCTGGCAAATCTTGCGGCAAATATGAAATGTCTTTTGAGGCAATAGTGTCCACATCCCCTGAATTAACTTCCAGAACCTGCATGATTAGGTTTAAAACTGTGGTTTTACCTGATCCGTTGGATCCAACCAGACAATAAAAATAATTAGGAAATATTTGGAATGAAACGCCCTGCAATATTTTTAGCTGCCCAATTTCAACGACTGCATTGGACAAGGTAATCATTACTTATACCTCCAGGCCAAATACATCATAAGCGGAGCTCCCAACACCGTAGTTGCAAGGCCAACTGGCAATTCTATAGGAGCAAATAATAATCTTGCTAATTGATCCGATAATAATGTCAGAAGACCTCCAGTGAAAGCGGAAATAAATATCAAGGCCACAGGAGAGTTACCGACAAAACGCCTACCGATATGGGGTGATATTAAGGCCACAAATCCGATAAGACCTCCCGCATAAACAGAAGTACCAGCTAACGCAGCGGCAATAGACATTAAATAAATTCGAGTTTTTATTGGGTTTACTCCTAGTGATCTGGCAATATCATCTCCTAAAGTTATCGGTAACAACCTTGCCGAAAAAACCAGCGAAGCAACCAAACACGCAAATAATGAGCAGCTTAAGAAATATATTAGCTGCCAAGAACTGGCAGAGAAGGAACCAGCCACTAGGCCAATAACTTGAGAGGGAAAAACCCTGCCATAAGAGATCACACTAGTACCCAAAGATACCATAAGGGCGCCTACAGCTAGGCCCATAATGGCAAATTTGACTGGTGTTAAATTTCGATTAGAAATTAGCGCCGTAAGGAATAAAGCAACGATCAGCGAACTAGCCATAGCTCCAACAAATACACCATATGTTGGAATTGATATCAACCCAACGGTAACTGCAGCCATAAATATCACAGCTCCGCCTCCTATCCCAAAAAGATTAGGATCTCCTATTGGGCTCCGAGTCGATAGCTGAATCAAAACTCCTGATAACCCCAATGAAGCCCCTACTAATACACTCAATATCACACGAGGAATCCTTATAGACCACACTACCGTCGTCATTACCCCATCATCCGACCTCATTAGCCCATTGTAAGTATCTTGCAAACTAAGATCTGAGGGGCCTGCAAAAACCCCTATGATCGCAAAAATTAACGTGGCTGCAAATACAGCCACGTACGGAAAACATTTTCTTACTAAAAGTTTATTCAGCAGACACAGCGTCCTTTAGAAATTCAACAGCCTCGACAATTCTAGGTCCGGGGGACTGTAAAAATAAAGT
>TARA_B110000014_G_scaffold81468_1_pt1 | contig 13014 bp, 13 predicted proteins | sample TARA_B110000014 | Tara Oceans TARA_B110000014 (sample SAMEA4396468) | marine metagenome | biome: Westerlies Biome; feature: [MES] marine water layer (ENVO:01000295) within the mesopelagic zone...; material: water (ENVO:00002006), including particulate matter (ENVO:01000060) such... | reverse complement strand
AATTAAATCATAATAAATATTGAAATATGAAATGATCTTTTACAGAATTGGTTTATTTAGATTAAATTTATTTATGGATATTATAATTGGAACATTAATTCTATTATTCGCAATTCTACTAATGTCTATTGGTGTAATATTTAATAATAAACCGCTAAGTGGTTCTTGTGGGGGCAACCCGGACGGATCTTGTGTTGTATGTGGTGGCGATAATAGTAAATGCGAAGAAAAAATATTAGATGGCAATCAAACGTAGATTAGGCTTTTACCCAAAGCTGTCATACGCAATCATTTCTGGTTCAACTCCTAAATCATAAAGCATTTTTTGACAAGCATCAATCATTGGTGGAGGTCCACATAGATAGTATTCAACTTCTGTAGGATCTTCATGATTATTAAGATAATTATCTAAAAGTACTTGATGTATAAATCCGGTTGGCCCGCTCCAATTGTCTTCAGGTAAAGGCTCAGACATTGCAACATTAAAAGAAAAATTTGGAAAATCTTTAACGATATCTTTAAAATCTTGATCATAAAACATCTCTCTTAATGATCTTGCTCCGTACCAAAATGAGACCTTCCTATTCGTCTTTTGAGTATGAAATAAATCAAATAAATGACTGCGCATCGGCGCCATACCAGCACCACCACCAATATATATCATTTCTCTTTCTGTATTCTTAACAAAAAAATCACCATAGGGACCTGAAATAGTTACTTTATCACCCTCTTTAAGGTTAAATATATATGAGGAAGCAATTCCAGGAGGAGCTGTTTCCCAAAGCGGAGGTGGTGGAGTAGCAACACGTACATTTAACATGACTCTATTTCCTTCTGCAGGATGGTTTGCCATAGAGTAGGCTCGAAAACATTCTTCATCGTTATTCGCAACTAAATCCCAAATATTATATTTATCCCAATCTGGATGATATTGATTTTCAACTGCAAAATCTGCATAGGTTAAATTGTGATATTCAGGAATATCAATTTGTATATATCCACCTGCGGTAAAATTAAGATTTTCACCTTCAGGGAGTTCTAGAATTAACTCTTTTATGAATGTTGCAACATTTTCATTTGACTTTACTGTACATTGCCATTTTTGTATGTTGAAAATTTCATCTGGAACACGAATCTTCATATCTTGTTTAATTTTTACTTGACAAGAAAGACGCCAATTTTCTTTTGCTTCTTTCCTATTAATATGCCCAGTCTCAGTAGGTAAAATATCCCCACCGCCATCTAATACTTGACATTTACACAGCGCGCAAGTACCCCCACCTCCGCAAGCTGAAGGTAAAAAGATTTTTTGCCCTGATAATGCAGATAATAAGGTAGATCCAGGTTTAACATTAATAGCTTCATCGCCTTTATCATTTATTACTAGGGAGACTTCATCTTGGGGCAACAATTTTGATTGAGCAAAGTTCAATATCACAACCAATATTGTTATAACACCACTAAAAACAATAATTCCAGATATGGTAGTCTCAATCATTATAAATCTATTCCTGAAAATGCCATGAATGCCATTGATAATAAACCAGTTAACAACATAGTTATTCCAAGACCTTTTAATTTTGAAGGAACATTGGAATAGCGAAGCTTATATCGAATAGAAGACATTGATGCGATCGCCAAAAAAAAGCCTAGACCTGAACCAAATCCAAAGACGGTAGATTCAATAAATGTATATTCTCTTTCAACTAAAAATAAAGACCCACCTAAAATAGAACAATTGACAGCAATGAGAGGAAGAAATATTCCAAGATTATGATATAACTTTTCTGAAAACCTATCTAAAATCATTTCTACAAGCTGTACCATTGCAGCAATAACAGCAATAAATACTATGAAATTCAAATAACTAAGATTTACTGTAGGTAACCCCGCCCAAGAAAGAGCTCCATCTCGTAAAAAATAGTGATGAATTGCCCAATTTGCAGGTGCAGTTATTGTTAATACAACAGTTACAGCAAACCCAAGTCCAATACTTGTATCTACACGCTTAGAAATTGCTAAAAAGGAACACATTCCAAGAAAATAAGCTAGTAGGATATTTTCGATGAAAATTGCTTTTGTTGCTAAACTAATATAATGTTCTAACAAATTATTCTTCCTCTATTTTTCCAATCGTACGCTGTACCCATATAATTAAACCAAGTATAATAAATGCACCTGGGGATAAAACCATAAGACCATTATTTTGGTATCCTGAAGTATACATCGAATCAGAAATAATTTGGAAACCCATTAATGAGCCACTTCCAAATAATTCACGGAAAGCCGCAACAGCTACTAATATTATCCCATAACCCAAGGCATTCCCTAGGCCATCTAAAAAAGATCGCCAGGGGCCTTCTTTCATAGCAAATGCTTCTGCTCTTCCTAAAACTATACAGTTAGTAATTATTAATGCCAGAAACACGTTTAATTCTTTACTCATATCATACATATACGCTTTTAAATATTGATCAGTCAAGGTAACTAAAGATGATATAACTAAAAGAGAAAAAATAATACGTACTCGCGATGGTATCATATTTCTAAAAATAGAAACTACTGTATTGGACATAGTAAGCACAAAAACCACTGCAAAAGACATTACTATGGCTGTATCCATTTTTACCGTTACTGCTAATGCGGAACATATACCTAGAACCTGAAATGTGATGGGATTATCCTGCATTAACGGGTCTTTGAGGGCTTGTTTAGATTTACTATCAAATAATTTCATTAGCCCTTTGACTCCACTCTAATCTTTTGAAAAAAAGAATCATATTTTTTTAAATCATTCATTAAAAATTCATTGAGTCCTTTTGTTGTCATTGTTGCCCCTGATATTCCATCAACCTGATGATATGCATCTGGTGAAGAAGTATCTACTTGTCCTTTAATAGATTGAATGCTAACTAAGCTACCGTTCTTATCTACTATTTTTTTACCAACAAAATTGTTTGTAAACCAATCTTTCTCTACTTCCCCCCCAAGGCCTGGTGTTTCTTTATGCTTATAAAACCTTATTCCTTTTACGGTAGATCCATCATTTTCTAATGCAAAATACCCATATAAAGTTGACCATAATCCTTTACCAGAAATAGGGATAGCATAACCATCGACAGAATTATTAACAACTTTAACATATAAAGGAAATTGCGTTTCCATTTTATCTGCCCGAATTTCAGAAGGAATTAAATCTTCAATTACTTCTCCATCAGCACTTACTACCCTTTGAATAACCGATGAATCAAATATTTTTTTTACTTCTTCACCGGACCAAGGACCATCTTTTTCAGTGAATTCCAATGAATACAAAATATTTTTCATAATATCAATTTCTTCATTTATTCGTTGAGTCTCTTTTAGTGATTCAGATACAAACGATAAAAGAAATCCAAGCAATACAGTTGTAATTGAGGTAAAAATCAATGTATAGGCATTACTTCGCATAGCGCAACTTTCTCTGATTAATATTTTTCTGTATAACAAAATAATCTATTAATGGTGCAAAAGCATTCATTAATAGTATTGCTAGCATGATACCCTCTGGGTATGCTGGATTAATAGAGCGGATGATAACGGTTAATGAACCTATAAGAAAACCGTAAATCCATTTACCTCTATTTGTATGAGCAGATGTAACTGGTTCCGTAGCCATAAATACTACACCAAACATAAAGCTACCCATAACTAAGTGATAATGTGGAGGTAAACTTAACATGGTATTTGAAGAAAATGGCGCCAATATATTTGTTACTATAGCAGTAAAGAATAAACCAAGCACAGCGGCTACTATAGTTCTCCATGAAGCAATTTTAATGTAAACAAGAAATATCGCACTAAGCAGAATAATAATTTTATTGGTTTCTCCTATCGATCCTGGAACATAGCCCATAGCCATATTTATCCAGGAAAAGTCAAATTGAGTTACATTATGAAGCAGATCTAATGCATTACTATTTTCTGCTGCTGCTGGAATTGCTAAAGCTGTTGCTCCGGAATATCCATCAGGACCAACCAACCAAACTTTATCACCAGCAATCTCTGTTGGATAGGCAAAATAAATAAATGCTCTTGTTACTAAAGCTGGATTAAAAATATTATATCCAACACCACCAAAAATTTCTTTTCCAATTACAATACCAAAGGATGTAGCTACAAAAACTTGCCAAAGTGGAATTGTTGGAGGCATTAATAAAGGTATAAGAGCACATGTTACTAAAAAGCCTTCATAAATATCATGTTTTCTTACAACCGCAAACAAAACTTCCCAGAAAGCGCCAGCGATAAAGGCAACAAGAATGATGGGAATGATGTATTCCATCCCAAAAATAAAATTATCAAAAAGAGATCTTGCTTTTCCGGTAGCTATACCAGATTGTACACCAATATTTATCGCACCAAATATATAACAAGGTATTAGCGCTAGCACAACAAGAATCATTACTCTTTTAATATCAACACTATCACGTACATGCGGACCTGAATTAGTTTTTTCAGCTGTAGAAAATAAAAAGGATTCAGTTGCTTCAAATATTGGAAAGAATCGTTGCAGAGGGCCTTCATTTGTAAACTTGGGTTCAATATTTTTAATTAATTTTTGTAGAGTATTAATCATATTAACCATCATCTTTCATGAGGTCTAACCCACTTCGAATTACTGAACCAATATCAATCTTACTAGGACAAACAAATGAACAAAGGGCAAAGTCTTCTTCATCACATTCTAACAAACCTAACCCTTCCATTTCTTCAAAATCTTCAGCTAAAATAGATCGATATAATGCATTAGGATATATATCCATTGGAAGCATATTTTCCCAAGAATTAATTGGAACCATTGGCCTTAAAGAACCTGATTGTTGAGTAGTAAAACTAAAAGTGGTTTTATTCTTTAATACAAATGCATTTGTTACGCTATACCGCGTTTTATCATTACCAGGTTTTAATAGACCAAGAAACTCCCTATCATTTGAATTGGGAACAACAGAAATAGTGGTATCATAATAGCCTATATATCCATTTAAATCAGACTCTTTTCCTGTTAAAATATCTCCTGAAATAATTCGGTTATCATCAATATGAAGATTATTTGATAAAAATGTTTCTATACTTGCACCAGTTCGAGTCTTGATATGTGCACAGTTTTTCACTCCGGGACCACCAACAGTTGCAATAATTGAAGGGTCATAAATACCTTTAAGGAACAAGTCCCCAATTGTAATAACATGTTGAGCATTTACTACCCAAATAACTTCATTTGGTTTCCAAGGATCAATATGATGAATTTGAATCCCTACATTTCCAGAGGGATGGGGTCCATCAATTGTATGAAGATTAACATTTCTTGCAGAAGTTAATGTCTCGCAATTCGTATCAGCTTCAAAAGTAAGATGTACATTACCATCAGACAATTGATTTAACACATCAAGCCCGGCTTGGAATACTGATTGCTTATGGCGTAAGGCAAAATCAAGATTGACACTTAATGGAGCAGAATTAAATCCTGAAACGAATATTGCCCTTGGGTTATCATTTTGGTCTGCAATTTTATTATATGGCCGCTGTCTAATTAAAGGCCACAAATTAGCTTCTAAAATTTTATCAGTTACTTTAGTCTTTCCGAGCGAAGAAATTTCTTGATATTTAATAGGAGAATGAATAACTGATTTTTCTTCTTCATCTAATTGAATAATTATTTTTTGGATAGCCCTTCTTTCGCCTAATACCACTTCTTTTACTTCTCCACCACCTGGTGATGCCCATTTAATATCTGGTTGAAGTTTATCAAAAAACAATGGGGATCCAATTTCTACCCTATCACCGGTCTTAACTAGCAGCTTAGGTTTGATATATCTAAAGTCGTGTGGTTGAATAGAAACTGTTTTGGTTTGTTCTATATTATAATATTCATCTATCGGGGTACCCGATATTCGAATATTATGTCCCTTTCTAATTTTGATGTGCGTCAAGTATATTTCCTAAGTAATAAATAATTAGATTTGTACAAAAAATAATAAGCTATCTTTGACCCAGTTAAGTATAGGTGTCCAATAAATTCCAAAAAAAACAGATGGAATAGCTAGAACCAAAAACATTAGCGTCATTGAAAAAGGAGGAACAACAATTTCTTCACTAGGTTCCCCATCTAAATACATTGTTTTTACCACTCTCATATAATAATACAAAGAGACTACTGTATTAATTGCTCCAAAAAAGGCAATCCAGTAAAAGGATGGACCTGCATTAATAATTGCAACAAATAAATAAAATTTCCCTATAAAGCCAACTGTGGGTGGTAGGCCTGTCAAAGAAAACATAAAAACTGTCATAACAATTCCAACAATCGGCATTCGCCATCCTAATCCACTAAAATGTTCAAAATTTTCTCCTCCTTGTTTTTGCGAAACGTATATAAGCACAAAAAATGCACCTAAGTTCATAAAAAGATACATAACCAAATAAATCATTATAGCAAAAACACCTTCGGAGGAAATAGTTGGAAATGCCATTAACATGTACCCAGCATGCGCTATGCTCGAATAAGCAAGCATTCTTTTAACGCTATCTTGTTGAATAGCCACTAGATTACCCATCGTCATTGTAATAACAGAAACAACCCCTAATATTTGCGGCCAAGCAAAACTAACATCTGCATACCATCCTAGTGAACCTAAAGAATCTCCATTGACAAAAACCTGGTTAAAGAAACGTATCATTAAAGCAAAGCCTGCTGCTTTTGGCGCAACAGATAAATATGCTGTAATTGGCGTTGGTGATCCCTCATATACATCAGGTGTCCAGAAATGAAAGGGAACAGCAGATATTTTATATCCAAATCCTGCTAATACAAAAATAGTGGATAAAGTTAAAGCAAGATTTGACGAGGAATCCAAAGTTGAAATTGCATCTCTAATGGCAAAAAATTTGGTTGTACCTGTTAAGCCAAATATAATACTTAATCCATACAACATAATTCCTGATGAAAATGCTCCATAAATAACATATTTTAATGATGCTTCATTTGATCTAGGATTGTTTTTCAAATAACCAGCTAAAATAAAAGACATCAATGATACAACTTCAATGGATAAATAAACTGTTATTAAATCAATTGCACTAGCCATCAAGAACATTCCAAATACCATTATGCATATGAGAGCATAGTATTCACCGGTATGATAACCTTCAAACTCATTTGTATACCTACTAATTACAACAACAAGTAATGTAGCTATTAAAACCACAGATTTGATAAAACTAGCAAATGGGTCAAAAGCTAATGAATCCATAAACAAGGTAGTTGGGGAATGATTAGTAAGAAAAACTGCGGCTAACGTTGCCAATAAGCCTATAATAACAAAGTTAGTTACTCTATTTGCTTGATTTGAAACTGAAAAAATATCAATAAGAATAGCAATTAATATTGTGGCCGTTAATACAAGCTCTGGCCAAAATAGTGATATGCTCAACAGGTTATTCATCCGTATCTATACTAGCTAGAATATGCCAGCTATTCCTCCAACCACTACAACTTGATCAATTATGACGTTCATTGTTTCTTTAATCATATCTAAGAAGGGTCGGGGATATACACCGAGAAAAATTGTAATAATTAAAAGGGGTATAACTGTAAATAATTCCCGATTATTAATATCAACCAGTTTAGTATATTTCTCATTTAGTTTACCGAAAAACATTCGTTGAAATGCCCATAGGAAATATGCAGCATTCAATAAAATTCCAATTGTAGAAATAATTACAATATTACGATAAACAGGAAATGCACCAATAAAGCACATTGCTTCACTAACAAACCCTGAAAGGCCTGGTAGACCTAAACCGGCAAAAAATGCTAATGCTACAATAGCTGTATAGATAGGCATTTGCGATGCAAGGCCACCAAAACCTTCAATATCTCTGTGATGCGCCTGCTCATAAATGACTCCTACTAGAATAAATAACATAGCTGATATGGTACCATGATTAAACATCTGGAATACAGCGCCATTCATTCCTGCTTGCGCAGCCATTAAGTTCGAACCATTTACAGATCCTCCAGCTATAACAGCAGCCATTCCCAATAATAGATACCCCATATGATTGATACTTGAATAGGCCACCATTTTCTTTAAATCTTTTTGTGCTAAGGCGCACATCGCCCCCCATATAACATTTATCATACCTAAAAAAGCAAGTGCACCTGAAAACCACCAAACTGCATCAGGGAGCATCGTATAGTTAATTCTTAGCATACCATAAACTCCTAACTTTAGAAGTATTCCAGCTAATACTACTGATATTGCTGTTGGTGCTTCAACGTGCGCTAAAGGAAGCCATGTATGAAAAGGAAAGACAGGTACTTTAATGGCAAAACCAATAAATAGTAACACCCATATTACTTTAATGGCGCTCATCCCCCACCAAACAACTCCATCAAGTGCAAAAGGCGCACGCTCCATCATTAATTGCATATCAAATGTTTGACCACAGGCAAAATATAATGCAAGTAATGCAATTAACATTAAAACAGAGCCAAATAAAGTGTATAAGAAAAATTTTATTGCAGCATATTCTCGTTGAGGGCCACCCCACATTCCAATTAAGAAATACATAGGTAATAACATTACTTCCCAAAAAACATAAAACAGGAAGAAGTCCAATGATAAAAAGACACCCATGACGCCCGTATCAAGTAAAAGAAATAGAGCAAAATAGCCTTTTACTGCTCGATCAATATTCCAACTAACAAAAACACCAATGAATGCGATTAACGCATTCAAGGCAACCATTGGTAAGCTAAGTCCATCTATTCCTAGAATGTAACTTATTCCTAGAGACGGTATCCACTCAGCTCTTTCCATGAATTGAAAAGAACCATTTGTTGCATCAAAAGTTGACCACAATGCAATTGCTACAAGCAACTGGATACCAGTTGCACCAGCGGCAACTTTTTTAATTAGATCATGCTTTTCTCTTGGAATGAACGCAATTGCAATCATTCCCAAAACAGGAATCCATATAATCCAACTTAAAATATTTTCCATACGATTGTCCTAATTATTTCATAGTTAAAAAGATTGAAAAATTATAATAATAATCACGCCAAAAAGAGCAAACAGCATATAGTTTTGTAAACGTCCCGTCTGAATTTCTTTCAAAGATGACCCAGTCTTACCCATCGAACGGCCAAAACCATCTACAATAGTTTGATCAAGCCCATCATAATCTATCTTATCTGAAATAATTGAGAGCCATTTTGTGATACGGCCAAAACCATTAATAAAATATTTATCATACAAATCCCAATCGATATAAGAAACACGATTTGATAAACGCAAAAACGGTTGATAAAGATATTTATTATAATTTTCATCAAAATAATATTTGTTTAGAGATAACTTATAAAAAAGGCCAAATTTATTTGACCAAGCATCAGCAGATATGCTATTTTTAATATAAACTGCCCATGAAAGAAAAATACCCAATGATGCGACAAGAATAGATAAAATCATAGTAAGCGTATGGCTGTGATGTATCCCTTCAGCAATATGATGAGCACTTGGATTACCGGGAACCATAGAATCTTTGGCCTTTATTAGCTCCATAAACCAACCATGATCTGATAAAGGATTAAAATAAGGTAAAGTATAAAAAATAAATATACTAAGTGAGCTTAAAAGAATTAATGGGAAAACCATAGGTTTTGGAGATTCATGTATATCCTTATAAACATTTGGCAATTTTGGCTCATTGTGAAAAGTCATAAAAATCAGTCTAAACATATAGAAGGCCGTAATTAAAGCAGCGGAAAAACCAAAAACCGGTAGGAGAAAATGCTGTGGATGATGACTAGCAAATGAAAGAGTTCCTGCCAAAACAGCATCTTTAGATAAAAAACCTGAGAATAGAGGGACTCCAGAAATTGCAAGCGTTGCAACTAACATAGTCCAATATGTAATAGGCATTTTAGATTTAAATCCACCCATATTTCTCATATCCTGTGGATCTGTATCATGATCTTTTAAATTATGAAGGGAATGGTGCATAGCATGTATAACACTTCCTGATCCATAGAACAAACAGGCCTTGAACATTGCATGAGTAACTAAATGGAAAAAACCAGCAACATATGCCCCAGTACCCACCGCTAAAATCATGTATCCTAATTGGCTTACGGTTGAATATGCTAAGACTTTTTTAATATCATTTTGGGTTATAGCTATTGTTGCTGCAAATATTGCAGTAAATCCTCCTGTATAAGCTATAAAAAGTAAAGCATCTGGTGTAAATAATGGGAATAGTCGCACAGAAAGATAAACACCCGCAGCAACCATTGTTGCGGCATGCATTAATGCAGAAACTGGTGTAGGCCCCTCCATCGCATCTGGCAACCAAATATGCAGAGGAAACTGAGATGATTTTCCTACTGCTCCCATAAACAAGCCAATCCCAGCAAATGTCAATAGTGAACCAGATATTACTCCTTTAGCTACACCTTCAAAAATCTCCGCATAGTTAAATGTTCCTAAAGCGGTAAAGACCAGCATTAATCCGATAAAGAAACCGATATCCCCAACTCTATTGATTAAGAAAGCTTTTTTACTTGCGTCAGCAGCAGAATCTTTTTCAAACCAATGACCAATCAACAAATAAGAACTGACACCAACTAATTCCCAAAAAATATATAAGGAAACGAGATTATTTGCCAACACGATACCATTCATACTAAAAGTAAATAGTCCCAGATAAGCATAATACCGAGAGTATCGAATATCACCTTCCATATATTTTGTTGAGAAAATATGCGTCATAGTTGATATTAGTGATACAACAAGCAGCATAATTATTGTGATATTATCGATTAGGAAGCCAAGTTTGATTTTAAAATCACCCAAATCCATCCATGTAAAAGAAGCCTCATGCTGGAACAAGGGATCATGCGATAACAACATACTACCAAACATAGCCAATGATAATATTAAGGTTGTTACGATTGTACCAATTGCTACGACATCCCCTTGTCGAGGCAAACGTTTACCAACGAAAATTAAAATAATAAATGACAACAAAGGTAAGAATAATATACCTAGAGCATAATTAATTAACATGTCTCCTGTCATAATTTTAATTCTCTTGCATCATCGATATTTACTGTGTCAAGATTATTAAAAACATTTATTATAATAGCTAACGCAACAGCCGCCTCTGCTGCTGCCATTATAATAACAAAAAGCGCAAAAACTTGTCCGCTAAAGTTCATTCCTCCAAACCGAGCAAAAGCAACAAAATTAATATTTGCAGAATTCAATATTAATTCTACGCCCATCAATACTGCAATTCCATTTCTGCGAGTGATAACTCCATATAATCCAAGAGAAAATAAGATTGCACTTATATAAAGATATGTTTGAAGATTATCCATTAATTCGTGTTTCTAGATAACATTGCAGCACCTATTAAAGCACCCAATAAAAGCAAAGATGCAACCTCAAAAGGAAGTAAGAAATCCATCATTAATAATCTTCCAATACTATCTGCTGTCTGACTGGGCTCTACAGAAGAAAGTTGTAGCCAAGATGTATTATTAATCATTGAAATTAAAAAACCTAGAACACCTAATGTAACTACAGCGCCTACCCCTCTTTGTAAACTTGTATGTGATATATTAACAGAACTAATCTTATTAGTTAACATAATACCAAAAATCAAGAGGACTAAAATTCCACCTATGTATACGACAACTTGAACACCTGCCATAAAATCTGCCCACATAAATATATATAGACCAGCAATGCCAAAAAGTGTAAATAATAATGCTATTGCAGAATATAATAACTGCTTTGAAACCACCACCATCAATGCTGAACCAAGTGTAATTGCTATAATTAATCCAAAAGCAATATTGTCCATCTAGCCCTCTACACCAGAAACAGATGTTGCGCTTTCAATTTCTTCATCGGATACTTTCTTTGCAAAACGAAATATTAGATCATTACGATCATATTCTGAATACTCATAATCAATTTCATGCTTTTCAGAATTTGGCCCACCCGTCATATAAATACATTCCTCAGGACAAGGATATGTACATAGGTTACAATAACAACATTCAGTCATATCAATATCAAACCTAGAAACAACCATTGCCTTCTTTGTACCATTTGCTGTTACACCCGTATGTCCAATACTACGTATATCTTCTCCTCTATTAGGAACTTTTACTGTTTCTATTTTGATACAATCTACTGGGCACGCCCTTTCACATTTTAAACATCCAATACAATCATCAATATCTACATGGAGTCTTGATCTAATAACATTATAATTACTATGATCAAAGCCAATATCTCTTTCCGGACGAGGCCACCTTTCTTCTGGATATTGTAACGTGACATTATTCCGACGAATAGACAATAAATGCTGTAAAGTTACTCTCATTCCAGTCAACATTGTTGTTATAGTTTCCCAAATATTTTTTAAATAATTACCCATAAGCTTATCCTACTATTAAATGCCAAATACCAACACCAAAAATATTAAATAATGAAATAGGTATAAATCCCTTCCAACAAACATCCATTAATTGATCAACTCTTAATCTTGGAAAAGTCCAACGAAACCATATCATCATAAATATCAAAAACATACTTTTACTCATAAACCAAAATAAACCCCAAGCTGGAGTATTAAGCATTCCTGGGATAGGACTCAACCATCCACCCATAAATGCAGTGGCAGCTACACCGCTTACTACAAACATATTTGCATATTCACTTAAAAAGAAAAAAGCATATCGCATACCCGAATACTCTGTAAAAGCTCCTGCTACAAGCTCTGATTCTGCTTCAGGAATATCAAAAGGCGTGCGATTACATTCAGCAACACCACTAATAAAGAATATAATAAAAGCTAAAAAAGTAAACGGATTATTAAAGATTAACCAATTTGGTAGAAAGCCCCAAATTAAGCCACTTTGGTATTGTATAATTCCTTGCATGCTCATTGTACCAG
>TARA_B110000014_G_scaffold263046_1_pt1 | contig 13053 bp, 15 predicted proteins | sample TARA_B110000014 | Tara Oceans TARA_B110000014 (sample SAMEA4396468) | marine metagenome | biome: Westerlies Biome; feature: [MES] marine water layer (ENVO:01000295) within the mesopelagic zone...; material: water (ENVO:00002006), including particulate matter (ENVO:01000060) such... | reverse complement strand
ACATATACTAATCAAAATGAAAGTATTAAAACTTTTCATATTGTCACTAATTTTTATTAGTTGCTCAAGTGTGTCAGAAGCTCAATTCATTGGAACTCCAGAGTCATTTGTTGGATCAGCTGTTGAAGATATGTCAATAGGACGTTCTGAGTCAATTGCTAGCAAGTCGGTGTCACAAGGTGATTATATAATCAAAACTGCATATGCAAGCGTTGATGTAAGTTCTTCAAAATTTAACTCAACTATTTCAGAAGTAGAAAATCTTGTAAAAGAATACGAAGGTAACATATCTAACACATACTTATCTACCAACTATCAAGGATTGAAAAGTTATAGCCTTACAATGAATGTGCCCGCAGATGATTTTGAAAGCTTTCTTACTCAAATAGAAACTGTATCTGAATTTTCAAATATCAGCTCAAATGCAAATGATGTTACAGAGTATGTATTAGATATTGACTCTAGATTAAAAGCTTTGAATAATGAAAAAATTGCTTTAGAAGAAATAAAGAAGGAGGCTACTTCGACATCTGATAAATTGCAAGTACAGGCACAATTAAGATACATCAATCAAGATATTGAAATGCTTCAAGGTCAAAAAGAGTATTATGAAAAATCTACTAGTTATTCAACCTTAACTTTAGAAATTCGTGAAGGTTCTGGAGTCTCACTATTTTCCTGGAATTACTACGTACAAAGAGCTTTATCCTGGATAGAAACCATAATTGGAATCAGTATTTCATTATCTTTTGTCATCGGACCATTAATGTTGATTTACTTTTTTGTAAAAAAAATTAGAAATAAAAACTAATGGCACTTTCTTATATAGGTCTTCTTTTAGTTCTTGTTTTAATTATTTTTTTCGGTAGAAAACTTAAATAATCTTTTATTAATTTGGTTGATACGTCCCAAAAAACACTTGCCATGCAAGACAAGTTTTAGCTAAAAGGCTAAGCCATATATAAGCCCTTTCACCATATAAATAATCTTTCCACTTCCCAACCTGCTTGTATTGCAAAATCATATTTATTGAAAAAGTATTAAAGAATAAAAATATACTTACAAATATCCAAACTACAAATTGTGGAACTCCTTGTGGGTTTGCATCTGTAGCAACTCCATCACCAATTAAATTTACAAAAATAAATATCCATGGCGCTACACCAACTAAGCAACCCATAATATAGCTCGTCCAATCTACTTTGTCTGTATATTGATTGTGAACTTCCATCATCCAGCCAAACCAACACATTGCTGCATTCATAAAAAATATTCCAGCTAGAGCCCAAACATCATAAATACCAACAAGGAGAGCAATTAATACAATCATGACTGAGGCACTTATTGAATATTCAATCCATCTAACTTTATTAATCCCCTTTGATAAGTCTTCTTTGTATTTGCTATAAAACGGTCCCGAAATCAAATAATGAGCAACTGCAGATGCAAGCAAAAATGTAGCAACAGCTGGGCCAAAGTTTGTAACCTCAGTCCAAATTTCAAGCTCAGGAATTAATGCAAAGCTTGAGGGATCCTCAGGAGAGCCTACTCCGACAAGTTGAGTTAATGTAAGTGGTACTACAAAATCTGAATTTACAACTGTTCCTAGCCAAAATAATAAACCGCCTTGTATGAGATGAACGGTCCCCATCACTATATTGAATCTTCTAAGTTTTTTAATTTTTGATTCCACGTTTCCCCTTTTTAAATTCTTATATATAACCTTACTTTTTAATCTAATATTAAATAGTGGATAAACAATTAATTTTCTCTGAAATAGAATCAATTATGTTTGATTTAGAAACACAAATTAAATCTTTAGCTAACTCACGGGAATATATAGCGGGAGAAGATTTTCCTAGGGCATCAGGAAAACTTTCAGAACTTGAAATTGAACTTCAGTCTTTAGCTGGAAGAGTAGCTTATATTAAATCAAATCTTTGAAGGAAAGGTAGTAGCCTCAGATATATTGACAGTTACTTTATCTCCTGATTCATAAATTGTATTTGGAAGCGAACGTGCTCTAAATACTTCACCTTTATTATTACTAAAAGATACAACTTGATCATGCCCGTAAAAAGTACACTCAGTGACTATATAACTTCCTTCGTTATCAAGTGTCAACTCAATACATTCTGGCCTAATAGATACATCTAGGGCTCCATTATAGGCAGTTACAAATGACCCAAGTGATGTCTGGACTTTACCATCAACAGAAAAACCTTTAAGTATGTTTGGGTCACCTACTGAGTTAGCAACTGTTTGACTAACAGGATTTAAATAAATTTCTTGAGGAGTAGCACTCTGGATAACCTTTCCATCTTCTAAAACGCTAACAATATCACAAACAGATAGTGCTTCTTCTTGATCATGAGTAACGATTATTGCCGTGGTTTCTGTTGTCCTAAGAAGCGTAACCACCTCTTCTCTTAAATCTCTTGCCATGTGAGCATCTAAACTTGTAAACGGTTCATCAAGTAAAATAACTTCTGGTTTTGGTCCTAAAGCTCTTGCAAGAGCAACTCTTTGTTGTTGGCCACCAGAAAGTTCTTGAGGAAACTTATTTCTATATTTTTCTAAATTACACATTGATAAAACTTCTTCAAGCCTTCCAGATTTCATATCACCTTTGCTAATGCCAAAAGATATATTTTTTTCAACATTCAAATGAGGAAATAACGCATAGTCTTGGAAAACCATACCAACATTTCTGTCTTCAGGCGGTAGAAATATATCCTCACTTGAAATAATTTCATTTCTCATCTCTATTACGCCTGCATCAGGTTTCTCAAAACCAGCAATCAATCTAAGTGCTGTTGTTTTACCAGAACCAGACATACCAAGGATTCCAACAATAGAGCCATTCCAAACATCTAAGTTAAAATCAGACAATACATTTTCATGTTCATATGATTTTGATATAGATCTCGCTCTAATAATTAATTTTTCAAAAGCCATTAGTTAGTTAAATTCCTTGTACTAAGTATATATGTTGGGAAAGCACTAATGGCTAATAAAATAAAAGCGGAAAATGCTGCTTGAGTAAAAAGTGCTTCAGAAGCATTAGACCATATATCAACTGCCATAGTGCTAAATCCAGTTGGTCTAAGTAATAAAGTCTGTGGAAGCTCTTTCATTGTGGATAGAAAAACAAGTGCTGCACCTGCTAATAGCCCTCTGTAAATTAATGGGAAAGTAATTTTGTAAAATGTATCAATTTTGGAAATGCCAAGACCTGAGCTTGCTTCTATGTAAGACAACTTTACTTGTTCCATTGAGGCTTGACCTCCACCCACAGCCTGTGGTAAAAAAACTATTAAATAAGAGATTATAAGAGTTACAAATGTTTGATAAATTGATGGGAAAATTTTAATTGTTATAAATAACATTGATATACCAACAGCTATATGTGGTAAACCGTACAAGGTAAGTGTAACTTTTTCGAATATATCACCATACCTTGATCTGTACTGTGAAATCATCACAACAATAGGAGTAGCGATAATCATTGCCAAAATAGAAGTGACTGATGCGGCAGTTAATGAACCTAAAACTCCAGACATTGCTCCGCTAATAGTAACGCCTTGAGATAGGCCACGAACTAACCAATAAGTCAGTACTCCTATAGGAAGAATCAAACTAAAAAATATTACAATTATAAAGAAGAGCATCGCTAAGAATTTATTTTTATTTGATAATTTAATTTTTACAATTTTCCTTGGAGTGCCTGAAACTTTTGATGATCTGCTTAGTTCGCTACCTCTTTGGGCAAAACTTATAACTAGGGCAACAAATATTAAAATTGTTGAATAGAAAATTACAGGATCACCATTTATATTTATTGTGTAATACGAATAAATTGCTTTTGTCATAGTGCTATATTTCATCAAAGAAACTGCTCCAAAATCAGATATAACATATAAACCAACAAGTAATGAGGAGTAAATAATTGGTTTCTTTAGTCTTGGTATTACAACATTTGTATACATCTTAAACTTCTTTACCCCTAGTGATCTTGCTGCATCCTCTACTGTAGAATCTAAATTTCTGAGTGCGCTTGCACAAATTAATTGAACATAAGGATAGGTAAACAAAGTAAGAACTATCCAACTTCCAAAAAAACCGTAAATACCAGTAATTTCATCAATACCAAATTGTGAAAAAATATCAACAAATAATCCCTTGGGAGAAAAAGCAGATACATAAGTCAAAGCTCCAATATATGAAGGTATAACTAAAGGTAATATCGTTAACGAAAACAATATTTTAGAGCCTGGAATCTCATATCTAACAGTAAGAATAGAAATAGCTAGACCCAATATTAAACTTGAGCAGACTACTGCAAAAAATAGCAATATTGTATTACTAAGTAAAGTCATAACATTCCAAGATTGTAAAAAACTTGACAGGGTTCTAGAAAAATTAGCAAATCTCCAAAACATATAAAATATTGGCATTAAAAATAATGCCAATATGAATGTATTGACGACTAATAAAGACTTAGGAGCTTTCATTTAATTAAGATTAAATAAAAAATTTAATTATATAAAGAAAAAATTCTGGTCAGATTGCTCTGACCAGAATTTTTTGGCTTATGTTGATATTGGCGGACGGACTAGTATCCTGCCTGTGCAATCAATTCCACAGCTTTTTCTTGCCAAAGAGCTAATGCGGACCAGTTTAAGTTAGAAGGAGAATTCAAACTATTAATATCTGGCAGCAATGCATTTGGCTCAATACCTGCAACAAGAGGGAACTCGTATACTGTATTTGTAAATGTTTCTTGCGCTGCTTTTGAATGTAAGAACTCAATAAATGCCATTGCGGCTGGTTTATTTTGGCTTGAGGACAAAATTCCAGCACCTGCAGGCATAACCATTGCTCCACATCCACCATCTAAATACACATTCTTAATTGGCTCATCTCCATTTTCAGCCAACACTCTTAATGTGTAATAGTGGTTAATCATTCCAATATCTAATTCACCAGCTGCAGCTGCTGCTACTTGAGGTGAATTCTTTGGATATTCTCCATATCCAAGACCGTTTATTGTGGTCAACCAGTCAAGAACTTTTTCTTCACCATCTGACTCAATCATACATGCAACCATGGCAATGAAAGATGAGTTAGTTGGAGCAAGTCCAAGTCTGTTTCTAAATTTTTCGTCAGCTAAACCATAAATGTCACTTGGCAATTCTGCATCTGAAACATCTCTAGTATCAACAACGAGTGATCTTGATCTTCCTGAAGTACCTACCCAGTAACCATTCTTGTCAACAGCCCATGCTGGAACGTTATCTAAAACGCCTGCTGGAAGTCTGTCAAAAAGACCTTCTTTGGCTATTACACCAAGACTTACTGGATCTTGAGAAAAGAATACATCAGCTGGGCTGATTGCGCCTTCAAGAACTACTGTTCCTGCTAATGCTGTACTTTTGTCATACCTTACTTCAACTTCAACTCCTGAAGTTGCAGCAAATTCTGCGATAATATCAGCGACTAGGCTCTCTTTTCTTCCGCTATAAATAACAAGAGTTCCGCCGACTTCGGCTTCTGGCTCTGCCAATGCTGCTTCAACAGCAGCATCAATAGCTTCTTGTGATACTGACCCTGCTGGACCTTCTGATCCTGCTGGTCCTGCTTCTCCTGCTGGTCCTTGCTCTCCTGCTGTAGGTGAACAAGCTGTTAAAACCATCATGAAAGCAATCAAAATGATTGTCATTTTTTTATTCATTTCAACCTTTTCTTTAATTAACTTTGTTAATAGTACTTAACAAAATAAGTTAATGGTAATTTATTTAGAAAAAAAAAGGACCTAAGAATTTAATATTACTTTGTATTTCTTTTATGATTTTTTCATGGCTTTAAAAAATAATGAAGGAGTTCTTTTAATCAATCTTGGATCCCCAAAAGAATTAAGTAAAAAATCTGTGAGGGAATATTTAAGGGTTTTCTTGTCTGACGACAATGTTATAGATTTACCTAAAATTATACAACAGATGATTCTTCGATTATTCATACTCCCCTTCAGGCCAAAAAAAACATTAGAAGCATACGAAAAGATTTGGACATCAAAGGGTTCTCCTTTAATAATTTCAACGGAAAGTATTTCAAAAAAATTATCAAAGAAAACTGGTTGGAATGTTGAATATGCAATGAGATATGAAGAACCAAGTATAGAACGAGCATTAACCAGATTAAAAAATAACGGTTTAAATAAAGTTTATGTAATTTCTCTTTATCCACATAACGCAATGGCAACCACAATTACTACTGAGCTAGAAACAAGAGTAATTGCTAACCAAGTATCTGAAGATTTTGAATTAATATTTACAAAACCTTTTTATGATAATGAAATTTATATAAATGCCATGTCTAATTCAATTAGACCATATTTAGAAAACGCCTCCTTTGACAAAATTATATTTAGTTATCATGGGATACCTAAGAGACAAGCCAAGAAAACTGACGAAACCGGCTCACATTGTTTTTCTACTTCTGAATGCTGCGAGTTAGAAGTTAGTGGTTCAAAAGATTGTTACAGATCGCATACAAGAATCGCATCAGACTTAACTGCTAAGCACCTAGGCCTTAGAGAAGATCAGTGGGAAATAGCATATCAATCAAGAATAGGTCCAGGTTGGTTGACACCATTTACAGATAAAAGATTAGCTGAACTCCCTAAAGAAGGAAAAGATAATATTGCGGTACTATGTCCATCATTTATATCTGATTGTTTAGAAACATTAGAAGAAATTGATATCCGTGGCAGGGAAACTTTTTTTAAAGCTGGGGGTAGAAAAATGACTTATATACCTTGCTTAAATGATTCTGAAGACACTATTAATCTTTTAGAAGAACTAGTGGAGAGTTGTTGATTTACTTAATTTTTTGTAACTAAATGATTTTATTACAAACTTGCCACCATTGCGGACAAACCACATAAATCCAGCAAGCACGTAAGCGTAAGGACACATCATATTACTTATATTATACATGAAATAGTAGAATATAAATAATGCAAAAAGATCCAAAACTCGTAAGAAAGTATGAGCCTATAATCTGGTTTTTATTTTTTGGTTTAACATTTGCTGTAGGTTGTCCCGCTTTTTAAAAATTTAGTCTCATTTAGTTAACAAGTGTTAACATGGTTACTGATGAACAATAATCCTAATGTATTTCCTCAAAAGGAAATTGAGCAGTTGCCAAATTCTTTTTACTCTCATGCGGAAGCTATATATCACTTAAATGAAGTTGGTATAGATATAAAACAAACTAGAGTGGCTGATTGGTTAGGTGTTAGTAGAGCCAATGTATCACAAGTTATTGGAAGAATGCAGAATAGTGGATTGGTTGAATTAGGTGATGATTTAATGCTTACTGAAAAAGGATCTTACTTAGCGAAAATGATTTCTAGAAGAAGAAGAATAGTTGAAAGGTTTTTGTCTGAAATACTAGATCTTCCATGGGATAAAGTTTATAGTGAGACAAAGAATTGGGAAAATGTTTTAAGTCCTATTACTGAAGAAGCAATGTTAAAGGTCCTGGGAAATCCAACAACAGGAATTTTTGGAAATCCAATTCCCTATTCAGGTTACTTTGAAGGACCTATGAAAAGACTGTTCGATGTACAAACAAATAAAAAATATTCCATTGTGAAAGTTTCTGAGGAGCTTAAAAGAGACAGCTCAGTCATTTCTTTTCTTGAAAAAAATAAAATCTTACCTGGGAATAAAATATATATTTCAGATTCAAATAAGTACTCACTTACTGTAAGTGTATCTAAGGATCAATTTTTTGGCTTAGATCAATTTATAGCTGAAAGAGTATATGTTGGTTAATTAAATTTATGATTATACGCCTACTTTTTATAATTAAACTATGAGTAATTATTTAGAAAGAATTCCATACGAAATTTTCAGTTATATTGGTGGTGCAATATTTTTATTTATAATTTTATATAAATTTTTTCCTAAATTATTTATCAAGATACACAAACCTGTTTTTTTCTCAATAGGTATTTTGTCATTATCCTTGGGATATATTGGGATAGTTGTCCCTGGGCTTCCAACAACTGTATTCATCTTGATAGCTGCTTGGGCTTTCTCAAAGTGTTCAGAAAAATTTACGTTTTGGCTTGAAAATCATAGAATTTTTGGACCAATAATTTTAAATTGGAATACTTATAGAGGGTTGTCTAGAAGGGCAAAAAAGTTAGCGATTTCAATGATAATTTCAACTTTTGCTTTAACAATTTACTTTGTGTTTTCGTTAGTTGGTGATTTAATTTTTGCAACATTTGGTGTTGTGTTATGTACTTGGTTAGCTACAAGACCTGAACCACCCTTAGAAAATACAACTTAGAACTCAGTTAGCTTCTGGTATTTGATATCCAATTGGTGAGACTTTTTCTAATTCAAAAATATCTCTTGCTTGGGCCTCATAATTTAATCCAATAGAAATTTGATCACCTTCAGTCACTCTATTCCCATTTTCATCAAGTCTGGCATTCATTATTGCTTTTTTACCTGACTTACATATTGTTTTTATTTCAGTCATTTCATCTGCCCATGCTAATAAATATACACTTCCTGGAAATGGTTCACCTCTAAAATCAGTTCTTAAACCGTAGCAGAGAACTGGGATTTTTAATTTATCAACAACTAAAGCGAGTTGTAAAACTTGTTTGGGACTCAAGAATTGAGATTCATCTACAAGTACACAGGAAACTTTGTCTCTCTGGTGTTCATGTGCAGTCCACACATATAAATCATCGTCAGCTTTAAAAATTTCGCAGTCTCTATCTAGGCCAATTCTTGAGGCAATTTTTCCCTCACCAAATCTATCATCTAATTTTGGTGTAAATAAAAGTGTCCTCATATTTCTTTCTTCGTAGTTGTGAGCAGATTGAAGTAAAGTTGTACTTTTTCCAGCATTCATTGCTGCATAATAAAAATATAGTTTTGCCATTGTTTATATATTAGTAATTTATATTCTAGTTGCTATCTAACAGCAACTATTCTTCCAACTGTTTTCCTACTTCCAATTAAATCTAAGTATGTAATTATGTCTTCGAAATTTATTATTTTATACACTGGTTCAATTTGTTGATTTTTATAAAGATCGAATATCAGTTCCATTCTGGAAGCTAAGTACTCCTTGTCATCATTTTCAAAACTAATCATGAAAACTCCCATTATCGAAATATTTTTTACTAATAAATAATTCAGCATTTGTGTTGGAATATTTCCACTTGCAAAACCGACAATTAGTGCTCTACCTTCAGAACTTAGTAGTTTAATTCCATCTTCATAGGCATTGCCGCCAACTTGGTCGTAAAACACATTTATTGGTCTTTTCCCATATTTACTTTGAATTATTTCTCTTAAATTCTCATTTTGATAATTAATAACTAATTCAGGACCAAATTGTTCTACTAGTTGTTTCTTTTCTTCAGAGCCAACAGCTGCAATAACCCTTGCCCCACTAATTTTTGCTAATTGTACTGCTGATAAACCAACACCGCCAGCAGCTGCATTTACTAAAACAAGTTCACCATGTTTTAAATTAGCCCTTCTATGTAAAGCAAAATCAGAAGTTAGGTAAGACATTAATAAAGCTGCCCCTACTTCAAATGAAATATCTTCAGGCAATTTATATGCCAAATTTTCAGAAACTACGCAGTATTCTCCAAAACTCCCGTGTCTACCAGATCGAAATACTGTTGTAGCTGCCACTACTCTATCACCAATAGCAAATTGGCTATCTGAAGAACATTTTTTAACATATCCTGATACTTCAAAACCTGGAACGAACGGTAGTTCAGGATTTGATTGATACATGCCACTTGATAAAAGTAGGTCTGCAAAATTTAACGTAGCTGCTTTTGTTTCAACTAATATTTCATTTTTACTTAATTTTGGATAATCCATAGATGCGTATTCAAGGCTTGTAAAAGGAGCTATAGTTTTTTGGACCCACGCTTTGTATTCATCCATATCAATATCATAAAAGAAATTAAAAATGCTAGCATTTCAATATGGAAGTTATTTTAAAGTATGTTCATATTGTTGGTCTATCAATTTGGCTAGGGTCTATGGTTACGTGGGCAATATTTGCTGCTAAGTTATCAAAATATGATCCAACTAAAAATACAACAGGTGTCTTAAGGGATTTATTCAGTAAAATTTCATGGAGCTCTTATACAGTTTCTTTATTATCAGGAATAGCTCTTTACTTTTTAAATGAAAGCACTACTTCTAACTGGTATATCGAAGTATCAGTTCTAGTATTAGCTGGTATTGTGATTGCTTTTCACAGTTTGGCTACAAATATAAGTGAAGCAATAAGAGGTGCCTTTAATGGTGTTATGTTAGTACTTGCTCTTGTCGTCGTTTATTTAGCAACAATTTATATTTAAAAAGAATTAATTAAATCCAATTCGTCTTGAGATATTATTCCATAACCTCTTGCAATAATATTTTTTGAATCTTTTGCTACTAAGAACCAATAAATAGTGTCTTCATTTGGAATATCGAGATCGCGTCTGAATTGTTCTTTATCTAAATATGCAGTGATAGTTCTATTTCTAATTCTATTGTCTCTAATACCAGCTCTCATTATTCCATCTAAATAGATTTCATTTAACTTTGAAGATTTTCTTATTGTTGGAACTTCAATAATGTTGTGTGTTTCTCCGAGTCCGTTGTCTTCAAGTAATAATATAGATTCATCTACTAAGGACTGATGCCATTGTTGGAAAGCAACGATAACAACTAAATTCTTATCTACAAAATCATCTGGGACAACTTTTTTTTCTTTATTTAAATTACTACCTTGAATGGATGGAAACTCGTTTAACTCAGGACTCATGTATACATCTTCACTGTTTTGACAACTTACTAACAAAACAAATAATAATAAACAAAGCTTAAGTCTCACCTAAGGCTTCCCCTAAGCTTTTTATTTGAGTATCCATTACTTTATTAAATAACACACTTACAAATGGTGAGAGGATAAAGTAGGGAAATTTAAATTTGATGTTAACTGAATATGTTAGCTCAGTGCCTTTTGAGTTTGCTGACAAAAATATAGTATCGACGATTGTAAAAATGCTTGCTTTTGCTTCAAGGGAAACTCTTAAGGGTGGGCCCCATTCAACAACTTCATAATCATAAACTCTTGGTTTGTTATTAAAATGAGTTTTAACTCTAAATACTGACCCGAGTCTTAGAGGCTCTTTGGTTATTAATTCACCATCATCACCCTCAGCCCATTTACTCAAATTACGAAAATCAGACATGAAGTCATAAACAGTATTTATATCTTCTTTAACAGTTATTGTTCTTGCAAAAGTTGGCATAAGTTCATAATAAGTACTAAATGAAATTGTAGGAAATATTTATCTTAGATTTAGTGATCTATTTCTGAATCCAATAAAACCAATAACCAAAAATAATGCTATTTTTCCTATTACCAGAAATAAGTCCCCAGCGATTAAACCATCTTGATAAGGATTACCATAGGCCCCAAAGGAAGAAATATTGTCATCAATCCATAAAAAGAAGTCATTTGTACCTTTCAATGAATTTGCTAAATATTCAATTGCCATGAGACCGCCACCAAAAGCCCATGCCATTGATGATTTGCCAGTATATGCTCCAAGGGCAAAGCCTAAAACGCCAAAACTTACCCCAGCTAAAGCGCCCTGTAGTGTTGCTTTCATAAGAGGAGCATAATCAAGTGTTTGACTAAGTTCCATGGTTGCAATTGGAATAAACATTATATTTGTCCATGCAAAGCATACAAACAAACCAAAAAACACAGCTAACAGTGACTGTGTAAGATAAACTGTTGATCGTGTCATTGGTAAAGCCGCAACAAATTCGAAAGTGCCGTCTTCCTCGGCTTTTGAACCAAGTTTATTTAAAAGAATTATTGTGGCTATTCCAACCAAAATAGGCACAAAAGGAATCATAAAATAAGTTGTTACCATTCCTTCTAAAGTAAAGACATTGTCCCAATCTGAAATTCCTAGTAAGTTCATCATCGTTTCATTTTCAGACATACCCCTAAAAGCTTCTCGTTGAGTATCAATAAGTAGACTCTCTACACTTGAGTTTGCAAAAGCTAGTGGAAGAATCAGTAAATACAATCCAGGAGCAATTGCCCAGTTTAAAATAAATTTTCTTGGGACTGTCACCATATATTTCAAATAATTAAACATTAACCTTCTCTCCTATCGTAAAATTTAAAAAAAGCATCTTCTAAATCTTCACCTTGTTCTGCAGCCTTACTTGAAAACGTCTCATAAGATTCATCATATACTTTTGCACCGTCTCGTAAAACGGCCATTGAGTCTGCAACTTTTTCAACCTCAGAAATAATATGTGATGATAAAAGTATTGCAGCACCATTATTTGCAAATTCTTTAATAATTTCAAAAAAAGTTCTTTGATGAAAAGGGTCTAGGCCTGAAGTTGGCTCGTCTAAAATTAATGCCTTTGGCTTATGAAGTACTGCTAGTATCAGTGCGACTTTTTGTCTGTTACCTTTAGATAATTCTTTAATAGTTTGATCAACTTCCAATTCAAACTTTTCTGCTAATTCCATTGCATAATCAGTTGATTGAGCTCTCATGTCAGCACCAAGTTTAAATAATGATTTAGAATTTAAATTTTGTGGAAGTTGAGGATCTCCAGGTAAATATCCTATTATTTTCTTTGCTTCAACAGGATTTTCAATTGTATTTATTCCCTCAACTGAAAGAGAACCTTCCGAGGGGATTAAAAAACCCATAAGACTTCTCATTGTTGTTGATTTTCCAGCTCCATTAGGACCTAATAAACCCTTAACCTCACCATCATCAACAGTGATATTAATATCTCCAACACCTTTTCCATTTTTGTACCTCATAGTGAGATTTTGGATTTCAATCATCAACTAATTTTATATATTAGGAAAAATAATACTAATTTATTTTATTAAATAATTATTAAATAGAAAATTATTCGTCTAAATTTTCATTTTTTTGTTTATTTCTTAACCAAGTTA
>TARA_B110000014_G_scaffold264453_1_pt1 | contig 13100 bp, 12 predicted proteins | sample TARA_B110000014 | Tara Oceans TARA_B110000014 (sample SAMEA4396468) | marine metagenome | biome: Westerlies Biome; feature: [MES] marine water layer (ENVO:01000295) within the mesopelagic zone...; material: water (ENVO:00002006), including particulate matter (ENVO:01000060) such... | reverse complement strand
AAAGATAACTCCTTTACATCTATTAAATCGCTCTTGTTAAAAGCTATTATTATGTCTATATCTTTTAACCCCAGATCTTCAAGCAACTTATTCACTTCTGTGATCTTATATTGATAATCTTTATCTGATATGTCGACAACATGTAAAAGAAGATCTGCAGCTTTCAATTCATCTAATGTTGCCTTAAATGATTCAATTAACTGAGTGGGTAAATCAGAAATAAATCCTACAGTATCGGAAAATAAGAGCCCTTCTAATTTCTTATTTCCAGCTTTTCTAGTGACAGAATCCAAAGTAGCAAATAACTTATCAGCTGCAAACTGGTTATCTCCTGTCAATAAGTTAAACAATGTTGTTTTTCCTGCATTCGTATAACCTAAAATTCCTACCAACTTAGTATTGCCTTTAGATCTAGAATATCTACTTATTTCCTTTTGACTATGAACTTTAGATATTCTTTTTTTTAAGCTTTTGACTCTTTGACTAATCAGTCTTCTATCAGTTTCTAATTGAGTCTCTCCTGGGCCTCTTAAGCCAATGCCTCCTTTTTGCCTTTCTAAGTGACTCCATCCTCTAACTAGCCTAGTCGAAAGATGATTAAGTTGCGCCAATTCAACTTGGAGTTTACCTGTATGGCTTTGTGCTCTAGATGCAAAAATGTCTAATATAAGCGAGGTCCTAGCTAATACCCTTGCGCAAAGAAATTTTTCTAAATTTCTTTCTTGAGAAGGTGATAAATCATGATTAAAAATTACTAATCTAGCTTTGTGCTCATCAACTAAAGATTTAATCTCCTCTAATTTACCTGATTTAACAAAGAAATTAGGAGTAGGTTTATCCTGTTTACCTACTATGGATGCAGAAATATGTGCACCCGAAGAAACTACTAAATCAATAAATTCTTGGAATTTATTGACAGATAAATTTCTTTTATTAAAGCCAAACTCTATTTGAACAATGATGGCTTTCTCGACTATTGAATCAGGATAAAAATTCATGTTAATTATTTCTATAATAAATTCTTAGTGTCTAATTCTTTGATAATCAATTGTAATGCATTTGAAGTATTTTGTGGCAGCCATATTAGTTGTTTCCAGCTGCGTAACCAAGTCATTTGTCTTTTAGCTAACTTCCGAGATGCATTAATTGAGTTGTATATCATTTCATCTTCTGAGATTTCTTTTTCTAAATATTCCCAAATTTGTCTGTACCCAACCGAACGCATGGACGGTAAGTCTCTATGAACTCCCTCAGAATTTTTTAGTTTCTTTACTTCTTTTATAAAACCTTTCTCTATCATATCTAAAAATCTTTTCTTAATGATTTGCCTTAAAATCTCTCTACTTTCTGGAAAAATAGCGAATTGAATTAGTTGATCCTTATTTGGTGAAGAAGGCTTAGAAGATCTTATAAGTTTGGATAATGGCTGACCGGTTAATTCATAGACTTCTAGGGCTCTTTGTATTCTTTGTGAATCGTTTTTATCAATCTTCAAGGCTGATTCTTTATCAATCATTAGAAGGGAAGTATGCATTTCTGGCCAACCTATTTTCGCAGCTCTTTCTTTGAGCTTCTCTCTAAGGAAAACGTCAGCACTTGGAAGATTTGCAAGACCTTTAATAAAAGAATTGAAATAAAGCATTGTTCCACCAACTAACAAAGGAATTTTTTGTTGAAAGTTTATTTCTTGAATCTCTTCAGAAACATCAATGTTAAATTGAGCAGTTGAGTATGGTTGCGTTGGTTCTTTTATATCAATTAACCGATGAGGATACTTCTTTAAATCTTCTTTTGAAGGCTTTCCACTTCCTATATCGAGTTTTTTATATACTTGTACAGAGTCCACACTAATAATTGACGAATTTAATATTTTACTCAACTCTATAGCTAAATGAGTTTTTCCTACTCCAGTAGGTCCCATAATTGAAATTAAATAATCCTTTTGCACACTTTCATTCTAGTTGATTATTATACAAACATAAAAAAACCGGCCTTTAAAAGCCGGTTTCTTAATTAATTTATATTACACTAGATCGTAACTTCTCTCTTCATGTTCTGTAACGTCTAAACCTTCATATTCTTCTTCTTCAGTAACGCGCAAGGGCATTAATGAGCCGATGACTTTTAGAATTATCCATGAAGCTACAGCTGTCCAAATACCTATAACAGCTATTCCTTTTAACTGTACTAGAAGTTGTTGCATTGGCGCCCATGTTTCTCCTGCACTTGAACCCAAGAAGCCTCCTTGAACTCCAACGAAACTAACCATAATTATACCAATAATTCCTCCTACTCCATGAACAGGAAATACGTCTAATGAATCATCTATGCCAAACACACCTTTAACAGCTTGAGTGGCATAGAAACATATTGATCCTGCCATAAAACCAATTAATAAAGCACCTTCTGGTCCAACACTTCCAGCTGCAGGGGTAATAGTTGCTAATCCAGCAACCATACCTGTAGCTATGCCTACGATTGTTGGTTTACCGCCTTTGATCCATTCTATTGCCATCCAAGTTAGGGCTCCCATTGCTGCACTGATATGAGTTACTAACATTGCCATGCCAGCTAAACCATCAGCTGCCCAAGAACTTCCGGCATTAAAGCCAAACCACCCAACCCATAACAAAGCTGCTCCTGTTACTACCATTGTTCTATTATGAGGTGGCATAGCCGTTGCAGGAAAACCTTTTCTTGGGCCTAAAACTAGAGCTATTACCAAGGCGCCCACACCGCATGTTAGGTGAACCACTAAACCGCCGGCAAAATCTTTTACGTCAGCTAAATAACCTCCTCCCCATATCATATGGCAAGCAGGAATATATACCGCTGTAAACCATAATAAGGAAAACAAACACATAGCTCCAAATTTCATTCTTTCTGCAAAAGCACCTACAACTAATGCAGGTGTGATAATTGCAAAAGTCATTTGGAAAATAACAAATAAAGAATGGGGCATTGTTGTGCCAGGTGCCAAGGTATCTCGCCCAAGTCCATTAAGAAAAAAGGCACTTGTACCTCCAATAAATGCATTACCTTCGGTGAAGGCAAGACTGTAACCATATACAACCCATGCTATCGACACTATGCAAGCTATTGCAAAACACTGCATTAAAACTGAAATGGCATTTTTACTCCTTACCAACCCTGCATAGAAAAGTGAAAGTCCAGGCAAGGTCATTAATAAAACTAAAGCTGTGGAAGTAAGGATCCATGCAGTATCGCCACTATCTAGGCCATCAGCTAAAGCAGTAAAAGATAACAAACTTAAAAATAGTATGGAAAATAATTTATTTAGCATTGGAAATATCTCCTTCAATAATTAATTAACTAGAGGGCGTCTTCATCAAGTTCACCTGTCCTAATTCGAATGACTTGAGACAAATCTGAAACAAATATTTTTCCATCTCCAATCTTGCCAGTATTAGTTACTGAAAGAATTGCTTCAATTACTGAATCAACTGATTTATCAGAAACGGCGACCTCTACTTTAGTTTTGGGTAAAAAATCAACAACATATTCAGATCCTCTATAAAGCTCTGTATGTCCTTTTTGTCTTCCAAATCCTTTAACGTCAGTTATAGTTAAGCCGTTAACTCCAATAGAGGACATTGCCTCCCTCACCTCGTCTAACTTAAATGGTTTGATAATTGCGGTAACTAATTTCATATTTCCTCCTTATATAAAAACTTTAACTAAATCATATCTCAGACAAATAAAGATTTATAGCCACTATTAATTAATAAGCAATTTCTATGCCAATTTATTTAGGGATTTTCATTGCAAAAAAGTTTTAAAAAGGTGCAAGTAATAAAAAAGCGCACTAATTATTTGCACCTACTCATTTCTTGATAAGAGTTGTAAAGTGAAATTGGTACTTATTTAGATTGAACTAGATATCTATCTAATAATCTCAGTATAGAATTAACTGCACCTTTGTTATCTAGGAAAACTCTCTTAGCTGCTACTCCCATTGATTCTTTAAGTGCACTATCCTTTGTAACAGATATAAAAAAATCTTTAATGTTCTTTTGGTTTTCTACTAATTCTAGCGCTTTTACTTTTTTTAATTGGTTGGAAATATCCTCAAAGTTTCTGAGACTTTTTCCTGAACAGATTGCAAGACCAATTGATGCTGGTTCTAAAAGATTCTGACCCCCGTGATCTATTAGGGAGCCACCTATGAATGCGACATCTGAAACAGAATATAATAGGCTCAATTCCCCCATTGTATCTCCCAGAAGCACATTAACCTCTTGTGAAATATCGTCATCTAAAGACCTTCTTGCAATGATAAAATTTCTTTTCTTAATTTTTTTAAAGACTCTATCAAACCGCTCAGGATGACGAGGAACCAATATTAACAATGAATCTTGATCAAATCTTAAGATCTCGGTAAATGCATCTAAAATTATCTCTTCTTCTCCCTCATGAGTACTAGCAGCTATAAATGTTGGCCTATTTTTACCTTCTATAGACCAATCTTGACGTATTGATTCTGAAATAATATTTATTTCTTTCGGAGGATCATAATCAAATTTTAAATTACCACACACCTCTATACTTAAATGTTCTGGACAAAGATGCTTAAACCTTGAAGCATCTGTTTCATATTGAGTAAATATAGCTGTGACCTTTATTAATGTTTCGGATAAAAGTTTTTTTACATATAGATATTTATTTAAGGACTCTCTTGAAAGCCTCGCATTAACTAAAAATGTAAATATATTTTTTTTATGGCATGAATTAACAATATTAGGCCAGAGTTCAGTTTCTAATAAAATTAGAGCTTTTGGCTCCCAAAAGCATAAAAACCTATCTATGAAATACGGGAGATCAAAAGGTAAATACTGATGGTAGACTCTGTCTCCTATCTTAGATAATAAAATTTTTGATCCAGTTAAGGTTGAAGTGGTAACAAGAACATCTTTATCTGGATAATTTGCAAGGAGAGATCTAAGTAAGGGCATTGCAGCATTTACTTCTCCAACTGAAACTGCATGCACCCACAGAACTTCTCGAATAGGTTTATTTAAAATTGAAATTCCTAGTCTTTCATGCCATCTTTTCCAATGATCTTTATCTTTTAATCCCCTTATTATCAATCTAAGAAAGAAAAAAGGTAAAAGAAGATAAGAAAGGAAGGTGTATAAGATCAAGACCATATTGATATGTTAACATGGCCCCACCTATAAAAACTGTAGCTAAAATTATAAAAAGCAAAGAATGATAATAGTGACTGGAAGCAATGGCTTTATCGGATCAAACTTAATCAAAACCTTAAACTCATTAGGCTTCAAAAATATACTTGCTGTCGATGACTCAACATTAGAAAATCAGATAAATATATCTGATTGTGATGTAGAGGACTCAATAAGTATCAAGGAGTTTTCTGAAAAATTAAATAAAGGTACTTTGCAAAAAAAAGTAGACTACATTTTTCACCAAGGGGCTTGCTCTGATACAACCGAATGGGACTGTGATTTTTTACTTAAAAATAACTTTTACTTTTCGAAAGATATTTTAGAATTTTGTTTACAAAATACAATTCCTCTAGTTTATGCTTCATCTGCTTCTGTATATGGCAATGAAGGTAACTTTAAAGAAGAAAGGGAGAATGAAAGACCTATTAATCTTTATGCCTATTCTAAATATATATTTGATCAATTAGTTAGATCAAACTTAAATAAATTATCATCTCAAGTTGTTGGTCTAAGATATTTTAATGTTTATGGTCCAAGGGAATCTCATAAAAAAAATATGGCTAGTGTAGCTTTTCACATGCATCAGCAATTAAGTAAAGGTAAGGATATAGAATTATTTGGAGAATATGACGGATTTAAAGCAGGAAAACAAAGTAGAGACTTTATTTATGTTGATGACGTAATTGATGTAAATATCTGGTTCATGAGAAACCAAAATGCTTCAGGGATTTTCAATGTAGGTACTGGAAAAAGCCAAACTTTTGATGAAGTTGCTGATGCAGTAATAAAATGGAACAAAAAAGGTAAAATTAGTTATATTCCATTTCCTGAAAACTTAAAAGGTTCCTACCAAAGCTATACTCAAGCTGATATATCTAAATTAAGAGAGTGCGGATATGAAAAACCATTTAGAGATGTCCAATCAGGTGTAAAAAGCTATTTAGATAACTTTTCTACTTGGCCAAAAAATGAATAACCCTTCTATTCCTAAGAATACTGATACTTTTTTAAAAAGTAGTCATTTTAGATTTAAGTATCTTTCGACCTGGCTTGGAATCTTATGCCTTTTCTTGATAAGCAAAATGCCTATGCGGTTTACTTTTAAATTAGGAAAAATACTTGGATTACTCTTATATAAAGTTGCAAAAAGAAGAAGGAAGATAGCTGAACAGAATATTAAGCTTTGCTTTCCTGAAAAGAAATCTGAAGAAATAAATTTCCTAGTTAAGGAGAATTTTATTAATTTTGGTATAGGAATTTTTGAAATGGCCCTAGGTTGGTGGGCAAGTGACAAAAGAATAAAGAATATTCAAACTTCTTTTGTAAATAAAAAGGAAATAGAGGATTTAGAAAAAAATAAAGAAGGTGTCCTTGTGCTTATTAAGCATTCTACCCATCTAGAATTAGATCTTCGACTTCTATCTCGAGATCTATCCTTAGGTGGAATGTATAGACCACAAAACAATCTTGTAATAAATCATTTTATGATAAAAGCAAGAAACTCTATATTTACAGGTGTAGTAAACAGGTCTGAAACAAAGAAAGCTATACGATGGATAAAAGAAGGCCTAAAGTTTTTGTATGCAGCAGATCAAGATTATGGAGAACAAGTATCTGAATTCATAAGTTTTTTTGGCCACAAAGCAGCGACAGTAAAACTTCCAGCTTATTTTGCTGCACAAAATATAAGGACAGTATTTCTAAACGTAGATAGAAAAGACTTGAGTTACCAAATAGAATTAATAGAGCTCAATACAGGTCTAAGATCTGACGATTTTTTAAAATCTATGAATAATGAATATGAAAAAGTTATCAATAATTTTCCAGAACAGTATCTTTGGGTACATAGAAGATTTAAATCATCAAAAGAATTAGGTAAAGAATTTTATCCTAGTAAATAAGCCTAAGAGCTAACTTTCCCAATCTTTTTTACAATAGAAGATGTTGAAACTCCTTTTATCAAAGGAATAGTTTTCACTTCTCCGCCATAAGATTTTACAAAATCACTACCAGCTATTTCTTTTATCTTATAATCATTTCCTTTTACCAATACATTGGGTTTTAATTTTTTTATAACTTTATCAGGAGAATCTTCTGAAAAAGAGATTATCCAATCTACACATTCCAAAGAAGCTAATACTTCCATTCTATCTGCTAATTTATTGATTGGTCGCCTTTTTCCTTTTAAGTTTCTCACAGATGAATCTGAATTTACTGCAACTATTAATTTTTCTCCTAGGTCCTTAGCCTTCTGTAGATAAGTAACATGACCTAAATGTAAAATATCAAAACACCCATTTGTAAAAACTATTTTTTCTTGATTACTCCTTGCTGATAGAATACATGAAATAGCCTCTTTATGAGTTAAGAGTTTGGAAGGCCTACTTTGAGATAATTGTTTTAATATCTCATCTAAACTCACAACTGATGTTCCAAACTTTCCGACAACAATTCCTGCTGCTATGTTTGCTAATTTTACTGATTCTACTATATCCATTCCCGATGCAAGTGCTAAAGCAAAAGCTCCCAACACAGTATCTCCAGCTCCTGAGACATCAAATACTTCTTTTGCTTCTGCTAAAAAATCATTTCTTAGAATTTTTTTCTTTTCAGGCCGGAGTAGAGTCATACCCTCTGGTCCACGAGTAATTAGCAAAGCTTCTAAGCCAAGATTTTTTATTAACTCATGACCTTTCTTAGTCAAATCAGATTCATTCTTAGGAATACCTAAAACACGACAAAATTCATTATAATTTGGAGTTAAAATTGAAGCGCCCTTATATTTCTTGAAATCTTCGCCTTTAGGATCAACCAAAACTTTACTTCCCTTTTTGTTTGCAATTTTAATAAACTTTTGAACCTCTCGAAGAGAACCTTTGTTGTAGTCTGATAGGATCACCAGAGGATATTTTTTTGCTTCTCTTATAAAGATTTTTTTTAATTCTAAAGAATCATCTTTTGAGAAAAAATCTTCTTTATCAAGTCTTAAGATTTGCTGTTTGGATACAACTATTCTTTGCTTTGTAACTGAAGGCTTTTTAGATACAACTAATTCATTACTAACTGAAGATTCTTTTAATAATTTTTTTATCTGAGAACCTTCATTATCTTTACCAATAATCCCTAATAGTCTTGGTTTTCCTCCTAAAGAAGAAATATTAGTAGCTACATTTGCTGCCCCTCCCAACCTGAACTCTTCATTCTTTGGTCTAATAACAGGCACAGGAGCTTCTGGAGATATTCGATCTACACTTCCATTAATATAATGATCGAGCATTAAATCACCTACAACCAGGACTTTAGCTTTCTTTAGAGCTTTTAATTCCATAGCACTCCTTCATATAACTCTTTCATTTACTCATAAATTGATTAATACGGTCAATCAGAGTTTCAGTTTTTTCCATTGGAAGAAAATGAGTTGCATCAGCAAAATGTTCCAAATCCCAATTACTTCCTAAATTTTTTAATGCCTTCCTAGATGAATTTGAACATGTAGAATTTATTCCACCTGTCGCAACGTAACAAGGACGACAAATATTTCTCAAGAACTTCCAATTATCCATTGCAGAAGTGCTGAATGTCTTACTTTCCCAGGAGGGATGACAAGACAGTAACGTTTTTCCTTCCTCATCTTGAATAGAACCTCCCACTACATAATTTTCTATCCATGAAAGTTGCCAAGTCTTAAATGCCCCTCTTCCTTCGTAAGAATCTAATATTTCTTGTCGATTAGAAAAGACATGTCTTCTTTTAGAGGCAGCATTTATCATATCGGTTGATCTAGATAAACCTAATTTAGACATGACCCTAAATTTCAAGCTATTAAACGGGCTAAATAGCACTGGTTCTAGCATAACAAGCATTTTCACCCTTTGAGGCAGGGCTACAGCTAATCTTGATGCAACTATAGCCCCCATAGAGTGACCTGCTACTATAAAATCGCCATCTAATGAATTCATCCACTCCAAAGAATCCTCAACATAAATAGACCAAGAACTAAGAATCTTAGGATCATCTTCAGCCTTGGTCATGCCATGACCTCTCAAGTCTATCGCTCTTACATTCAAATCTTGCAGTGAGTTATTAAACAATGATTCCAATAGAGATTTATAAGTAAGGCCGTTGAATCCAGTTGCATGGAAAAATAAAAAATTCAGCTTAGAATTATTCTTAACTAATTCTAAAACTGAAAAATTTTCTTCTTTTGAATTAATAAAACTATTTCTTTCCATAGACTTTAGACTAAAATTAAAAATAAATGATACCGGACTAATAAAAAATATGAACCTCTCTTTAGACCCAAAACTTATTAAAGGTTTCCTCGACCATAAAGAAGGTGAGGCATTGTATCACCTTGCTAAAGAATGCTCATCTATTGGTCCCCTTCTTGAAATTGGAAGTTATTGTGGCAAATCTGCTCTATATATTGGTCAGGCTGCAAAAGAATGTCGGCAAATACTTTACTCTGTTGATCATCACCAAGGTTCTGAAGAACAGCAGCCTGGAGAAGCATACCATGATCCTGATCTTTTGAATGAAGAAGGAAATGGCATCAATACTCTACCTTTTTTTTTAGAAACTATTAGATTAGCCGGCTTACAAAACCACGTAATTCCAATAGTTTCTTCATCAGAAAAGGCCGCTAAAAATTTACAAAAAGAGTTATCTTTTATTTTTATAGATGGTGGTCATAGTAGAGATGCAGCCTTTAATGACTATAAAAATTGGATGAAAAAGCTTCTTAAAGGAGGAATATTAGCAATACATGATATTTTCCCAGATCCTAAAGACGGCGGCAGACCACCCTATGAAATATATTGCTTAGCAAAAAATAGTGGTCTATTTGAAGAATTGCCGATGGTAAAAAGTCTTGGAATCTTAAAAAAAAAATAAATTGAGAATCATTTTAAGATCCCCATTCTTTGAGGAACAAAGCACTTCCAGGACTAAAGTTATATAGAGCATCTGCTGCTAATAAAACTGCTGAAGCTGTCCATGTAGGTTTTTCTATTGGCCAAAATGTTTTATCTGTATATACATATCCCGTCCAGTACAAATTATCTACTTTATCCTTCCATTGATGGAGATGATTAAAAAGATTCTCAGCTCTTTTATCATCTTTTAGGACTAAAAGTGCTAAAACTAATTCTGAACTTTCAGCCACAGTAACCCAAGGTTCGTCACTTACGCATCTGCAACCTAAACTAGGTACAACAAATTTATCCCATTTTTTATTAATTCTACTTAAGGCTTCCGAACCAGAAATAACTCCACATAAAACAGGATAGTACCAATCCATACTAAATCTTTCCTTACTTAGACAATTCCTATCAAACCTTTCAGGATTCTGGATTAGAGATCTTTTTAATGAGTTTTTAGATTTAGAAATATCATCATGATCTTTCCCTAATGTTTTATAAATTGCTTCAGCGCATTCCAAGCTTTTATAAATAGAACTGCAACCAGTTATCAACGAATCATCCAGGATCTTGTCGTCTTCTTTTGCCCAGTAAAAATCTCCAAGTTCTGTTTGGAGATCAAGAATAAAATTCTTAGCCATATCCATAGTTTCAAACATTTCATTTAAAAATAACTTATCTTTAGTTATTAAATAGTTATGCCATAAACCAGTAAAAATATAAGCAATAAAATTTGACTCTTTTTTTGTAACAGAACTTTTACCGTCAATATATTCGGAAAACCAAGATCCATCTGTCTCTTGATTATCTCTCATCCAATAAAAAGCCCGCTTTGATTCTTTAATTTTACCTCCAATAGCTAGGCCCATAGCAGATTCTACATGATCCCAAGGATCTAATTTAGCATCTTTCTCCCAAGAAATAGCTCCATCTTCTAGTTGAACATCTAAGAGATAATTAATTGATTCTTGATAAAAATCTAAATCTTTTGGAGTGCTCATATATCTTTTTTAAAATACATAACTAAGCTTTTACCAATTAAAGGCTGAAATATTACTTCTAACAGTTTTGTTATAAAAGGTTTCTTCATTAAATCCCAGACCAAAAATTTATGGTAAAGCTTAATTAAACTTGAATCTTCTTTAGTTTCCCAAAATAGGCACTGAAGCCACCAATATGGCGAATGCAAAGCATGAGCCCAATGAAATGATAAATAATTTACTTTGTGTTCCTCTACCAAATTTCTTAATTGACTTTGTTTAAAAATACGTATGTGTCCTCCTGGCATTTCTTGGTAACCTCTGCTGAGTTTCCAGCAAATCCATTCAGGCAAAAATCTTGGGACACTTATTCCTAAGACCCCCTTGGGTTTTAAAACTCTAACTAATTCAGATATTGCTTTTGGCACTGACTCAATGTGCTCAAGTACTTCTGAACAAATAACAGCATCGAAAGTATTATCTAAAAAAGGTAAGTTATGAATATCTGTACTCCCAAAGTGACATTTTGAAGAAATTAAGTCAGTATTAAAATCCTTTAGCTTCTCTTTTGCTTTTTTTAAATCTTCAAGAGATAAATCAAACCCAAAAGAATCAACCTCGTCAAAGACATTGAAACTAATTGTATGCCTTCCCTCGCCACACCCCATATCAAGAACCTTGCACTTAGAACTTAAATTTAATTTTGAAGATTTAATTGTTAACATTCAAATTACTTTATTCTGAAATTTATTCATTGTGTCTTGATATGCTTGGACTGTTAATTTTGCAGAATTTATCCAAGAAAAGTCTTCTTTCATTCTTGAAAGACCCTTTTCTGCATAGGACCTTTTTTTTGACTCATCTTTCAGTAAGAGGATTACGGCCTCAGAAATCTTTCTTGAAGAGCCTGAAGGAATGATTTTAGCAGCATCGCCAACAACCTCAGAAAGACCACCAGAAGTTGTAGATATAACAGGTAAAGCACAGGCCATAGCTTCTGCAGCACCAAAACCAAAACCCTCATATAAAGAAGGAATAACAGCAATTTCTGATGAACAATATAAATTGGCTACTTCTTTTTCTGATAATCCATGATTGAAATTGACAACTTTTTGTAATTTAAGTTCTTTTATAAGATTGTCAACCTGCCCCCCTTCTTGAGCTCTACCTATGACTTCTAAACTTATTTCAGGCGCAAAAGATCTGATTTCAGGAAGAGACCTTATAAGAAATTCTAAGCCTTTCAAAGGCACATCTGCGCTTGCTGCTGTTACAAGTCTATTAGGAACTTTTTGGACTAAATTATTTGGTTTAAAAACATTCATATCCACCCCATTCAGAACTACTGAAATATTACTTGGGCTGACACCAAAATCTTCAGCTACATCCAATGAAGATTGTTTTGAAACACAAAGAATGTTGTCCAACCTCTTGGCAACTCTCATTTGCATGCCTAAAAAGCTATGCCATCTTTTTATTAAAAGTTTCTGCTTGTAAAACTTAGCATTATCTAATTCTAACTTGTAATCTCTCGATATAGGATGATGAATCGTTGATAAAAGAGGAAACTCTAATTGAATAGTTAAAAGTGAAGAAGATAGAGATTGATTGTCATGCAAAATATCATATTCTCCCTTCTTATTCTTCAAAAAATTCTTTAACCTTCTGCCAAAGGTATAAGGTTCAGGAAAGCCTCCTGTCATCACGCTCAACCACTCAACTAAGTCAGTATATGAAGTTAAAAAATTTAACTTAAATTCTTTTAACCTGTTTTGAGAAGCAAAAAGATCTAAACTAGGTATCTTTACTAAAGATATTTCTTTTCGAATCTCAGGATATGGTGGACCAGAAATAACCTCAACTTCATGACCTAATTCATATAATGCATTACTTAAATGTCTTATGTATATACCTTGACCACCTGAAAAGGGATTACTTCTATAACTTATTAAACCAATTTTTAATTTATCTTTTTGTTTCACCTATCTTAAATA
>TARA_B110000014_G_scaffold264307_1_pt1 | contig 13100 bp, 11 predicted proteins | sample TARA_B110000014 | Tara Oceans TARA_B110000014 (sample SAMEA4396468) | marine metagenome | biome: Westerlies Biome; feature: [MES] marine water layer (ENVO:01000295) within the mesopelagic zone...; material: water (ENVO:00002006), including particulate matter (ENVO:01000060) such... | reverse complement strand
GCGCCGGATAGTTGCTCCTTAAAAGACAGAATTGTTTTGTTATTACCGGAACCTTGTACTATAACGTTATTCACATCTAGAGATAATCCATCTTTAAAATCAAATACTCCTTCAGATAAAGTCAAGATATCGCCTGGTTCAAGCAATATAAGAGCTTCTTGGACTTCTTCTTGTGAATTTTGATTTGGAGTCAAATATATTTCTTTAGCGAGAAGTGAATTTCCTAAAATTAATAAAAAGAAAAGAGAAAATATTCTATAAAAACTATTCATTAGCTGCCCCCAAACTGATATGGTTAGCTAAATTCCATTAAAGAAGGAACTTAGATTATGTCATTTGAGATCATTATAATAGTTTTACAAACAATAGGGCCATTTACTGTGCTAGTGACTGTATTTTTTCTAGTTACTGAACTTAAAGAACAAAATAGAGTTGCTAGAGCTAACGCAAGACAAAATATTGCGGACAGCCATCAAAAACTTACTCTTGCTGGGCTTAAAAAAGACTTAGTTAGAATTAAAATAAAGTTAAGAAATGGCGAAGAACTGACGCAAGAAGAAGATTCCATGTATCTAACGCACTTTACTGCTATCCTTCGTGCAAGACAAAGTCAACACTATCAATATAGCATTGGAATGTTGGATGAAGATGAATGGTCTGCCATGCATTCGTCTTTTAAAACTTTATTTAAGGACCAAAAAAATCTTGAAATCTGGAATTGGATTTCTCCGACTTTTCCCAAAGAATTTGTTGAATTAGTTGAGAAACAACTCCAAGATGGAGAAATATTTAACCGCCCTGATCCTAGAAAATAAATGAATAACTCTGATCAACAAATAACCTACCTTTATAAATCTCTGAAGCATCATCCTAGTCCTTTCATAATATGTGGATTAAAAGGAGATATTAAATGGACAAATTTAGCATGTAATTTTATTTTTCGTTTAGAAGATCAAAAAGAATTAGCCATTAAAGATATTCATTCATACAAAAAGGATGATTTAACACAAGAAGATGAAATAGCTAATTCTTATAATACTTCCGTAGAGGTCAACCTAAGAAATATTAATTTTTTTATTAGAACTAGAATTCATGAGATACCTGGAAATGGGTCTAAAGATTTTCTTCTTATTGAAATACTATGCCCATCCAGAGCAGGTCTTGAAGCTCTTCAAAAAACTATAGCCTGTATTGAATTTGACAGAATAGAGCTCGCATATCAGAAACAAATAGACCTTAAGACTAATAAAGTTACTGGCATTGAAGCCCTATTAAGAATGAAAGATGAAAATAATGAATTTATCTCTAATGACCAAATTATTCCACAAATTGAAGGTGAAAGTTTATTTTCTTTAGTAGTAATGGCCTCAATACTCAAATTAAAAGATTTCTTGAATGCAAGAGAATCTCTTGGCCTACTTGATGCTACGGTTTATTTAAATGTTTCTGCCCACACAATTATGTTACCTGAGTTTTGTAATATTTTTACTGAGTTAGTAGATGAGATGAATTTAGGACCTAATGAATTTGGTTTAGAAGTAACAGAAACTGCCGAACTAGGAAATACAGAACTAGCAGGAAATGCCCTGAAGGTTCTGAAAGAAAAAGGTATTAAAATTGCTCTTGATGACTTTGGTGCAGGATATTCTTCACTTAGGTATCTAAAAGATCTCCCAGTTGATGTGGTGAAATTAGACAAAGTTTTTACTAATGGATTAGAGGATCCAACTACAAGTAAATTAATTAGTTTTGTAGTTGAAGTTTGTCAGGCTCTGAATTTAGAAATGATAGGAGAAGGAATTGAAACTGAAGACCAAAAGAGTCAAATGCTACGGATAGGATGTAATATTGGGCAAGGATATCTTATGCATAGGCCAGAATTCCTTGATAGTTTTAAGAAACAGAATTAAGAAATGGATAATAATATTCAAAATCAGAAAGCTTCTAAAGGAGCCAAAGATATACTGCTTACTCAAATAAAACAAGAATTTAAGACTCCTGCCGATGCTATTTCTGATTATCTTGAAATAGTAGAAAAAGTTATAGTTCAAGAAGAACTAAAAGTTGAAGAAGAAATAGAGCAAGTTCGATCTGGGTGCGTCAGGTTAATAGATCAATATGAAGAAGCTTTTCAATTGCACACAGGACCAAATGCTACAAATGAGAAGAAAACTCCAGAAGAATACTCGGAATTAAGGCATAACTTAAGGACTCCCTTAAATGCCATAATAGGTTACAGCGAAATTCTAATTGAAGATTTAGAAGATGACTTACCTGATCAAGCTTTATCTGATCTTCAGACTATTATAGATCTATCCAGAGAGATAGAAAAAGCTATAGAAAGTTTTGTAGATTATATTAGAGGCGAAGCTTCTTCTTCAGGATCAAATGAAACAACTAATTCCAGCAGTCAACTTGAATCAGCGGAAGCTTTATTTAAATCTCTAGGAGATATAGATTATTCCATAGAATTAGATGAGAGTGTAACTAACTCAGATATCCTGATTGTAGATGATAATAAGACTAATTGTGAGGTCCTAGAAAGAAGACTTTCCTTACAAGGGCTTAGTTGCAGAACAGCATTAGATGGTGAAACAGCACTTTCAGAAGTAAAGAAAAAAACACCAGACCTAATCCTCCTAGATGTAATTCTCCCAGACATTAATGGATTAGAACTCCTAAAAACTTTTAGGCAACAATTTAGTAGCGATGATTTACCTATCATAATGGTATCGGCATTCAATGATGTAGATGGAATCGCTAAGTGCATCCAACTAGGAGCTCAAGATTATCTTCCTAAACCATTAAATGGAACAATCCTGCTTGCAAAAGTTGTATCTTCTCTTGAAAGAAAAGCTTTTAGAGAAAGAGAAAGGCAATTGGTAAACGAACTCCATATTCAAGCTACTACAGATCAATTAACTGGTATTTTTAATAGGCGTGTTGTTTTTCAAGAACTAGAGAACTCATTTAAAGAATTTCAGGCTGGAAATAGAAAGGAGTTCTCTGTAATTATGTTTGACATTGATCATTTCAAGAAAGTAAATGATACTTATGGCCATTCAGGCGGAGATGAAGTACTTATAAAAATGGCACAAACTCTTGACTCTATGATTTCAGAACCAAATATTCTTGGCCGCATTGGGGGAGAAGAATTTCTTGCTGTAATCTTAGATAAAGAATCTAATGAAATTAAAGAATTTTGTGATAAATTAAGAAAAAACATTAAAAATAATATTGTGGAATATGATGATCACCAAATAGTTATTACAAGTAGCGGGGGAGTGGCTAATACATCGGAAGCTAGCAATTCATCTGATTTAGTAAATAAAGCAGATGAAAGACTTTATGAAGCAAAAAAATCAGGCAGAGATATTTTTATAATTGAAGATAATTGATCAAGGAGGAAAAATGGCTAAAATTCTTTATGTCGAAGACAATGAAATGAACAGAGATATGCTCTCAAGAAGACTAACGAGAAGAGAGCATGAAGTTTTACTTGCCATGGATGGAAAAGAAGGCATAGAAATGATGAAATCTGAAAAGCCTGACATTGTTTTAATGGATATGGGCCTACCTGTGATGGATGGGTGGGAAGCCACTACAACTGCTAAAGCTGATGAAGAAATCAAATCAATCCCAATTATTGCATTAACTGCTCATGCTTTAGAATCTGACAGACAAAAGGCTTTGGACTCTGGAGCTGATGATTTTGATACTAAGCCTGTAGATTTCAAAAGGCTTCTAAGTAAAATAGAAAATTTACTTGGAGGTTAAGAACCTTTCTCGTCAGCCTTATAAATATCCTGAACAATTGAGGCTAATTCATCCATAGATACTTCATCTTTCCTTACCATTCCTGCTACATTCTCATTTAATAATTCTCTTTGGACATCTGTTAAATCCTTTCCTGAATAAACTAATATTGGTGCTCTTGTATCTTCTGTATGATCTCTCATATATGCCTCTAAGAATTCAAAACCATCCATTCTTGGCATTTCTAAATCCAAAACAATAAGAGATGGTTTTTCTATTACTTTTTCTAATCCTTCCTTTCCATCTTTTGCAGTCTCATATGACCAACCAGAATCTGAAATCATTCTTGAAAGAAGATCTCTCACATCTGCATCGTCGTCAATAATTACTACTTTTTTATCAGAAGATTTCTCTCCTAATATTCTAGTAACAGTTGCCAAGAAATGAGCCCTATCTATTGGTTTAGTGAGATAATCATCAGCTCCTAAGGAATTAGCTAATGTCTCCTGAGACATTTGACTTACCATAATAACAGGCATATCTTTTAACTCCGGATCAGACTTACATTCCCTTAAAATAGACCAGCCATCTCTACCAGGCATCAAAACATCTAAGAGCAATAACTTAGGTTTTGTTTCTCTAACTATTTGCATGCCCTTTTCACTATCTGTGGCACCTATCAAAGTTAACCCAGCTTTAGCTATAGTTCGTCTTATAAGATCATGCATGGTTACGTCATCATCGATCAAAACTACAACCTTTTCTTCTTCCGAAACTCCTTCAATTTGATTTCCTTCTTCAACTTCATCATATTCTTGATGGCAGACTCTAGGTACAAACAAACTAAATACAGAGCCTACTCCTAATTCACTGGTAACTATTACATCTCCACCCATCATTTCCGCTAGTTTTTTTGTTATTGGTAAACCAAGGCCTGTTCCACCGTGTTTAGCGGAAGTAGATCTTTCTGCTTGCTCATACTCTCTAAAGACCTTGCTTAAACCCTCTTCCGACATACCCTCTCCTGTATCAGAAACTGCAAATCTAATCATTTCTATATCTTCCTGCATAAAAGTATCAACATCCAAAGTTATCGTACCATTTGAAGTAAACTTAAACCCATTACTCAAGAAATTTGTAAGGCATTGTCTAATTTTAGTTTCGTCTTGAGTCATAGCGCCAAGAGCGCCTTCTAAGTTAACTTTAAAACCATTATCATTGGTAGAAGCTAACGGTCCTGTAACATCCTTGATAGTGTCTACCATTGCTTCTATATCAAAGCTCGTAAGATAAAGTTCCATACGTCCAGCTTCTATCTTTGAAATATCAAGAATATTATTAATTAAGGATAGTAAATGACTGCCTGCAGAAGTAATTTTCTTAAGGTCCGGTAGAAGATCATCATAACCCAAATCCTCACAGTCTTCAGCTAACATCTCGCCGTATCCTAAAATAGCATTTAAAGGAGTTCTTAATTCGTGACTCATATTCGCAAAAAACCTAGTTTTTTCAGCGTTAGCATCCCGAGCTTCATCTCTTGATGTTTCCATCTCACTTGTCCTTGCAGTGATTAATGTATTGACTTCATCTGACATTCTTGAAAAAGCTAGAGACATTAACTCTACTGAAGCTTCTTCATTCGATTTATCTACTCCTTCCTCTGCAAGAGTTTTCATTTTTGCAATATCACTCAATATCAATGCTTGAGCATCACCTTCAAGTTGGTCTGCCAAAAAACTCATCTTTTCTATGATTACACTATCTCGTTCTTTTCTACGTCTAGCCTGTTCAGCACGTATTTCTTCCATTTCAAGTAAATGCCCCCTATAACTTTGCAACGCAGTAGATAATTGACCCACTTCATCTTCTTTAGAAGCAAGGAATCCACTTCTTTTAGGCATTTGCTGAGTATGATCCCCTTTTGTAAGACCCTCAAGAACTTCTATAGCCCTAGTAATCCCAGCAAAAGTTCTTGACGTAACAAAAGCCAAAACTGAGATGATAAATATTAAAAGTACCAGAGCTAAGATATAACTCTGATTTAGAATCTCTGAAGATACTTGCATTGTTCTAGCTTCGTCTTTAAAAATAAATAATTCAGCATCATCAGAAGACAAATAAGAGCTTAATGGTAATAACGTAATTGAGGTCCCTAAATCAGTCGCTTTAGAGCTGAAACGGCTTCCTTTTTCTATGACTAAGTTATTTGCCCTTTCTAGCAATTGAGGATAATTTATAATTCCATATCTTGCATTCTCGTCTGAATCTGTATCAGCAGAATAATCATCATCTAGAGAAATAACTCCGGCAGGAGTCTGTACTCCAGTTCTTACTTCAAACTCATCTTCAAATACTTCTAATGCTTTTCTAATATCAGATCCTAAAACAACAATTGCTATGGTTTCATCTTCTATTTTAATAGGAAAAGTTAGAGATTGATTTAAGGTGGAAGATTCTTTTGCTTCTGTGTGAACTATCTTTAATGTTGATTGCCTAGGTCTGTCAGAGGCTTCTTTTAGAAAAGAATCTAAATAAGAAAAAAACTCAGGCCTCGCTTTAGGGCTACATGGATCTATACCAAATAAATCTAAAGCGCTTCCACAATAAATCCTTTCACCATTTGGAAAGTAAGCCATAGCAAAACTGAGGTTTCCGTCATCGAGATCATCTTCAAACAATAGCTCTATAAGATATTGAGCATTTCCTAAACTTCTATTCTTAATAGAATCAAGTATTGGGTTAGGTAAATCACCAACCGCATCTACCTCTTCTGCAAGGGACTCGTTTTCTAGATCCCAAACTTCACCCTTTTCTCCTATAGAGGGTAACCATCTGCTCATTCTCTCAAAAGTATTGTTATATGTTTGGAACCAAGCAGATTCATATAAAACAACAAGAGATTCTCCAGAGGCCTCTTGTTGAATATCATCTATATTCCTGGATGAATATAAAAATACTGATGCTATTAAAAGATTACCTAATAGACCAAAAAATAAGAGTTGAGCTCTTATGGACATAAGAAAATAGAATTATTTAAGCGAGGTAGATCTAAAAATTTTTAATCAGCCAGTGCAAAAGTTAATCTCACTTGGACATTGTTAACTTTGACTGAAACTCCTTCATAAACGGGTGCTTGATATAGCCATTTACGAACTGACTTTATAGCTGCTCTTTCAAATACTCCAGTGGGAACACTTTCTATTACATAGGGATCTAAAATAGCTCCATCTGTATCAACGTCAAATTCTATAACAACAAAACCTTCTTGCCCTCTTCTTAAAGCCTTTCTTGGGTATGTAGGAGCTGGATGATGCACTCTTAGAACATCTAACTCAATCTCATCATCACCAACATAGCCTTTATCTGAAATAGCAAGTAAAGAAAAAGAAAAAACTAAAGCAATAAAACCTACAATTAAGCGTTTTAAACCTTTTACTTTAAATATATTCAAAGATAACATATCAACTTCTCCATAAATTAAGACGTGATTATACACCGAACAAGGGTAAAGAATAAATATGAGCAAATCAAAGCAAATAAAACACTATTTAGCTGGACAAAGATACTGGGAAGTATTTGTTATCAAAGCATCAGAAACTGTTACAAAGGCGTGCGAAATAATGGAAAAAAATAGGATAGGAGCATTGCTTGTAGTTGATGAAAAGTCTAATGAAAATAATAATAATGTCGTAGGTATTATTACAGAAAGAGATATGGTCAAAACCATAGCTCACCATCAACATAAAATAGAATATAAAAGAGTTGATGAAGTAATGTCTAATAAACTTATTAGTGCTGAACCTGATACTTCAACTGAAGAAGCTATTAGTCTCATGGTGGAGAACCAAATACGTCATTTAGCAGTAATGGAAGATAATAAACTCCTAGGAGTAATTTCAATGAGAGATATTTTTTATTCTGTAAACTATTTATCTGATAAATAAATTTTCTAAATACTTTTCTAGGGCTCTAATTAAAATTTAACTTAAAAGATAAAAATAATCTTAAGTTATTAACTTTTATCGATAAAAAGTGATGGATGGCAGATAATACTAAGTGGCTTAAACCTTTCTTAATTGTTTTCTTGATATTTGTTCAATATTGGTTGCACCTAAAAGAATCATATTATTGTGCACCTCTTCTCTTAATAGTTTTAAAGACCTATAGGCTCCCTCTTCCCCTCCAGCAGCTAATCCATAAAGATAAGCTCTTCCACCCATGCAGGCTTTAGCTCCCATTGCTAGAGCTTTAAGGATATGTGTCCCCCGCCTTATACCTCCATCAAGTATTACTTCTAACTCATCACCTACTGCATCTACAATATCCCCTATAACCTCAAATGGAGCTGGACATCCATCCATTTGCCTACCTCCGTGATTAGATACCATGACAGCTGACGCGCCTATATCAGCAGCTTTTTTGGCGTCTTCTACAGAAAGAATTCCTTTTATGGCAAAAGGTTTATCCCATTGCTTTATCATCCATGCGGCGTCTTCCCATGTAACAGACCTATCAAATTGACTATTCATGAAGTCCATAACAGTAGTCCCAGATGAATTCTTTTGAACTTTATGCTCTAGGTTCACCATCGAAGGAGTAGGCTGATGAGTTAGATAATTGAATGACCAATCTATATGCTTAGCAATATTCATATACCCGCTAAAACCTAATTTTGGAGGGACAGTCATGCCAGTTCTTAAATCTCTTTCTCTTCTTCCATTTGTTGGTACATCAACGGTTAAGCAGAGAGCATCATAATTTGCATCCTTGCAACGCTCAATGTATTCCTGAGAAAGACTCCTATCTTTTAAAACATATATCTGAAAAACTTTAGGTCCATCTGAAGCCTTAGCCACATCTTCAATTGTTGTAGTTGAGATAGTTGAAAGACAAAACATCGTTCCTACTCTAGCAGCAGCCCTGACAGCACCTTCTTCTCCGTGATGATGAAATAACCGATTATATCCGGTAGGTGAACAAAAAAAAGGCCACTCTATCTTTTGTCCTAATACAGTAGTTGAAGTATCTATCTCATCTACATCAACTAGGAACCTTGGGATCAATTCATACTTCTCAAAAGAAGAAGTATTTTGTTTATACGTCCATTCATCCTCTGCAGCACCATCAATATAATGGAACATTGGACTAGGGAGTCGCTTCTCAGCGAGTTCCCTAAAATCCATTACTTTATGACAAGTTTCAATTTTCTTAAACAAGCTGATTAAGAAGTTTCTTGGATTAATTTAAATATCTTAACCGTTTGGTCCGGACCTTGATAACATAATTCAGCATCAGTCATATCAGATATCTTTTCCCAATTAGCTTCAATATTTTCTGCAGTCATATCCCCTTCTGTACCAAGATTAACTCCTACAGTCTCATGAATCATAATTCGAGAATAAACACCTGCTCCGGCAGCTATTATTATTCCAGATGGAGCATCATCAGATACCATATAAGTGACTGCAGGAGACACAAAGTCAGGTTGAATCTTTTCTAATACTTCTTTTGGCATAAGGCTCTCAGTCATCCTTGTTCCTGCTACCGGCACTAAAGAGTTACACTTTATATTATATTTAGCCCCTTCCAGCTTAAGTGTGTTCATAAGACCAACTACGCCCATTTTTGCTGCCCCATAATTAGTCTGGCCAAAATTACCATAAGTACCGCTTGATGAAGAAGTCATGACAATTCTGCCGTATTCTTGTTCTTTCATTATTTCCCAGACTGCCTTGGTACAATTTACGCTACCCATCAAGTGTACTTCTAAAACCATTCTAAAATCTTGGTCTTCAACTTTAGAAAAGCTCTTATCTCTTAATATTCCAGCATTATTTACTAGAATATCTACTCTACCCCAAGTATCCATGGCCTCCTGAACCATTTGGTTAACTTCTTCAATGTTCGTGACATTAGCACCATTAGAAATTGCTTCACCACCAGACGCTTTAATTTCTTCAACTACCGACTCTGCCGCTGGACTAGATCCAGTTCCATCTACACTTCCCCCTAGATCATTTATTACTACCTTGGCACCTCTTTTTGCAAGATCGAGGGCATGACATCTTCCTAAGCCGCCTCCTGCTCCAGTTACTATTGCAACTTTACCTTCAAATGTAATAGCCATAATTTCTCCTAATGTTGTCTATTGCTTGATAAAAAAGGTAATACTACATGTACGAGAGAGAATAAAAAAGCAAGAAACTCAAAATCTCAACCTAAAGCTTCTTTCATCCTATCTAGTGCCTTTAAGAGAAGACTCTCTGGACAAGCAAAATTAATTCTTATAAAATTTTTGTCCCCAAACTCAGAGCCGTCTGCAACCCCAACCCCAGATTCTATGAAAAATTTTGCAGGCGAATCTGCATTCAACTCTGAACAATCAATCCAAGCTAAATAAGTTGCTTCTGGAGGATACAAAGACAAGCCAGGCATTGTATTGACATTTTCTACAAGAATATCTCTATTTTTTTTTAAATATTGTAATAATTCATGAAGCCATTTATCTCCATATTTATAAGCAGCCATAGTTGCTTCATAAGCAAAAATATTTACTGGGGGCACTATTCCTTTCATAGATGCTTCAAAATTATCTCTGATCTCTTTATTAGGAATAATTGCGGAGGCACATTCAAGGCCTGCTATATTAAAAGACTTACTAGGAGCAAGGAAAGTTATAGAGTTCCTCGCAGCGATATCACTAGTTTGAGCTAAGTGAATGTGCTTCTTAGATTTATCCAATATAATCTCTGAATGAATCTCATCTGAACAAATAACTACATTTTTAGTATTGCATATCTCAACTATGGAATTTATTTCATCCAGAGAAGCCATGGAGCCTCCTGGATTATGGGGATTACAAAAATAGAATAAATCTACATCATCATCTATCAGGGTATCAATCGAATCTAAGTCTAATGAAAGTCTTCCTTCAATATTTTCTAATTCAGTTATTAGATAACCTTGATTCATGTTATGAGGTGCCTCTATAAACGGAGGATATATAGGAGAAGGAATTGCTGCCATCCTCCCCGGACGAAGAATAGTCCTACAAGCAACATTCAATCCTACAACTACACCAGGAAGCCAAATTATCCATTCAGGATCAATCTTCCATCCTGAATTTTCATAAACTCTTTTGATAAATATTCTTTTTAATTCATCTGACGCTTCCGTATAGCCATAAATGGGGTGGACGGCTCTTTTTTTTACAGCCTCGACCACTTCTGGTGGGCAAGCAAAATCCATATCAGCAAGCCACATTGGTATAACATCCGAACCTTTATGCCTCAGCCATTTAAGACTCTGAGTATTTGATCTATCTATAAATGTATCAAAATTGTAATTCATGATTGAGTTGAGATAATACTCTAAATGATACTTTGGTAGTAGACTATTGATAGATTAGTTTTCTATAGCTAGACTGCGCAGTTCTGAATTAATTTAAATAAAATTATGACTTTATTAGATTACAGCAAAGTTAATGACGATACCCCTATATTAGTAGGTTGTTCTCAGCATATAGATAAACAAGGAACTGAGGGTCTAAACTATCTTGAAATTCTGGAAATAGTCTCTAAAAAAGCAATTGATGATTGTAAAGCAAAGGTCTCCTTGATAGACCATCTAGATGCAATATCTATAATAAGATTTGTAGCAGATACACCAAATAGAGATACAACAACATCTAATATGTGGGGTTATCCTAATATGCCTAGAAGTTTAAATAACTCATTAGGTGCAAATATTTCACAGGAAATTTATACAGCAACTGGAGGTAATTCTCCTCAACTAGCTATCAATGAAATAGCTCTTCGAATTAAATCTGGAGATATAAACTGCGCATTAATAGCTGGCGGAGAGGCTTTAGATACTTTCGTATCTAGATTAAAATCTGGTAAGAAAATAGATTGGTCAGACGACCCAGGTGGAACACCAGAAATTATTGGATCTATTAGGGAAGGCTCATCCGAACATGAAAAGCTTCATGGTCTTTATGATCCTTCTGTAGTCTACCCATTATTTGCAAATGGCTTAAGAGGTAAACAGGGCCAAACTATAGAAGAACACATGCATGAAATAGGTAGATTATTTTCATCATTCTCTAAAGTTGCTTCTGAAAATGAATATGCCTGGTTTCCATTGCATAGAACTGCAAATGAAATTTCAACAATAAAACCTGAGAATAGGATGGTGGGATTTCCTTACACCAAATATATGAATTCTATAATGCGAGTAAATCAATCTTCAGCATTGATAATGACTTCTGCGAAGAAAGCAAGAGAACTGGGCATTCCTGAATCAAAATGGATTTTCTTAAATTCTGGAGCTTGTATAAATGAAATATGGAATGTAACTGAGAGAGTAAACTTCTATTCTTCTCCTGCTATCAAAAAATGTGTTAATTCTGTTTTAGAGATGGCTAATATAAAACAAGAAGAAATTCACTACTTAGATATATATTCTTGCTTTCCTTGTGCGGTACAAATAGCGATCCAAGAAATTGGTATAGAACCAGATGATCCTAGGGGATTGACTCTAACTGGTGGGCTCCCATATTTCGGAGGTCCAGGGAATGCTTATGTGCTTCACTCTATAGCATCTTTGATGGATAAATTAAGGAAAAATCCTGGAAAAAATGGTTTATTAACAGCAAATGGCTGGTATTTAACAAAACATGGTGCTGGTGTTTTCTCTTCGGCTCCATTCGAAGGTGATTGGAACCAGATTGTAGATACCTCATCCATGCAATTAGAAATAAATGAACTTAGTCATCCAGAACTTTTAGAATCTCTGACAGGTGAAGGCATAATTGAAACTTATACAATTTCCCATTCAAGAAATGGTCCTCAAAAAGCTATAATCGTAGGTAAATTAGAAAATGGAAAGCGTTTTCTAGCTAATTCTTATGAAAGTGAAGAACTTCTGGTAATGATGAATCAAGAAATGTTAAATGCAAAAGTGGAAGTAAAGTCTGATGGAAAAAGAAATATTTTTAAACTAAAGAGGAAAATTATATGAAAGAAATTAATGTAGCTGTAACAGGAGGAGCTGGACAAATTTCATACTCCTTATTGCCAAGACTTATTAGTGGAGAAACTTTTGGAGAAGATATAAAAATTAATCTAAGCCTCATAGAAATCCCTCAAGTAGTCGAAAAATTAGAAGGCACCATAATGGAGTTAATAGATTGTGGTTTTAAACAGACTGGCTTGTTGCAAGCAACTTCGGACATAGAAAAAGGAGTAGAAAATGCTGACTGGGTACTTTTAGTAGGAAGCATACCCAGAGGTATAATAGTTGATGGAAAAAAAATAGAAGAAAGAAGTGATTTATTAAAAATA
>TARA_B110000014_G_scaffold245424_1_pt1 | contig 13219 bp, 14 predicted proteins | sample TARA_B110000014 | Tara Oceans TARA_B110000014 (sample SAMEA4396468) | marine metagenome | biome: Westerlies Biome; feature: [MES] marine water layer (ENVO:01000295) within the mesopelagic zone...; material: water (ENVO:00002006), including particulate matter (ENVO:01000060) such... | reverse complement strand
TCAGGAAATGCTTTGGTCAGATTTGTAAATCTTTCCAGTTTCCGTGGATGTACCATTGGGTAGGCAAGAATTACCTGGCTAGCACCACATTCTGCCACAACCTCAGCTTCCTTTAAGGTGGCACATTTGTACGATTTAATCCCCCTAACAAGCTGCATATTCAAAATATCAGAAGATTTATGGGTTTTAGCGTGCGGAACGACATTTTCTGAACTACCACAAATGCGAATAATTTCATCAATATTTTGTTCCACAAGGTGTGGATATGTAAGCATAGCCGGAGTATCTAAAGAATCCGGATTTGATAACTTATATTTACCCTGAATCATCACTCCTCCTAGTCGTATCGATGGCTTAGCTTTTTCTTTAACTATCTAGAAAAGCTTTAATGGATTCCGAATCTAATAGGGGGTATATGTCAAACTTCGCCGGCATGATTTCGGACCACTCATTTAAAAGACGATGAAGCACATCATTTGAATCTACATCAAAAATTGCTACAGCCCCTCTCCCTGTACGTGCATAAAAACTTAAGGCCAAACCTTTGTCTAATTTATCTTGCGCCCAAGGCCAATATTTACGCCTTTGGTCCTTAACTTCAGAAGGTTTTTGAGGATTTGGTGAACTAATTACTAGAAATAACATAATTGCTCCTGTAGCGGAAATTATATACTCATATAGCTTCGAATTTGTGAACCCAGTCAAAAGAAGGAAAAGGATTATTTGTTATGGATCCCAAACGTGTAAAGGAACTTCCATTCTCGGAACATTCCGTATTTTTTTATGGTGACGACGCCCCATCCAGCAACATTCAATTCGTAAACCAATTAAAAGATATTTTAGATACCAGAAAAATGGCTGAGGATAATTATTCTATTGGTGGTGAAGTATTGGAATTGGAATCAATCATGGCAAAAAAATTAGGGAAAGAGGCTTGTGTCTTTTTCCCCACAGGAACTTTAGCGAACCATGTTGCAATTAGACAGCTAGGCCTACCTAAAACAAGAGCTTTAGTTCCCCAACAAAGTCATATTTATCAGGATAGTGGTGACTCGGTACAACAACTAAGCGGAATAAATCTCGTTCCACTCGGTGGAAGCAATCCATACTTTGATCTACCTGAATTAAAAGAAGCTGTGGCGAGCTCAATGAACGGTCGAGTTGTGAATCCGGTGGGAGTTGTGGTTATAGAGACTCCTGTAAGACGATGCTTCGGAAGATCTATGCCATATGAAAAAATGCTAGATGTAACTGAATATTGCAGAGAACAAGGCATCGCTACTCACCTTGATGGGGCACGGCTTTTCATAGCCAGCGCCTTTACAAACATTCCATTGAAAAAATACAGCGCTCTTTTTGACACCGTTTATATATCGATGTGGAAATATTTCAGGGCGCCTTATGGGGCGATCCTAGCAGGATCAAAAGAATTTTGTGAAAACCTATTTCACGTCCGAAGAACGTTTGGTGGCAGCCTTCCCTCTTCTTCTCTTTCCGCAGCCTTAGCTCTAAAGGGTCTTGAAAAGTTTGAAACAGATGCACAATCGGCGGTAAGTCAATCTAAAGAATTGATCGAATTGCTCAGCAGAATCCCAAATCTACAAGTAAATCGATACGAGGATGAATCTAACATCATACCCATAGAATTCAGTAGTAATGTGAATTTACAAAATTTGGAAAGAAACTTAAGAGCTAATGGGGTATTTATAAACCCAGAAACAAGCGGCCAAAACACCGTACATTTCACAATAAATATGACTATTTTAAGAAAATCCAATCAAGAACTTCTCAGAACATTTACTGATGCCTTGGAAACAGCCGTGAAAAGTTAACCCTTATTATCAGGAATACTTTCCTTTGGTCTGTGGGGCAGTGTCATTATGCCCTAGTTCCTCTCTTTCTAACCTAGTAGCTCTTTCCCATTCCCTTTTTAGATCATCTCGTACATTTAAGGTTAAAAGTCCCATCCCTTCTCCTTCCAGGGTTACTACATCTCCATCCATGATAGGACTAAGACCTCTATGGTTGGTCCCAGTTGCCAAAACATCTCCAGGATTCAAGGTGTGAATTGAGGTTATCCACTCTAACGCTTGAGGAATTTTATGTGCCATATCGTCTGTATTGAAATTCTGTTTCAGATCCCCATTGACATGCAATTTAATTTGCAATTTTTGTGGATCATCAATTTCATCGGCAGTGACAAGATAAGGTCCCATGGGAGCGAAAGTATCTCGTGACTTCATTTGAAAAAACACACCGCCACCACTTGTTAAACCTCTTGCTGACATGTCGATAAAATTCATATACCCAAATATGTAGTCATAAGCCTCTTCAGCTTTTATCTGAGTGGCCTTTTTACCTATGATCAAGGCCAGCTCAGCTTCGGGTTCAAATATTGTTGCAGGTACGTCAGGTAGGACAATGGTTCCTCCATCCGGTAAAACCGCATTTGGCGATTTAGGAAAAGCATTGATCGGGGCTGGTTCGTCCCTTGTACCATCCTCCATATAGTTAACTGCCATACAAACAATATTGTGCGGATTAGGCACGGGTGAATCAAAAGTCACAGAGGAAATGTCAACTCCATCCTCAGAGGCAACCAATTTTTCTATTCCGGGCCTGTAATCATCAAATGACTCAATGATTCTGTTAAGCAAGCCCTGAGCATGGTTATGCTCATTTACAGGAACTGCTTCGGATATGTCTACAATCTTGTCACCTTTGACAACACCTAAGGTAAAGTTATTAAAAAATGCTAATTTCATAGCTGTTTAGCCTCCTTTCAGAAACCGTTTCCAAAACGCTGTCCGTTAGCATATCATTAACCGAACGAATAAGTGTTATAAAAAATTAGGAGGGGAATGATGCCTTCAGTAGCAGGTTTGGGCCATGTCGGAATCTATACGCACGATCTATCAAAAATGCGAGATTTCTATTCCCGTGTAATGGGTCTTGAAATTACTGATGAAGAAATTGAAGAAAGAGGCATAGTTTTTATGTCTTCAAATCCGGAGGAAGAGCACCACGAATTCGTTTTGATGAAAGGGCGAGACGTACCGGAAGGATCTAAAATGGTTCAGCAAATTTCCTTTTATGTGAACGAACTAGCAGAATTGAAAGACTTCCACCAGATCTTTTTAGATGAAAAAGTTCGTATAGAAAGAACTGTTAGCCATGGAAATGCCTTCGGTATGTATGCATTGGACCCAGAAGGTAACACTATAGAGATATATTACCGAACAGGTTTTCCTGTCCCTCAACCATGTGCAGACCCCGTCAATTTAAAGGACTCTGAAGAATCTCTTATTGCCCAGGCTAAATCTAGAATTCCTGCATAGGAACTTTGAAAATTTCCTGGCCAACTGAACAACTAGAAAAGCGTCAGGCACTGCTTAATGCTGTTCATCAAACAAAGGACGCTATAGAAACTCACTTCAAAGAATCTGAGGAACAGGGTCACCTGTCTCAAGCTACAGCAGATGCCTTACTTGCAGCAGGCTTACTAGGCTTAAAACTGCCACTGGAACTGGGCGGTGCTGAGGCGGATCCAGTAACTCAAATGATGGTCATATCGGAGCTTGCCAACATAGACACCTCAGCTGCTTGGTGCACCATGGTATCAGCTACAAATGTAGGATCAGCCGGAGCATTTCTGCCTGACAAAGGTATAGAACAGGTTTTCCGAAAAGGAAATCATCCTATGATAGCTGGCGTGGGAATGCCCTTCGGGGAAGCAAAAAAGGTAGACGGCAATTCGTTTGAAATCTCAGGTAAATGGCCTTATGGAAGTGGAATAAAAACTTCCACCTGGGTCACAGCTGGCGCCAAAGTAAATCAAGAAGTAAATACTGTTGAAATACGGGCTATATTGCGGAAAGATGAGGTTCAAATTATTGAAAATTGGGATGTTTCGGGCCTTAGAGGTAGTGGCAGCAATGACTTTTCGGCAGAAAAGGTGAGAATACCGAATTATATGACTTGGGCAGGAGATGATTCACCCAAACGAGGGGGTAATTTGTACAATATACAGAGACCCGCTTTTGTCGTTTTTGGCCATGCTGGAATAGCTCTAGGAACAGCTAGAAGAGCTCTCAAAGAAATCACAAGTTATTCTCAAGAGAGAACAAGAAGATGGCCGGGGCAAAACACCATCTCTTCCAACGCTATCTTTCAATCAGACATTGGGCAATTGGATCTTAAATTACGAGCCATGAATGCTCTCGCTGTACAAGAATTTGAAGAGGCATGGCGGTATGCACAGGAAGGGAAAAAGTTGTCTGAAAAGGAACAAGCCAAGATTAGAGCTATCGGCTCCTGGGTAACCAAGGAGTCATTAGACATAGTGACAAAATCTTTTCAGTATGCCGGTGGGACCGCGCTAAACAAAAATAATTCGCTCCAACAATGCTTCAGAGATATGTATGCCGCAGCCCAACATTTTATGGTCAGTGGAACGCATTTTGAATCGTATGGAAACGAATATCTAAATTCATAAATGATCGCAATAATTTCTCAAAAGCTGCTCGGCCCTGCAATGGCGTACCCTGCCTATCGAGCCTATTGGGTCGGAACCCTAGCCTCAGTAATTGGTTTCCAGATGCTGAATTTCAGTCAATTTTGGATCATACATGAATTAACTCAATCACCTTTATATCTTGGCTATGTTGGCCTCGCAAACGCCTTGCCAGCTATTGCTTTAAATATTTTTGGTGGCGTAGTCGCCGATAGGCTGGATCGAAAAAAACTAATAAGCATTACGCAGACTATAAATGGCGCGATAATTTTGGTTTTGTCTGCCTTAACTTTTACAGGCATTGTCCAAGCCTGGCATGTGATCGCCCTAGCCTTCTTGGCAGGAGCAATCAACGCTTTTGACCAGCCAGCAAGACAGGCCCTTTATCCAAGTTTAATTGATAGATCAGTGATGATGAATGCTGTGGCCCTAAATTCAGCTATATGGACCGGGACTAGAATAATTGCTCCTGCAATAGCAGGAATAATAATTTCTTTGACTAGTACCGCCACTTCTTTTCTAATTTCAGCCCTAGGCTTTTTTGTGATGGCAGCCATAGTTATTTCTCTAACTATCCCAAAAAATGAATCTGAATCCCCAAAATCGCCAGCAGGAAACGACTTATTTGAAGGTGTCCGATTTATATGGAAAAACAACGTATTCCTGATACTAATTTGCATTACCTTCTTCAATAGTTTTTTCGGAATGTCTTATATCCCAATGATGCCAGTCTTTGCTGTGGATATTTTAAAGGTCGGCGCTGACGGACAGGGGATTTTGATGGGACTAGGTGGTGTTGGGGCCCTAATGGCAACAATGGTTATTGGTAGAACTGGAAATTTCAAACAAAAAGGCCTGTTGATAATAGTAGGATCCCTAGTATTCGGTATTTCGATAGCTATTTTTTCAATAACCTCCATGCAGTATGGAAACTATTATGTGGCTCTAATTCTTCTTTTTATTGTGGGGGCTAGTAGTTCCGCTTACATGATATCGATAATGAGCTCCCTGCAGATGATGGTTCCTAATCATATGAGAGGCAGGGTCATGGGATTCTACGGAATGACTTGGAGCATAATGCCCCTAGGCGGCATGTTTGCCGGGGCTTTGGCAGGATATATAGGACAAGACTCCACGGGTGTTCCTGTTGCAGTCGCAGTAGGAGGTTTTCTTATAGCCATTTTTGCAATCGGGCCCTTCTTTATGAACCGAAACGTCCGAAACCTTGGAACCATATTACAGACCCACCAACTAGAAACACGTGCCTCTTAATTTAACCAAAAGTAGGTTGCAATCATCTATCTACGACCTATAACATGCGAAACCTAACTTTCCTAATCAAAAGTTGAGGCTTTGTAATGATCGAGTTTTTGTGCACTGTTCAAGAAGGATGCATATCTGAAAATATGAGGGAAGAATTGGAGGTGGTTATCGAAAAAACATCCATGGAAATACTGGGGCATGCTAATGGTCCCTTTAGCATAACGTGGGCCGAGATACCTAGGGATTTCGGTTTTCGTGGTGGAAACCCGACCACAACGTCCCATGTCAGAGGTCAAATACCTGATGGATGTGATAAAGAAACAAGAGAACGGCTGATGAAAGAAATTGGAGAGAGGTGGTACGATATCACCGGTCAAACAGAAGATGAGTTGATAGTAGCAGCCAGGGATGAGGGTTGGGAAGGAAATACGATCACAAGTAATTAGGAGATTGCTGTAATGCCACTTTATAGATGCCTAGTTCCGAAAGATTCTTTAAATTATGCTCAAAGGCAAGAAATTGCTGAAGCTTTCACCGATGTCCACTGTGGCATATCTGCTGCACCGAGAAGTTTCGTACACGTTTGGTTCATAGAGGCCGACGGTGAGGAGAAAATCAAAGATTCACATGGGACCGGATTTCTCGATTACAAAACTGAATTCTATATAGCAGGAGGTAACCGAGCTGGTAGACCTTCAGAAGTCAGACAAGAAATACTTGGAGGGCTGATAGAAAAGTTTTGTGAAATCTCGGGTGCAGATTCTCAAAATGTAAGCGGTCACATAAGCGAAGGGCCCGCTTCTTGGACAATGGAAGCCGGACATATACTGCCTGAACCTGGTGAAGAGCCAGCCGAGTGGTATGAACATGCCACGATACCTGGCTAGACGTCTAGAGATTAATATCTGGGATACTTTACCTTGATGGAGCATCCCAGATAAAGCTTGAGAAAATCCAACTAGTCCCTTTCGGCGTGTTGCTACGGGGCATTAGTGTCCCTACCAACCTGATATTCAGACGATAGAGAATTTAAACTTTCTGGAAAGCGTTGATTATCAACGGAATCTAGAACAAAACCTTTGTATTCTTACTCACCACTGAACAAACATCGGCATGACCACATGGGTATAGCCGTCTTTGCCAGTAGCTCTCACAACTCCCGGACTTGAGGCCGAGGACATCTCAAAGGCGACTTCTCCGTCCCCTAGAACATCCAGAACCTCCGCAAGGTATTTGTTGTTAAAAGCAATTCTGGAATCTTCATCCACTTCCCCTTCCACTGCACCATCTATTTCACCCTGGTTATCTCCCACTTCTTCTGCCCTAGAGGAAATTGAAAGTTTTCCGCCATTCTCATCGTTCACGATTTGGATCCTCAATATTCCACTACCGTCACGAGCAAAAATAGAGGAAGTCTTTACTGCTCGACTGAAATCAGAATTTTGTACGATCACTCGGTTTTTATATTCACCAGGAATGAGAGATCTAAAGTTTGGAAAAGCACCAGGCATGAGTTGAGAGACAATCTCGACGTTTCCAATATTAAACAGAGCGTGTGTTCCCGCGGATGTAACCGTAAATTCCACAGCGGTATCATCCGTACCTATAAGTCGTCCAACTTCCTGAAGTGCTCTAGCCGGAATAATAAACTCCATAGGTTCGGATATCGGTTCCAATAGTTTACCTTCGTACACGGCTAGCCTAAATCCGTCAGCTGCCGCAAAGGTGAAATCAGACTGGTTCACTTCGACCTTTATTCCTGTTAATACAGGCCTAGAGTCCTCTGTAGCTGCAGCAAAAGCAACATGAGTTACGGTATCTTTGAGAAGTTGAGGATCGACTTTTATAGTTGCTCCTTCCTCAACAGTAGGAATGGGAGGAAATTCATCAGGATCGGTCCCATTAATATTTGCGGAAAATCTCTGACAATTTAGCGAAACACTTAAAGGTTCCGCCACAGCTTCAATTTCAATGCGATCATCAGGTAGGGAATTTACGAAATCAGAAAGCAATCGGGCCGGTATCGTAATCTCTCCTTCCTTCTCTACTTGGGCTCCCACTCTAGTAGTAATGGCAATATCCAAATTGGTGGCAGTCAAAACCAACATGCCATCTTCTGTGGCAATTTTTACATTTTGGAGAACTGGCAAATTACTTCTAGTTGCGACCGCTCTGCCAACTATTGCCAAGGCTCTACTAAGATTCTGCTGAAGACAAGATATTTTCATATTGAGCACTCCTCAGTAATTGTGACTCAAGAATGAAGTAAGTATATTAGTCTAAAGAAGCCGCAGTCAACGAGTACACCATATTTAGTGTGGCTGATATCTCAAGATACAACATAAAGTCCATTATTCGATAGCTGCTACCACGTCCAATTCAAGAACAATTTCGTCATCTACACTAATTATGAAGGGCAATCTTGGCTTCGAAAGTGCGAACTGATCCCAGGTTATTACTGTGGATATTGAACCAGTTATACCTTCATTTTCTATCTCTAACAGGCCTTCCCATACGATCGGCTTTGTGATTTCAGAAATAGTCAGGTCTCCCTTTATGGAGACCTGCATGTCTCCAACTTTTGGAAGTGGCCAAGGATGACCTAAAATTTCAAGAACATCAATTGATATCTCTGAACCGATGCCTCCATTTCTCCGCACCCAATTGTCCCTTTTATTTTCATCGCTTTTCAACGATTGCACATCGACTACAATGACGGAAGAATCGGAGTCACTGATGTAGCCTTCTTTATTCAAATACACTATGCCGCTTATTCCTGACGTTTCCCCCATTGCCGTTATAGGTGTAGGTAATCGGGCGAATTGCTCACCAATTTTGTATCTAGCTAATGATCCGGCCTGAAAAGATATAGATATCGCTTCATTTTGGGCTGTTAACTCTGACTGCGCTGAGACCTTGTTTGAAACTGGTGTATTAACTGTTGAAGTGGTAACAGGAATGGATTTCTTGGGAATCGACACTTCTGAAACAGCTGTAGGCGTCTCTAGTTTCCTAACCACGGTCAGTTCAGCAGCCGCTACACCAATTGAGGCATTATCAGAAACTTTTGGTATCTCTACAGTTGCTATTGGTTCAGAAGATAAACTATCTGTAACCAGCAAAACACTTGTATCAGCCTCAATATTTTCAGAGGAACGAACAGAATCTTCTGCTGATGAGCAGCCCAGCAGTAGCAAGATCAGACAAGAAAATACCCACATATTTGTCGATAGTGTCGAAAACTTCATCTCAGCACACCTATCCGCTATTAACCGAATTTATGAGCCACCTATTGAACTATTATCTTACCCACCATACCAAGAGATTCATGGGGTATGCAGATCAGATCAAATGTACCAGCATCAGAAAAAGTGAATGTGATTTCTTCAGTCGTACCAGCATCAACTTCTACATCAATACCAAGATCATCTACTGTGAAGCTATGAAATTCATTTTCTGATGTGAGTTTTAAAGTAACTGTTTCACCAGCCTTCACTGTTATATCCGCAGGATCAAACAAGTAGTTGGCATTAGCATCATTCATAGCGATATCTAAGGAATAATCTGCAGGGGACGAGGTAGAAGCAGAAGCAGTACCAGAAGACTGGGAAGATGTTGTTGCAGGGGGCGGAGCCACAGAAGTCGAACTAGAAGCCTGACCAGAAGAAGTTGAAACAATAGGTGCGGGTTTCACTTCGTCATGACTTCCTTTTGGGGGCACATTCTCACCACAGGCATATGCACTCAGCAATAAACCAGTAATAAACACTCCTCCAACTAATCTTCGGATCATATCTCCTCCTTGGACCATGATGCATTGGTGATATCTTTCACATTCTCAGTGTAGCATCGTAACTTTTAGAGGGTCAACGAATGTTCACTATAAATCACATCACCATATAGCCTAAAATCAATTGACATAGCACACTTGTTCTGATAATTTGTTCCGAACATTAGTACTTATTATGTATGCCAACCTTAAGGAAAGGAAGTGATATTAATGAAGCGACCTTTATCAAAACGTCAGCAGACCATGCTTAGTTATATTAAAGATTTCATGGGCAAGAACAGCTATCCCCCTACTGTGCGAGACATTCAAACTGGATGCGAGATCAGTTCAACTTCTGTAGTTGACTACAACCTACAAATACTTCAGCGAGAAGGTTATTTACAGAGACGCAGGGAGGTATCTAGAGGCATTGAATTATTAGGTGAAACCGCGACTTCAACTCTGAGAAACCTGATATCGATACCAGTAGTCGGAAGCATTGCAGCTGGTGAACCGCTGCCTCTAGCAAACACGGAGCAATGGAATGATACTGACTTTGACAATGTAGACCTACCGCCTTTTCTGACTAAGGGAAAGGAAAATGTGTTCGCACTTCGGGTTAAAGGAGAATCCATGGTTGACGCGTTGGTAGGAGACGGTGACCTTGTCTTACTTGAATCAATAGAACAACCTCAAAACGGAGACATGGTGGCTGCTTGGTTGAAAGACCGGGAAGAAGCCACATTAAAACACTTCTACCTTGAAGGCGATAAAGTGAAATTGGTTCCTGCAAATTCATATATGCAACCCATCACTGTTGCAGCTGAAAACGTGTCAGTAAGAGGACGAGTAGTTGGAGTGGTCAGAACAATGTAACGCAGTTAATTGTCCAATTTATCTTAAAAAGGCCGACATTAGATGTCGGCCTTTTTTATTAAACGTATAATTCTAATAGGTTGGCCCACGGTTTCAAGTATGGTGAACAAAGGAATGGCCGATAAACAAAATCCAACGTCCATAACTATTCCTGTCGATGGAATGACATGTGCTGCTTGCGTATCCCACGTGGGAGAGGCGCTTGAAAACGTGCCGCAGGTTGAACAGGCAGTAGTAAACCTAGCTACAGAAAAAGCCACAGTACATATCCCGTATGGTGAAATAGAAAAAGATGCTCTCAAATTAGCAATCGAAAATGCAGGATACAAAGTAGGCTCTGAATCAATAATCCTATCTATTGAAGGAATGACATGCGCTGCATGTGTGTCTCACATTGAAACCTCCATATCAAAATTAGCCGGTGTGGAAGAAGCATTCGTAAATCTGGCTACAGAAACAGCAAAGGTTAGATATATTCCAGGATTTGAATCGATCTCATCCATCAGGCTAGCGATCACGGATGCTGGATACTCGTCGTCTTATGTAGACAAAGAGGAATTGGGATATGGCTCAACTGAGAGAGCTCAAAAACTCATAATTCAACAAGCCGTTGCAAGTCTCTTCGGGGCAGCATTTATCATGTTTGCCATGATCCCGAACTTCGTGTCCTTACTTCCTTTCGATCATCAATATCTAGCTTTTACGATTGCTACCATCATTCAGTTCTGGGCCGGTTCTCAGTTTTATACGAGCGCTTGGAGTGCCGCCAAACACCGAACCACCAATATGAACACTTTGATTGCAGTGGGAACTTCAACTGCTTATTTATACAGCGCGTTCGTAGTCATGATTGATTTCCTTGGGATAAATGACTCCTTTTACGAAACTCATTTTGGAACTTCCTGCGCAATAATTGGAATGGTTTTGCTTGGACGATATTTGGAATCGAAGTCGCGAAGAAGGGCAACAGATTCCATCAAATCGCTGATGGAAATAGCGCCCAAAATGGCAAACACCATCGAGGGCACAATATTGAAAACAGTTCCTGTTGATGATCTTGTCATCGGTGATGTTGTAGCTGTTAGACCGGGAGAAGTTATTCCAGTAGACGGTTCGGTAATCGAAGGATTTTCAGAAGTGGATGAATCTTCCCTTACCGGAGAAAGTATTCCATCCGTAAAGAAAACTGGAGATTCCGTGTTCACTTCCACTATCAACGGCACAGGCAACATAAAGGTAATTACGGAAGCACTTTCTGAAAACACTGTTTATTCAAAAATAATTTCCTTGATCGAGGACACACAAGCATCAAAAGCCCCAATTCAGCGAATTGCTGACAAATTGGCCGCCTTGTTAGTGCCGATTATTCTATGTGTATCATCCCTAACGTTCTTGACATGGATGCTTTTTGGTCCAGCCCCTGAACACTCCTATGCCACGATAGCCGCAGTCGCCGTACTCGTAATTGCTTGTCCGTGCGCGATGGGTCTGGCCACTCCAATAGCAATAATGGTGGGAAGCGGAAAAGGTGCAGAGAACGGCATTTTGTACAGAGATGCTCTAGCAATAGAAACTCTTCAAAAGGTCGATTCTGTAATATTTGACAAGACGGGAACTCTTACCAACGGAGATCCGAAAGTCAGCCATATCACGCCTACTACGGATTTTTCCGAAACTGAGCTTTTAAAATATGCCGGAGCAGTAGAAAAAAATTCTGAGCATGTCTTAGCAAAAGCTGTCATGTCTGAATGTGCCTCAAAAAATATCGAAACACACGACGTTTACCAATTTAAAGCTTTCCCTGGCTTAGGTGCCTCAGGAACGACAAATGGAAAGGAAATACTAGTCGGAAATAAAGTTTTCCTGGAAACTCAACAAGTGGAATTTTTACCAAACTCAAACCCCGACAGCCTTGGAGAAATTCATGTAGCAGTTGAAGGGAAATATGCAGGTTCGATTTTAGTTTCAGACACTATCCGACATGATGCAAAAGAAACTATAAACCGACTGAAAAATATGAACTTAAACTTAGTATTACTGAGTGGAGACGCAAAAGAAGTCGTTGAAACAGTCGCTAATGAACTCAATATAGTGGAGTATAAATCCAATTTGCTGCCTCAGGACAAAGCAAGGTATATATCAGAACTTCAGGAGAGTGGAAAAAAGGTTTGCATGGTTGGGGACGGAATAAACGATGCTCCGGCCCTTACACAGGCAGATTTGGGCATAGCCATGGGAAGCGGCACAGACATTGCTATTGAATCAGCTCAAATCACTATACTGGGCAACAGATTATCTTCGATAGTCAAATCAATCCAATTAAGTAAATCTTGTATCAAAACCATAAAACAAAATCTGTTCTGGGCTTTTGCTTACAACATACTACTGGTTCCAGTAGCAGCCGGCATCTTGTATCCTTTATTTACGTCGCAAACGGTACCAGATTTTCTATCCCCTCTTATAGGGGACAGAGGATTCTTAAACCCCGTGATGGCAGCAACAGCGATGGGCATAAGTTCAATAACAGTGGTACTAAATGCCCTCCGTCTAAAAAATAGCAATTTATAAGCAGCAAAAGGCCATACAATGAAAATTCCTTTGTTTTCAAAACCCAGAAAAGAGGCGATCGATCCTGTGTGTCATATGTCTGTTAATGTAGAAAATCCCAACGGAGGATCGCACGACTATGAAGGTAGTTCTTATTATTTTTGTGCCCCTGGTTGCAAGATAGCGTTTCAAAAAGATCCGGAAGGATACCTATCAGGAGAGAAAAAAATAGATATGTGATTAGGAGCGTT
>TARA_B110000014_G_scaffold256959_1_pt1 | contig 13221 bp, 18 predicted proteins | sample TARA_B110000014 | Tara Oceans TARA_B110000014 (sample SAMEA4396468) | marine metagenome | biome: Westerlies Biome; feature: [MES] marine water layer (ENVO:01000295) within the mesopelagic zone...; material: water (ENVO:00002006), including particulate matter (ENVO:01000060) such... | reverse complement strand
GTCTCTTTAATTCTCTTATAACAGGCTTTCCTTTGTAGTATCCTAAAGAAACCTTCAAGAAAGGTTTATTAGAATGCTCCTCAACAATCATATCTTTTAAATAGCCCTCTTTTATCAAAATTTCTATTAAAGCTTTCTTTTTTGAAGAAGAAGGCACTAACAAACTATCTTTATTCCTGGAATAAGCATTATTTATCTGCGAAAGAAGATCTGAAATTGGATCGTGCATACTCATATTTTTACCAACTAGATTTAACTAACCCTGGAATATCACCTTTCATGGCCAATTCCCTTATTTTATTCCTACAAAGTCCAAATTTTCTATAAACAGCATGAGGTCTTCCTGTCATTGCACACCTTCTTTGAACTCTTGAAGGGCTAGCATCTCTAGGAAGTTTCTGAAGACTAACTTGAGCATTATACCTATCCTCATCAGAAGTTTTAGGGCTTCTGATAAGCTCTTTTAAAGCAGCTCTTTTAGCAGCATATTTAGCAACAGTCTTTATACGTCTTGCTTCTCTAGCTATCATTGATTTTTTTGCCATACAGTCCTCTTTCTTTAGTCTTTAAATGGAAATTTCATTGCTTTCAAAAGCAATATTCCTTCTTTATCAGTTTTAGCGGAAGTGGTTATAGATATATCCATACCTCTTATCTTGTCAATTTTGTCATAATCTATTTCAGGAAAAATAATATGCTCTTTAATCCCTATGGAATAATTCCCTTTACCATCAAAAGACTTAATATCAAGCCCTCTAAAATCTCTTTCTCTTGGAATAGCTATTCCTAAAAGCCTTTGTATAAAATCATACATTCTATCCTTTCTCAATGTAGTCTTGCAGCCAATAGGAACTCCATCTCTAATCTTAAAGCTCGCTACTGACTTTCTTGTTTTAGTAATTTGAGGTTTTTGACCACTTATTAAAGTTAAATCTTCAACAGCTTTCTCTAGAACTTTTTTATCTTGATTGGCTTCTCCAACTCCCATATTTAGAGTAATCTTAGTTATCTTGGGAACTGCCATATAAGACTTCAACCCTAAACTTTCTTTCAATTCAGGTATGACAACTTTTTTGTAATGCTCCTTTAATTGAATCATTTACTTTACCTCTCCTCCAGTAGACTTAAAGATTCTTATTTTTTTTCCATCTTCAAGAGTCTTAATTCCTATTTTTTCTCCTTTTTTTGTTGAAGGATTAAAAACCATTAAATTAGATATAGATATTGGGGATTCTTTCTCTATTATTCCTCCTTCAATTCCTAGTTGAGGATTAGCTTTAGTGTGTTTCTTGATAATTTTTACTCCCGAAACTAAAGCTTTATCATTGTTAAGTAATTTCGTTAAAGTCCCTTGTTTCCCTTTATCTTTTCCAGCGATCACAACTACCTTATCTCCTGTCAAAATCTTTTTCATTTTTAAAGCACCTCTTGAGCAAGTGAAACTATTTTCATGAATTGCTCACTTCTGAGTTCTCTAGAAACAGGCCCAAATACTCTAGTTCCTATTGGTTGCTTCTGTTGATTAATCAGAACGGCTGCATTTTCATCAAATCTGATGGCAGATCCATCTGGTCTTCTAATTTTATTCTTAGTTCTAACTACTACTGCATCAGCAACATCACCTTTATTTACTCTTCCCTTAGGCGAAGCCTCTTTAATAGAGACTTTGATCACATCTCCTACTCTGGCATATCTCCTTTTAGAGCCACCCAAAACACGAATACACATAACTGTCTTAGCACCACTATTATCAGCTACGTTGAGATATGTTAACTCTTGAATCATAATATATCCTCTAAGAAAAATCAGTTCCTTTACTAATAATAGAAACTAACTTCCAAGATTTAGTTTTAGAAAATGGCCTACACTCTTCTACCAAAACAGTATCACCTTTATTTGATTGATTCGTTTCATCATGAACTTGCAGCTTAGAAGATTTTCTTATAATCTTTTTATATATAGGGTGAGTAACAGTTCTTTCTATGAGAACTGTTAAAGTCTTGTCCCTAATACTGCTTATTACCAATCCTTTTTTTTGTTTAGAATTTTTTTCTTCTTTCATAACTATTTAGAATCTTTTGATTCATTTGCTAAAGTTTTAAGCCTCGCTATTTGCCTTCTTACTAATTTTATTTTATGAGTTTCTTTTAATTGTCCTGTTTTTAAATTAAATTTAAGATCTACCAACTCTTTCTCGAGTTTTGAATTCTCAGAAATATTATCTACTTCTCCTTTTCTAAGTCTTGAAAGTAAACCTTCTTTAGCCATGTTAAATTCTCTTTATAAATGAGGTTGAAACAGGTATCTTTGACGCAGCTAATTTAAAGGCTTCTCTTGCTAGCTCTTCATCAACTCCTTCCATTTCATATAAAATTTTTCCTGGTTTAATAGGACATACCCAATACTCAACATTTCCTTTTCCTTTTCCCTGTCTTACTTCTAGAGGCTTCTTTGTTATAGGTTTATCAGGAAAAATTCTTATCCAAATCTTTGCTCCTCTTTTAACTTTTCTAGTCATAGCTCTTCTAGCTGCTTCTATTTGACGAGAAGTTATTGCGCCTCTAGAAGTAGCCTTTAAACCATAGATACCGAAATCAAGATTATTGCCTCTTTGTGCATATCCAGTATTTCTTAATTTCTGTTGCTTTCTATACTTAGTCTTTTTTGGCTGTAACATTTAATTAACTCCTATCGAGCTGTTCTCTTTTGAAATCTAAAATTTCTCCTCTAAATATCCAGGTTTTCACGCCTATAATTCCATATTGAGTTTCAGCTTCTGCCAACCCATAATCTACATCTGCTCTTAAAGTATGAAGTGGAACTCTACCTTCTCTATACCATTCCGATCTTGCTATCTCTGCTCCACCTAATCTTCCACCTACTTGGATTTTTACTCCCTTAGCTCCCTGTCGCATAGAGTTTTGAACTCCTCTTTTCATAGCTCTTCTAAACATTATTCTTCTTTCAAGTTGCTGGGCAACACTTTCTGCAACTAATTGTGCATCAAGATCTGGTTTTCTTATTTCTTGTATACCTAAAGTTACAGGAACTTTCATAATCTGAGTTATTTCATTTCTCATACGATCTATATCTTCTCCTTTCTTTCCTATCACAACACCTGGTCTAGCAGTATGAATCAATACTCTTGCATTATCAGCTGTTCTTTCTATAGTAACTTTACTAACCGAAGCATGAGATAATTGACCCAATAAATGTTCTCTCACTAGGATATCTGTAAGTAAATTTTCTCTAAATTGGTTTTTTTCTGCATACCATATAGAATTATGATCTCTCACAATTCCGAGTCTAAAACCTATTGGATTAACTTTTTGGCCCATTTTAATTTCCGTTACTAACTGTTAAATAAATATTGCATGATCTTTTAAACACTCTATCTGCTCTACCTCTGGCTCTAGGTCTAATTCTTTTTAAGGTAAAACTATCATTTACTGAAATACTTGATACATAAAGACTATCAACATCTAAGCCATTGTTATTTTGAGCATTAGCAATAGCTGAATTTAGAACTTTCTTAATAATACGTGCTGACTTTTGAGGCTCAAAAGTTAAAATATCTAAAGCCTGACCTACATTTTTTCCTCTTATTTGATTTGCTACGAGGGCAACCTTCCTAGGTGAAATCTTAGCACTTTTCAGTTTAGCATTTACTTCAGTCATATTTATTCCTTGGTCTTCCTATCTCCGGAGTGACCTTTAAAGGTTCTAGTTCCAGCAAATTCTCCCAATTTATGTCCAACCATATCCTCTTGGATAAATATTGGCACATGCTGTCTTCCATTATGTATACCTATGTTAAGCCCAACCATTGTAGGAGTAATCATTGACCTTCTTGACCAAGTTTTTATTGGTTTCTTATCCTTATTAGCAGAAGCTATATCTACCTTCTTTTCAAGATGTAAATCAATAAATGGTCCTTTTTTAAGCGATCTCGGCATGATAAATTCCTATTGGTACCTATGTCTTACAATTAAATGTTCGTTTCTTCTATTTTTTCTTGTTCTATAACCTTTAGTTGGCACTCCCCAAGGAGTTACCGGATGTCTTCCTCCTGATGTTTTACCTTCTCCTCCTCCATGAGGATGGTCTATAGGATTCATAGCAACCCCTCTAACTGTTGGCCTAATTCCTGACCATCTTTTAGCACCTGCTTTGCCTATAGATCTTAGTTGATGTTCAGGATTAGAAACCGAACCAATAGTCGCCCTGCAATCAGCTAATACCCTTCGTATTTCACCACTTTTTAATCTCAAGGTGCTGAATCTTCCTTCCTGAGCTATTACTTGTAAAGAAGACCCAGCACTTCTTGAAAGTTGAGCTCCTTTACCTGGAAAAAGTTCTACACAATGAATAACTGAACCTAGAGGTATATCTTTTAATTTTAAACAATTACCGTCTTTTATTGGAGAAGATTGCCCTGATTGGACTGTATCTCCTTTCGTGAGACCTTCTGGCGCTATAATATAGGCCCTCTCTCCATCAGCATAAAGGATTAAAGCAATTCTAGCTGACCTATTGGGGTCATACTCAATCCTCTCTACTGTTGCAGGTACCCCATCTTTGTCTCTTTTAAAATCAACAATCCTGTAATGATGTTTATGGCCCCCACCTCTATGCCTCACTGTAATTCTTCCTAAATTATTACGGCCTGATTTTTGTTTCTTTTTCTCGACTAATTTATGAAACGGATCACCTTTATGTAAATTATCTCTAGATGTCCATGATCTAAATCTCCTACCAGGGGAAGTAGGTTTCGCTCTTTTTATCATACTTACCATATTATTCACCCCCCACAGCTATATCTATAGATTGGCCTTCTTTTAACTTAACATAAGCTTTTTTCCAATCCGGCTTCTTTCTTAATCTATTACTTTTTCTATCTTTCCTTGTTTTTCCTTTCATCTTAACTACTTGAATTTTCTCAACATTGACTGAATAGTATTCTTCCAATGCTTTTTTTATAGATAATTTAGTGGCAGGTAAAGTAACCTTAAAAACATATTGATTATGTTCCGAAGTAAGCCTAGATGTTTTCTCAGTAACATAAGGTGTTTTTAAAAATTGTATGTTACTTTTATTCATCTAATTTAAAGAGGCTGATATTGATTCTAGACTAGATGATGTTACTACCACAGACTTAGCTCTTAGAAGCATTGAAGGGTTTATACCATGGACAGTTTGCACATCTATGTCTTTTAAATTTTTGGAAGCTTTAAGAAGTTCTTCATTTTTTTCAGAAAGAACAAATAATGCAGATTCTAAACCTAGATTCTTTAAGATATTATTGACCTCTGAAGATTTAGGAGGAACTGCAATCACCAATTCAGATAATGCAACTAGCCTTTCTTCTTTCAAAACTTTTGACCAGATAGACCTCATAGCCAATCTGTACATCTTCTTATTTATTGATTTAGGTCTTGTTTTTGTATAAACATGAGCAAAAGTTATACCTCCACCTCTCCAAATAGGACTTCTGGAAGTGCCTGCTCTTGCTCTACCTGTACCCTTTTGCCTCCAAGGCTTTTTCCCACCGCCTTGAACAGCTGATCTATTTTTTTGCCCTTTAGTTCCTTGATGGCTATTAGCTATATAAATACTTATAAGCTGGTGGACTAAATCTGAATTAAAAGGTTGCTCAAAAACAGATGAGTTCAGATCTATGTCTGAAGTACTTTTTCCTAGCTGATTATATAATTTAATTTCCATCACTTATTTAACAGATGGTCTCAAAATCACATGAGTACCATTTGCTCCAGGTATACTCCCTTTTATTAAAACTGTATTTGTTTCTGGGTATATTCCAGCTACCTCTAAATTTTGTATAGTTTTCTTTTCAAATCCCATATGTCCTGACATCTTTTTTCCTTTCCAAACTCTTCCTGGAGTTTGACATTGACCAATTGAACCTGGAGCTCTATGAGATAATGAATTTCCGTGAGTTGCGTCCTGCATTTGAAAATTCCATCTTTTTACAGTACCCGCAAAACCTTTTCCTTTTGAAGTACCAGAAACATCTAATTTCTGCCCTACTTCAAACTGATCTAGTCCAATTTGACTTCCCAGAGATAGACTTTCAACATTTTCTGGTTCTACTTGAAATTCCCAAAGGCCTTCGCCTGGGTTTACTTTTGATTTATTGAAATGACCTAATTCAGATTTTGTTAAATTTTTTTCTTTTTTTGTACCGAAGGTTACTTGAATTGCATTATAACCATCAATTTCTTCTGATTTAACTTGAGTTATAGAATTAGGAAAAACTGAAACTACTGTTACCGGAACAGATACTCCTTCATCAGAGAATAATCGTGTCATTCCCTCCTTCTTACCAATGACTCCTATAGACATTAGCTAACCTCATCAAGACTAATTTGCACATCTACTCCAGCTGAAAGATCAAGCTTCATCAGTGCATCCACAGTCTTATCTGTAGGTTCAAAGATATCCATAGTTCTTTTATGAGTTCTTATTTCGTATTGGTCCCTGGCATCTTTATCTTTATGAGGAGAAATAAGAATTGTTGTCTTGTGTTTCTTCACTGGAAGAGGAACTGGTCCCTTTACAATGGCACCTGTTCTCTTGGCAGTTTCAACAATTTCTCTTGCTGACTGATCTATTAATTTATGATCAAAAGCTTTTAATCTTATTCTTATGCTTTGCTTATTCATTTCTATATTTCTTTTCTTTTCAACGCCTTAATAAGTAAGTTGCCAAGCAAAAAATCTTAAATCCCTTCAATTTAAAGAATTTAAGGTTTCTTCTATGTAAAAGAGCGTGAATTCTAGGTTTTAGGCCCCAAACTGTCAACACTAATATTAGTAAAAGCCCAATAAAAATAGAGTTTTAATAGAAAACTAGATTTATCTAGAGTTTTTACTTATAACCGTCTCAGCTACATTTGGAGGAACTTCAGAATACTTAAGGGGTTCCATAGTAAAAGTTGCTCTTCCTTGGGTTTGAGAACGAACATCTGTAGCATATCCAAACATCTCAGCTAAAGGAACCTCTGCATTTACTATTTTTCCACCTGGCCCATCTTCCATACCTAATATTATAGCTCTTCTTCTGTTTAAGTCTCCCACTACATCACCCATATAATCTTCAGGGGTAACAACCTCTAAGCTCATCACAGGCTCTAATAAAGCCGGATTAGCCTTCAAGGCACCATCTTTGAAAGCCATTGATGCTGCTACCTTAAAAGCAACTTCACTTGAATCTACATCATGATAAGAACCATCAAAAACAGTACACTTAACATTTACTAAAGGATAGCCTGCTAATACTCCTGATTCCATCTGTTCTTTACACCCTTTGTCTACTGCTGTAATAAATTCTCTAGGAATTGCGCCGCCTACAATTTCATTAACAAATTTATAATTTTCTTCTGAATCCTCTTCTAAAGGCTCCATTTTAAGGAATACATGACCATATTGACCTCTACCACCTGATTGACGGACAAACTTTCCTTCTGACTCAATTATCTTCCTTATCGTTTCTCTATATGCAACCTGAGGTTTTCCTATATTAGCATCCACACTAAACTCTCTTCGCATTCTGTCCACTAGGACATCCAAGTGCAACTCTCCCATTCCTGATATTATTGTTTGACCTGACTCTTCATCTGTTCTAACTCTAAAAGAGGGATCTTCGGCAGATAATCTTCCCAAGGCAAGTCCCATTTTTTCTTGATCTTCCTTAGTTTTTGGTTCAACTGCTACGGATATAACTGGTTCAGGAAAGTTCATTGCTTCTAAAATAATTGTTTTCTTTTCTTCACAAAGGGTTTCTCCTGTAATTGCTTGTTTTAATCCAATTACAGCACATATATCTCCAGCTCTTACTTCAGATATTTCTGTTCTATCATTTGCATGCATTTGTAACATTCTTCCTATCCTTTCTTTTTTACCTTTAGTTGGAAGATAAACAGAATCTCCTGTGCTTAATGTTCCTGAATAAACTCTTACATAAGTTATGGAACCAACAAAAGGATCAGTAGCAATCTTAAAAGCTAAAGCTGAAAAGGGTTCCTCATCTTCTGCTTTTCTAGAATCCTCCGTCTCTCCATCCTCCTGAGTGCCTTTAACTGGCTTTACTTCATTTGGAGCGGGTAAGAAATCTACCACAGCATCCAACATAGTTTGAACTCCTTTATTCTTAAATGCTGATCCGCAAAGAGTCACCACTATTTCATTTTCTAGAGTTCTAATTCTTAGACCTTCTTTAATATCCCTTATGGAAAGGTCTCCAGTTTCAAGGTACTTATCCATAATTTCTTCATTAGCTTCTGCAGCTGACTCCAAAAGATTCTCTCTCCAATGTTCTGCTTGAGAAATCATGTCCTCAGGAATATCTTCAAGAGAGAAAGAAGTACCTTTATCTTCTTCGCTCCAATAGATTGCCTTCATTTGAATAAGATCAATAACTCCTTTAAAGGTATCCTCTGCTCCTATTGGCAGCTGGGTTGGAATTGCATTTGCACCTAATCTAACTTTCATCTGTTCAACTACTTTTAAAAAGTCAGCTCCAGTTCTATCCATTTTATTAATGAAAGCTATGCGAGGAACTTCATATCTATCTGCCTGCCTCCAAACAGTCTCTGATTGTGGCTCAACCCCTGAACTCCCACAAAAAACTACAACTGCTCCATCTAAAACTCTTAAAGATCTCTCAACCTCAATAGTAAAATCAACATGTCCAGGAGTATCAATTATATTTACACGATGTTCCGGGTATTGTTGTGAAGTTCCCTTCCAGAAACAAGTTGTTGCAGCGGAAGTAATAGTAATTCCTCTTTCTTGTTCTTGTTCCATCCAGTCCATTGTTGCAGCGCCATCATGAACCTCTCCAATTTTATGAGATATACCAGTATAAAAAAGTACTCTTTCAGTAGTGGTAGTTTTACCAGCATCAACATGAGCACATATACCAATATTTCTATACAAATTAATAGGTGTAGTTCTAGACATGATTTAAAATTTTCTTGGGTTGATTAAAATCTGAAATGGGAAAAGGCTCTATTAGCCTCAGCCATTCTATGAGCATCTTCTTTCTTCTTAATCGCTTCCCCTTTGCCTTCTGAAGCATCTATTAATTCTTGAGCTAATCTAGATGACATATTCTTCTCCGACCTAGAACGAGCTGACTTAACTAACCACCTCATTGCTAAAGCTTGACTTCTTGAAGGTCTTACTTCGATTGGAACTTGATAAGTAGCTCCACCTACTCGTCTAGATTTAACTTCAACAACTGGTGCTACACCCTCTAAAGCCGCTTCAAAAATCTCGAATGGTGGTTTTTTTGTCTTTTCTTCAATTATGTTAAAAGCTCCATATAATATACCTTCTGCTATGGATTTCTTTCCATCTAACATTATCTGATTCATAAACTTAGCAACTTTAGTATTTTTATACTTAGGATCAGGTAAAGGTTTTCTTTTTGGAGCCGCTTTTCTTCTTGCCATAATTTTACGAATTATTTAGGTTTTTTTGAACCATATTTAGATCTTCTTTGCTTTCTATCATCCACTCCTGCTGTATCAAGAGTACCTCTAACAGTATGATATCTGACCCCTGGAAGGTCTTTAACTCTCCCACCCCTTATTAGAACTACTGAGTGTTCTTGAAGATTATGTCCTTCTCCACCTATATATGAGATCACTTCATATCCAGATGTTAACCTGACTTTACATACCTTTCTCAATGCAGAATTAGGCTTTTTGGGGGTAGTAGTATAAACCCTTGTACACACTCCTCGTCTTTGAGGCGAACCTTTTAATGCAGGAACTCCAGTTTTTTCATACTTTCTTTTCCTTGCACCCCTTATTAATTGATTTACTGTTGCCATATATCTTTTGCAATTTTGTTGAGAACGCGAATTCTAAAGAGACGAAGAGTTAAGGTCAACCTATTCTTCCTCCTTTAAAGCTTCCGCTAAAGCTTCTTCAAAATCTATCTCTTCTTCTTCAACTTCTACTTCAAAACTTTCTTGAGTCTTAGAGTAGCCAGTTCCTGCTGGGATAAGTCTTCCTACAACTACATTTTCTTTTAAACCCCTTAAGCTATCTACTCTTCCAGTTGTAGCTGCCTGAGTAAGAACTCTAGTGGTTTCTTGGAAAGAAGCTGCAGAAATAAAAGATTCAGTTGCAAGAGAAGCTTTAGTGATACCTAAAAGAAGTCTTTGATAATCAATAAGTGATTTCTTTTCTGATTTTAGCTTAGCATTTATTTCACGAACATTGGAATATTCAGCTTGTTCTCCTATTATGAAGTCAGAGTCGCCTGGATCTATAATTTCTACCTTTCGGAGCATTTGTTTTAAGATTACTTCAATATGTTTATCATTAATTAAGACTCCTTGCAATCGATAGACTTCCTGGATTCCATCAACTATATAATTTATTAATTCCTCTAAGCTTCTTAATTTTAAAATATCATGAGCACTCATAGGTCCGTCTGAAACTATATCTCCTTTCTCTATTCTTTCACCTTCAAATACATTTAGGTGTCGAACTTTAGAAATAAGATTTGCTACCTCTTCTCCTGAGTCATTAGTAATAATAAGGCGCTCCTTTCCTTTAGTTGGTTTACCCCAAGAGACTATACCGGAAGCGCTAGCTAAAATAGCTTCTTCTTTAGGAGTTCTAGCTTCAAATAAGTCAGCTACACGAGGAAGACCCCCAGTAATATCTTTGGTCTTAGCAGATGCTTGAGAAATTCTAGCTACAACATCTCCCACTTCTATTGTTGATCCCTCAGTAAGTTGAACTATTGCATTTCCTGGAAGAGGATATAAAGCTGGAACTTTAGAATCTGAAAGATGCTTTTCATTACCTTTATTATCAACAATTGAAAGAGATGGTTTCTTTTCCTGAGCTTCTCCTTTTTTTCTTTCATTGATATCAATTATCTCAATATTAGTAAGACCAGTTAAAGAATCTTGAGAAATTCTAGCTGTGGTTCCATCTTCAATATCATTAAATTTTACTTTACCACTAATCTCTGCAATTATTGGCCTAGTAAGAGGATCCCATCTTGCAATAGTGTCTCCAGGAGACACTTTGCTCCCTGATTTAAAATTAATAGTTGTGCCATAAGGGATTTTAAATCTTTCTTTTTCTTTACCTTCTTTATCCAACACTGAGATTTCAGATGATTGGGAAAGAGCTACCTGGGAGCCATCTTTCTTCTTAACTGTTCTAAAGTCATAACTAACATTTCCTTCAAAATTTGTTGTTATATTATCTTCTGATGCCGTTCCGGAAGCAGCTCCTCCTATATGAAAAGTTCTCATAGTAAGCTGTGTTCCAGGTTCACCAATAGACTGGGCTGCAACTATTCCTACTGCTTCTCCTATATCAACAAGATGTCCTCTACCCAAATCACGTCCATAACACTTTGAACATAATCCGTAATTTATATCGCAATATATTGCAGAACGAACTGTAATCTCTTGAACTCCATTTTTATCAAGTAAGTCTACTAAATCCTCATCTATCAAATCACCATCAGATAAAATCTTTTCTCCTGAATCCGAATTAATATCTCCTATAACAGTCCTTCCTAGCACTCTCTCACCAAGTGGAGCTAATACTTGACCTCCCTCTATAACAGGTCTTATCAAGATTCCTTTTTGTGTGCCACAATCATAATCCGTAACAACCAAGTCCTGAGCAACGTCTACTAACCTTCTTGTTAGATATCCTGAATTAGCTGTTTTTAGCGCTGTATCAGCTAAACCTTTTCTAGCTCCATGAGTAGAAGTGAAATATTCTAATACGGAAAGACCTTCTCTAAAATTAGCTATGATTGGAGTCTCTATAATAGATCCGTCTGGTTTTGCCATTAAGCCTCTCATTCCTGCTAACTGTCTTATTTGAGCTGCAGAACCTCTAGCCCCAGAATCAGCATACATAAATATAGAATTAAAAGAATCTTGCTCTACACTATTTCCCTCAGAGTCTATTACGGATTCTTTAGATATATTATCCATCATAGATTTAGCTATGACTTCATTTGCTCTCGACCAAATATCAATAACTTTATTATATTTTTCACCTTGAGTTACTAGACCAGACGAAAATTGAGCTTCGATATCTTTTACCTCTTTTTCTGCAGCCTTAACAACGGCTTCTTTATTATCTGGAATTATAAAATCTTCTATTCCTATTGAACTTCCAGATTTAGTAGAAAACTCATATCCTAAATACATGAGATGATCAGCAAAAATTACTGTATCTTTAAGACCTGCTTTTCTATAAGACATATCGATCAAAGAAGATATAGCCTTGGAATCTAGAGTTTTATTAACAAGCTCAAAAGAAAGATTTTTAGGTAATATGCTAAATAAAAGCGACCTTCCTAATGTAGTATCAATTATTTTAGAAGATCGTTCTTCTTCTGTATTTGATGATATTCTTACCTTTATCTTTGCATGAAGATCTATAAGATTTGCATAGTAAGATTTATGAGCATCCTCTAAAGAAGAAAATATCTTTCCTTCTCCCTTTACATTTATCTTTTCTCTTGTCATATAGTAAATACCTAAAACAACATCTTGAGAAGGGTCAATGATAGGTTTGCCGTTGGCAGGAGAAAGGATATTATTAGATGCCATCATCAAAGCTCTAGCTTCTATTTGAGCCTCTAAAGTCAAAGGAACATGAACTGCCATTTGATCTCCATCAAAATCAGCATTGAAGGCTTTACATACTAAAGGGTGAAGTTGAATAGCCTTTCCTTCAATTAAAAGAGGTTCAAAGGCTTGAATACCAAGTCTGTGTAAAGTAGGAGCTCTGTTTAAAAGAACAGGATGCTCTCTTATGACGTCTGCAAGAATATCCCAAACAACTGGATCTTCTTGTTCTATAAGCCTTTTGGCTGTTTTTATAGTTGTAGATAATTCCAAAGCCTGCAATTTACCTAATACAAAAGGTTTAAATAACTCTAAGGCCATCTTTTTAGGTATTCCACATTGATGAAGTTTTAAAGTTGGCCCAACAACAATTACAGACCTTCCAGAATAATCTACTCTTTTACCTAGTAAGTTCTGTCTAAATCTTCCTTGTTTTCCTTTGATCATATCTGCTAAAGATTTTAGAGCTCTTTTATTAGAGCCAGTAACTGCCCTTCCTCTTCTGCCATTGTCTATAAGAGCATCTACAGACTCTTGAAGCATTCTTTTTTCATTTCTAACAATTATGTCAGGAGC
>TARA_B110000014_G_scaffold264264_1_pt1 | contig 13382 bp, 12 predicted proteins | sample TARA_B110000014 | Tara Oceans TARA_B110000014 (sample SAMEA4396468) | marine metagenome | biome: Westerlies Biome; feature: [MES] marine water layer (ENVO:01000295) within the mesopelagic zone...; material: water (ENVO:00002006), including particulate matter (ENVO:01000060) such... | reverse complement strand
TCATTAGAGTTTCTTATTGCACTTAAGCCTTTTTTTATTGCATCTTGGTGTGATCCTGAAAAGGCAGTGAAGACTAAGTCTCCTGCATATGGATGCCTAGGATGAACTGGAAGTTGATTGCAATATTCAACTTCTCTCATGATGCTATTGATATTTGAAAGGTTCAGATGAGGATCAACTCCTTGGGTTAACATATTCAGCGCTAAAGTCACTAGGTCAACATTACCAGTTCTTTCTCCATTTCCGAATAAAGTTCCTTCTATTCTGTCTGCACCTGCCATAACCCCTAATTCTGTAGCTGCTACTGCACAACCTCTATCATTATGAGGATGTAAGCTAATTATTACCTTTTCTCTATTTTTGATATTTTGGCACATCCACTCTATTTGATCTGCATAAATATTAGGAGAAGATAATTCAACAGTTGCTGGAAGATTAATAATTGATTTCTTATCTTCAGTTGGTTCTAAGATCTCATTTACTTTATTACATACTTCTAAAGCAAATGGGAGCTCAGTGCCAGTAAAACTTTCAGGACTATATTCAAATGACCAATTTGTAGAATTGTTTAGAGAAGCGATCTTTTTAACTAACTCAGCACCTTCGGTGGCTATTTTTATAATCCCTTTTTTATCTGAGTTAAAGACAACCCTTCTTTGAAGGGCAGATGTAGAATTATAAAAATGGATAATTGCATTATCTGAGCCTTCCAGAGACTCAAAAGTTCTTGTTATAAGCTCTTTTCTTGCTTGTGTTAAAACTTGTATGGTTACATCTTTAGGTATCAATTTCTCATCAATAATTTTTCTTACAAAGTCAAAATCTGTTTGAGATGCCGAAGGAAAGCCTACTTCAATTTCTTTAAATCCAATGTTTAATAGCAAATTAAACATTCTAAGTTTCTTTTCGAGACCCATTGGCTCTATTAGAGATTGGTTCCCATCCCTTAAATCGACACTGCACCAAATAGGGCTTTTACCAATAGAATTATTTGGCCACATTCTTTTTTTAAGATCAATTGGCTTAAAAGGCTTATATTTATTTGAGGATTTATTAATAAATTTTGTCATTTCTAAATAGATTATAATGCTATGAGCAAATTTTAATGCATAATTTAATTTTATTGACCAAGTCTTACATTAATAATGAACGCTAAACTTAAAAAAGATTTTACTGATTTAGACTTTATTTTTTGGAAACTTAAAAAAACTTCTATTTCTGAAGACAGTTTGATTTACTTTGGTAATGCATCAATTTTAATTATCTTGGAGTACAAAGATTTTATTAATCTATCTCAGTATAAAAGGTTTATAGCTTCTTTAAATGCATATCTAGATATTTCTAAAGATCCTATTTCTGAAGTAGAGTTAAATCATATGCCTGAGTTTCCCCTAAATTTATTTATTTTTTCTAAATCTTCTTCTGAAATTTTAGATTCTTATAAAGATGCTTTTGAGAAATGCGATACATTTAATTCTATTGAAGAAGTATGGTCCTCTAAAGATAGTAAATTAAAGTTTTTATCTTTAATGAATCCAGGTAATGAATAATGATAAATAAGGATAAAAAAGAAATATCCTATAGATATGTAACTTCTGAAGATCTTCCTTTCTTAATAGAGGTAGAAGAGAGTTCAAACCCACATCCATGGACTAAAGGAAATTTTAAAGATTGTCTAGAAAGGAATCATTATTGTTTATTGCAACTCTATAATGACAAACCTACAGGTTTTGCTATTCAGTCTATTGCTCTAGATGAAGCTCATCTTTTGAATATAGGGATAAGCGAAGAGTATAGAAGAATAGGTTTAGGTGGAGATCTTTTAGATCAAATCTTATTTGCCTCGAAAGCGATGGGTTGCTTGAGAATCATATTAGAGGTCAGAAAATCAAATATAGGGGCAATATCATTATATGAATCACAGGGGTTTAAAAACCTTTCTCTAAGAAAAGGTTATTACAAATTAGGTCCAAAAAGAGAAGACGCAATCATAATGACCAAAAATCTAAAAAAAACTTGGAAAAACTATTTAATAGATAGAAAATATTAATTCAATTCAATTCAATAAAGATTTAATTTCCAGATCTATTTTTTCAGGAGAAGTATTTGGAGCAAACCTTTCTACAGGAATTCCATCTTTGTTTATAAGGAACTTAGTAAAGTTCCATTTAACAGACTCTGTCCCAAGAATTCCTGGCATGCTTGAAGTTAGATATTTGAATAGGGGGTGTGCATCATCCCCATTAACTTCTATTTTAGAAAAAAGTGGAAAACTTGTATTAAAATTTAAAGAACAGAATTCTTCTATTTCTTGATCATTGCCCGGTTCCTGGCCACCAAATTGATTACAAGGGAAAGCTAGGATTTGGAATCCCTTTTCTTTGTATTTTTGGAATAGTTTTTCTAAGCCAGCATACTGAGGGGTAAAGCCACATTTGCTCGCTGTATTAACAATAAGAAGGACTTCGCCACTAAACTCAGACAAAAGTTTTTCTTCACCTTTGTTATTTAAACACGAAAAGTTGTATATATTTTCTTGATCTGTCATTAGAATCTATTTTTTTATTAATATAAAGCCATAATAAGCCAATGGAGAAAAAATTTCATGGAATATAGAAAATTAAGTAATACAGGACTTGAAGTAAGTTCAATTTGTTTAGGAACTATGACCTGGGGCGAGCAAAATACTGAAAAAGAAGCACATCTTCAGATGGATTATTCTTTAGATAATGGGATAAATTTTTTTGATTCAGCAGAACTATATCCCATTCCTCCAAAACCTGAAACTCAGGGTTTAACTGAGAAATATATAGGCTCTTGGTTAAAAAAGAGAGGTAATCGAGATAAGATAATTCTTGCAACAAAGGTAGTGGGAAGGACTGATCTAAATTGGTTTAGAAATGGCCCTAATCAATTAGATAAGATTTGCATTGAAGAGGCAGTGAATAGCAGCCTTGAGAGGCTAGGCACTGATTATATTGATCTCTATCAACTTCATTGGCCTGATAGGCCTATAAACCTTTTTGGAGGGCTGAGTTACAAGCATATAGATTTCGATAATGCGATCCATCCTACAGAGACATTAAGAGTCTTAGGTGATCTAGTAACTCAAGGTAAAATAAGGCACATAGGTTTATCAAATGAAACTCCTTGGGGGTTAGCATCATTTTTGAAATCAGCAGATGAATTCTCTTTGCCTAGAGTTGTTTCTGTTCAGAATGTTTATAATTTATTAAGCCGAGTATATGAAAATGGTTTATCTGAGTTTTCTTATAGAGATAATGTTGGCTTACTTGCTTATTCTCCGCTTGCTCAAGGTTATCTTAGTGGCAAATATCAAAATGGTGCTAGACCCGCAGGTGCAAGAACTACCCTATTTGAAAGAGGAGATAGGTATGAAACAACTCATGCTGAAAGAATAATTCAAGACTACTTAGACTTGGCCTCAGATTCAAATATAGATCCTGTAACAATGTCCCTCGCTTTTGTTAATCATCAATCTTTTGTTACATCAAATATTATAGGAGCGACAAATTTAGACCAATTAAAAATAGCCATAGATAGTCATGAAGTTTCGTTATCCAAAGAATTTATAAAAAAGATTAATGATATTCATTTAAGTTGTCCTAACCCTTGCCCTTAAAGTATTTTGAAAAAAGAAGAAATAAATTGGGTATGGAAGGAATTCAAAGCATTAACAGCAGATGAGTTGTATTCTATTTTAAAATTAAGAATAGAAGTATTTAGCGTAGAGCAAGAATGTATTTATCAAGATTTAGATGGTATTGATAATTTAAGTTTTCATTTGATGGGTTTAGATAATTCTGATGAGTTGGTAGCTTACCTAAGATTAATCTCTCCTGACGTCAAATTTAAGGAACCTTCAATAGCTAGAGTAGTCACATCTTTAAAAGCTAATTTCAGAGGAATGGGTCTTGGAAAGTTATTAGTAGAAAAAGGCATTAAGAAATCAATGGAACTTTATCCAAATCAAGGAAATAGAATTGGTGCCCAGAAAAGGTTGGTAGGTTTTTACGAATATTTTGGATTCAAAATCTCTGGATCTGCTTATTTAGAGGATGGAATACCTCACATCAATATGGTTTTAGATTGAAAATGAAAAAAAAATCAGTTAATTCTTTTTTGTTGATTATTATGATTTTAAGCATTTTCTTAGTAGCTTATTCCTTAATAAAAGAAACTAATTTCACTAATGATAATTGGGTCGCAAAAGTAAATGATATTCCTATTAGTAAAGCTAAATATCTTCTTCAAGTGGAAGGTCTAAGTAAAGACAAATCAAATAGCCTTACTAAGGATGACAAGTTATATGTTTTGGAAAGGATGATAGAAGAGGAACTGCTAATAAGAAGAGCAGTTGATTTAGGTTTATTGAGTAATAATACTGTCATTAGAGGAACTATAATCCAGCAGATTATTAATTCAATAATATCTGATAATGCCTTGATACCGATTAAAGAAAATGAACTCAAAGAGTTCTTCGACGAAAACAAAGCTTTTTTTAGGAGTTCTGATAAATTAAGAGTAAGGCAATTATATTTCAGAGGAAATACAAATGAGTCATTGATTAAAGCGGATAAAGCATTTTTTGAACTCCAAAGAGGTAAATCTTTCGAGGAGGTTTCTTTAAATGCTGATCAGGCAACATTACAGATTCCAGATGTGTTGATGACTTTAGCCAAGGTAAGAGAGTACATAGGGCCTTCTTTGATGAAGTTAGCAAAATCTCTTAAGCCCGGAGAATTTACATCTCCAAAAAAAGTTTCAAATGGTTATAGAATTATCTACTTAGTAGATAAACAGGATTCTCCTTTTCCAACTTTTGAGGCATCTAGAGATCAAATAAAAGCGGAATTTATGAAACGTAGAGATGATAATTCTTTGAGATCTTATATAGATAATTTAAAAAAATGGTATGACATAAAAAGGAAAGGAGTTGAAGGTTAGTGAGTTTAAGATTTCTTTTATTTATTTCAGTAGTTTTTCTTTCACTTAATTTGTCATCTCATCAAAGAAGTGAATCCTTTTCTAAGTGGTCTATAACTCAGTCTGAATTGGATAAGTCTCAGGTTATAACTACTACTTTCACAGTAAAATTAACAGTTTTAGCAAAGATGTATCCTGATCTTCTAGGGGATTGGGAGTCTAGAATAATTAAAGAGGTGTTAGAAGGGTTTGTTTTACCAGACAATTGTATTTTAAGTAAAGATATTGAATCTTTTATATCGAATCAAAATGGGTCTTTTAATATTTCTTGGCACTATTCTTGTAAAGAGCCAATTGCTGAGATAGATAATAATACTTTTTTTGATCAAGATTTATCCCATTCGCATATTGCTAGATTTACTTTAGATTCAATGGAGTTACCAGAAATATTATTTACAGCTTCTTCTCGGCATACTTCTCTTAAGATGGAGAATGATAAGAGTTTTCAAGGAACTTCTTTCTTAGATTATTTATTATTGGGCTTACAACACATTTCTTCAGGCTTTGATCATTTAGCTTTTTTAATAGGTTTAATTTTATTAAATAGAAGACTTAAAAGTTTATTTATTGCTGTAACAGGATTCACTATAGGTCATAGTTTAACTCTAGTCCTAGGAGTTTTAGGATTTGTAACACCTATGACTAATTGGGTAGAGGCTGTTATAGGCTTTTCTATAGCTCTTATTGCGCTGGAGTTGATCTTGAAAGAAACAGGTCAAACATATTTTTATCTGAAATGCCTAAGTATTTTTTGGGGGATATTATTTTTATTAATTTTCTCATTAAATATAAATATATCTTTAATGGGGCTTATTGGTTTAAGTATCTTTTCTTTAACTTATTTATATCTTGTAACAATTGAGAAAGTAAGACTATCTTTATTTATAACTACATTATTTGGCCTAGTTCATGGTTTTGGTTTTGGTGGTTATTTGTCTCAAGTGGGTTTTCAAGAGAGTAGGTTTTTAAATGCCCTTTTAGGATTCAATTTAGGAGTAGAATTAGGGCAATTATTGATTATAGGATTTATTTTATTTATAAGTTTCATATTTAATAAAAAAATAATGAATCTTCCTTCGTCATTTAGACCTTATATGGGGTGTTTATTAGTTGGTGTAGGAACTTTCTGGTTTTTAGAAAGAAGCTTTTAGAGCTTTATTCAATAATCTCTATATTTTCTGCCTGAGGACCTTTTTCCTTTGTCTCCACTGAGAACTTTACCCTAGTATCTTCTTTTAATTTTCTTCTATCTTTTTCATTTACAGATTTGAAATGAACAAATAAGTCTCCACCTTTATCTCTTATTAAAAATCCATAACCTTTACTAGGGTCAAACCATTTAATCGTACCGGTTTCTTTCTTCCATGTTCTCTTAAGCTCCCTGCCATAAAAGAATCCACCTATGGATAAAAGGCCTATCAACCAAGATGTAATGAAAAAATTAGGCCATGCAAGTAGAATTTCTTTTTTTATGCCCAAAATTGAAGAAAAGAAGATAACTCCAGTAAAAATAAGAGCTAATAAACCACTTGTAATAAAGGAACGAAATAACATAAAAAATCTCCAAGAATAGGATTATAGAACATTTATGTTAAATTTCTTATTTAAATAGAATTTCTTAACTCTAGGAGTTTCAATTCTAGTTCTGATGATTCATTGTCTAATTGATTGAATCTATTTTTTTCTTTTAAGACCAATTCTTTTGGAGCGTTCTCAATAAACTTCTTGTTTTTCAGTTTAGCACTTAACATCTCACTTTCAGTATTAAGTTTGTTTATTAATTTAGAAAGTCGTTCTATTTCCTCTGATGGATCAATTATTCCCTCCAGTGGGATTAGTATTTTCATTTTTCCCATCACTTTAACTGAGGAAGCAGGTGCAGTTCCTTTAATTGAAATCCAGGTTAAGTTTTTTAGTCCCGTTAGAGAAATAATAAATTTCTCAAATTCTTTTATTAAATTTTGATCTCTTTTTGTACCATTTTGGAGTAAACAATTTATCTTTAGAGATGGTTTAATTCTAAGTTCGCCTCTTATATTTCTAATCCCAGAGATGACCTCTTTTAGCCACTCTATGTCCTTTAATATCTTTAAGTTCTCTTTTTTTGTTTCTTTTGGATAAGGGCTTATCATAATGCTCTTTAGTTTACTTTTGTGTATAGGCCTTATTTGATTCCATATTTCTTCTGTTATAAATGGCATCAAAGGATGAGCCAATCTAAGAGTTTTTTCTAAGATACTAAAAGCAAAGCTTAGCGTTATTTTTTTATTGTGTTCAGAATAAGACTTATCTTTTAATTTAATTTTTATGAATTCTAAATACCAATCACAAAAATCATTCCAAATAAATTCATATATATATTGTGTAGCTAGATCAAAACGATAAGTATCAAATGCTTTTCTAACTTTTTTTGTAGTTTCTTTTAACTTAGTTTCCATCCACAGATCAATTTTATCCGATGAATCTGGCTTCGGTAGTCGATTGAAGTCTTCTAACTTTAGATTGAGAAACCGAGCTCCATTCCAAAGTTTATTACAAAAGTTTCTATATCCTTCAACTCTCTCTAAGTCAAAGTTAACATCTCTACTTCCTGAAGCAAGAGAGCAAAAAGTGAGACGAAGTGAGTCCGTCCCATTAACTTTAATCCCATTGGGAAATTTCTTAGTTAAATTTTTTATTACCCCATCTTTCATCTTTGGCTGCAACAAAGATTTAGTGCTTTTTTCTAAAAGAGAATCTAATTCTATTCCATCAATGACATCGAGGGGGTCTATAATATTTCCCTTAGATTTTGACATTTTTTGTCCTTCAGAGTCTCTTACTAGACCATGGATTACGATTTCCTGAAAAGGAACTTCTTTCAAGAAATAAGTAGTCATCATAATCATTCTTGCCACCCAAAAGAAGATGATATCAAAGCCGGTTATTAAGACATTTGTAGGATGATATCTTTTGAGCAGAAGGTTACTTTTAGGCCAACCTAGAGTGGAGAAAGTCCATAATGAGGATGAAAACCAAGTATCTAAAACATCCTGATCTCTTTCCAAGGCAAGTTTATTTCCAATTTTATATTTTTTTCTAACTTCTTTCTCATTCTTTCCAACATAAATATTACCTTTCGAGTCGTACCAAGCAGGTATTCTATGACCCCACCAAAGTTGCCTACTTATGCACCAATCTTGAATATTATCCATCCAAGCAAAATAAGTATTTTCCCAGTTTTTAGGTATGAACTTTGTTTTATTTTGTCTGACTACAGATTTGGCTTTTATGGATAGTTTTGTAGCATTAAGAAACCACTGTTTAGTCAACATTGGTTCTAGAGCAGACCCACTCCTCTCTCCTCTAGGGATTATGAGTTTATGGTCTTTTATTTCAACTATGTGATTAGATTTTTTTAAGTCAGAAATAATTTTCTTCCTAGCTTCTAATATTTTTAGATCTTGATATTCTTCTGGAACGCTGTTGTTTAGAGTTCCATCTTTATTGAGTATGTTTATAGAGGATAAGTTATGCCTTTTACCTACTTCATAATCATTAAAATCATGTCCAGGTGTAATTTTTAAACATCCTGTTCCAAATTCTTTATCTACATAATCATCTGAAATTATAGGTATCTCTTTATTTAGTATTGGAATTAATACACTTTCTCCAATATATTTATTATATCTCTTATCTTTAGGATGAACTGCAATTGCAACATCTCCAAACATGGTCTCTGGCCTAGTGGTAGCAACATGCAAGTCTCCTCCTTTTGAAAGTAGATATTTTATTGTCCATAAATATCCTGCTTCCTCAACGGAATCAACTTCAAGATCAGAAACTGCTGTTTGTAGAGAAGTGTCCCAATTTATAAGTCTTTCACCTCTATAAATTAAGCCTTTTTCATGCAAGTCTATGAAAACCTTTTGGACGCTCTCAGACATACTCCTATCCATAGTAAATACTTCTCTAGACCAATCTACAGAGGCACCTAATCTTCTAAGTTGTTGCGTAATAATATTTCCAGAAGTATTCTTCCATTCCCATACTTCTTTTATAAACTTTTCCCTACCTAAATCTTCCTTTTTGATACCTTTTAGGTCTAGTTGTCTTTCAACTATCAATTGAGTAGCTATACCTGCATGATCTGTTCCTACTTGCCATAGAACATCATATCCATCCATTCGTTTATATCTAACTAAGGTGTCAATTAGACTATTCTGGAAACCATGCCCCATATGCAAGGTGCCAGTCACGTTAGGAGGGGGAATCATTATAGTGAAAGGTTTTTTCTTACTTTGTGGATTAGCTTTAAAGTGTCCATCTTCTTCCCACCTTTTATACCAAGAAGACTCAACCAAATGAGGATTAAAGTTTTTTTCCATTAAAGTTTTATTAATTCTGGATTCATATTAGCTTTGATGCATGCTTTCCAACTCTCTGCAGCTCGCCTTCTTAATTCAGCTTTGTCCTCAATTATTATCTGAATAGATTTTTTATAGGCCTTAATATCTTGTGGTAGGTCAGGATTTAAATTTATTAAAATATTATATAAATTAGTATCAACTTTTAAACCTGGATAACTAATAAGAATAGGGAAGTCTTCTTTATTTTGATTAGCAATATTATGAGGTAGCACTAACTCTTTAGGATATACCCACATCTTTTCATTTATGATATCGGCCTCTGTGGCAGATTCACACCTTATATTAATTTTTGAACCTACAGAAATATCCTGTTCTTCTCCTAAGTATAGTGAGCCCGTTAATTTGCAGACAAATTCAATAGCCGTCTGTTTATCCTTTCCAGCAGGCATGAATTCAACTTTCTGCATATTTAACTTAGTCGATTTAATAGGTATTCAGTTAATAAAGGTACAGGTCTTCCAGTAGCTCCTTTCATCTTTCCTTGAACCCATGCAGTTCCCGCTATATCTAAATGAGCCCAAATATACTTTTCACTGAAACGAGATAAGAAACAGGCAGCAGTTATAGTTCCAGCTCTTCCTCCTAAATTGGCTATATCAGCAAAATTACTTTCTATGTCCTTTTGATATTCATCCCATAAAGGAAGTTGCCAAGCTCTATCTCCTGATTTTTTTCCTGAATTAAGAATCTCTTGTGCCAAGTTATCATCATTTGAAAGAACTGCTGAAGTATAGTTACCTAAGGCAACTACACAAGCACCTGTTAAAGTTGCTATATCTATGACCGTTTTTGGATTAAATCTTTCTACATAAGTAAGAGCATCTGCTAATACCAATCTTCCTTCGGCATCAGTGTTAAGGACTTCTACAGTTTTTCCTGATAGGGTCTTTACTACATCTCCAGGTTTGGTAGCTTGGCTACCTGGCATATTTTCAGCAGCAGCAATAACTCCTACGACATTGATGGGAAGTTGCATAGCAGCAATTACTTGAAGTGTACCAATAACGCTTGCAGCTCCACACATGTCATACTTCATTTCATCCATAGCATTTCCAGGTTTCAAGCTAATACCTCCTGTATCAAAAGTGATTCCTTTCCCGACTAAGACAAAAGGAGTTTCTTTCTTTGAGGACCCCTTGTAATTTAAAGTGATAAGTTTAGATTCTTCCTTGCTTCCTTGGCCAACGGACAACAGGCAATGCATACCTAGGGTAGACATTTCTTTTTCCCCAAGAACTTTGCAAGTCAAGTTTTTATATTTCCTTCCAGCTGCCTTAGCTTCTTTAGCCATAAAGCTAGGAGTGCAAACATTACCCGGGAGGTTACCTAAGTCCTTTGCGGTATTCATGCCTTGGCCAGTTATTTGTCCTTTTAAAAGACTCTTTTTCAAATCAGAGATTTTATTTTTTGTTTCTACAAAAGCTACTGTAATTTTTTTTAGTTTTATTTTTTTAGTATTTGATTTGCCTATTTTGGGTTCATAAATATAGCAAATACTCTCCGCTAGCATTCCAATTTGATAAGCTATCCATTTATCTTCATGATCTTCTGATTTTAGTTTAGGTAAAACAATATAAGCATTTGACGTGCCACTATATTTTGCTGCGTGAATAGTATTAGAAATGATTTTGATCATTTCTTGAGTATTTTTTGTGTGATCTTTTTTCCCGCATCCAATTAAACTTAGTCTTTCTGAATTGATGCCATCTAAACTTGGGATAGAAAATGAAGAGCCAGTTATCCCTTTGTGATCACCTCTTTTTAAAAGCTTGTTAATAATACCCTTAGAAGCTTTATTTATAACATTTATGAGTCTTCCTGGATCTTTACCTTCATAGCATCCTCCAATGAGTAATCCTGACTTAATTGAGGAAACTTCTGAAATACTCATTGATTTAAAATCTAATATTAGACGTTTTTTCATATCTTTTACTCCTGATATTTTAAAGATTTTGATTTAATATATTGGGTTAATTACTTGCCCTAGTGCATAATTTAATAACTATAACTTATAATTATTTTATTTCGTATAATCAATGCAAACTAAAATATTGAAGACGAAACATAAATAGATGATTTTAAGAAACTATTTAATAAAAAGCATTTTCTCATATACTGCGGCAGTTAGCTTAGTTTTTCTTTTTATTGTCATCACCTCTCGTTCAATTCAATATCTGGAGCAATCGGCTCAGGGTGAGATTGATCCAGCATTGGTATTTTGGTTAATTTCCTTTCGTTTGCCAGAGTTTATTCAGCTTATACTTCCATTTGGATTCTTTTTAGCCATTATTTTATTCTTTGGACAACTTCATTCAAATAATGAAATGGTAATTTTGCACCAATGCGGAATTAGTAAACTTTACCTTTTCCGTCTTGTGATTATTTTATCTATCTTAATTAGTTTGTTTATAGGGTATTTAAGTTTTTGGCTTACACCAATATCAAATACTTATGCAAATGAAATTAAAACTGACAAAACGTTCGCTGAAAAAATATCTAACTTAGAACCAGATATTTTTCATGAATTTAATAATAAAGGATTATTTTTTGCTAAAGAGAAAGATGAAATGTCTTTTAATGGAGTCTTTATAAGATCCTCAGGAAATGATGATATTAAAGAGAGTATTGTTATTTTTTCTAAAAGTGCTTATTTCAATGAAATTAAGAATAATTTTATTCTAGAGGAGGGCACTTCCCTTAGTAAATCAGCTACACAAAAAATAAATTTAAGTTTTGATCAATTAACGACTAATTTTCAGACAGAGGACGATAATTTATCAGCTGGAAAGATAAATACTAAAAGTAATGTCAATTTTAATTTACTTAGTGATTGGCAATGGAAAATTTCATTACCTCTTTTTACTTTAATAATTTCTTTTATAGCAATCCCTCTTAGTAAAATTGAGCCTAGACAGAGTAGGTATAGAAAAGTATTTCCAGCTTTACTAATATTTATAATATATTTGAGTTTCTTGATATTAGGAAAAAGTTGGCTTGAACAAGGGAACTTAAATGGTTTTATTAGTTTGGTAGCAACACATCTACTTTTTTTATTTTTTGGATTTTATTTATTAAAAAGAGAGATTCAGGGATCGTGATGATTAAAAATTTAATAGGAGATATTATTGAATTGAATATAAGTATGAGAATCCTTCAAGCTTATTTTTTGGTTGCTCTAGCTATCTCTTCTTTAGATTTACTTTTTCTTTTATTAGGTGAATTAGGTGAAATTAATTCTTCATATTTATTTATAGATGCTTTGAAATATTGCATTCAGATAATGCCTTATAGAATCTATGATATGTCTGCTTATTTTTGCCTTGTAGGAACATTAATTGGTTTAGGAGCATTAATTGATCAAGGAGAAATAATGGCTTCAAGAGTCTTGGGGAAAAGTTTCTTTCAAATAATTTTAGCTTCTTTTAGACCGGTCTTGATAATTGTTTTAGTTGGATTAATATCCTCTGAATTATGGATTCCTCAGTTATCACAAAAAGCAGAAGAGGAAAGAGCTATAGCTCGAGATGGCACCAATCTAGATACAGGGTATTGGATAAATAAGGAAAGACAGTTTATTCATATTTCTTCAATTCCTAATGAGCAATTTCTAGAGGGTATAACAATTTATGATTTAAATGATAATTATCAACTTAAAGAAATTATTAAGGCAGATTCAGCTAGTTATATTAATAATATATGGCAACTCAAAAATATAAATTTTGATAATCACGAATCTCCAAATTATGATTTGGTTAATAGAAAAGGGGAGTGGAAAGTAGGACCTCAGGAATTTGAGCTTAAACCCATCTTATCGAATAGGTATTTATCCATAAGTGAGTTGCGAGAAAGACTAGAAGTAGAGAAAATAAAGTCGAAGAGAAATCAAGCTTCTTTAGAATTTTGGAAGAAGTTATTACAACCAATTTCAACTTTTAGTCTTTTACTTCTAGCTGCCAGTTTACTTTT
>TARA_B110000014_G_scaffold53376_1_pt1 | contig 13391 bp, 14 predicted proteins | sample TARA_B110000014 | Tara Oceans TARA_B110000014 (sample SAMEA4396468) | marine metagenome | biome: Westerlies Biome; feature: [MES] marine water layer (ENVO:01000295) within the mesopelagic zone...; material: water (ENVO:00002006), including particulate matter (ENVO:01000060) such... | reverse complement strand
TCCTATGTGTTTTTTAAAATCAACTTCTAATATTCTTTACAAAAGAAAACTAGGAATTAACTTGGGCGCTCAGAATGTAGACGCAGATTCTGATGAATCACTTACTGGAGGTGTTTCAGCAGAAATGCTTCTTGATGCTGGATGTCAATATGCTTTGATAGGACATTCTGAGAGAAGAGAAAAAGTAGGAGAAAAAAATGAAGAATTGTCAAAAAAAGTTGCATCAGCTTTAAAGGTTGGTTTAAAAGTTATTTTTTGCATAGGTGAATCTAAAGATGAAAAATTAGAGTCCAAGACTTTTAATGTTCTAGAGTCCCAATTATCCTTTCTGGAACCTTTTAAGATTAAAGATCTTAAAAGTTCTTTATTGATTGCATATGAACCTATTTGGGCAATTGGATCAGGAGATACTGCAGATCCACTTATAATATCTGAAACCCATAATTTTATTAAAAATACTTTATTAAAAATTTTAGATACTAATTCTGTTCCAATACTTTACGGAGGCAGTGTTCTACAAGATAATGCAAAGAGTTTATCTGAATTAAAGGAAGTTGATGGATTACTTGTTGGAGGCGCATCTATCAATCCTAAAGAATTTATTAACATAGTAACAAAAAGTCAATAATGGAAAATTTAATTTTATTTTTTTATATATTAATCTCAGTTACCCTCATTATTTTGATACTTTTACAACAAGGTAAGGGTTCAGATATAGGAAGCGCTTTTGGGAGCGGTTCCTCAAATACAATGTTTGGGCCGTCTTCTTCTCCAAATCCTCTAACAAAAATAACTGCTTTTTTGGCTTTTATATTTCTATTGGTTAGCCTTGGGATGACCTGGAATATAAGGCACTCTTCTCAATCGATCCCCATAAATGTCAATGAAGAATCAATTAATGACAAAGAAGAAGTTAATAATTTTCCTGATAAATTACCTGATTAAATATTTCAGCCGAAGTGGTGAAATTGGTAGACACGCTACCTTGAGGGGGTAGTGGGCTTAGCCCGTGGAGGTTCGAATCCTCTCTTCGGCACCAAATAAAAAAAATAACCTTCTTGACCCGCAATCAAGCAATTACTATACTCCTCCGGTTTGTTGCGGGGTGGAGCAGTCTGGTAGCTCGTCGGGCTCATAACCCGAAGGTCGTAGGTTCAAATCCTGCCCCCGCTACCAATAATAAAGCCCTTAGAGGGCTTTTTTTGTTATTTAATAGTTTATGATAGATAAAGTAGAAAAATTAATAGAAGATGATCTTGAAAGATTAGGTTTCAGATTATGGGGATTAGAGACTTCTGGAAATGGAAGATCTAAGACTCTTCGAGTATTTATAGATAGTACTGAAAGTATAAATGTTGAGGATTGTTCTCTAGTTAGTAGACATTTAAGTGCTATGTTAGATGCAAGCGAACTTTTTGAATCTGTTTATAGCTTAGAGATTTCGTCACCTGGAATAGATAGAACATTATTTAGAAAAGACCAATTTTCTTTATATTTAGGGTCTAATCTTAGAATAAGATATAGGGATGAAGATAATAAATATAAGACTCAAGAAGGTATTCTAGAAAAAGTAAATGAAGAGAGTATTATCTTAGTTGTAAAAGAAGATATATTAGAAATAAGTTTTAGTGAAATTGAAAAAGCTAATTTGAAGGAAATATTTTAGGATAAGTTATGCAAAATGAAATTTTATTAGTTGCGGAATCAGTCTCAGGTGAAAAGAGTTTACCCAAGGAATCTATTTTTGAAGCCATCGAACTAGCTTTGGCTTCTGCCACTAAAAAGAGGTATTCAGAACCTACAGAAATTATTGTAGAAATTGACACAGAGACTGGGAATTATCTAACTTATAGAACTTGGTTAGTTACTTTGGATGAAGAATATGAATTCCCAGGATATCAATTAACTCTTGACGAAGCTAAGAAAAAAGATGAAACCTTAGAAATAGGTTCAGTAATTAAAGAACAAGTAGAAAATGTTGCTTTTGGAAGAATTGCAGCCCAAGCTGCCAAACAAGTAATTGTTCAAAAAGTTCGAGAGGCTGAAAGATCTCAAATTGTAAGTAAATATAAAGCTTACTTGGGAGAGATGGTCAATGGGGAAGTAAAGAAAGTTAATAGAGATTTTTTAATAGTAGATTTAGGAGATAATGCAGAGGCAATTTTACCTAGAACTGAATTAATCCAAGGCGAATCTTTTAGACTTGGAGAAAGAATTAAAGGCATATTATTTGAAGAAGAAAGAGAGAATAGAGGATCCCAATTAGCTTTAAGTAGAAAATGTCCAGAAATGGTTGAGCAACTTTTTAGGATTGAGGTTCCAGAGATTTCTGAACAAGTTATTGAAATCAAAGCAGTAGCAAGAGATGCTGGTTCACGATCGAAAATAGCTGTCAAAACAAATGATAATAGAATAGATCCTGTAGGGGCATGTGTAGGGATGAGAGGTTCAAGAGTTCAAGCAGTTTCTTCAGAAATAGGTAATGAGAGAATAGATATCATTATTTGGGATGATGACCCTGCGCAATTAGTTATTAATTCAATGGGCCCTGCAGACATTACATCGATTGTCTTAGATGAGACCAAAGGTTCTATGGATATTACAGTAACATCTGATACTTTTGCTCAAGCTATAGGAAAGAGTGGTCAAAATGTGAGATTAGCAAGTCAGTTAACAGGTTGGAAATTAAATGTATTGAACAAAGATGAAGTTAATGAATCAGAAGAAAGTAATTCTGAAACAACAGGTTCGTTGATTTTGAACTTAGATATTGAAGAAGAAGTAGCGGAATTATTGGAACAAGAAGGTTTAAGTTCAATTAGGTTAGTTGCAGATTCCTCTATAGAAACTCTAGCTTCTATAGACGGTTTTGATGATGAAATTGCTTCAGTGCTCATAGATAGAGCAAAAGCTGCTTTGTTAGAATCAGCTATTGATCTTGAATCAGATTTAGTCGGCGATAAAGAGAGTAATGATAATGATTTAATGTCTATTGAAGGAATTGATGTTCCGTTTGCTATGGAACTAAACCAGGCAGGAATAAAAAATAAAGAAGATTTAGCAGAACAATCAGTAGATGAACTACTTGAGCTTGTGAAGATAGATGAGAAGGTTGCAGCAGATTTAATAATGAAAGCCAGAGCACATTGGTTTGAAAATGAATAAACTTAATAATGGCTGATTTAACGGTAAAAAAACTAGCTGAAATTGTAGGGTTCTCTTCTGGAAAGCTCTTGTCTAGAATGAAAGAAGCTAATCTCAAACACGCTTCAGAAGAAGAAATAGTTACTGATAAAGATAGAAAAAAATTATTAGAGCATTTAAAAAACCCAGAGTTTAAAAAAACTTCTACTATTTCTTTAAAAAAGAAGACAAAGGAAAAAGAAGTTTCACAAGTTTCTAACAAGATAGAAATACAAAGAAAGAATAAAATTAAGACCACTTCTTCAGTAGACAAATCTGATGACTCGGATTCAATAGATTTTAAATCTGCTGAAGCAAAAAGAAAAGCAAATGAACAAGAAAAAGCTAACGCTAAAGAAAAAGAAAAAGTAGATAAAAAAGTAGATGTTCTGGGCAAAACCAAAGTTAGAAGAACTTCTAAGAAAGATGAAAGTGCAACATCTAAAAAGATTCCTGTTGACACCAAGAAGAATTCTTCTTCTAGGATCTCTAAAAGAGAAGAAAGAGAGTTAGAAGGAGAAAGGATTCTTGAACTTAAATCTAAATCTTCAGAACAACATCAATTTGAGAAACCTGCTGAGTTTATTCAAAAGAAAATTCAAATTCCTGAATCAATATCTGTTGCAGATTTAGCGCAATTACTCTCCATTAAGGGAGGTGAACTTTTAAAGAAACTTATGAGTCTTGGGGTTATGGCAACTATAAATCAAACTTTAGATCAAGATACTGCAATATTAATAACTGAAGAGTTAGGTCATTTAGGCGAAATTGCTTCGGAAGTCTTTGAGGAAGATAAATTACAGGAATTAGTATCTTATTCCGGAAAAGAGTCATCTAGAACACCTGTTGTTTCTGTCTTGGGTCATGTTGATCATGGTAAGACTACTTTGTTAGATTTTATAAGGAGTGCAAAAGTAGCTTCTAGTGAAGATGGAGGAATAACCCAAAAAATAGGTGCTTACAAAGCACAAACTAAGTCTGGTGAAATTACTTTTATAGATACTCCAGGACATGCTGCATTTACTGAGATTAGAGCTAGAGGAGCAAATTCAACTGATATTGTTGTGCTAGTCGTTGCAGCTGATGATGGTGTTCAACCGCAAACAGAAGAAGCGGTAAATCATGCTAAAGTTGCAGGCGTCACTATAATTGTTGCGGTAAATAAAATTGACACCGATGGTGCGGATCTTGAGAAGATAAAAAAAGAGCTATCTGAATTAGATCTTGTTCCTGAAGATTGGGGAGGCAATACTCAATTTATTCCAGTTTCAGCTTTAACGGGAGAAGGAGTTGATAATCTACTTGAAGCTATAGCTTTAGAAGCTGAGGTTTTAGAATTAAAAACATTTTTTAAAGGGTCTGCTACGGGCATCGTATTGGATTCCTCTACCCAGAAAGGTCAAGGAGCAATAGCAACATTATTAGTTCAAAAAGGAACTTTAAAGCTAGGAGATATTATTTTACTAGGCGAGCAAACTAAAAAAGTTAGAACCTTAATAGATGAGAATAACAAAAAAGTTGAATTTGCTGAACCTTCTTCGCCTGCAATAGTTACCGGTCTAGAAACACCACCTATTGCAGGCGAAGACTTCATAGTTGTTTCAAGTGAAAAAATGGCAAAAGATATTTCTCAAGAAAGAGCTGAAAAATCAAGATTGAATAGACTTTCTAGACAACAAATTTCAAACGTAGATGCATTCTTTGATCTAAATGATAAGTCAAAAATATTAATAAACCTTCTTATAAAGGCAGATACTCATGGTTCTTTAGAAGCTATTGTCGGTTCAATAGGAAATTTTCAATCTGAAGAAACAAAAATAAATATCATACATAAATCTGTTGGAGGCATTAATGAAAATGATATAAATTTAGCTCGTACAGCTGATGCTTATGTCATTGGGTTTAATGTGAGGGCTGATATTGCGGCAAAAAATATTGCAGAGAATGAGTCTATAGATATAAAACTCTTTTCCATAATATATGATTTATTAGATTCAATTAAAGAGCTTATAGAAGGAAAGTTAGAACCCGAGATTAAAGAAAATATTCTAGGAACCGCAGAAGTAAGAGATGTATTTACCTCTCCAAAATTTGGTTTAATTGCTGGCTCTATGGTTATAGAAGGTTCTATCAAGAGGAATAGTCCTCTGAGGGTAATTAGGGATAATATAGTTATATTCGAAGGTAAGTTAGATTCTCTAAGGCGATTTAAAGATGATGCATCTGAGGTTAAGACAGGAATGGAATGTGGCCTTGGAATTACTAATTATAAAGACGTGAAAGTTGGAGACAAGATAGAAGTATTTGAACGTTTGGAAGTTAAGAGAACCTTAAGTGCATGAAATCTTTAGACTTCACTAGAGCAGATAGGCTTCAAGATCAAATTAAAAGAGAGTTATCCCAAATAATTAATAATAAAGTTAAAGATCCTAGACTTTATGGATTAACTTTAACTAGGGTAGAGTTATCTGAAGATAAAAAACAAGCTTACGTATACTTTTCTTCTTTTAATAGTTTCAATAATGTATCAGAAGAAGACTTGCAAGAAGGTTTAGTTAAGGCAAAAGGCTTCATAAGAGGAGTTTTGAGCTCAAATTTACGTTTAAAATATACTCCAGACTTAATTTTCTCACCCGAAATTGATATTTTAGAAAATTAGATTATATGAATGGAGTATTACTTTTAGATAAACCTAAAGGAATAAGTTCAGCGAGTTGTGTTTATAACTTGAGGAAAACTTTAGGAATAAAAAAAATAGGGCATTGTGGGACTTTAGATCCTTTAGCTAGCGGTCTCCTGCCCATATGCTTTGGCAATGCAACTAGGTTTAGTTCATTTATTACTGATCAATATAAGAATTACAGATTATCTGCAATTCTAGGAGTAATTACTTCTACAGGTGATTTAGAGGGAGAAATTTTGCAAAGGAAAGATCCTGGGAGGAGTCATTTAAGTTTAGATAAAATTTTAAATAGTTTTCTTGGAATGCAATCACAAATACCTTCTATGTATTCAGCTATAAAGAAAAATGGACAACCAATGTATAGATGGGTAAGAAAAGGAATTTATTTTAAAAGAGAATCTAGATCTATTGATATAAGGTCAATTGAAGTCTTATCCTTAAATAAACATACATTTGAATTAGAGGTAGTTTGCTCGAAAGGAACATATATAAGGTCATTAGTTGAATCAATAGGTAGGGAACTAGGAGTTGGTTCAACCTTAAAAGATCTGAGAAGAATTTCTATTGGAAAACATTCCATAACCCATTCTGTACCTCTTAAGACATTAAATAAAGGTAATATTTTAGATTACTTATCACCTGCAGATGTTTATATATCAGATCTCCCATCTGTATTTATTTCAGAAGAAGATGCAAAAAAGATTAGGAAAGGTCAGTCAGTTGACTATAATGCACACCAAGATACTACTGGGTTAGTTAAAATATATACAAAAAATAATATTTTTTTAGGTATAGGGGATTTAAATGAATTAGATATTCTTAAGTCCAAAAGGTTACTTCCTAGTTAGTGTCTAATTTAGTTTAATAAATAATAAGGTTGAGTTTTGGCATTAAGCAGCATAGATAAGAAAGATTTAGTTAGTAAATTTGGTCGCGGAAAGGAAGATACAGGTTCACCAGAGGTTCAGATAGCTTTGCTATCTGCCAATATAGATTCTTTGAACAATCATTTTAAAGACAATAAGAAGGACCATCATTCTAGAAGAGGATTGATAAGAATGGTCAATAGAAGAAGAAAGCTTTTGGATTATATTAAATCCCATAAGCCAGAAACTTATAAGAAGCTACTCGAAGACTTGGGTCTTAGAAGGTAGTTTTATTTATTTAAACCCAAATTAATTTATATATCTTGAATAAATAGTTATTCAAGACGAATAATTGTAAAAAAAGTAATTATGAAAGCATACAAAAAAACAATACTCTTCGGTGATAAAGAAGTAACTTTTGAGACCGGTAGAGTTGCTAAACAAGCAACTGGCTCAATTCTAGTCACTTGCGAAAATACACAAGTTCTTGCAACTGTTGTTCTAGGCAAAGCGCCAGGAGAACACCAAGATTTTTTTCCATTAACCGTAAATTATATAGAAAAGACTTATTCTACTGGAAAGATTCCAGGAGGTTTCTTTAAACGAGAAGGTCGACCTACAGAGAAAGAAACTTTAACTTCTAGACTCATTGATAGACCTTTGAGACCTTTATTTAATAATGATTTTCTATATGAAGTTCAAGTTGTTTGCACTGTCATCTCAGCAGATAAAGATACAGATCCTGATGTAGTTGCTTTTCTTGGTGCATCAGCTGCTATTGCTATTTCTGGACTTCCATTTAATGGTCCATTGGGAGCTGCAAGAGTAGGTTTTATAGAAGGGAAGTACGTACTTAATCCTAAAAGGAGTCAATTAGAGAATTCTTACTTGGATATGGTGGTTGCAGCTAGTGATAAAGCAGTAATTATGGTTGAATCAGAAGCAAAAGAATTATCAGAAAGTCAAATGCTTGGAGCGATATTATTTGCTCATAAAGAAATGCAGGTTGTTATCTCTGCAATTAAAGAAATGGCTGTTGAAATAGGAAAACCAGATGTTGAGTATATATCTAAAGAAATAACAAACGAACTTATAGAAAAAGTTACTGAATCTTTTGAAGCAAAGATAACTGACGCATATTCAATTAAAGAAAAGCAAGCTAGGGTCCAGAAACTTAATGAAATTAAGGAAGAAATTCTTCAAAATCTTTCTTCTGAAGATTCTGAGTATACTGATTCAGATCTATTAGATGCCTTTAAGAAAATTGAGAAAAGTATTGTCAGAACTAGACTTATAAATGGAGAGCCTAGGATAGATGGGCGAGATTTAGATCAAGTTAGGCAATTATATTCAGAGATTGGTGTTTTAAAAAATACTCATGGGTCAGCTTTATTTACAAGAGGAGAAACACAGGCACTAGTGGTTACAACTTTAGGATCTCCAAAACAAGCTCAGATAATTGATGCTATAGAGGGAGAATTTAAAGATCAATTTATGCTTCATTATAATTTCCCACCTTACTCTGTAGGAGAAGCAGGATTTTTAGCTGGACCAAAAAGAAGGGAAATAGGTCATGGTAAATTAGCCAGAAGAGCATTGGAAGCAGTGCTGCCAGACCCCGAAGATTTCCCGTATACTATTAGAGTAGTTTCTGAAATTACAGAGTCTAACGGCTCCAGTTCAATGGCCTCAGTCTGCGGTTCTAGTCTAGCACTAATGGATACTGGGGTACCAATAAGAGCAGCAGTTGCAGGTATAGCTATGGGCTTGGTGAAAGAAGATTCAGGCTTTGCTGTCATAACAGATATATTAGGAGACGAAGATCATTTGGGAGACATGGATTTTAAGGTGGCAGGAACTTCTGAAGGCATAACCGCTCTTCAAATGGATATAAAGATAGATGGTATAACTGAAGAAATTTTTGAAGTAGCTTTAGAGAAAGCACAGATAGCCAGAATTCATATTCTTGAGAACATGAATGAAACAATAACTGAATCAAAAGCCTCTCTCTCTGATAAAGCACCTCAGGCAGTAGTATTACAAATTGACAAGTCAAAGATTAGAGATCTCATAGGTAAAGGTGGTGACACTATAAGAGCATTAACATCAGAAACAGAAACTTTGATAGATGTTGATGATAATGGAAGAGTCACAATTTATGGTGATAATGCTAAATCAAGAGAATTGGCTGTACAGAGAGTAGAAGAAGTTACCGCCAGTCCAGAAGTGAATAAGATCTATGATGGAAAAGTTGCAAAAATTACTGATTTTGGAGCTTTTGTAACAATTCTACCAAATACGGATGGATTGGTTCATATCTCAGAAATTTCAGAAGAAAGAGTTGAAAAAGTTACAGACGTTTTAACCGAAGGTGAAACAATTAGTGTTAAAGTTTTAGAAGTAGACTCAAGAGGTAAAATTCGTTTGACCATGAAAGGAATTGAGAAATAATTATATTTGTGTCTTTGCCCTTTTTGTGTTAGGCCAACGTTGTTATAGTTCTTTGGTTGGGTTCTAATGGGTTTACTTAGATATTAATCTAAGTATTTGTTTAGCTAAATATTATGGGTGAAAAATGAATGCATTAAATTCTCTTAGAGATATCATCGGATCGCTTACAGGTATAGTAGTTGCTCTTGTTGGATTAGGAGTTGCTGCTGGTGTGGTCTTCGGTTCAGGAGTACCTTTTGTCGGCGGAGTTCTAGATAACCTTCTAGCTCTTGTTGACACTTTAGGTGCTAACGGACTTATAGGACTTATTGTTTTAGCGGTATTGTTAGATCTTTATAACTAGGTCTCTTACACCGGTATTACTTGAAAGGGGGCCCTAGGGTACCCCTTTCTTTTTTCTAATAGGTGGAGGTTGTATGTCAGATTTAATTAATAGAATAAGTGATTGGTTATGGGAACTTACTAAGGTTTTGTCCTTAGTTGTTTCTGTAGCTTTACTAGTTTCAGTGCTATTTGGACCAGGAACTCCATTTTTTGGTGGTGTTCTAGATAATATTAAACCAATTATAGATACCCTTGGCTCTGAAGGGTTAGGAGTTGTAATTGCTTTGATAATTATTTTAGGTTATTGGAATAATCGTTCCTAGTTTATTCAACCTTAAAAAGGCACCAAGAGGTGCCTTTTTTTTAAACTTAAATAATATGAAAATTCAAGAAGGCAGAGTAAATATAAAAAATGATATTCTTTTTGGTCAAGGGGGAGAAAAAAAATTACTTGGAGATTTATTTTTACCTCCTTATCAAGATAAAGATAGACCGGCTATAGTAATAGTTCATGGAGGAGGTTGGTATGAAGGAGATAAAAATCAACTTAGAGGCTATGGAATACTATTAGCAAGATATGGATTTGTTTGTTTTTGTAGTTCTTACAGATTATCTCATCAAGAATTATGGCCTGCTCAAATTCAAGATGTTAAATGTGCTATTAGATATTTAAGATTTAATTCTGATAAATTAGGAGTTGATCCAAAAAGAATAGGAATAAGTGGTAATTCTGCTGGTGGTCACTTAGCTCTAATGGCAGGAGCATCTTTTTTAAATAATGATTTTGAGGGTCAAGGAGGTAATAATGATGTAGATTCTGCAGTTAAAGCAGTATGTGCTATTTATCCACCAACTTCAATTAAGAACCTTACACACATAGATCCTTTAGATAATGCTTTTCTTGCATTAATGGGTAAAAAGGCTGTCCAAGAGGATTATGATAGGGCGAGCCCTATAAATTATGTAACGGAAAAATATCCTCCTTGTATGTTGGTCCATGGATCCTCCGATAAGTTAGTTAAGTTAGAAGATAGTTCTTTATTTTATGAAGCTTTAGTCAAGGAAAAAGTTCCTGCAGAGCTCCATATTTTTTCAGGGCAAGAACATGCATTTGATAATGACCCAGGATACGGTAAAAATATTGCTGATTTACAAAGGTTATTTTTTCATAAATATCTTTAAGAGATTTATGGTGGCTATGGGTAGACTTGAACTACCGACCTCGGCATTATGAATGCCGCGCTCTAACCAGCTGAGCTACATAGCCAAGATGCGAATTTTCAGATTCTGAGAGTCTAAAGTCAAGCTTGTTTTATACATTAAATCTAAAATGGATTATATCTCCATCCTTTACAATATAATCACTTCCTTCAGATCTAAGTTTTCCAGCTTCTTTTGCACCAGATTCCCCTTGGTATTTAATATAATCTTCATAAGCTATTGTTTCAGCTCTAATAAAGCCTTTCTCGAAATCTGAGTGAATTTCACCAGCTGCTTGAGGAGCGGTCACATTTTTTTGTATCGTCCATGCACGGACTTCCTGTTTTCCAGCAGTAAAGTAATTTTGTAAGCCCAACATGTCATAACTTTCTCTAATTAATTTATTTAGCCCAGGTTCTTTCATTCCTAGATCTTTTAAAAATTCACTTCTTTCTTTTACATCCAGTTCTGCTATCTCTGACTCTATTTGGTTGCATAAAGTAAGGCAGCGAGCTTTCTTTTTGAATGCATATCCTTTTAAAGTTTCTGTCATTTCATTTTTATCATTTATTTCTTCAACATTTGCAATATAAATAGATGGTTTTAGAGTAATAAGCTGTAGGCTTTTAAAAAAATATTTTTCAGATTCAATAAATTCACTGTCTTTGGCAAACACACCTTTACTTAAATCATCCTTGAGACCTTCAAGAGATTCAAATTGATTTTTAATATCCTTATCTCCGCTTCTGTATTGTTTCTCTAGTTTATCTTGAGCTTTAATTAAAATATCTAGGTCTGCAAGTAATAATTCCATCTCTACAGTTTCTAGGTCAGCTATCGGGTTGATTTCATTATGAACATGTGTGATATCAGTATTTTCAAAGCACCTTACAACATGAATTATAGCTTGCGTTTCTCTGATATGAGATAAAAATTGGTTTCCTAAACCTTCGCCATTTGAGGCTCCTTTTACGAGTCCAGCAATGTCAACAAACTCAGTTATTGCTGGAATAATTTTTTTAGGATCTACAATTCCTGCTATCGCTTTTAACCTTTGATCTGGAATAGGAACTATACCTTTGTTAGGTTCGATAGTGCAGAAAGGAAAATTCTGAGCTTCTATTCCTGCCGAAGTTAATGCATTGAATAAAGTAGATTTACCGACATTTGGCAATCCAACAATACCGCATTTTAAACTCATATCTATTCCTTGGTATGAAGTTCTAACATAGCTTTCTGCCAGTCACGTTTAAGGATCTTTGGCATGATCTGTAATATATTGGAATAAGAAGTTTCTATAAAGGGCAAATCTAATTTTTTGGGTTTACTCAAGACATATTTGGTTACATCTTTATTAATACCAGGATGACCTATACCTATCCTAATTCTATGGAACGATGGGTCAGAAATGTTCTCAATTATATCCCTAACTCCATTATGACCTCCATGCCCTCCGCCAACTTTATATCGAGAAATACCAACAGGAAGATCTAATTCATCATGAACAATAATTATTTCGGATGCTTTTAAATTTAAGTATTTCTTAGTAGCCCTAACACTTTGACCGCTATTGTTCATATATACCGAAGGTACTAGAAGATTTAGACTAATTCCTTCTATTTTATGGATAGCATGGAACCCTTTTAGGTTTGTATTTTTTTTTAATTTTATGAAATAAGATTCAGCCAATTTTGTTACAAATTGAGCTCCTACATTATGCCTTGTAGACTCATACTCAGTATCTGGATTTCCTAATCCAACTATGAGTAGGTTTTTCATAAAAGTTGAAAATTGGGAGCTTTATCTTTAATTTTCTTCTTTAGGTTCTTTCTCTGATTCTTCATCAGAATCTTCTTTTGACTCATCTCCATCTTCAGACTCTTCACCTTCTTCTAATGTTTCAATTTCTGGCTCAATATCAATTATTTTTGCTTCTGTAATTGACACAACTGCCTGATCTCTATCCTCTCCTAATGCTAATGAAGGAATTTCTACCCCTAATCCTAGATTTAGTTCAGATAGAAATATAGAAGAACCAAGTTCTAAGTTTTCAACATCTACTTCAATGTATTCTGGAAGATTTGAAGCTAGACAACTAATTTCAATATTGTTGATTAAATGACTAACTACTCCGCCCCCTATTTTAACTCCAACACAAGTGTCTTCATTTATAAACCTTACAGGTATTGAGAGACTTATTCTTGTGTCTGGGTCTACACGCAAGAAATCAGCATGCATCAATTTTTGAGAAGAGGGGTGGAGTTGTAATTCTTTGAGAACAACATTTAGAGAGTCACCAGCTAATGTAATTTTGATTACTTGACTAGAAAATCCAGAGAATTGAGTAGCTTTTACTAAATCTTTCTCTAAGATTTGAATTTTCTTGGCTTCATCTTTAGCACCATAGATAACAGCAGGTATTAAGTTTTGGCTTCTTAGAGTTCTACTATTAGATTTTCCTTTTAGCTTTCTTTCTTCTGCTATTATATTTAGAGCTTCTGCCATTTTAATATTCTCCCAGTTCTATTATAAGAACATTGCACTTATAGATTCTTCATTATTAACTCTTCTAATAGCTTCGGCTAATGTAGAAGCCATTGATATTACTCTTATCTTTTTTGACTTCAGAGCTATCTTAGAAAGCGGTATAGTATCGGTTACTACCAATTGATCAAGCATTGATT
>TARA_B110000014_G_scaffold264394_1_pt1 | contig 13396 bp, 12 predicted proteins | sample TARA_B110000014 | Tara Oceans TARA_B110000014 (sample SAMEA4396468) | marine metagenome | biome: Westerlies Biome; feature: [MES] marine water layer (ENVO:01000295) within the mesopelagic zone...; material: water (ENVO:00002006), including particulate matter (ENVO:01000060) such... | reverse complement strand
GTCCAATGACTAGCGACACTGACCGTTCCTACAGCTCCAACGGTCAGAAGTTCTAAGGTCAAAGCATCCTCACCGCTGTAAACTTCAAAACCTTCTGGAGCCTCTTTTATCAACTGTGCAGTAGCTTCTACATCTCCAGCAGCATCCTTTACTGCCACAATATTTTCTGTTTGTTGTGCTAATTGAAGAATTGTTTCTGACTCAAGCTTTCTTCCTGTTCGGATCGGAATGTCGTAAAGCATGATTGGCAGTTCAGTGCTTTCTGAGATCTGAAGGTAATGTTGATACATCCCAGCTTGAGAAGGGCGATTGTAATAGGGCGTAACACTCAGGATTGCTTTAGCACCAGCTTGCTCGCATCTTTGAGTGTTCGTAACCGCAGATTTTGTGTCATTACTTCCTGCTCCTGCGATTATTGGAATTTCAACCGCTTCTACAACAGCTTCTACCAATCTAATTTGCTCATCTTGAGTGATGGTTGGAGACTCTCCCGTTGTTCCCGCAAGTACTAACGCATCATTTCCTTGATGCACCAGCCACTGGGCAAGATCACTTGCTCCTTTTGTGTCTAGAGACCCATCTTCATTGAACGGTGTAATCATTGCCGTAACCACTCGACCAAATCTTGGCGTCATACTGGCCTCTCATTCATCATTATTTCCATCGGTTTCTTTGGTTCGTTCTATGCCGAGAGTAACCAATAAATTCTCATGTAACTCAAACCATATGGTGTGGTAGGAATCAATCATCGGTTTTGTGAACCATTCAGGTTCATTGTTTTGAACTTTATGTAACGCTTCTGAGAATCGACGGCTGTATCCCTCAAATCGATTTAAAGAATCTGCTAATGACTCGCAAACTGGCTGGATCTCACTGTTTATATCTACAAGTCGTGCGATTACTTCTTCATCATAAGCTGTATCAGAATGGTCGTTTATTTCTTGTTCACCGTTAACTGTTCGTAGTTGCCAATCAGTACATAACGATAGAAATCTTTGGTTACTTGAGAGAAAACCTTGATAGTTGGAATTTATCTCTTCTCTAAATCCAGAAGACTCTAATTCGGAAGTTACTAATTGCTGGCTTCTTCCTCTCCCTTCTTGTGTCAGCATCCAACCTTCTATCCTTCCTTCACGGTAATTTACAAGATTGTTTTCTTTGAATGAATCGAGGTGACTTTCTACTTCTTCTACTTTAAGTCGAGTCGAAATAACTATCTCAGATAACTGTACAAATCCTCTGATACGCAAGGCATGCAAAATAAGTAGGTTTGATTCGCTTTGATAGCTCATAGGTTCACGTTACCTGAACAGTTTCTTTAGATACTTTTCTGAGCACTAAAGGGTACCCAATAAGAGCAATTGTCATGAATATAAACCATTGAACAGCATAGGAAAGGTGAGGTCCTTCTGTTAGATCAGGAAGTGGAAGCGGAATTGGAATCTCAGCAACAGCATTGAGTTCTTCTCTCTGAAGAAACACTGAAGCTAGTTCTATTTCCCAGTAATCGCTTAGAACCTCTAGATCTATTTCTGCCATTTCATCTCCGTACCCTCTGTCGTCTTTTTTCCCCGCTATCACTAGACCTCTAACGTCGACTTCTCCTATTGGTGGAGATAAATCCCCAGGGTTTGCTTCTAAATAAACTGACCTTGGTATGAACCCGCGATTTACAGCAATGAACAATGAGTTCTCAAGAGTTTTAAGGGCAGTAACAACATGCACTCCAGCAATTCCGTTTTGTGATCTATTTACAACATAAATTTGTTTGGATGGGTCAAATTCCCCAGAAACTTCAGCGACGCGATAAAGGATGTCTGACCCCTCTTCAAAACTCTGGAGAAGGCTAGAAAGTTGTTCTGTTGGTTGTCCAAATTGTGATGTGACTATGGAATTATAAGAACGTCTTTCATCTAGACGGCTTAGCTGCCACATCCCGAGTGCAAAAGTGGAAACAACTAGGGCAAAAACCAGTACATGGGAGATAACCCAACTAGGCCTCAATAGGCGATGCCTACCTGAACGCATGATTATCTTTAAATTCCTAGTAGAGATTCAAGACCCACTGTAAGCCCAGCCCCTTGAACATTTTGTGCCGCCAGTACCACCCCTGGCATAAATGCACCGCGATCCGTGGTGTCATGACGAATAAGTAGAGACTGGCCTGTAGTCCCTAGCAGTACTTCTTGATGTGCCACCATTCCTTCCATGCGGACCGAATGAATTTTTATGTTTGCTTCAGCAGCTCCACCCCTTGTTCCAGCGAGAGTCTCTTTGCTGGTCGGATCTTCTGCCCATTCTTGAGAAGCAGAAGCCATCATTTCAGCAGTAGCAATTGCGGTTCCAGAAGGTGCGTCAACCTTACTATTATGATGAAATTCAATAATCTCTGCTGTCTGAAACCATGGGGAAGCCATTTCTGCAAATTTCATCATTAAAACAGCTCCAATCGCAAAGTTTGGCACGATGAGACAAGCACTTTGATTAAAAACTCCACCTAAAAATTTGCAGTCTTCTTCAGTTAGTCCACTAGTGCCGACAACTGCATGAATTTCTGCTGCTGCTATTTCTGGCAAATTAATGATAGATGCTTCAGCAACAGTGAAATCAATCACTACTTCGGGCCCTGTAGATATGAACTCTTCAAGTGAGGTTAATACTGGAAGATTATCTATGAGATTTTCTTCTTCTTTGACGTCAAAAAGAGCTACTACTTCTAGTCCTTCTGTTTCCGTTAAAGCCTGGTGGGCAGCACGCCCCATCCTTCCAGTTGCTCCTAGTATTCCAATTTTACGATTTTTTGGTTCTATACCCATATGAGGAGATTAGCGCCCAAAGAGCCTTCTGGAGAGTTGTTTATTGCTTTCTGACAATTCTCATCTCCAGGCGCTAGAAAAATTCTCTTGCGCGTTACTCTGGCGAAGTGAAGAGATTAGTTTTTGCTGCTCTATTCTTTGCTTTTATTTTGGGCATAGCTATTTTTTCACTTACCAATGATGATTCAGATACAGCTATTTTTTCACTTACCAATGATGAAGCGTCTGATGATGGAGAGTCTGAAGAAAAAACTTCTCTTAGTGGAGCGATACTAAATATTGAATTAATCCGGGTTGAGCAACTTGATTTAACAGAACTTGTAAGAGAAACCTTCACTTTAAACATCGAAGAAGTTAGAGCAAAACATCTTAAGCGTGTCGAGGCTTTCACGGAGAGAGTTGTATTAGCGCAAGAAGTAAATATTCTCTTAGGGAATTACCCGTGGGGCCCTTCGACAGAAGTTGAAGAACTTCAATCTCTTTTAGGTTTAGTTGTTGACGGCATGTACGGAGAAGAGACTCGCTCTGCTCATTTATCCGAACTTGAAATTAGAAAATTGGCAGTAGATAACGTTCCAAATGGAGCTCAGTTGATAAATGTGTCTTCGTCTACTAATAACCCTTCAAAAAGTGGAGACTGCTTTGAAGAGACGCCTGAACTTCGCTCATGTTGGCCTGGGCACGAAGGAGGGAACGAGAAAATCATTCAAAACGCTTTTGATGCCCTACCTGAAGTTTTACGAAACAGAATTCCATCAGATTTTATTTTAGTTAATGGCTGTCACCCTTTTTCGGATCGATGCGCTTACGGAGTTATGGATAGTCGTGGCTGGGGATCTGATAGTCGCTGTTGCGACATGCCATGGGGTCGATCAATTTGGATTTCAAATCGCGGAATTAATTCTGGCCATCTAAATGACATAATGATCCATGAAGCATTCCATGCCGTTGAATACACAACGCTGAGTTCCGATATGCGTGACCGTATAAGAAACGAATTCGGTGATAGCGAGAGAGCCGCTGATGGAGCTGTTGCCTACTTTGGTGGAAACTGGCAACATTATCGAGGATCAGGCACTGAGATTTCTGACTCTCAAACTGCTCTTTTAAACGAAATTTTCAATTAGTGAAGCGTACTGTTTAACGCCCTTTACGTTTACGTCCTCGATTACGATTTGATTCCGGCCCCAAGTCTCCATGAACGCTCTCGAGTTCAGCGGCAAAAGCTTCTTCGAAAGAAGCCTCCTTTACCTCTTGGACATCGTCGTCGTCGTCGTCATAATCGTCACTTCGATTGTAATTTTCGTCTTCGTCCTCGTCTTCATCTACATCTGCATCTGCATCTGCATCTGCATCTGCATCTGCATCTACGAAATCTTCACCAGATTCCACTTCTGCGATCTCTTCGGACTCTATTTCGTGAGTTGCCTCTGCTTCTACGCTGCTCTGAGTGCTTTCTTCAGAGTCACCTTCTGCAGGAGTAAGAGAAATTTTTCCATTTGGATCAACGTCTTCAACTACAACTTGAATCTCTTGACCTAATTCAAGCACGTCTTCAACTTTGTCAATCCGCTTGGACCCTCCAATCTTTGAGATGTGGAGAAGGCCATCTCGCCCAGGAAGAATATTCACAAAAGCACCAAACTTAGTGATATTCACTACTTTTCCTGGATAGGTGGCGCCCACTTCTGCTGTGGGAGGGTCAACGATAAGCATGACTTGGCGTACTGCTTCATCTACTTTGGCCCGATCTGATGAAGCAACAGAAACTATTCCAACCATTCCATCATCATCAACGCTTACCTCGGCACCAGTTTCAGCTTGAATAGTATTGATCATCTTTCCTTTTGGTCCGATAACCTCACCAATTTTTTCTACTGGAATTTCAAAACTCTCTATCTTGGGTGCGTGTTCGCCTACATCTTCACGTGGAGCAGGAATCGCTCCAGTCATGACAGACAAGATCTGCTTCCTCGCTTCTTTGGCTTGATCCAAAGCAGATGCTAGAACTTCAGCAGGTATACCATCGATCTTTGTATCTAATTGCAGAGCAGTTACGAAATCTTCTGTTCCCGCAACTTTAAAGTCCATGTCTCCAAAGGCATCCTCTGCGCCAAGAATGTCAGTGAGCGTCACATATTTTCCATCGTGGTATACCAATCCCATGGCTATTCCTGCCACAGGAGCCTTTATTGGTACTCCAGCATCCATCATTGACAGGGCTCCAGAACAAACTGACCCCATTGATGATGAACCATTCGATGCCAAAACTTCTGAGACTAACCGGAGAGTGTAAGGAAACTCTTCGAAACTAGGAACAACTGGGAACAAAGCTCTTTCGGCAAGGGCTCCGTGACCTATCTCTCGTCGTTTCGGTCCCCGCATGAAACCTGTTTCCCCTGTTGAGAACGGTGGGAAATTATAATGATGCATGAAACGTTTGCGATCAATTGGGTCAATACCATCTATCATTTGATCCATTCGCCCTGTGCCAAGCGTCGTGATATTCATTACCTGTGTTTCGCCGCGCTGAAATAAACCAGACCCATGGGCGGTTGGAATGATTCCAACATCAGAGGAAAGGGGTCGTATTTCTGAAGGGTTTCTTCCATCAATACGAACTTCTTCTTCTACTATTCGTTTACGAACAGAGTCTTTTGTTATAGAGCGAATTGCTGCGCTTATTTGATTACTTGCATTTTCGGTCTCTTCAAATTGTTCTGAGAGTTCTTCTTGGATCGCTGCGCTTACTTCAGCTTCTGCTGCGCCTCTTTCACTTTTATCTGCGATTGTCTGTGTCTCTGAGATTCGCTGTCTTCCAATTTTGTCAACAGCATTAAAGATTTCATCTGAATAATCAACAGAAACTTCGTATGCCATGGTTTCTGGTTCACCCACAGCCTTGACTAGTTCTTGTTGAAGTTCAATGACTTCCTTAATGTATTGCTTTGAAAATTCCAATCCTTCTGCAAGAACAGATTCGTCTACTTTTTTGGTTCCTGCTTCGTAAATATCGCTGGTTGCTTCAGTGCCTCCGGCTTCTACCATCATCACTGCAACGTCACCATTATCTAGTGCTCGACCGGCAACTACCATTTCAAAAGCTGAGTCTGTTCCTTCTTCGTAGGTAGGATGCGCTACCCATTCTCCAGCAGAAGACCAAGCGATTCGAACTGCCCCAACCGGTCCGTCAAATGGAATAGGTGAAAGCATCAAAGCTAACGAAGCCCCATTTAAAGCTAAGACATCATGGGGGTTCTCCATATCCGCCCCTGTAACTGTTCCAACAATATGGACCTCATTGCGAAATCCTTCTGGGAACATTGGGCGAAGAGGCCGATCTATGAGGCGGCAAGTCAATATAGCGGTTTCCGATGCTCGTCCTTCTCGTCGGAAGAACGATCCAGGGATCTTTCCTGCTGCATACATTCTTTCTTCGATGTCAACGGTAAGTGGAAAGAAGTCTGCTCCTGGTCGAGCTGACTTTGCTCCTGTAGCGGTTACGAGAACAGTTGTATCTCCTAGACGAGCTAATACAGCTCCTCCGGCTTGTCCTGCTAATCGTCCGGTTTCGAATGAAATAGTTTTTTCGGTCCCAGTGAAAGTATGTGAGACACTTTGAATTGTTGTCATGTTTTTCCTTAATTTTTTCTAAGTGGTATTCACCACAGAAGTTTGATGACGTTCAATTTGTTCAGTCTTCAGTTTCCAGTTGGATGTTTCTCAAAGCATTATGTATGAAAATGATTGAGCGACATGCAGCTGGCACTGATGGCTGCTGTAAAATTTCGCGTCTTATTCCTGCTATCTGATTTTGTCGTTTAAAAGATTGACTTTAGAGCCTGATGATTGTTGCAAGAGGCAACTACCGTCGAAGCCCTAACTTAGCAATTATCGCGCGATAGCGCTCAACATCGTTTTTACTAACGTAATCAAGCATCCGTCGGCGACGTCCGACAAGCATTAGGAGCCCTCTTCGACTGTGATGATCTTTCTTATGAACTTTTAGATGTTCAGTTAAATGATTAATCCGATCACTAAGCAAAGCGATCTGCACTTCTGGAGAACCTGTATCGGTCTCGTGCACTCGATTTTCAGTGATTGTTTCAGCCTTTGGGGGCAAATTAGTCGGCATGTATAACCTCTGGGTTTATGACCCGGCCTCATAACGGGTTTATCACCACGTTGGACGCCACGCAGGGTCGGGTTTCTTGCCGACCCTAGATAGTCCACCTTGAACTATCCGCAGTTATCAATCCTACCAGTACCCCCCAGAAGGAACACCTTTACTGAAATACTAACTAAAAACTATCTCTGGCTATTTGAGCCATTTCTATTGCGGCTTCAGCGCAATCGCCGCCTTTATCGCCCGATTCCACCGCAGCTCGCTCTAAAGCTTGAGCGTAATCTTCAGTGGTTAAGATGCCAAAAATTACTGGAATTCCGGTGTCTAAACTTACTCGCATGATTCCTGCTGATGCTTCTCCTGCTACATAATCGAAATGAGGTGTTTCCCCTCTGATAACCGCCCCTAGGCAAATGACTGCATCTACTTTTTTAGAATCTACGAAAAATTTTGCCGCTAAAGGTGCTTCGAAAGCTCCTGCTACCCAAACAAGATCGATATTGTCATCACTCACCCCAAGTTTTTCCAGTCGGGCGAATGTTCCTTCAAGTAGTTGATTTGTGATGGCATCATTAAAACGACAAGCCACGATTCCAATTTGAATGCCTGTCCCGTCCAGTGGAAGATTTAGTTCTTTCATGCTGGCTCCGTCTCTTGAGAATCTTCAGATAAGTGATGGCCGAGTCGCTCTCGCTTAGTTGCGAGATAGCGAATGTTTTCCTCATTAGGGTCTACTTCTAAGGAAACCCGGCCGACAATATTTAGACCGTAGCCCTCAAGTCCTCCATATTTCACCGGGTTATTAGTCATTAGCCGCATTTCAGTTACTCCTAAATCAGCAAGAATCTGTGCCCCTACCCCATACTCTCGAGAGTCAACTGGAAGTCCTTGTTGCAAATTGGCGTCAACGGTGTCTAATCCTTCGTCTTGAAGTTTGTAAGCACGCAACTTATGCCCTATTCCGATACCACGGCCTTCGTGTCCTCGAAGGTAAACGATGACTCCAGTCCCTTCTTCTCCAATAATTTCTAAGGCTGAATCAAGTTGTGAGCCACAGTCGCAACGTATTGAACCGAGAAGATCTCCAGTTAAACATTCAGAATGAACACGGACTAGCGGATCCTTTACCGTGCTGATATCTCCGAGTACGTAAGCGACATGTTCTATTTCATCAAGAACTGACCGATAGGCATGCGCTGAGAATTCTCCATGTCTTGTTGGGATTCTTGCCTCTGCAAAATGTTCGACCAGTTTTTCGTTGCGGCGGCGATACCGAATCAGGTCAGCAATCGTAATGAATAGGAGATTATGTTCGGTTGCGAATTTCTCTAAATCGGGAACTCGTGCCATTGTTCCATCTTCATTGACTATTTCACATAAGACCCCAACTGAAGATCGTCCTGACATTGAACAAAGATCAACAGCGGCCTCTGTGTGGCCTGCTCGTTTTAATACCCCACCTTTTCTTGCTCTTAATGGGAAAATGTGTCCTGGGCGAGCAAAATCTGTACCAATTTGATCAGGGTTAGCTAATGCAGCGACAGTCGCTGAGCGATCTGATGCTGAAATACCAGTGCTGGTACCTTCTATGACGTCTACTGAAACTGTAAAAGCAGTTCGCATGGATTCAGTATTCTCTACGACCATTAGAGATAGATCTAATTGATCTGCTCTTTCATCAGACATCGGCGCACAGATAACTCCACTCGTATGCCGAATCATGAAATTCATTTTCTCTGGAGTCATTGCATCTGCAGCAATAATTAAATCTCCCTCATTTTCTCGATCTTCATCATCGACTACAACGAGAAACTCTCCTCGCGCATAAGCTTCTATGGCTTGTTCAATGCTGGCTAATGGCATTAACTTTCTCCCTTATCGAAGGTGTATAAACTGTTTGCAATAACTCCTGCCACATACCGTGCGAATAGATCGGCTTCTACATTGACTTGATCTCCGGTTGTTTTCTGACCAAGTGTCGTCACTTCAAGAGTGTGTGGAATAAGTGCGATATCAAAGGTCTCTTCGTTTTGGCTAACGCTGGCCACAGTAAGACTTATGCCATCAAGGGCCACTGACCCTTTTCTAACGATTTGACCGGCGATGTCTTTAGGGATCTGGAAAGTCAGCCGCTGCGACCCATCCGGATGGTTAATAATCTCAAGAACCTCTGAAATAGCATCTACATGTCCTTGAACCACATGCCCGCCAAAACGGCCATCAACTGGCATTGAACGTTCGAGGTTGACTGAATCTTTCTCTTTCAAATCTCCTAAAGTGGTCAAACTCAGACTCTCTGGAACCACATCTACAGCGAACCATGAATCAGGATCTTTATTTTCGTAGGCAATAACGGTTAGACAACAACCATTTACAGATATTGAGTCTCCAATTGAGATATCTCCAACAATATCTGTGGCATTAATTTCCATACGGCGCCCATCGCCCTGTTCACGCGACGAACGAATGCTTCCAAGTTCCTCAACGATGCCGGTAAACATTTCTATGTTGCCTCTTACTTTTCTTGATTCTCGAGGCTGCATACCAGCGCAGATCGGGGTACACGATTTGACGCATTATGAACTACGTCAAACGATTTCCAACCTTACGCCCTCTCCCATCCGGACTATTACCGTCGGCTTAGGAATCGCACCTAATCAGCCTTGATCCACAAGTGTTTCACAAGGGTCGCGGGCTGCTGTTTAAAACAAAACAGATCACCGCCGGTAGGGATTTGCACCCAACCCCGAGGACTATGTTTTTTGATTTATCTAAAAAATAAACCAGTGCATTTACCCTACCTGACTCAAAAGAGAAGACATCACTCTTTATTGCTTCTAGAAACACACCTTTAAGAAAGGTAGGTTTTTAGTGGAGAAGTTCCTTTGTTTTTTGAACATCTAACTTGAGTTGATTTATCAGAGATGGAAGGTTGTCAAACTTTTTTTGAGGCCTCAAATACTCAACAAAACGGACTCTGACTTCCTCCTCGTAAAGGTTTTCATCAAAATCCAAAACATGCGCTTCTAATAAGAGATCGCCATCTGTATAGAAGTGTGGTCGAGTTCCAAGCGAAATTGCCGTTCCATGGATAGATCCATCTGCTAGTTCTGTCCAGCCTGCGTAAACTCCATCTGCCGGAAGTAACACAGAACTATTTATTCGAACATTTGCTGTAGGAAATCCTAATTCTTTACCCCTGCCATCTCCAGCAGTAACCACACCAAGAACTTCATAGTCTCTGCCGAGCATATTGTTAGCTCTTCCAAGATTTCCTTCACCTAATGCTTGACGTATGAAAGTTGAAGAGACTTGTTCATGATCTCGTGCTGGTTTCCCTTCTAAACCGACTAAACCCATGCCTGTAACCGTGAAACCTTTTTCTTCACCTACAGTGCGTAAAAGATCAACATTCCCTAAGCGGTGACGACCAAAATGAAAATCTTCCCCCACCACTACATGCTTTACTTTCAAACATTGGACTAAAACATTTTCAATGAAATCTTCTGCAGATTCGGCCGCTCTACTCTCATCAAAAGGCACAACTAAAGTTAGGTCTATTCCCGTAGTAGAAAGTTGTTCGATTTTCTGATCAAGCTCTGTTAATAACAAGGGAGCAGATTCAGGCCTCACTACTGAAGCAGGGTGTCGATCAAACGTGACGACGGCTGATCTTAAATCTCTTTCTTTGGCTAGCCGGCAAACTTCATGAATGACACTTCGATGTCCTCTATGAACACCGTCATAAGCCCCGATTGTCAAAACGGTTCCTAGATCTTCCGGCTTAGCTGGAATTATTTGATGAAAAATTTCCACACAATGGAGGCTAGCGAGCCGCTGGCGTTAGTGGTCAACTTGGACCTACTAACACCACGGCTGGTTTTACCCCAGTCTTATGTGGTTCGTAGACTGCAAGAAGATTTCCTTGGAGATCAAGCACCGGCCAAGGACCTGAACCATCGTCAACCCCTAATCGTTCACGTTTGAGAACTTTTCCATAACCAACCTCTATCGCCACTTCTTCCGTGACTCTCACTTCTTTAAAATCTCGAAGTCCTGCAGCAGCAGAAATCAGAACTGGATCTTCAATTGGATGAGCTTCTTCTACTGAGAATGATCCAACAGAAAGCCTTCTTAGGTTTGTCAGATGTGCTCCTCCTTTTAGCAGTTTTCCAAGATCTGCTGCTAAAGACCGTATGTAAGTTCCGGTTGAACATCTAATATCACATCGAAAAACATGAGAATAATCTGTTTCAATCACATCGAACTGATACACCGTCACTGGTCGGGGTTGACGTTCTATCTCTCGCCCTTCACGAGCGATTTCATGAAGTCGGCGACCCTCAACTTTCAGGGCTGAAACCATTGGAGGAACTTGATTTATATCTCCCGTCAGTTGCGCTGCTGCTGCTTTTACTTCCTTCAAGGTCACAGAACTCATATCGAAAGTTGCTGTCACCTCACCCGATGCATCCAAAGTAGTAGTTTCAGTACCCAAAACTATTTCACCGACGTATCTCTTGGGAAGGCCAGTCAGGTATTGGAGGATTCTGGTACATTTGCCAACACCAAGCACCAGCACTCCAGTCGCATCTGGGTCTAAAGTCCCTGAATGTCCTACTTTTCTCGTTCCAAGAATCCCGCGACACTTAGCCACTACGTCATGGCTCGTCCATCCTGGTGGCTTATCAATAACTAATATTCCATTAGGTTCAGTTTTGCTTTCACTCATTTGAAGGAATCTCAAGATCTCGAAGTATCTTTTCAATACGTTCCGCCGATCTCCCTGTTTCATCAATTATGAAATTCAGTTGTGGCACTCTTCGAAGTCGCGACTGGTTACCAATTGCGTGTTGAAATCGTTGCCTATTCCCGACGAAAGCTTCCAAGAGACTGTCGTCATCAGACATCCCTGTTACATAGACCTTTGCTTTTGTTAGATCTCGGTCCGTGCTGACCCCAGTAATTGTTGCCAGAGTCAAGCGTTCGTCATCAATGAGTTCAATTTCTTCGGCCAATATACGTGTTAATAATTCATTTAACCGATCTGATCGATCAAACCTGCGAGCAGGTTTATTATGGCGTTGAGAATGCCGTGCCATCACTTAGGTTCGGGGGATTTCCCGTTCATCATAAGTCTCAATGACATCTCCCTGTTTCAAGTCTTGAAAATCTGAGAGTCCAATGCCACATTCAAATCCTGTCTGCACCTCTGCTACATCTTCTTTGAATCTACGAAGCGAGCTGACCTCACCTTTCCAGATGATTGAGCCGTCGCGCAAGAAACGCACTTTTGATCCTCGAGAAATTACACCGTTCTGCACATAGCATCCAGCAATGCGACCAATTCTTGGAACAGAGAAAATTTCTCTTACTTCAGCATCTCCAGTAACTATCTCTTCAAACTCTGGAGCGAGCATCCCGACCATGGCAGCTTCAATGTCTTCGATAAGTTTATAAATTATTTCATAAGTTCGAATTTCAACTTGCTCTACTACTGCGAATTCTCTAGCTATTCTCTCAGGCCGTACATTAAATCCAATAATTGTGGCATTTGTTGCTGCTGCGAGTTGAATATCGTTCTTTGTGATTCCACCTACTCCTCGATGAACGAAAGATAAGCGGACTTCTTCTCGTTCTAATTTTCGCAGACTCTCTACTACCGCTTCAAGCGAACCATTTACATCGGCTTTTATAATTAAATTAAGATTTGCTGCTTCACCACGTTGTATCTGTTCAAATATGTCCTCAAGGCGGGCTCCTCCTGCAAGAGCGTGAGAATCTCGACTTATATTTGTTTGTCGCTTCCAATGTTCCCGCCGTTCTGCTACACGGCTTGCAATTCGTTCATTCGGAGCAACTACAAATCCTTCTCCTGCATCGGCTACATCTGATAATCCAAGAACTTGTACAGGAGTTGAAGGTCCAGCTTCATCAATTTGTATTCCTAGATCATTAACCATGGCCCGAACTTTTCCCCAAGCTGCGCCAGCTACCAACGGATCACCAATACGCAACGTCCCTCGCTGGACCAGCACTGTGGCAACTGGGCCTCTTCCGATATCCAGATTGGATTCAAGCACAACCCCTTGGGCTCGTCCCTCAGAATCTGCTCTTAGATCTTCGACTTCAGCTAGCACCTTCAAATTTTCTAAAAGATCATCAATTCCTAAATCTTGAAGTGCAGAAATCTCAATTGTGACCGTGTCTCCACCCCATGCCTCAGGTACGAGTTCATGTTCAGCTATTTGAGTCATAGTTCGTTGAACATCAGCATTTTCACGATCGATCTTGTTTATTGCCACGACAATGGGAACTTCTGCTGCTTTTGCGTGGCTTATTGCCTCTACGGTCTGAGGCATAACCCCATCGTCTGCTGCTACTACAAGTACGACAATGTCAGTTGCATCCGCACCCCTAGCCCTCATCTCTGTAAAGGCTTCGTGGCCAGGGG
>TARA_B110000014_G_C20126706_1_pt1 | contig 13403 bp, 12 predicted proteins | sample TARA_B110000014 | Tara Oceans TARA_B110000014 (sample SAMEA4396468) | marine metagenome | biome: Westerlies Biome; feature: [MES] marine water layer (ENVO:01000295) within the mesopelagic zone...; material: water (ENVO:00002006), including particulate matter (ENVO:01000060) such... | reverse complement strand
CTACGTCAATACACCATTTTTCCAGAAGGCCTCGATTCAGAACTGATTGGTAAAAAAATTGGGGCCATTAGGTTGTTAGACGGAGTAGAAATAACAACAGTGATCCGAGATGGTGTTCCTCTTGAAGTTCACGAAAAACTTGTTATTGAATCCGATGATCAGATAACAGTTTTGGGTCCATTAGAAACTATGCCATCGGTAGGTAGTCCGCTTCCGATTATTGAGTAATCTGATATTAAGAAACCAGTATTTTGCGTAGTTCAGCCATTCCAATAATTGCTTCTGATGGAGATGAGGCGATGGGGGCAATATTTAAGTCTTTCGCTCCAGATTCAATGAAAGGTTTTAACCACTGAGCAACATCACTGGGGGAGCCAACTGGAGAGTACTTTTCAAAAAATGAAAAAGGTGTTCCATAAAAACGTTCCATAGCTGGACCAAGTACTTTTTTTCCTTCTTTGGGTGTGTCTCCAAAACCAACCCAAATTTGATAACCATGCCGCCAAACTACGTCAGTTCGGCCACTTTCTTTAGCAATTTCTTCAGACTTATACACTCCTGCTGAAAATCTTTCAGGAGAACACCAAGATGCAAGCCATCCATCACCAAATGCACCCGTCCGCGCTATCGCAGCATCAGAACGCCCTCCGATGGTGATTGGCACTGGAGGAGAAGGAACAGGAAGGATTGAAACATCTGGAGCAGAATAAAACTCCCCGTAGTGGTTGACTTTCTGTCCTTGAAGAAGAGGCCGTAAAACCTTCAGAGCTTCATCAGTCCGCCTGCCTCGAGTAGCAGGATCCACTCCAACGACTTCCATCTCATGACGATCTTCGCCACCTACCCCAACTCCAAAAGTAAGACGCCCAGGGGAGAGTTCAGACAAAGTAGAGATTTGTCGCGCCACTGTAACGGGATGCCGTAACGCTAATAAATAAACACCTACATAAACGTCAAGAGAGGGCTGCAGCCCAGCAAGCCACGAAACTAGCGTTAACCCATCAATTCCGCGACCCCCTTGGAAAGCTACATGATCAGCGGTAATTAAATGGTCTAGACCTGACTCTGCAGCAGACGCTACGTAGTTGACAGCATCTTCATAAGATGAAAAACCCGAAGGAGGGATTGATAAACCGACTCGTGGACTATTAATGTTCACGATCTCGTTTCTCGCCAAAACGGTTCCACGAAGTAATTTTGTCAGCGCTCCTATGGCGTGGTGCCACACCCCAGTTGCCTGTTGGATGTCCCAAAGGTAGGAGAGCGAGTACTTCATACCGGTCCGGAATATTCAGAAGATCACGTACATCGTCTTCGTAAATTCTGTGCAGAGTCGTTAACGAAGTGCCAAGACCTAATGAACGTGCTGCCAGCATAAAATTTTGCACCGCAGGGTAAACCGACGCATGAGTTGGTCCGACTGGCATCGGGCCCTCATCGTCGTGGACCGTCATGTCGATGGAAGGCATTAGAACAAGTACATGGACAGGCACACGTTCAAGGTTCTCTGCCAAATGAACTGTGGCGCGGTTATTACGCTCCCATCCTTCTCGGACTGCATCATTTGGAAATTCTTTTGGTGCAATAACGGGTTCATAACGTGCCCAACCCTTACGGTAAATTTCTGCTAATTCAAAACGAAGATCAGGATCCTGGACAATAAGAAATTGGTATGGCTGAATGTTGCCGCCACTCGGAGCTTGCACTGCAGCTTCAAGACAAGTCCAAATATCTTCTTCTGACACTGATTCTTCGCTGTATCTTCTCATCGCTCGAGTGGTCATTAACCCTTCGAGCAATCCGATTTCTTTTTCCATGACAGTTCTTTTCTTATTAGTTACCTGTGAACTTTGGTGGCCGTTTTTCTTTTATAGCCGCTAAAGCCTCTTTATGGTCAGCAGACGAAAAAGTAACAGTCTCAAGAGCGGTGGAGAGATCAAAAGCAGCACCGGCTGTTTGTTTCACCCAAGCGTTTATTGACTGCTTCGTGTACTGAACAGCTTGAGGAGCGCCGGCTGCAAGACGTTTTGCCCAACTCAACGCCGCTGCTCGACAAGCTTCTGGATTAGGGGCAGATTCGGTTACTAAACCAATTCGTACGGCCTCGTCAGCAGAGATTGGATCACCTGTTAAAAGAAACCGTTTCGCCAGCATCGGTCCGATCGCTAATGGCCAAGCAATCACGCCACCGTCTCCGGCAACAATCCCGACTTGGACATGTGGGTCAGCTAAACGTGCTGTCTCTGACATAACAGCAACATCTGAAAGCAAAGCGATACTTGCACCTAAACCAATCGCGTGCCCCGTTATTGCTGAAACAAGAGGCAGATGAACATCAAGAAGGTCCCAAATTAAAGATTTACCATCAAGCCTTATATCCGCTGACGCCCCTGGCTTGCTCAACTCTGGGAACCAAGCAAAATCCCCACCAGCGGTAAAGGCCTCTTCAGTTCCAGTCAAAAGAATCGCTCTTGCATCTCTTTCTGCTTGTAAACGAGGGAAAAGATTAGTCAATTCGTGATGCATTTGCCCATCAACTTTGTTGAGGGGGTCTCCAGCTTTATCAATAGTTACTACTAGTACATCTTCGTCATAAGCAAAATGAAGGTATTCAAAGTCCATTTATAAACCTCATAGCAGAGTGGTGTCAGTCTCTAGTTCTAAAGCTAGACGTCCCGTTAATTCGTATATGCGTTGTGCCACCATGGCATGAGTGGAAGCTACTTGTCCATCGCGTACAAATTTTTGGAGAGGTTCTCGAAGATATATAGCTGTTCCGCCGGCTTCACGTCCAAGTTGAACAAGAGCGTCACTGCATCTTTGAGCCGCATCACAAGCTGCGAGTCGAATGCTCCTGCGATCTTCTATTGTCAACGAGTCGCCTTCTATGGCTCTTTCCCATGCAGTTCCGAGAGTGTCTAATAAAAAAGATCGAGAAGATCGAGCGGTTGCTTCGGCAACAGATAGGACTGTTTGCCCAGAAGCGCGTTCTGCGAGAGTGCGACTTGATCCTTGTGGTTTTTTTAAAGTAGCGATTTCTTTAAATCTTGAAACAGCTCCATCTAATAAACCAATAGCAACCGCAGCGACCCCGGCAGCTAAAACTCCGTAGAAAGGAAAGCGCCATTGAGGTCCATCAAGACGAGGGTTAGCGTCAGTTATTTGAACCCACCGACCTTCAGGAACGAAAGCTTCTGTGGTGCAATAATCGGTTGAACCTGATCCAGCAAGACCAGTTACGTGCCAATTGTCAAGAAATTCAATGTCATCAGGATCCATAAAAACAAAAGGAGCGAATAATCCATCGTCACGTTTAATCGGTTTCTCATCTTTACCTAAAATTCGAGTCCCACCTCCAATCCAGGTGCAGTGTTGAGATCCAGAACCCCATTCCCAAGTCCCGGTTACCGATAAGCCACCATCTACAACTTTTGCTTTACCAACTGGAGCCGCAAACCCCCCAGTGCAAGAGTTGCTAGGACCGTATATCAATTCACCATATTCCTCAGGTAAAAACCCCGCTAAAAGCGAAGTCGTGCCAGCGATCATGACACACCACCCCGCGGCACCATCATGGCGCGCTACTTCAGCGATAGAGGCAATAGCAGTTTCAACATCAACTTCTGGCCCCCCAAAACTTGATGGAACAAATAGACGGAAAAGGCCGGCATTTTGAAGATCAGAAACAACGTCTTTAGGTAATCGCCGTTGTGTTTCAATGGCTTCTGCTCGGTCCGATAGGGAAGGACCTAAAGAACGAGCGTTAGCGAGGACATCAATATTCATATATGCAAACTAGATGAAGACTTTATATTCAGCCAATAGCGGAGTTGATTTAAAAATTAGAGCATGTAATCATTGGGCATGAAAAAAATTTGTGCTCTACTGATCGTTCTTTTATTTGCTTCCGGATGTTCTCAAAATAATGTCTTTGCATTAAAAGTTGGCCAATGTTTTGACCGCTCTGTTATAGGGGAAGAAGTCTCCAATATTGACCTTGTTGATTGTGACGAACGACATTTAAATGAGATTTATGCAGTAGCTGAACTCCCTGACGGAGATTTCCCATTGGTATTTATTGCCGAAGATTCTGCGGAACTTTGCTATAACGCATTTGAACCCTTTGTCGGTGAAGCATATGAGTACTCAATTTATGAAGTTGGTTTCTTGCACCCCACGAAAGAAACTTGGGACAAAGTCGATGACCGAGAAGTTGTTTGTTATCTCTATGACATGACTGGTCAAATGAAGACGGGTACGGCAGCGAACTCCGGTCTTTAGGGGATCTGGATTATTTTCTTAGGCTCTCTATAAGTCGGCCTCGCCAAGTGAGTTCTCCAGTGCGAACCTCAGCATTATCTGCAGAAACTGCTAACTGCAGGCCAGCGTTCAACATGAACCAGCGGAACGGTTCAGGAGCCCAGCGGCGTGAACGATGTCCAACGATTGGAAGATCGGTTCGTTCTGTTTCTTGTCCAAGTATTAATTCAGCCAAGGTTTGACCCGCTAATTTTGAAGTAGCTACTCCATCACCAACGTAACCACCAGCAGAAGCCAGACCGGAGGATTGATCAAAGAGGACTGACGGCCACCAATCGCGTGCAATGCCTAAAGGCCCACCCCACCGGTGAGTGATTTCAATATTGGAAAGCACTGGAAATAGATCTTTCAAAGTGGCGATATTTGTTTCGTGCACGCTGGATAGTTGTTCAGTATTTGAATCCAATTTGGATCGAAAAACATATGGTGCCCCGCGACCACCGAAAGCTATTCTCCCATCTGCTGTGCGTTGCCCATATATGGTCATGAGTCGAGCGTCGCTAAATGTTGGGCGGTCTGAAAGTCCGATTTCGTCCCATGTTTTTTCAGAAATAGGTTCGGTCGCAAACATGAGGGAATATATGGGAGCTACCGCTCTTCGATGCCCACGTATCTGCCCGGTATACCCCTCTGTGGCTCTAACAATGACTTCTGCGTATAAAGAACCTTTATCTGTAACAACCTTTCCCGAGCGAATCGCCAAGCAAGAAGTTTCCTCATAAATAGTTACTCCCCGACGTTCACACGCATCGGCAAGCCCTCGAACGAGACGAGTTGGATGCAAAGCAGCTACAGGAGCAAGGAACCGGCCGCCAAGAACATTGGTCGCGTTTCCAAGTGAACGAGCTTCATCTGGACCGAGGAAACAAACTTCTTCTTCAGTTAAGCCAAGTTTTTGTCGAGCAGTAACAGCAGAACGAATTCGATCAAGTTGCCCTTTATTACGGGCCCAAGCTATTGAGCCACCTTTCGCATAGTGGCAATCAATGTTTTCATCGTTTGCTATCCGTCCGATATCGTCAACAGCTTTATAGAGGGCACGCATTTGTCGTAACGCTGCATCCGTTGAAGAAGCTTTAGCGATATCCATTGGGCTGACACCAAATTCTCCTAATGCCCACCCACCATTTCGCCCTGAAGCACCAAATCCAGCAATGTCTTTTTCTACTACTGCTATTCGCAAAGATGCATCAAGACAACTTAAATGCCAAGCGGTCCATAGCCCCGTAAAGCCACCACCAATAATTGCTATATCAACATTTCTGTCCCCAGGTAAAGGTAAACGAGGTGTCAGATCTCCGGAAAAAGTATCATGCCAAAATGAGAGTTTTCGATAGTCTTCGCTCATAAGTAAATCCTAACTGTCGAACCCAATCCCAAATCGGTCAAGCAGCTTAAGCCACAATCCGCGACGGCCTTCATTGCGATCTGAACGTTTCATCATTGAACTAGTTATTTGAACACCTAACCATCGGAAAGGTTCGGGAGGAAACGGGAAAGGCTGTTTTCTCACCATTTCTAATTCAGTACGTTCAGTGTCAATTCCATCAACAAGATCTAAAGCGACTTGAGCCCCAAACCTGCTGGCGCCAACCCCTAAACCGGTATATCCAACAGCCCAGGCCACTTGCCCTTGGTGACTTGACCCCCATGTACAAGAGAATCGAGTAGTGGTACCAATCGGTCCGCTCCATTTATGCGTAAAAGAAAGCCCCTCTAATTGAGGGAAAGTCTCAAAAAAATGCTCTGCCAACATGCTGAAGGTTTGATCATTATTTTCAACTTCGGAACCCATGCGATTCCCAAAATAGTAGTGAGCGTCATAACCCCCCCAAAGAACACGGTTACTTTTCGTTAGGCGATAGTAATGAAATTGGTTTCCGCTATCGCCAACTCCCTGACGGTTAGACCAGTTCAAGGACTGCAATTGAGAACTTGAAAGAGGTTCAGAAACAAGAACATGGTCATATACCGGAATTACGTAACGACGTATTTTCTTTAGAACGGGGTTAAAAGCGTTAGTAGCAATCACAACTCGATCAGCAGAGACCTGCCCATTTTGTGTAGAAACCACTATTTTGTTTCCAGATTTTGTTAAGTCGACAACTGGGGACTTCTCAAAGATTGCCACTCCTAGCGAAGTCACCGTATCTTGCAACCCTCTAACTAGCTTCCCTGGATCAAGCATTAGGGCACCATCTCGATTCCAAAGTCCCGCAAGATAAGTAGGTGAATTTACTTGTTCCTTAACAGCATTCGAATCAAGAAACTGAATATCTTCTCCAAAACTCTTAGCAAGATTGGTGCTTTCAAGTAATTGTTCTACCTGCCATTGCTCGGTAGCGACATTTATTTCACCAGTCTTTTCAACATCACAGCCAATATTGTGTCTTTCAGTAGTTTCAATGATTCCGTTGAGGTTTTCTCGACCGAGCCGCACCAAAGTAGGCATTTCTTCTGGCCAGTGAGAAACACCGTTTTCTAGGCCATGAGTAAGCGACGCGTCACAAAATCCGCCGTTTCGACTGGAAGCCCCGTAACCAACAGTCTCTGATTCAAGAATGACGATTCTGCGACCTGGATTTGCTTCGCTAGCAAGTAAAGCGGTCCATAACCCAGTAAAGCCGCCCCCAATAATCACTAGATCAGTTTCCTTACTTCCAGTCAGGGCAAAAGGCTCTTCTGTTGTGCTGTCAAGTTGATCAACCCAAAAAACAGCCTGTTTCGTTTTGGCGAGTGATGGGTGCATTGTTATTCCTGATTCAAAGACTTGTTGCTAAAAAGATAGCGGATTAATTAATAGACCGTACCAGTCTTAGGAGTGGCAACTTAGCTGCGAAATAACTAGTGTGACCATAGTTACATTGTCTCTTTAAAAGAGTTAAGTGGTCAAAAATGAATCATTCCTCGTCAGCGGTTGAACTAAAAAATGTAGTTAAAAAATTTGATGAAGTCACCGCTGTTGATGACATAGATCTGACTATTGGAGATGGAGAATTCTTTTCTCTGTTAGGTCCATCTGGCTGTGGGAAAACAACGACGCTGCGGATGATCGCAGGGCTTGAATTACCAACAGCAGGTTCTGTGCTAATTCATGGAGAAGAGATGGGCTTAAAACCACCGAATAAGCGTCCAGTAAATACTGTCTTCCAAAATTATGCGCTTTTTCCGCATATGACTGTTGCAGGAAACATTGAATTTGGTTTACAAATGCAAAAAGTTCCAAAGGAAGAACGAAGTGAACTTATCGAATGGGCGATAAACCTTGTTGAGATGGATGGGCTTTCACACCGTAAGCCAACACAACTTTCTGGTGGGCAACAGCAACGAGTAGCGCTTGCTCGAGCGTTAGTGAATCGGCCAGAAGTTCTCCTCCTCGACGAACCTCTCGGAGCACTTGACCTCAAACTTCGACAGCAAATGCAGATAGAACTCAAAAACCTTCAACGTGAAGTAGGCATTACTTTCATTTATGTAACTCACGACCAAGAAGAAGCAGTAACCATGAGTGACCGAATTGGGGTCATGCATGAAGGGAAACTCCTACAAATAGGAACACCTGAAGACATTTATGAACGCCCAACGACAAGATTTGTTGCTGACTTTATTGGACGATCAAATTTTCTTGAAGCGACAGTAGCTTCTGAAAATGAAGTGGTTTTATCCAACGGAGATCGGCTACAACTCCAATCTGATCATGAAACAGGAGAGTCAGTAGCTATAACTGTCCGCCCAGAACGTTTAACTATTCACAAAAAAAGAGAAAACTCAACTAATCAACATCAAATAGATGGAGTGGTTGACTCGGTTGTTTATTTAGGAAACGCAATCGTGTATTCAATCGCTATTGACTGGATGAAATTAGAAGTTAGATCTTCTGAAACATCGAACAGTCGGTACTCAATAGGTGACGAAGTCACCGTTTCATTTGATCCCAGCTACGTATCAGTAGTCTCCGGATAGTCAGTTAATGAAGAAAGTTTCTCCTCCCGGGTTAGAAAAACAAGCGATTAAAGCCAAAGCGCGTCAGGGATTTTTCATCGGGCTTCCCTCAATCGCGTACCTTCTAATATTTTTTATAATCCCACTGGGCTATGTGATTGCTTATTCTTTCGCTACTCGAAGCCGATCAGGACGAACAGAACTTCGCGACTGGAACGTTGATGCTTATATTCGTCTCGGTGAAGATGTAGTACAAGCTGTAGCCTGGCGCTCTCTTTGGATAGCAGTACTCACCACAGTCATCTGTCTTCTTCTGGCTTACCCTTTAGCATTTTTTATTTCAACTCGACGGCCGGTTATCCGAAATTTACTACTAGTAGGAATCATGATTCCTTTCTGGTCAAATTTTTTGATTCGTACCTATGCATGGAGAGTCCTACTATCCAGCGATGGTTTATTCACAAAAGTTGTTGAAGGGCTAGGACTCGGAGATGGACGAATACTGTTCACCAGACCGGCCGTAATTCTTGGCTTGGTTTACGGCTACCTACCGTTCATGGTGCTACCTCTTTATGCCTCTATTGATCGAATCAACTGGAGTCTCGTGGAAGGAGCACGTGACCTATATGCATCTGGATGGAAAGCTTTTCGTCGGATTGTTTGGCCGCTTTCAAGACCAGGCGTTGTTGCAGGCTCAATTCTTGTTTTCGTTCCCAGCTTCGGAGCCTATGTAACTCCAGCGATACTCGGCGGAAATAAAGAAAGTTTGATGGGAAGCTACATAGTTGATCAATTTATGGATGCTCGGAATGGGCCACTTGGATCTTCACTCTCGGTCCTGGTCCTTGGGGTCATGTTGATAGGAACAATGATTTATTTCCGACAAGGCGGTAGAAACTTATGAACAAAGGAGCCGCTCTTTCAACAGCAGAACCCAAAGGTGCAAGCCGATGGGCCTTACGAATGCATTCACTACTTATTTATGTTTTCTTCTATGCACCAATAGTCGTTTTGGTTGTTTACTCTTTCAATGATGCTCAATTAGTCGGTGATTGGAGAGGGTTTAGCCTTGGTTGGTATGAAGCGTTTCTTGATAATGACAACATTCAAGAATCCATCTGGATTTCAGTAAAAGTCTGTATCGCTTCAACGGTTATTTCAGTAGTTCTTGGGACGATGGCAGCATTGTCACTTGAACGGTTCCGCTGGTGGGGTCAAAAAGCATTTGACGCTGTTCTCTATCTTCCAATTATTATTCCTGATGTCACAATGGCTGTAATGATGTTGGCCTTCTTTAACGAAACATCGCAATTGCTTAATCTGATTCCCGGAGTGGACCTTTCTGCAGGTTTGGAAAAGCTTGTTTTTTCACATGTCGCTTTCAACATTTCCTTCGTTTCTGTTGTTGTACGTGCACGCTTAGCGAACCTTGATGCAACGATGGAAGAAGCAGCATCTGACCTCTACGCCAATCGTTGGCAAACTTTCCGACGTGTCACGTTGCCGCAGATAATGCCTGGAATCATTGGAGGGGCGCTGCTAGCAATCACTTTGTCACTTGATGATGTGGTTGTTTCAAGTTTTGTTGCTTCGGTAGGAGGAACACCAATCTCGGTTTATGTATTTGGCTTGGCAAGAAAAGGGGTAACACCTCTTATCAATGCAGTTTCCGTTGTTATGCTCTCTGCTTCTATGCTGCTGATTTTAGCTTCGCTAGGCTTCCAACGGGCAACACAATTTGCAAGAGAAGAAAAGTAAAGCAGAACGAATTATGAGATGTAAGAAGTGACCAGATAGTGTTGGGCACAGAATATAGATAGGGGAGGAACCTATGAAGAAATGGATAGCGCTGGTAGCTCTACTCGGAGTTTTCAGCATTATGACCGCAGCTTGCGGTAGTGACGACGAAACGTCCTCGTTTAAACAGTGTGAAGCTGGAGAAACAGATGGCGATTTGGCGTTTTATAACTGGACCGAATATATGGATCCAGATCTCATCACTGCATTCCAAGACGAATACGGTGTGACAGTAACTGAAGACTTTTACCCATCGAATGAAGAGATGGTGGCCAAAGTACAAGTAGGAAACTCCGGTTATGACATGGTAGTTCCCTCGGACTACATGGTCTCAATCCTTATTGAAGAAGGGCTAATTCAACCAGTTCAAGATGCTGCTGTTCCAAATAAAGGAAATGTCGATGCACTATTCGCTAACCCACCTTACGATCCGGGTGCAGAATATAGTGCTGCATATCAATGGGGAACCACTGGTATAGGCATTGACATTGGAGTCACTGGAGCAGATATTCCTCACACATGGGGGCTTCTCTTTGATGCAGACCTTGCAGAACAATATGGGCTTTCTGGAAAAATCAGCTTGCTGGACGATCCACGGGAAACTATGGGTGCAGCTCTGAAATATTTGGGCTATTCACTCAACTCCACAAGCGATGATGAATTAGCAGAAGCTGAAGCAGTCATTAAAGATGCAGTTAGCCGTGTAGCCGCTTTTGATTCAGATCAATACAGCGAACTCGTTGTTTCCGGTGAAACAATTGTTGGACACGGATACAGCGGTAACTTCCTGTGGGACTTTGAAGAAGGTGAAAGCGAATACGACTATTTTGTACCTGAAGAAGGTGGAACAGTCTGGGTAGATAACATGGCGGTAGTTTCAGATGCACCACATCCTTGCACCGCTTTTGCATTCATGAATTTCTTGCTTGACGCAGAAAATGGTGCACAACTAACCAACTTCAACTGGTATGCAAGCCCTAATGGCGCTGCCTTACCATTTATCGATCAAGAAGTTCTTGATAATCCGATCATTTACCCACCGGATCAATCAAAACTTGAATACATCGCAGACACAGGAGATTTTGAAATCAACTTCACTGACGCTCTTACTAGAGCACGAAGCTGATTTAACTATCCTCCCAGGTTTTATCGGCCCTCACCTTCGGGTGAGGGCCGAAACCTAGGTGATAATTCGAAAGAAGTTTGAAGAGCAATGGAGCATCAACGACTAGTTGAATTAGCAGAAGCTCATCTCTGGGGTCACTTCACGGCAATAAATAACAATGTTGACGGAATGCGGATTCTGGAGAGGGGCGATGGATGCTATTTATGGGATACCGAAGGCAACCGCTACTTCGATGGGCTAGCTGGACTTTTCTTAAGCCAACTCGGGCATGGTCGTCCAGAACTAGCAAAAGCTGCTGGAGATCAAGCCGCTATTCTCGGATATTTCCCTATTTGGACTTACGGCCATCCAACAGCCATTGAACTCGCCGCCAAATTAGCAGAACTAGCTCCTGGTGACCTCAATCGAGTTTTCTTCACCACAGGTGGATCAGAAGCTGTTGAATCAGCATGGAAACTTGCCCGACAATACTTCAAACTCAAAGGGCAACCAGAACGAACCAAAGTCATTAGCCGTAACCTTGCCTACCACGGAACCACCATGGGTGCCTTATCAATTACCGGGCTTGAATCAATCAAAACAATGTTTGAACCTCTTGTGCCCGGTGCGATAAAAGTACCAGAAACAAATCATTATCGATGCCCAACCTGTCAAGACGAACCCCACTGCTCACTCCACGCAGCTGACGCGATAGAAGAAGCAATCCTTGCTGAAGGACCAGAAACAATCGCCGCAATTTTCCTAGAACCAGTACAAAATGCTGGAGGATGTTTTGAACCTCCACCCGGCTATTTTCAACGAGTGCGAGAAATTTGCGATCAATACGGGGTCTTACTTGTATCTGACGAAGTGATCTGCGCCTACGGTCGTCTCGGCTACATGTTCGGATGTGAAAAATTTGGTTACCACCCCGACATAATCACAACAGCTAAAGGTTTGACATCGGGGTATGCCCCACTTGGAGCAATGCTGGTAAGCGACAAGATCGCAGAACCTTTTGTCGGCACCGGCGAATCCTTTCTCCACGGAATTACCTTCGCAGGGCACCCAGTGAGTTGTGCTGTTGCTCTGGCAAACCTTGAAATATTCGAAAATGAGAAAATAATCGAACATGTTCAAACCAACGAGACAGCCTTTCGAGCCGCATTAGACAACCTTGCAGACCTGCCAATTGTTGGCGATATTAGAGGCACCGGCTACTTCTACGGAATTGAACTAGTCAAAGACAGCACCACTCGCGAGTCATTTAATGCTGAGGAAAGAGAGCATCTTCTCAGAGGTTTCCTTTCAAATCGACTCCTAGAACTCGGCATGATCTGCCGAGCCGACGACCGAGGCGAACCTGTCATACAGCTTTCCCCACCTCTTATTGCTGGTGAGGAAGAATTTGAATTCATTAACTCAACACTTCGCCAAGTGCTTACTGAAGCAATGGCTGAGATGGGTAACTAGCCCCAAAATCAAATGTATTTTTAATACAATTTATTTGAGAGCACTCTCCATAGTGTCCAGAAGTCGCCCAATTTCATCATCAGTGATGACGAGGGGCGGACATATTGCAAGACAGGTACCGATAGGTCGAACGATTACACCATTTTTTAACATTTCGTTCCGGGTTGGAACAGAATCATGACCGAGTTCTGCAGCATAAACTGCACCCATCCCTCTCCAAGATTGAATTAGTCCATCAGAGGCAAGAGCAGCTAGACCTTCAGCAAGCTTCTCACCGACATGGTTCGCTCGTTCTGGAAGACCTTCTTCTGTCATGATTTCTAAATTCGCAATTCCTGCAGCACAAGAAGCATGATGCCCAGAATAGGTATAACCAGTTCTTAACAAGAATTCTGGCTTCTCCAACTCAGTGCAGATATCACGAGAAACGATGACACCAGATAAAGGAAGGTAGCCGGAGGTCACTCCTTTAGCGAAAGTCATCAAGTCAGGAGTGACTCCAAAAGTTTGAGCGCCAAACCAATTACCAGTACGACCAAAGCCACAAATCACTTCATCAAATATCAATAACGCTCCATGCTGATCGCAAAGACGGCGTAATCCTTCCAAATAACCATCAACAGGTGGGTGAACTCCGCCTGCACCTTGAACTGGTTCGGTTAAAACTGCTGCGATTCGATCCCCATGTTCTGCAAAAATTTGCGCGGCTGCTTCTAAATCATCATGGGGTACTTCAATGAAATGAGGAACGAGATCTCCCCACCCT
>TARA_B110000014_G_scaffold262980_2_pt1 | contig 13443 bp, 10 predicted proteins | sample TARA_B110000014 | Tara Oceans TARA_B110000014 (sample SAMEA4396468) | marine metagenome | biome: Westerlies Biome; feature: [MES] marine water layer (ENVO:01000295) within the mesopelagic zone...; material: water (ENVO:00002006), including particulate matter (ENVO:01000060) such... | reverse complement strand
TTCCCATTATTAGAATTTACTGAATTATTTGATCGCTCTATAGGAGAACAAACTGATATTGTTTCGAAAGAAATGTATACGTTTTTGGATAGAGGAGGAGACAGCATTTCATTGAGGCCTGAGGGTACAGCAGGCTGTTTAAGGGCTTGTCTTGAAAATGATCTTATTAGAACAGATAGCCCTAGACTTTGGTATATGGGGCCAATGTTTCGACATGAAAGACCCCAAAAGGGAAGATTTAGACAATTTCATCAAGCTAGTGTTGAAGCTTATGGAATGAAGACGCCCAATATTGATGCTGAAGTAATTATGCTCTCAGCTAGACTCTGGAGGGCAATAGGGATAAACGAAGGTATAAAGCTTGAAATAAATAGTCTAGGTAATGAAACTTCGAGAAAGAAATATACTTTCGAATTAAAAAGTTATTTAGATAATTTTAAATCAGATTTCAATAAAGAAATTATCACAAGAATTGAAAAAAACCCACTTAGAATTTTAGATTCAAAGTCTTCAGAAATTCAAGATATTCTTAAAGATGCTCCAAAAATATATGACTTTTTGGATTCGCAAAGTAAAAATCACTTAAGCGAAGTTTTAAATTTACTTGAAGATAATGGTATAAAATTTGAATTGAACTCAAATTTAGTTAGAGGCTTAGATTATTATAATGATACTGTTTTTGAATGGAAAACTAACCTATTAGGATCCCAAGATTCTATTTGTGGAGGTGGAAGATATGATGGATTGGTTCAAAAAATAAGTGGTAAGGAATCTTTTGGAGTAGGTTTTTCCATAGGACTAGAAAGAGTTATACTTTTATTAGATCAAATGGATAACCAATCTACTGATAAATTTAACCAATTGGATGCATATTTTATCTGCATAGGAGATAATAGTTTTTCTGTTGCTCAAAAATTAACTGAAGAAATGCGAGATTCTCTTCCTTCGTTAAAGATTAAGCTTCACTTTGGACCTGAAAAATTAGCTACGCAATTAAAGAGAGCAGATAAGGAGGGATCAAGGTTGGCATTAATACTGGGAGATAATGAACTACAGAAAAAAAAGGTTTCCATTAAAGATCTTAGAAATCAAAAAGAACAAAAAGAAGTTTCTTTTGTAAATCTAGTAAAAGAAATTAAAACTTATATAAATTAGTTATGTCTAATAATTTTTCAGAAGACGAGCAGTTAGAAAAAGCAAGAGAATGGTGGGATAAGTATAAATATCTCTTATTGACTATTTTAGTATTATTTTCAATCGGGATTCTAAGTTGGGATTATTTCAAAAATTCTTCCTTAAAAACCTCTATCAACGCTTCAAATGACTTTGAAAAATTTACTGGTTCATACATTGAAGGAGAATTGCCTTCGGATGAGATGATAGATGAGGCTCTAAGGATAAAAAATCAATATTTATCTTCTGGCTATTCAGACCTTTTAGCCCTTTATTTAGCAAAATACTATGTTGCTAAAGAAGACACTATTAGTGCTGAGAAAGAACTAAGATGGGTTCTGAACAGGGCTTCTGATACATGGTTCTCTGAAGAGAAGCCTCTTGCAGAGATATCTAGAATAAGATTGATTAAGCTATTATTAGAAGATAGGCCTCAAGAAGCAATTGACTTAGCAGAAAGTGCATCGATTATGTCTGCAGAATTATTCGAATTAAAAGGCGATGCCTTAATTAAATTAGGAGACTTAGAGGGCGCTAAAATAAATTATTTAGAGGCATTAAATTCATACCAAAGCCAACTTTTACGAAATATAATGTCTATGAAAATAGCTGATCTAAAAGATGAGAAATGAGAAATTTTAATCCCAAATTTCTTTTATTTTCTGTACTAATTATTTTGATCTCCGGATGTGCAAACTTTTCTAGTCTATCTGGGCTTAAATTTTGGGGCGATGATGAAGAAGAGATAGAACTTCCTGCTGAATTACAGGAATTTAATAACAAGACTAAAGTTACAATCCTTTGGAAGAAGAAGATAGGTCCAGAAATAGGTTTTGGTTCTAATATACCAGTCATTACTAATGATTTTATTTATTTTGCTTCTAGTGAGGGAGAAATTGTATCCTTATCTTCAACTACAGGAAAAGAGGTATGGGTTAAAAAAACTCGTGATTATATTTCTGCCTCCACTGGATTTGGTTATAAGAAAATTTTCATTGGAACCTTAGATGGAGAAATTGTGGCTTTTAACTCTAAGGATGGCCTACAGTTATGGAGAACTCAATTAACAAGCGAAATTTTATCTCCTCCTGTTACAGATGGTTCTATAGTGATAGCTCAAACTTCTGATGGAAAAGTTACAGCTCTTGATTTTAAAAGTGGTGCAATTGATTGGGTTTACTCCTCTAAAGTTCCAAATCTAAGTCTAAGAGGAACTTCTACTCCGCTAATAGCAGGAGGTCAAGTAATAGCTACTTTTGCAAATGGTAAAGCAGTTATGATTTCTTCAGACTCAGGTTCGGTTAGATGGGAATTGCCGCTTTCAATTAACGAAGGTAAGTCAGAACTTGAAAGAATAGTTGATATAGATGGGCAGGCTGTCATAGATGGAAAGTTCTATGTGGCTGCAAGTTACCAAGGAAATATTACTTCTATAGATTTAACAAATGGTAGGCCTGTATGGCAAGAAAAGTTTTCAACCACAAAAGATTTAACTAATGTAAGGTCTAGAATAGTTGGTATAAACGCCAAAGATATAATTGAAGGTTTCGGTTTATCTACAGGAATAACTCTTTGGCAACAAGCTGGATTAAAATTAAGAGGATTAACGTCGCCCGTTAGCTTACAGAGTAATATTATTGTAGGAGATTCAGAAGGATATATTCATATTCTTGATTCGAAGAATGGAGATTTGATAGGTAGAAAGAAGATCTCTGGTAAGGCAATAGATCATATAGTAACTTTTTCCAATTCTATCCTTGCAACTGATAAATCGGGCTTATTAATATCACTATCAGTGAATTAATTTATTATAATCATACAAATCCATTTCGAGGTTTTGCATGTCATCAATAGTTGCCCTTATTGGCAGACCAAATGTTGGTAAATCAACAATCTTTAATCTTCTAACTAGATCTAACTCATCGGTAGTTGCTGATTATCCTGGATTAACAAGAGATAGAAAGTATGGCAAATTAAGAGATTCGTCCATTGTTTTGATTGATACAGGGGGTATAGGTGCTACTGGAAATTTAAGTCAACAGATTTTAGAGCAAACTGAATTTGCTATAGATGAAGCAGATACTTTTCTTTTAATTTTAGATGCTAAAGAAGGCCTACAACCTTTGGATAATGAAATTTCTAATAAACTAAGAAAGGCTAATAAAAAAATAATTCCGGTTGTAAATAAAATAGATTCAGTCTCTGATAATTCTGAAGTTAATGAATTTTCCATCTTAGGCTACGATGAAGTTCTATATATTTCAGCAGCACATAATAGAGGTATAGGAGATTTAGGAGATATTCTGAGGGAGTCAGATATATCTGAAGACGAAGACATAGGATCTAAAAATATGACAGTTACTATTATTGGGAGGCCAAATGTAGGTAAGTCAACTTTATTAAATAAATTATTAGGAAAGGAAAGAGCGGTAGTTTCATCTGAAGCAGGCACAACAAGAGATTCTATAGAAGATGAATTTGTATATAGAGGTAAAAAAATTTCCATAGTAGATACAGCAGGGATGAGACGAAAAAGGTCAATTCAAGAGTTTAATGAAAAGTCTTTTGTTAGAAAATCGATTTCTGCAATTAGAAATTCTCATTTAGCAATTTTATTAATTGATGGCTCTGAAAATATTGTAGATCAAGATATTACTTTAATAAGTCTGACATTAGCTATGGGAAAATCTGTAATTTTAGGTATTAATAAGGTTGATATCTTGAAAGCTGAGGATAAGAAGGATGTGGAAATTCAGATAGAAAGAAAACTTAGATTTTCTCCTTATATAAGGCGTGTTTTTATTTCAGCCAAAGAAGGAAAGGGGATAGGTAAACTCTTAAAAGTCTCCCTCGAGACTTATAAGGCAGCTAATCAAGATTTAGATACTTCTGAGATGAATTCACTATTAAGACTAGCTATAGAAAACCAGCCTCCAACTATGTCAGGTAGATTTAGACCTAAGTTGAAGTATGCCCATTTGGGAGGTAAAAACCCTTTAACTATAATTATTCATGGAAATAATACTTCTTTACTTCAAGCCTCTTACATTAAATATTTAGAGAATTTTTTTAGGGCACATCTTGATTTATCTGGGAGTCCATTATCTATCAGGATGAAAGATAGTGATAACCCTTTTAAAGATAAGAAGAATTTGCTGACCGAGAGGCAAAAGAAAAAACGTAGACGCATTATTAAAAAAAGAAGTAAATAAAATTGAATACTTTAATAAGATATTTCTTTTTTCTGTTAGTCTTTGCATCTTCTCAGGTTTTTACTTCTTCTAGTGTAAAAGAAAATATGAAAAATACTGCTCCAAATCCAGAAAAGATCCCTTTTTTAATGCAAGCTCATGGCGTTGAAAGGATGGATAACTATCATTGGATGAGGGATGATTCTAGAAAAAGTAAGAAAATTATTAGTCATTTGAAGAAAGAAAATGCATACACAGAGAAGTGGTTTAAATCTGATCTTGATTCTAGAAAAGAATTATTTGATGAAATTGTTTCAAGGGTTCCAAGAAAGGAAGATTCGGTGCCAATTAGGATGGGTTCTTTTGAGTACTTCAGGAGATATAAACCCGAAAAGGAACATCCAATATATGTAAGAAGAAAATCTAAGAATAGCAAGGAGAATGTAATTTTAGATGTAAATGAACTTGCATCAGGATCTGAGTTTTATCAAATAGCAAACTGGAGCATTGCACCTTCTGAAAATATTATTGCCTATGCTCAAGATGTGTCGGGCAGGAGAGAGTATGAAATATTTTTTCGTGACATAGATTCGCAAAAAGAATCTGAGATATCTCTAAAAAATACATCTGGAGATATGGCATGGTCTGCAGATGGTAATTTCTTTTTTTATGTCCTTAGGCATCCAGAAACTTTATTACCTTATAGGTTGTACAGGCACTCTATTGGAGAAAATCAAAATCTGGATGAGCTAGTCTACGAGGAAAGAGACGATACTTTTTATTTGTCGGTAGGAAACTCTAGATCAAAGAAATATATAGAATTAGATATAAGTAGTTCTAATAGTTCAGAGGTTAGGTTAATCGAGGCTGATAAGCCTCTATCAAATCTTTTAGTAGTTTTACCAAGAGAAGATGATCATATTTACTCTATTGAAGATGATGGAGATAGGTTTGTTATATTGACTAACTGGAAGGCAAAGAATTTTAGGATCATGGAGTCAGAAATTAGTGCAGTACATAAAAAAAATAAATGGAAAGAGTTAATCAAACATAACAAAGATCAACTAATACAATCATTTTTAACTTTTCCTTCTAATTTGGTGATTAAAAGAAGAGTAAAAGGTCTTAGCCAGATATTAATTTTCGATCCTCAGGCAAAAAATCAAAAGACACTAAAGTTCAATGATCCGTCTTATAGTTTATATTTATCTGCTAATCCAGAATATGAGACAAGTAAGTTAAATATTGGATATAGCAGTCTAAGAGTGCCAGATAGCATATATTCAGTTTCTTTGAAAACAGCGAGAAAAGCCCTTTTGAAAGAGGCTGAAGTAAAGGGCAATTTCGAAAAAAATAATTATCTTGTTAAGAGATTAAATATAAAAGTTCGCGATGGAACCTCTGTTCCCGTGTCATTAGTGTATAGAAAAGATAAGTTTGTAAAAGGTGTGAATCCATTATTCATTTATGGTTATGGGTCCTATGGCCAGTCAATTGATGCAAGCTTTAGTTCAACTCGACTTTCTTTACTAGATAGGGGATTTGTATATGCCATTTCACATGTTAGAGGTGGACAAGAGCTTGGAAGGGCATGGTATGAAGATGGTAAAATGTTCAAGAAGAAAAATACTTTCTATGATTTTATTGATACCACAAAAGAACTAATAAATTTAGGTTTTGGTTCTCCAAATAAAGTTTATGCAGGAGGAGGAAGCGCTGGTGGTTTATTAATGGGTGCTGTTATTAATATGGAGCCAGAACTTTTTAAAGGCATAATTTCTAATGTTCCTTTTGTTGATGTAATAACGACTATGTCTGATCCTTCTATCCCTCTTACAACTGGAGAGTACGAAGAGTGGGGAAATCCAGAAAATAAAGATGAGTTTAATTATATGCTTAGTTACTCTCCTTATGACAATATCAAAGCATTATCTTATCCAGCTATATTCGTGACAGCCGGATTTTGGGACTCCCAAGTTCAGTATTTTGAGCCAGCAAAATATGTAGCCAAATTAAGAGATTATTCTACATCTTTGAACCCCATTATTATGAAAATGAATCTAAAGGCAGGTCATAGCGGTGTTAGTGGGAGATTTGCTAGTCTCAATGAAGTAGCAATGGAATATGCATTTCTATTGAGACTGGATAAAGAGAGTGAGTAATATAATTTCTCAAAGTCACAAAAACTCAGAAAGAATTATCTGGGTTCTTATGATGGCTATTGTTTTTATAAGCATGGGCCAGTCAGTATATTGGCAAATCATGCCTATCCTGGGAAGGGAATTTGGATTTACTGAAACTCAAATAACATCAATCATCTCCACTTCTTCTTTAGTTTTTTTGGTGTTAACTCCTTCTTGGGGAAGATTGAGCGATAGAGTAGGAAGAAAAAAAGTTTTATTATTGGGTTTGATTGGGTATGTTATTACTACATTGTTGTTTTCATTTATTGTCTACCAAGGCCTTACGAAGACTTTTTCTTTTATTTTTATTTTCTCGTTAATTTTATTTGTAAGGATCTTGAATTCTTCTTTGGTAGCTGGTCAGCGCCCTGCTACTGGAGCTTATATCGCAGATATAACTTCAGAAGAAGAAAGGTCTGCAGGGATGGGTAAGTTTGGAGCAGCAAATAATTTAGGAACTATTTTAGGTCCCGTTCTGGTTGGGACTTTAGTAGGTTTTAGTTTTTTTAGTTCAGACACGCCATCATTAAGTTTACTGACTCCAATTCTAATAATGACTCTCATTACATTATTAATATTTATTGTAGTATTTATTTATTTACCTGAATCTGAATTGAAGGCAATAGATCCAGCTGGACAAGAAGATTTCAGTAAAGTACTAGATAAGAATTTAAGATTACTGATGGTAATTGGCACGCTTGTTTTTATCTCTTTTGCAATTATTCAATCAGTCACTGCTTTTTATCTTCAAGATAGATTTAACTTTGATTTCTATCAGACGGCCTCTTATACTGCTGCATCACTTGGTTCTATGGCAGCGGCTTCTATCTTAGTACAACTAACTTTTGTTCAAAAATACATGGGACCATCGGTCAATTTGTTGAAGTATTCATTACCTTTTTTTGCTGCAGGATCATTATTAATAGTTTTTTCACCTAATTTTTTGTTTATCGTTTTTGGGATGTCGTCAATAGGTATTGCAATGGGTCTTGCTTCACCAGGGTATACAGCAACAGCTTCTTTGAATTCGAGTTCTAAAAATCAAGGCGCTGCTGTAGGCTTAGCCATGGTTGCTCCTGGACTTGGCTTTACTATAGGGCCTTTAAGTGGTGGTTTTTTATACGAAATTTCTAGAGACTTGCCATTTATGATGATTCTACCTATTTTAATCTTAATTTTCTTACTTTTACCAAGTTTAAATCTCGATAAATAGTCATTGCATTAACCTTTACTCAATCTATAATTAACTCCTCGTCGCGCCTAAGACCTAAAATAATTCAAAATTAATACAGTGATTGAAAAAGATACTAGACCTGTAAATTTAGATTTAACTACAATGCATTTGCCTATAAGTGGTGTTGTATCAATATTACATAGGATATCTGGAGTAGCTATCTTTTTTGGTTTTTTATCTTTTGTTTGGATTTTAGATCGTTCATTAAGCTCTAAATCAAGTTTTCAATCTCTACTTGTCCAACTTGAAACACCATTTTTAAAAGTTTTTATGATACTTATGGTGTCAGCTTTTCTCTATCATCTCCTGGCAGGCATAAAGCATCTATTAGCAGATTTTTTTGGAATAGGAGAAACTCTTCGATCTTCCCAAATACTAAGTTGGGTAACTCTTTTTTTATTTATGTGCTCTCTTTTATTATCCATAGTATTTTTATGGTAGACATGAAAGGAATATTAGGTTCAGGAACTAGAGACTATATATGGATTAGAATTTCAGCAATTATTCTTGCAGCTTATTTTCTGGTTGTAAGCTCAATTCTTATTTTGAATTCTCCTATTAGTTTTGATTTTTGGAATCAATTATATAATTCCTTCTGGATGAAAATATTTACTTCCCTTAGCACTATGGCTTTTTCTATTCATGCATGGTTAGGTACTTGGGCAGTCGGCACTGATTACTTGACTCCCCGCATGTTAGGATCATTTTCAAGATATATTTATGGAGGTTATAGATTAATTTGTGCTCTAATTATTTTAATAACCCTGATTTGGTCACTTTTTATTATTTGGTAAACAATTATGTTAGTAAACGAAACTATTACGGCTAAAGATCTTCCAGTTAAAGATTTTGATGGGATTATTATTGGAGGAGGGGGTGCGGGTATGCGAGCCTCCTTGCAGCTTGCTCAATCTGGCCTTAATACTGCTGTCTTATCTAAGGTTTTTCCTACTAGATCTCATACTGTCTCGGCACAAGGAGGCATTACTTGTGCTATAGCTAGTGATGATCCGGATGATGATTGGAGATGGCATATGTTTGATACTGTAAAAGGGTCAGACTATATAGGTGATCAAGAGGCAATTGAATATATGTGTAGCGTTGGACCAAAGGCAATTTTTGAATTGGAGCATATGGGATTACCATTTTCAAGAACAGAAGAAGGAAGAATTTATCAGCGACCTTTTGGTGGCCAATCTAAAGATTACGGAAAAGGAGGTCAAGCATCTAGGACTTGTGCAGCTGCAGATAGAACCGGTCATTCTTTACTTCATACTTTGTATCAAGCCAATTTAAAAGCGGGAACAAGTTTTTTAAATGAGTGGTTTGTTGTTGATCTTGTTCTAAATGTCAATAAAGATGTGGTCGGAGTTGTTGCTTTTGAGATAGCAAGTGGAGAAATATGTTTTATAAGATCAAAAGCAACAGTTTTAGCTACTGGAGGAGCGGGAAGGATATATGCTTCTACAACAAATGCTTTAATTAATTCTGGAGATGGAATAGGAATGGCATTAAGAGCAGGCTTGCCAGTACAAGACATTGAAATGTGGCAATTTCATCCTACAGGAATCTATGGAGCAGGTACTTTGGTAACTGAGGGATGCAGAGGGGAAGGCGGTATCTTGATAAATAAAGATGGTGAAAGATTCATGGAAAGATATGCCCCAAACGCAAAAGATCTAGCTGGAAGAGATGTTGTAGCAAGATCTATGGCACTAGAAATTATAGAAGGAAGGGGTGTGGGACCAAAAGCAGATCACATATATTTAAAGTTAGATCATTTAGGACCTGAAGTGGTGCATAAGAGATTGCCAGGAGTAACTGAACTTTCTAAAACTTTTGCAGGTGTTGACCCTGCAGTCTCCCCTATCCCAGTTGTACCCACTTGTCATTATATGATGGGAGGAATCCCTACAAACTTAAATGGTGAGGTTTTAACAAGGATTAATGGAGAGGATATTCCAGTGAAAGGTCTATATGCAGCTGGTGAGGTAGCTTGTGTTTCGGTTCATGGTGGAAATCGACTAGGTGGTAACTCTTTATTAGATCTAGTTGTATTTGGAAGAGCAGCAGGAATCCATATAGAAAAATCTATGAAACAAGGTATAGAATTAGCTCAACCAAATGCTGATGACATAGAAAAAGCAGCAGAAAGACTTAATAAACTTAATGAATCTTCTCAAGGGAAGCAAGCTAGCGAATTAAAAAAAGAGATGCAGGAAAATATGCAAACGAATTTTGGTGTATTCAGACGAGAAGATCTTATGCAAGATGGAATAAAAGAAATTGATAATATGCATGAGGATGTAGATAATATTTTTATGCCAGATAAATCTTCAGAGTTTAATACAGCTAGAATAGAGGCATTAGAGATGCAAAATCTATTCGAAGTTGCAGAAGCAACTGCTATTACAGCTAACGAAAGAAAAGAAAGCAGAGGAGCTCATGCCAGAGATGACTTTCCTGACCGCGATGATGAGAATTGGTTAGCGCACTCTATCTATTTTTCTTCAGACAAATCCGTTTCAAAAAGAGAAGTTAATTTTAGACCCAAAACAGTCCAAGCTTTTCAACCAGCAGTAAGGTCTTATTGAGATGAGCTCAACTATACCTCTAGAGTCCATTCCTTTTACGGAATATAAAACAGTCACCTTAAGTGTTTATCGTTATCAAGAAAAAGATGATAGGGATCCTTACATGCAGGAATTAGAAATAGATGTGCCTTCTGAAAAAGATATCATGGTTTTAGATCTTTTACATTTAGCGAAGGAGAAAGAACCTTCACTTGCCTATAGAAGGTCATGCAGAGAAGGAGTGTGTGGTTCAGATGGTATGAATATAAATGGAAAGAATGGACTGGCTTGCGTGACTCCTCTATCAGAAGTTTTAAGAAATAATAAAATAATTTTAAGACCTTTACCTGGCCTTCCTATAATTCGAGATTTGATTGTTGATATGAAGCAATTTTTTGATCAATTAGAAAAAGTAAAGCCATATCTAATTACAGAAACTAATGCTCCAGAACAAGAAAGAACTCAGTCTCCCGAAGAACGTGAAGAGTTAGATGGTTTGTATGAATGTATACTTTGTGGTTGCTGCACGACAGCTTGCCCTTCGTTTTGGTGGAACCCAGATAAATTTTTGGGGCCAGCTGCTTTATTACAATCTTGGAGATTTATAGCTGACACAAGAGATGAAGCTACTGAAGAAAGGTTAGATAATTTAGAGGATGCTTTTAGTGTTTATCGATGTCACGGAATTATGAATTGTACTTCTGTTTGTCCTAAGGGGTTAAATCCTACAAAGGCAATATCAGAAATCAAAAATAAATTGGTACAAAGAAAGAAAAAAGTATAAAAGGAGGAAGTATGTCCGATCACTACGATGTAATTATTGTAGGCTCAGGTCCAGGTGGTTATGTAGCTGCCATAAGATCCGCACAATTAGGACTTAATGTTCTTTGCATTGAGAAATGCGGATCTGAAGAAACAGCAATTTTAGGAGGAACTTGCCTTAATGTGGGATGCATACCTTCGAAAGCTTTATTAGATAGTTCCTATCATTTTAGAACTGCTTCATCAGATTTTTCAATACATGGTATTGAATTAGAAAATCTAAAGATGAATATTGAATCTATGATGTCTCGGAAAGACAAGATTGTTTCTGGATTGACATCAGGAGTAGCAGGACTCTTTAAGTTAAATAAGGTCAATACCTTAATGGGAGAGGCTATTCTTCAGGATTCAAATAAGGTGCTAATTAATCTAGAAGATGGCTCAGTTAAAGAGGTTTTTGGAGATAAAATTATAATAGCAACAGGATCTAAACCAATAGACTTGCCGGGATTGAATATAGATCAAGAAATAATTCTTAATTCTACTGGAGCACTAAGATTAAAGAAAGTACCAGGAAATTTAGGAGTAATTGGAGCAGGAGCAATTGGTCTTGAATTAGGAAGTGTATGGTCAAGATTAGGCTCTAATGTAGTTATACTGGAAGCTTTAGAAGAGTTTCTTCCTATGGCTGATACCCAGATAGCTTCCGAAGCAAAAAAAATATTGGAAGGTCAAGGTTTAGAAATATTATTAGGTTCTAAGGTAGAGACTGCCATTATAGAGAATAATAAAGTAAACCTTTCTTATGTAAATGCTAATGAAAAAAAATCTATTATTTTAGATAATCTAATAGTTGCTGTAGGTAGAAAACCTTCTTCTGAAAAAGTCTTAGGACCAGATTTAGGATTGGAAATTGACGAAAGAGGATTTATTAAAGTTAACGAATTTTGTGAAACTAATCTTGATGGAGTTTATGCTATTGGGGATGTGGTTAGGGGTCCCATGTTAGCTCACAAAGCAAGTGAAGAAGGTGTTATGGTAGCTGAAATTCTTGCAGGAGATGGAGGGGAAATCAATTATGGAAGAATACCTTCAGTTATTTATACTCATCCGGAAATAGCTTGGGTGGGATTAACTTCTCAAGAAGCAGAAGCTAGTGGGATTGATATAAGTTCAGGCGTTTTTCCCTTTCAGGCAAGTGGAAGAGCTCTGGCAGCAGATGAGACTCAAGGATTTGTTAAAGTTATTACCGATAAAAAAGATGATTCAATACTAGGCGTTCATGTTATTGGTCCTTCGGCTGCTGATATTGTCCAGCAAGGACTCATTTCAATGGAGTTTGACTCTACAGCTGAAGATCTGGGTTTGGTAATGTTTAGCCATCCTACTTTTTCAGAAGCTTTGCATGAGGCAGTATTAGCTTCGAGAGGTAATGCAATTCATATTGGCAATAGGAGTAGATAGCTTTGAATTTACATGAATATCAAGCTAAGGCTCTTTTTAAGGAATTCAATATCCCAGTTACAGAAAGTTATGTAGTTAATACTGCTGAAAAAGCTATTGAGTTAGCCAAAGAATTAAATGGGAATAAGTGGGTGGTAAAAGCACAAGTTCATGCTGGAGGTAGAGGTAAAGCAGGGGGTGTGGAAGTAGTAGATTCTTATGAATCTATAGAAAATTTCGTAAATAAATGGATAGGTAACAATATAGTTACATTTCAAACAGATGATATTGGCCAGCCAGTAAATCAGATTCTCATTGAATCTTGTTCAGATATAACTGATGAATTATATTTGGGAGCAGTTATTGATAGAGCATCTCAGAGATTAGTTGTAATGGCTTCAAGGGAAGGTGGAATGGATATTGAAGAGATTGCTTCCAAATCTCCAGAAAAAATATTTCAAGTAGCTGTTGATCCAATTGAGGGACCAAAAAGTTCTGATGCAGAAGAATTAGGAAAATCTCTTGATTTAGATTTAAAACAACTAAATCAATTTATAGATTTGTATTTAGGTTTGGTAAATCTTTTTATATCAAAAGATTTAGCTTTATTAGAGATCAATCCTTTAGCAATCACTACAGAAGGTAATTTATTATGTGTGGATGCAAAAATTAATGTAGATTCCAATGCGCTTTATAGGCAAGAAGAGATTCTTGCAATGAGAGATATAACACAAGAGGATGAAAGGGAGGCAAAAGCCTCTAAATGGGATTTAAGTTATGTAGCTCTAGAAGGAAATATTGGATGCATGGTTAATGGTGCAGGATTGGCTATGGGTACCATGGATATTATCAAGATTCATGGTGGGTCTCCAGCTAATTTCTTA
>TARA_B110000014_G_scaffold264280_1_pt1 | contig 13547 bp, 11 predicted proteins | sample TARA_B110000014 | Tara Oceans TARA_B110000014 (sample SAMEA4396468) | marine metagenome | biome: Westerlies Biome; feature: [MES] marine water layer (ENVO:01000295) within the mesopelagic zone...; material: water (ENVO:00002006), including particulate matter (ENVO:01000060) such... | reverse complement strand
CTCGAGGAATCCGGGCCTGTCCTCCTCTGCGAACCAGTTGTTTCCGACGACGAAACCATCTGAAATTGAGTTCAGTATGCTTGCCCTGCATGCGCGAGAAACGACATTGTCCTCCAAGGACATCTTCAGCCATGTGCCGAGGACCTCCCCTACCCTCTCCATTCCTTGTTCGGGAAGAGGCCTGTCATCCGGCCAGCCCTCCGGGCTCCACATCCAAGAGGCCTCACAGACCTCTCCCAGCTTGTTTGGCGGCATCATCGAGACCGCTATGCTTCGAGCCAGAGGCTCGTCCGTCTTAGCGAGGGCAGACTGGGAAAGGCCAACCGTCGTACCGTCCGAGAAGTCTAACTTGAGCCATCCCTCGGGAGTGTTAGTGCTGGAGTCTACGATCTCTTCGCTAAGGCCAACGGACCACTTGCACATATCTCCTTGGAGATCCACTGAGGTATTTTCGAGAGTCCAACTCACCCATTCTGGGGGGGGACTCGCTTCGAAGCCGGTGAAGACGAAGCCACCGTCCCACGAGAAGAAGTATTGCCCCGCCTTGGCATGGTCATCCCACACCAGAAGCCTAAGTCTGGGATGATTGAAGTTCTGAATTCCAACGAGGTGACCGGGTCTGCCGCTCCCCCTCTTCAGGTAACTGGCATTCCCATAGACATCGCTCTTGAACACTGAAACGGTACTCAAGTCCTCCTCAGAAGCGGCAACTAGGCTTCCAGCTAGAGAGCGAGCGACGTCGCCCCCGCTCCTCTTCCCCATCCGCTTCTTGAGCCATCTGACATCGTTCCTCTTCGATGAGACCCCCTCTAACTCCCTCAGGGTGAGTGCCATTGGGTCCTTCGAACCGAAGAGCGAGACCTTGCCCAACTCTCCCACTATCTCAGGCAGGAAACCCTCTGGGTTATCGAGCAGCGCATCCAGGTTCTTCTCAAGCCTTCTCTGGATTTCCTTTGATGCCTGTTTTATTCCTCTTACCCTCAGTCTCTTCCTGCGATTCTTGTCACCCGGGAAACGGACTTCTGCAGGTGGCTTGGCCATGCTATCGAGCCTTCGGACACGAGGCTAAGTCTTGAGTTCGTCGGGCCACCTAGGACCCTTTTCTTCTGTAGAACGCATCCTTCTCGTTGTCACTCATATTCGAGGGGATTACAATTGTGTGTACATAACCACCCTCTATTGCAGAGAGCTCGTCCAGGGAACCAGAAGAAACTCGCTGACTGCTCGTGCCAATATCGCTCAGAAGAATCCCCTCCCATTCTCTTACATCTGCATCGATCCCTTCCCTAGCCTCGCTCTCCTGGGCCCTTTTCGCCATCCTTTCGAGAACCGACACCGCCTGTTCAGGGCTCATCGGAGTAGGCAGGTCGAAGCCCATTCCGGTGGGATCCAGATCGAGTAGAACCAGGGTATGCAGACCACTATTGCGATTCGCATTAATCATCTCCAGCGGCGAGGTTGCTAGATACTGGCCATATGGGTAAGGCAGGGTCACCTGTCTTCCGAATTTGTAGGATTGCAACCCAGATAGCGATACTGCCAGCGACGTCGCAGACATACCCGGAACTACTTCGAAACTGACACCTTGCTCCATGCACCTAGCCTCTAGGTCGATGTGAGTGGTCGCCTGCATCGGATCGCCCACGACCATCAGTGCCACCGGCTTATCCCGAGCCTCATCCAGTAGGCTCCCCGGGTCCTCGACGGACGGTCTCATCAGCCTCTCCCAAGTACCCACCTCTGCCTCCAATAGATCCTCCTGGTCCTTTGGAAGAACAGCGGTATAACCCTCGAGATACCTCTTGCTACATCCCTTTGCAATGCTCTTTGCTCTCTCTGTCATATGCCCCAAATCGCCCGGCCCGATTCCAATCAGCCACAGCCCGGGGGGAATATCCTTGGTTGCCATCCTCCTCCCCTCATCCACCGACGCTCATCAATCTGATTGCGTTCAGAACTTCAGCCGAAAAGACCCCTTTCGCCCCAACTTGATGCCTGAGAAGAACTCGTCTTTTCTCGAGTCGAATGGGTCCATGGAGTAAATCAGATCCTTGCTGTAAGTCTTGTACAGGTACTTCACCCACAGGAAACCTCGGTTGCCTCCAGCAGAGAGGAAGTCCCCTCCCGAGATCCTCTTTATCTGTCGTATTACCGCTTCCACATCCTTGGAGAACCCGAGAACCCCTGTTTCCATTACCACGAAGGAGCCATCCTCATATTCCTCCCAGGCATTCATGTCGTTAATGTCCATTCTGTTGCAGGAATCGCATCCGTACAGATCCACCGTCACGTCACCATGCTCACAGTTTGGAAACATACTGGACATGAACTGGAAGTAGTTCCCACTGCATGGGTCACCAATCACCATCAACCTCTTGGACTTCACCTGGGACATCTCTTTCGCTGCTCTGAACAGCCTCCTTGTTCGAAGGTACCGTCCGATAGGGGATATCAGAATGCTCCGAATCACAGATCATCAGCCTCCGTCATTGTGAAGCGATGATGCCTCCGGCCCATCAACGTGATGCGCCACCTAAGGGTCCCAAATCGCGATGTGGAGGGCTCTCTAGCGATTCTCCGAGAAAGGGATTGGTTAGCCGGGGGAATGAGGGTTTTCTCTCAAGAAGAGGATCACAGGCTGATTCCATTAGATCCGGGAGCGCCAATCGAAATCCCAGCCCCTCTGGATGTTTACGAGGTGACTCTCGTCGATGGATTGCCCGACTCCAAGATAGACTCCGACTGGTGGAACCATCTCTCTTCACTCGTTGACAGAGAGGAGATTGAGGAGTATGGAGATGCTTGGCCTTCCTCTCATGAATTCATTTCCGACATGATGGTTGTTAGGATTGAGGATGAATTGGAGACTTACACACACCATATCGCAGAGGCAAAACTCCTGTCACACCCTCACATTCGTCTGATTCTAAAAGACGAAGGCGTACAGGGTGAATTACGAATTCGTAAACTTACTCCAATTGGCGCTAGGCTTGAAGGGGAGATAATTACTGATGAAATCCCTGATTCGCTCTGTAGAACTCGCGTTCTGGTTCGGGAGTCAGGTCGTTCGATCGCTTGCGACCCCAACAAGGCATACTTCTCTACGAAGCTTCAGGCTGAGAGGCTAGAAACCCTGTCCCTGGCTAAGGATTTGCGCCAATTACTCGGTAGGCCACTTAGGGTCTGCGATCCGTTCTGCGGTGTCGGACCCGCTCTTTCCACCCTGCTCTCGGAGCCAGGCCTCGTTGGAGAAATCCTAGCTTCGGACTTGAATCCTGACGCCGTGGAACTGCTCATGGATAATCTCCGTAGATGGGATGATCGGAGTTATCCAAAGGAACCGGGCCCAATATCAATGGTCTTCGATGATCGAATTATCGGAGTCGCTGATGCAACCAAGCTTTGCGAAAACCCAGAGCTGACCGACCGATGGGATCTGCTGATCGTTAACCTCCCTCATAGGACAATAGAGATGCTATCCTCCTTGGCACCCTTGCTCAATCGAAAGAACATATCGATGGTCAGGGGGAGGGTGATCGCTCCTGAAAGCGGAATCGAGGAAGCCAATCACGCCATTCGTACGATTCTACCTGACACTCCGGAGGGATTCCCGGACCCGACTCTTCGCATCAAGAGTGACTATAGTAGCAAACTAAGGCTATGCTCATTCCATGCTTGGGTTGCACCTATGGATGAATAGTTGGCGCCCCGACCGGGATTTGAACCCGGGTCGCAGCCTCGACAGGGCTGCATGATAGGCCACTACACCATCGGGGCCGGCTCTCCACCGAGATAGCCTTCCTTTTTCAAGGTTTGAGGGGGCATTATTGATGGCCTAACCGTACCCAGGCTCTGCATGGGAGCCGACCAGGCAGTCATCGATGTCATCGATAACGGAGGTCAGTGGACACACAGAGAGTGGAGAATGCTTCGGTATCTGGGTGTAGAAACACAGATTCTTCCAAACAACACGCCAATAGAGGAACTCAGGGAACTAGACGGTCTGATACTGTCAGGGGGGGCGGCTCGTGTCGGGCTTACGGGGGAACTCGGGAATTGCGCTGATTATCTCTCACTGGACATCCCCATTCTGGGAATCTGCGCAGGTCACCAGTTCATGGCACGCCACTATGGTGGCGATGCAGGCGAAGCCCCCAAACCCGAATTCGGCGCTGCAATCATTTCCCTAGTGGGCGATGGTGGCCCCCTATTCAGGGGGACTCCCTCAGAACAGACGGTGTGGGAGAGCCACAACGACGAGGTTACCGTTACCCCACCGGGCTTCACGGAGATCGCACATAGCGAGTCATGCCAGGTCCAAGCAATGCAGAACGAGGATCTGGACAGATTCGGCCTCCAGTTCCATCCAGAGGTCAATGACACAGAGTTCGGCTCAAACATCTTTGAGAACTTCGTCAGGATATGCAAATCTGCCAAATCAGCATAGGACAGGTTGAAGAAGGCCCGGTAGGTCGCCGGTTCGATAGCAATGAAGGCCGATCAGAAGATCCTATACAAGTGCAGGAACTGCAACAGGACCGATAAGAGGGAGTATAACCCTACTGCAGAGCAGCAATGCAACCATTGCAACGCCCCCATGGACCCCCTAGAGATTCGCTACAAGTGCGTCAACTGCGGATTCATGGCATGGGCCGAGGCCGGCTCGACCGGCAAGTCCTGCCATAAGTGCGGATATCGAATCTTCGTCAAGCCCCGAAAGGACGGCATGGTCAAGGTACTCAAGGCAGAGTAGCATCGTTGAGTTCAAGTCCCCCCTCTCTCCCATATGCCCATGGCGAGCTGGCTCGTGACAGAGGCACCATCAAGGTTCGAAGAGCTGGCGGTGCCTGAGGCCGTGAAACAGACTTTACTGTCCACGAGCACCTCTGCCGATCCGCCCCATCTGATGATTACCGGCCCGGCCGGGGTCGGAAAGACGGCATGTTGGCGACTCTTCGCAAGGCAGATCCTCGGTCCGGGGTGGAAGTCGACGACGCACATCTTGCAAGCACGCGACCTCGTTAGGCAGAGAGGAGCCATGGCTACGTTCGAGGAGTTCCTAAGGCCAAGCGGTTCTGAGAAGGATACACTTGCAGGTAGGACCAGCCTAGACGCATTCGATAGGGGTATTTCTATTTCTAATCCCGAAGAGGTTGCTCCGGCCGGCTCGGAGGTCGAGGTCAAGATCGGCACCATCCCAATTAGCCGATTGATCGTCATTGAGGATGCGGACCACTTGGGACACATCCGCCAGGCATACCTCAGAAGGATGATGGAAACGGTGGGAGCCGCCTCTAGGTTCGTACTGATTGCTCGAGCCCCATCGAGGATAATAGATGCACTCCGCTCTCGGAGCCAGATGATCCGCATCCCCTCTACTGGAAGAGATATCATCACCACAACACTTTCTGAGATTGCAGAGAGGAACGGCTGCGAACCCGCTGACGGGGTGTTGGAAGATATCGCATATATCTCGGACGGTAATCTGAAGAAGGCAATCTTCACTCTCGAGATGCTTGATATCAGAGACCTCGTTTCCGACAGGTCCTCGGTTCACAAGATGGTACAGGCATCAACCCTCCAAGCAGGTAGGAGACTGGTGGAGTTGGCAATCAGGGGCAAGGTAGTAGAGTGGAAGTGGGAAAACCGTGGAGGCAGGAATAGGAAAACCCTCTCTGGAGCGATGGCAGAGGTGGATGACCTCATGAACAACCACGGTCTTGATGCGACCGACCTGATATCACAGATCCACGACGTCATCGTCGGTAGGAGGCTAAGCGTCCCACAAACACTCAGAGAGGAGATGCTAGACGCGCTATCTGAGTGCGATGTGGGGTTGCAGCGTTCCACATACCCGAGGATTCATTTCGAGAGGTTCTTGCATCGAACGGCAAGTGCAGGCAAGCATCATGGTTTGTCGATTTCGTGATGGCGGGCGCGGCAGGATTCGAACCCGCGGTCCCCGGCTTAGGAGGCCGGTGCATTATCCAGGCTATGCTACACGCCCGCTCCCGCGAGCACGCCCTCTTGAAGAAATGTGCCCCGGAAAAACTGGTTTTTCCATTCTGTTATCCGATGCCATCAAGCGGAGAAAGTCCCTCGAGAGAACGTGGCGAGCAACTCCTCGGACCTACCCAACCCGTATGGCGAAGATACCACCTTTGGTCAGACATCAGAAAACGCGTTGAACCGAAGAGTCCGGATTAGAGACTCTCAAAGAGTACTGTGGACCAGAATCTCCACCATTAGGGGGAGCAGACGAGCAAGGACACTTGTCTCAGTGCTTGCCATACTTGCCACGACTCTATTTGCCTCTGGTTGGAGTGAAGAATACCTATTGGTCGGAGTCGCACTCTTCGCAATCCAAGCGACACTCTTCTTTCCGACCCTGTTAGCAGCTTCCTTTGCGCAGATGTCTGCGAGAGACAGACTTCAGTTGAAAATAGGGAGTAACCGTTCAATGGAGGCATACCCCGGAGTAGAGAGGATCCTGAATACTCTGCATGAGAGAACCCTGAGGGAAAGGACACGGATTCTTTGCGCGGCTCTTGCCATGGGGGCACTCAATTCGGTTGATAACTTCGAGACGGGGAACATACTGGCATCGATACTCTACGGGCTGGCTATTTTCCTGGGTTCCATTTCTATCATCAATACTCTTCAACTGGAGCGCAGGATACCTATGACTGATGAGGATTTTCCACTTCTCTCCATGCATGCCCCAACACTCCATCAGAGCACATTGAATAGAGTCCTCTCAGATTTGGTAGTGGCTCATTTGGATCCTGAGACCGCTGGAGCATGGGATGATTGGCTAATCGAACTAGAGAATAAAGTACGCTCTAACCAGACTCCGGAATCAGCAGTTGAACACCTACTGCGCGTCCTCCACCTAAATCATCTAGGTCTACTGGACAACGATAGATTGGTTTCCGAATCCAAGCGAGTTTTTCGAGTGGCTGCAATAGACGACTTGAATGACGATCAATCGAAGTTCTGCTACCGTACTCTTCGAAGACTAATGGCACATACAAGAGCATGGCAACCAGGCCTGTTCAGGCTGATCGACCGACTCGAGGATGCAGCACTAAGGGGGCACTCTTCACTAATCGAGAACCCATGGAGGCTAGATCTGGACATTCCCCCAAGATGCTCGCAAGGTCAGGGCGATTTGTTCGTAATGATTCACAACCATTCGCGAAAATCTTCCCAGGTTGAAGTCGACATCATCGCAGCCGATGGGGAACCCCATCACCAGACCCTCAGGCTGAACCCTCCAGTCTCTAGACAACCCAAGAAACCAGCTAAGATTGGAGAAGAGGGCAACGACATCGTCGACGTTCTGGGAAGGCTAATAGACAACTCCCTAGTATTGTGGATAGGCCTAGCGTGGCCACAGGGAGCAACGGGTTCCAAACCGATACAGGTCAATCTAAGAGGACCAAACGGGGAGACGGTCTCATCATTCGTGGTTCAGACCACTCTTTCATCAGGATTCAATCCAGAAGGAGCAACTGAGAAGATGCTGGATGCAGCAGTGGCCGTTAGAAGAATTGCAATTTCCGTAGCGGATTGACGTCTCGTAGGACGTCGATAAAGCGTCACGTTCTTGTGATTGGGACCTCTGGCGAGATTCAAAGATGGAGTCCAGAGAAGTTGTGGTCATCGGTTCAGGCCCAGCGGCGCTTCGCGCAGCGATAGCCTGCTCAGACGCGGGTGTGGTCCCATTGATGATAGACGAACTCGGAGTCGGATCAGGATCCGGATCCCCCCCAGTAGCCGGTCTCGCCGCATCGATTGACGAATTAAATTCACAATCCCACATGGACGATACGCTCGCTGCGGGTGGTGAATTTTGTAACGAATCCGTAGTTTCCAGGACTTGTAATGAAGGAGTCTCAACGCTTGCTGAGTTGGAAAGATGGGGGCTTGCCCTCAGACGCAGGGAGGGAGGTCTTCCTCATGCAGCCCCTGCTCCCGGGCACCAAGTACCACGTCTTACGGGATGTGGGGACTCAACCTCCAGAGAGGTTACTAGGATTCTAGAGGAACAGGCTATCAAGCGAGGTATTCAGCGGAATGCTGACTATTTGCCTCTCTCTATTGTTTCTGACAACAACCAAGTCAGAGGACTAGTCACCCTGAACATCTCTACAGGAGAAATCGAACCATTTCAGACAAAGGCCGTCATCCTCGCAACCGAGGGACACCAAGGACTGTGGTCAAACCCGAGCGAGGGTTCGGGAACCGGATCAGCCCTCGCACTATCTGCTGGCATCGAACTTAGGGGGATGGGAAAAACTCCCAGACACCCACTAACAATCAGAGACTGCGGCATCCACATACCAATAGACGTACTGGGTTCAGGGGGCAGGATAAGGAGAGAAAACGGAGACGACATTGGACCAGAGGAGGCTCTAGAAGGAGAGAACTGCGTACTCGATTTGAGAGGAATGGACCCAGAAGCAAAGTCCTGGTTCTCACAAACATCATCGCGAATCAGGGACAGACTCGGACTGGACATCACAAGAGACGTAGTCCCTTTGTCCCCCGGTGTGGCATACACTACGGGCGGTGCGCCGTGCGATAACGAGGGCAGGGTCACTTTCCAGGAACAAAATACAGGAGATTCATCCACCAGTCTCTGGCATACAGGCCTGTATGCTGCTGGAAGGAGTGCCAACACTGGAATGCATGGTGAATACCCGCTGCCCGGAAACATCCTACTGGACGACTTAGTATCTGGAAAAGCGGCAGGAGTCCACGCCGCTACATGGGCCCCAGCAAATCACTTCGGGGGTTCGGACCAAATAGACCAGGCTGTACAGGACGTATCAAACATAATCACCTCAATTAGGGAAGGAGAAGGAATGACAGTAGCTAACTTCGCCTCCAAACTATCTTCTGCAATCTCGACAGGATCGTCCTCTAAGGAGGCAGCACTAGCTGAAATCAACAACATCAAGGATTCTGGAATCCGACTCACTGATACTTCGAAAGTCATGAATACCGAGATGGTTGAGGCCCTCAGATTGCACGGATTGGCCTCGGTAGCGGAATCCATCGTCATCTCTGGGTGATTAGTTGGGTAGCGACAAAAGCATATTCTCAATGATTATCGCTGGAGAGATACCCTGTCACAAGGTATACGAGGACGATTTGGTTTTCGCCTTTCTAGATATCAACCCATTCAGTCCAGGTCATACCCTAGTAGTTCCGAAGGAAGAGACTAGGACGCTTGACAAGTTGAGTGATGAGTCATCAGAGGCATTGGGGAGAGTACTCCCTAGGATCTCAAGAGCGATATTGAGAGCCACTGGGGCGGAAGAATTCAACATCATTCAGAACAACGGACCAAATGCATTCCAGAGCGTTTTCCATGTGCATTTCCACATCATCCCCAAAATGGACGACGGCAGGGGCCTAACATTCCCCTTCAAGTCTTCACCTTTGGACCACGAGGAAGCAGAAAGATTAGCTACTTCTATCAGAGAATTAGTGGATTGAATCACTCTCAATAATCAAGACCTCAAACCTACTCGGAATCTCGTGTCGGATATGCAGGGCGCGCCCAATATCGAACCAGAACTGTCCAGTGCAGCAATGAAACTCAGAACAAAAAAACTGGACCGCCTCCCTTGGGACCATACGGGAAGGCACCCTGGAAACCCATTCTTCTGGAGGATTATTCTCCTGATGATTGGTATTGGCTTGAGGTACATCTTCAGAAGTAGCCACTACGACAAGTTTCCAGAATTTGAGGGTGGCAGGGTTCTGTCGGCCATCCATCTGAACGGCTTGGTTGACCCCTCGACAATGGTGCATTCCCAGGATCGCAGAGTTATCTCAATGGGTAGACATGACTTGATGACAATGCCACTGATAGGCTGGTTCTCAAGGAGGATGGGCTCTCAGCCTGTGATCAGGAAGTCAGAGATAGATAACGGAGTCTCGGATGAGGAGTATGCGAGAAAAATCAATGATAGGACGCTTTTGACAATGACGAATTGCATCGCTTCAGGGCACAATGCCCTAGTAATGCCGGAGGGCAAGTCCCATCAGGACTCCAGACTCCACAGGTTCAAGACTGGACCTATGAGATTCGCGTTAAACGCAGCCTCCATCGCACAACACAGAGGCCTTCCCACCCCAGCTCTACAGCCCATAGGACTTCACTTCAGATGTCACTATTGGTTCAGGACAGATGCTTTTGTTGAGTTCCAGGAACCCATCCCGGTCGATGCCCCAGAAGTTCTCGGCGCAGCAGAGCGCCTGTCATCGGGAGAATGGGTCGAACCCTCATCAGAACAGGTACACGAACTACGTGACAGGCTATTCTCCTCGCTTTCTGAGGTCACTCCAGACGCTCCGGATTGGGAAACATACCGTGCTTGGCACCTGATTGGCCACATCAAAGCGAATCTGGCCAACAAACCACTCGAGTCATTCAAGGAAGAAGTCCTAGCAGCAAGGGTCGTTCGAGACTCGCTTGCAGATAGGGAACCACCTGAGGGCTTGCTGGACCCTTCCATAGAGGCTGCAAAGATACTACACGATCACGGTCTGGACGGTCGCTCGATCGAAGGGACGAGTCTGAAGGCCAGCAGAATGTGGGTCCGGGGATTAGCGGGGATTCTTCTGATGGTCCTCTCAGCCCCAGTCACGATCCCGTCAACTGGTATTCAGGCATTCTTCGCATGGTACATGGGAGATAGGACAGACGAGGGAATAGATGCCAGGACCACTTACCACTTCCTAGCTGGGATGTTCTCGCCAGTAATTTTCTGGATTCCCATTGCAATTGCAACTTCCATGGTTCTAATATCCCCAACTGTGGATTCCTTTCCAATCAACCTAGTAATAGCAGCGTCCATAGTCATCCTCATCCATGCTTCAAACTTAGTCTTCCTGCTTGGTTATGATTACTGGATCGATTTCTCCAACTCTGCCAAAAGCGCAAGACTGGCTTCATCTGAACAAGGAAATAGGCTCATCCGACTGATCGACGATGTGAGCACCAATCTCAACTTGCTCTAAATAGGACCGCTTCTTGCAACATTCGTGAACCACAGCGAGGCGGCCGACTCAATCCGATCATGGTTGGAAGGAGAGAGGCTAGAAGCCAGAGAGGTCAAAGATCCTCAAGCGATAATCCACCTCCACGTTCGATACCCCCCCACAAAACAGGGCCATCTTTTCAATATCGTAATCCCAAAGAATAGGAATCTGGTATTGGTCTATTCTATCACAAGAGTAGACGAAGGACAGCAGGAATCAATGCGAGAAATGGCAAACGAGGTCTCAGAGGATTGGGAGGAATGGCTCCATGAAACCAGAATCAGAATGACTTCTTCAGATCTTGATTGGGTTCTCCATGTTGGTAAAAGCAAAGATGGAGTGGCCGGGCCTCTGCAGGCATTCAACCTTTCAAGGCCAGTTTGGCTAGACGGACTTACACAGAATGAGTTCATGCAAAGCATGAGAAAAGTCTGGTTGACGAAACTCTCATTGATCCACCAAATCAAGTATGGGTTCGGAAACGGAAAGGGTAAGCCAGGGCCAGTTGACGATTGGGAAGGGAAGAAATCCGGTCGAGCATCGAGACAGTCCCAAACTAGGCAATCTGAGATCGATACAGACGAGACTGGCGGCTTTGGAAAGGACTTCGATCCTCTGGAATGGGCGTAATCCTCGAGACACCCGGGAAGACGTAAAAGTGACCATAAGGGGTTTAGGTTAAGTATTCGAGAAATTCGAAAGAATATGATGCAGTACGTCCGTTCCTTCGAAAAGGAAGGAATTTCGAGCAAGAGGAGTGGCGCGACCATTGTCATGCTGATGCTGCTCAGCCTCCTAGCCTCATTTTCAGCTCCTGCCAGTGCCAGTGACATTGTCGTCACAGATCCAATAGAAGTTGTTCAGAGTGGCGTTCACAACGACAGGATGATGGCCATGGATGCCGATTCAGAAGGAAACGTGCATGTTGTCTGGAGCCGGAATACAAACCATCTGTATTACAAGATGCTAGACCCAAGAGGAGAAACTCTGATCTCTGAGACCCAAATTTCTGACCCGGGAGCACACCGGGCTTGGCATCCAGACGTCACTGTTGACAGTGATGACATGGTTCACGTTGTTTGGACTGATAGGGCAGGGCAGTACAAGATCATGTACACCCTTCTCGACCCATCGCTGGACGATCAGAACGGGGACGCATCACTAGATTCAACCCTGTCCGTAGTACCAAACGACTTCGAAGTAGCAAACAATCCACAGAACCGGGATTGGCCAGCCATTGACGTAGACTCAGAAAACAACCCCCATATTGTATGGGAGGACTCATTCGAGCCGCTGGAACTATACTACCAGCAGTCACAGATCTACTACAAGATGCTGTCAGTAGACCAAGCCGCTAGAGTGGTGATTGTTGAGATTGACAGCACGCTGCTGACTCCTATTCTCGGCCAGAAGGGCCATCCAGACATAGCCGTCGATATCAACGACTTCGTACAGATTGTCTGGGATGATACCAGAGGCGGCCAAGTTGAGATGGTCGTCCCAATAGATACCTCGGGTTCAATGAACGCAGAATGGGCTGACATGTGTGCAGTATTCTACGGAGGAAACTTTGCCAGCGGAGGGTATTTCATAGGTCTGAAACCAATGCTGGTCAGCGCCAACATGAGCGTGTATGAGACACTATATGCGCTGAGTGGCAATTGGCCGGCTGCTGCAACAAGCGGAAACTGTGCAGATGCCTATCAGACAGGGGGCTCAGGAAGCCAAGGTCCCAGAAACACCCCACTAGGTCCGGGAGACTCCTCGGGTGGAATCAGGGAGCTGACAGAGGTGGTCTACAACAATCAGGCTACTAACCTCCCAGCCGATGGAGGTTACTACAGCGAGTTCTGGGGGCCAGCGGCTACTTGGGCATGCCTCTCATACAGAGACATTCAGGGTAGACAAGGACTAGCAGCAAACCCCCCGACCACCCTGGATCATCGTTGGAACGACAATGCCACTCGAGTGGTAATACCGATTTCTGACGAGGGCCCATATGGTGGAACCCCAATGGACAACGACGACACATCGAGCATCAATCAGGCACATGACGCATGTGTTTTGGCCCAGACCAAGCCTTACCCGCTCTGGGCTGGTTCCGATACGGCTGTTGGTAGCTACATGCTGGATATGGCACAGTGCCCTGTGGGTTCGGGACTCAATACCAGAACATGCAACGGTGCAACTACTCGAACCACCACTGCTGAGGGGCAGATGTATCAATTCCCAACCACCGCTGGCTCTTCTTCAGAACTAGAGATCATGGTCGAGGCCATGGTTTACCTGGCTACGAACAACTCACGTGAGATCTACATGTCAATCCTAGATCCTCACTCCCTGCTGGAGAACCCATGGCCTGGCTGGAGCAGAGGGGACCCCGGGACCGAGGCAAATCAGAATGGCTACTACGTCGAAGATCTAGGGCCCTCGGAAGACGAGCAGGGATACGGGCATTTGGTAGTCGTGAATGACACCCAGATTACCAA
>TARA_B110000014_G_C20126712_1_pt1 | contig 13581 bp, 13 predicted proteins | sample TARA_B110000014 | Tara Oceans TARA_B110000014 (sample SAMEA4396468) | marine metagenome | biome: Westerlies Biome; feature: [MES] marine water layer (ENVO:01000295) within the mesopelagic zone...; material: water (ENVO:00002006), including particulate matter (ENVO:01000060) such... | reverse complement strand
GCATAACGGTTGTATGTATTTGCGTATTTGGAAAAACTCGTTATTAAATCTTTCTCGTTCAATAAAACTGTTTCATTATTATTCAAAGAAAAATTCCTAATATCTGTGGTGTGTTTTTATCCATAAAATATTTTAGGACTTATATTGTCTAATTATTTAGAAATTGCTAGGATAGTTTTTTGTAGTCACAATTTAATCTATTAGCAAGGTGTTTGAGTAAATTATCCGGGGCATGCCCAATACCTTTAATTATGTCTAAGTTAGGAATTTGAACTCTCAATAGTTCAGCATTAAGAAAAATATCATTTTCTCCTAGAATTGACAAAAACCTTTTTGTGTCATCTCCTTTTGCTTTGCACGACTTTAAGAAATCTAATCCTTTTAACAATATCTTTCTATCTGGAATATCGTTAAGTAAATTTTCAGAAAATGGTATATCAGAATATGAAAAAAAACTTTTCACCGCAGTGCTTTGATCTGACGCTTGTTTTATTTTTCTAAATAGATATTCCAATTGAGCTCCCGAGGTTGTTCCTCCAAGTCCATCTTTTTCTAAAAAAGATAAAATCGGAGCCAAAAGAACTTTGATACAAGTATCAGGGAGTAGGTGACTATATTTTATTAGCCATAGGCTTCCAAGGGAATAACCTATGTATAGATCAGCAGGGTATTGACGGAGTAATATTTGAGCTTCTTCTAATTTTTCTGGGGTTTCTGGATAAATTACTTGAATTTTTATACCTGGAAAAGCATTAGCCACTTTTTTAGCAAACCATTTTTTGGGAAGCGCCCAACCTGAAATAGCTGTTATAGTTGATATTTTATCCATGGTTTTATTATTTTACTTATTTCTTCTATAGTTTTAAGAGTTACTCTTGTGTGCAAGGATACCCTTAATCGTGTCGTATTGTTGGGAACAGTTGGTGGTCGAACTGCCCCCACGATAATTCCTTGTTGAAGAAGACTATTTTTTACTTCTAATATCTTTGCAGGATTATCTATCCAAATAGGAATAATAGGGGATGTAAATATATTAACTTCTTGTTTTTTGTGGTTTATAATTTTTCTAAACTGTTTTGAAATATTGTGAAGATATTCACGTTCATCTTGCGATGACTGCAATATTTTTATAGCAGATTCAGCAGAGCCAACCTGAGATGGGGATAGAAATGTAGAGTAAATAAACTCTCCAGCGTAATTAATAAGGTAATCAATTATTGTTGAGGAGTTTGAAAGAACATATGCACCCATACTGGCTAATGACTTACCTAGCGTTCCTATAATTATATCCACTTGATCCTGCACCTGCATTTCTTCCGCGAGACCTGCGCCTGTTTTACCAAAAACTCCTGTTCCGTGAGCTTCGTCTAAAATTAAAATAAAGGGATATTTTTTTTTTAATTCTACTAACTTCTTTAAGTCAGGATAATCACCATCCATGCTAAAAACACTTTCTGTAACTACAAAAATTGTTTCATAATCCATATATTGTTCCTTTAATAAGGACTCTAAGTGGATCAAATCTAGATGATGATAGCGCTTGAATCGTGCTGCTCCTTTTACAAGTGCTTGGGCCATGGAGTGATGGATAAGTTTGTCTGCAAGAACGAGGTCATTCTTTCTCGGTAAACTATTGAGAACAGCCTGGTTTGCTAAAAAACCTGCATTGAATAGCATTCCAAAAGATTTCTTTTTCCATTTCTTGAGTTGTTCAATCAAACTTTCATGGCAGGGAAGAAAACCTGATAAGAGAGGAGAAGCACCACTTCCAGTCCCATATTTATCACAAGCTTCTTTAGCTCCTTTTATCACTCGAGGGTCATGTCTAAGTTGAAAATAATCGTTGGAGCATAAGTTAATTCTACAATCTGAATAGAGTTTAATATCCCTAAAGAGATTTTTATCCCGTCTTATATTTAATTCGTCTTCAAGACGGTTAAAAAATTGTTCATTCAAGGCATTAAATATCTTATTAGTTTAATCATCTTTTTAAAAATTATGATATAAATTAAGCCGCAAGTCAAAACCCCTTAAAATATAGGCTGGTAGCAATTACTTTTTTATGAAAATAATAATCTATAATTCTCTAATTTAAGGATAGTCCTAATTAGTCTAAGCTCAATTCTCTAATGAAAAAAATTCAAGATTCAGGAAAAGTTTGGTGTAAAGGATTTAAAAGTCCGGTACACGCTGTGCGAATAGATAATAAGATATTTGCTACAGGAAAAGGTGAGGAGCAAACTATTGAATACTGGGTGGATGAAAATATTCTATGTGTTGACCTAAATGAACCCGAACGTGAAATTCGATGGGCAAAGAAGTTTCCTCTTGATCTTGAGCCCACAGTTTCTGGAACTCTATTCAATGGTTTTACCTATACTAAGCACGCAGACGTTCTCATTGTAAGTAACGACGAAGACAGAATTAAAGAGAAAGTAATATCAGGAGAAACTTATCGCACAGGTCAATACGACAGTATGGATTCTAAAGAGTTTTGGGGTAAAGTATGGAATTGCTAGCAATACTGAAGTCCTGAGTCTCACTTTATATTTCGTATCAATCTTGCCGACTGATGTTCCAGAGTATTACGATCAACAAAATCCACTTCACCATCTCTCAAGTTAATCCTGCCAACTTCCCCATTTTTATTAATGTCTTTAAGCCACATAAAATTGGCACATTTTGTTACAAATAGCCTATCTATATGAACAACCTCTTCCTCCCAATCAATTTGATTTAATTCAGTATCATAAAAATTTTCAGCCTCTTCTCTTGATGGAAGCCTCCAATCACTGAATCCTCCCGCATAAACCTGATTCATTAACATGACATATGCTAGTGCGGCATCATAATTTCTCCACTGACCTAAGTCCCCCCAAGAGTCTTTAGGAAGCCAGTGCATCTTATATTTTGTGTCAGTAATCACCCCAGAAGAATTATCATGAAAACGGCCTTGTTCATTCATAGTAATATCCTAAAAATAGAAATTGAAAAAATAACATGTTTAAAGTTCTTCTTCAATGCATTTTAAAAACTCATCCCGCAAAAACTTGGTAAGAATACCAGGCTTTTTATTTCCAATCGGCTTGTCGTCAACACTAACAACAGGAACAATATCAATCCCCGAGTTAGTAATAAAAACTTCATCTGCATTATAAATATCTTCTGGTATCAATAATGCTTTACTCACAGGTACTTTATGATTCATAGCGATCTCTAAGACAACCTCGCGTGTTATTCCTTCTAGTACACTATTGTTAGTGGCTGGTGTTTTAAGAGTTCCATCTTTTAAAATAAACAGATTACTAGTTGCCCCTTCTGTTACACCCAGTATAGGATCAACAATAATACCCTCCATACTCCCTCGCATTTGGGAAATTTTACGCAATAAAATATTAGAAAGATAGTTGCATGTCTTTAGACTCTGGTTAACTCCTGGCAAAACAGGTGCCTGCATGGTAATTAGGCTAATATTAACTCCTTTGAGATAAATAGCTTTTGGGAGTGGCTGGTGTGGGCGAGCATGAATGACTAGAGTCGGTGCTACTTCTTTGTCTATCTGGAAACTTGGCTCATTTATACCACGTGTAACAGTCAAACGAATGATCGCATTTTTAAAATTATTTCGATCTAGCGTTTCTTGTACTACAGAATTAACTTCATATAGTGTCATTGGTAAATCCATAAAAATTAGAGGCAAGGATCGAAACAGCCTTTCTAAATGCTGATTAGATCTGAATACTTTTCCATTAAAGGCTCGCATGGTTTCAAAAAGCCCATCCCCATAACAAAAGCCACGATCCAATATAGAAACTTTTGCATTTTTAAGTGGTGTGAATAATCCATTTATATAAACAATAGACTCTTGCATAAACTTATCTCAGTCTACAAAGAAAAATATTTGGTGAATTAAACGTTTAACATTAAAAGCTATACTCTTGATTTTAATGTGTGCATACTGAACCAATTTTTTAATGCAAAAGCATAAAGCCTTATTAGTATGATAATGCTTGTATCATTGCGGCGGCCTTATCTAAAGTTTCCTTATACTCCTTTTGCGGATTCGAATCCGCTACAATACCTGCTCCTACATGAAAACTAGCTATCTCATTGCAAATAATTATGGAACGTATGATGATATTTAAATCCATATAACGACCAAAACCTATATAACCTAATGACCCAGAATATGGACCTCTGTTAACTGTCTCGAGCTCAGCAATAATTTCCATACATCGTATTTTGGGACAACCTGTTATAGTTCCCCCGGGAAAAACTGATTTTAAAATATCATAGACACAAGTTTCAGGTTTAAGGTCTCCTACAATATTAGATACGATATGGCTTACGTGCGAATATTTTTCTAGTAACATGAAGTCGGTTACACAAACAGAGCCCGTTTTACATATTCGACCTAAATCATTCCGTTCTAAATCAACCAACATCAAATGTTCTGCTTTTTCTTTTGGGTTCAATAATAATTCTAAGGATAGGGCGCGATCTTCCTCATCTTTCTTTCCGCGAGGTCGTGTACCTGCTATTGGTCTTGTTTCAACTTTCTGTTCGTGAACTTTTACCAACCGCTCCGGAGAAGAGCTGATCAGCGATAATTGTTCGAAGTTTATGTATCCTGAAAAAGGAGAAGGGTTAACTTTTCGTAATTTCCTATAAAGTTCGAAAGGATTTCCCTCATAATGAGTTTCAAACTTTTGTGCAAGATTTGCCTGATAAATATCTCCTTCATTTATGTAGATTTTAGCCCTTTTAACTTTCTCAGTATAGTCAACCTCGTTTAAATTAGATCTCAGATCATCTTTAGAGGGCAGGGGAGACAATGATAAGTTTAAGCTGTCTGACTTAGAGTGTTTTTTATTGTGTTTTAAAACTCTATAAATATCACTCCAGATTCCTTTGATTTCTTCAGTGAGTTCGTCATAAGTTGCTTCTGCTTGTTTTATTTTCGGGGAAAGAATAAATTTCAATTCTTCAGTGATATGGTCATATAAAAATAATCGTTCCACTTCCATAAATAATAAATCTGGCAAATTCTTTTCATATGGTTTTTTCACAGGCAAAGACTCAAACCATGCTCCTCCTTCATAGCCTATGAAGCCAATCCAACCTCCCCAAAAATGAGGAAGATAAGCTACAGAAGGAACATTTTTTTCAAAGTTTAATAATTCTAAAGCAGGTCCCGGCTGAGACCATTCTGAAATTAACTTTCCCTTATTCATTAGTTTTGCTTTTTGCCCTGAAATTTCCAGCGTTTTGCTATAGCCCCCTCCCATTAAAGAGAACTGGGCTGTCTCCTTAGGCCCATTTGCGCTTTCAAATAGGAAGGAATTCTTAGTTTTAAGAAAAAACTCGCGAAATACTATAGATAGGTCTAAGCCCGGGATTTTTTCATGCCCGCAGATTGGAACACGCGCTGAGGATGCCGCTAATTGCATAAATGTTTTTTTATTCGGTAGTATATCCATATATATTGCAGGCCTTAATGGAAAAACCATAAAAATATGAATGTTTAATCCATCTTGTGGGCAAGGTATTAAAGGATCGATCCAAAGCGGAGGTTACTCGTAGCGAAGTGCGTCTATAGGGTTCAAGTTTGCTGCTTTATTTGCTGGGTAGAACCCGAAAAAAATACCAATCGCTACAGAAAAGCCAAAGGCTAAAAGTATAGACTGAGTAGAGACTACAGTTTCCCAGTCGCCCATACCTGAAACAACACGAGAAATTCCTATTCCCAACAAAATACCTATGCCACCACCAAGAAAACTGATCAAAACAGATTCTATCAGGAATTGCTCCAGAATCTCTTTTTTCTTGGCACCAATAGCCTTTCTAATGCCTATTTCTCGGGTTCGTTCGGTCACTGAAACAAGCATTATATTCATTATACCAATGCCTCCAACCATAAGGGAAATGGCAGCAATGCCTCCCAAAAGATAAGTAAAGGTCTTAGCTGCATCTCCCCAACTATTTAACCATTGGGAAGAGTTTTGTACATAAAAATCGTCTTCCTTGCCATCAGCTATATTATGCTTTTGTCTGAGAATTTGGGAAACTTCTTCTTTGATTGTTTCCAGATCATCAATCTGACCTGCTTGTACATCAATAGACTGAACATGATTCATCCCGAAAACTCTTTTTTGTGCAGTGGTGACTGGTATGAATATTTGATCGTCAGGATCAAACCAACTAAGTGCCCCTTTCGGAACCATAGTACCTATGACTAAAAAGTTTTTACCATCCACTTTGATAGTCTTTCCCATAGGATTGCGGCCTTCAAAAAGATTTTTTAATACTGTAGAACCTATAACACAAATTCTCTTAGAAGACCTTATTTCATCTTTATTAAAATAACGACCACGATCTATTTCGAAATTAGCTAAGCGTGCATAACTTGCTCCTGTTCCCCTGACTGTACTGTTGGTATTTTTATTTTCAAATTTAAGTTGCGCAGACCGATATACTTGTGCCGCAACACCCGTTATGAGGGAAACATTTTTTTCAATAAACTCTGCATCTTCAAGAGTGAGGGTGTCAACCTTGCCCGTTGTCACATGGCGAGATTTCTTTTGTCCAGGTTTAATGGTAATGATATTGGTTCCAAACTTGGAAATTGTATTCAAAGTCTGCCGCCTTGCTCCTTCACCGATAGAAATCATCGAAATTACTGATGCGACACCAATAATAATTCCCAAAGCTGTTAAAAAAGATCTAAGTTTATGCGTCACAAGACTTCGAAGAGCCATCTTAAATAAATCCCATATCAACATGCTTCGACTCTCTTATCAGCAATTATTTTTCCATCCTTCATCTGAATAATCCTCCTTGTCAAATTTGCTACTTCTTGTTCATGAGTCACTAGAATTAAGGTAACGGTTTCTCGATTCAATTCCTGAAATAGATTCATAATCTCTTTACCTGTAGCAGAATCCAAATTTCCAGTAGGTTCATCAGCTAAAATAATAGCAGGCCGATTAACTAGAGCTCTTGCAATTGCGACCCTTTGGCGTTCACCACCAGACAGTTCTGTAGGCTTGTGTTTAGCACGGTGGGCGAGCCCAACACGATCAAGTGCTTGCAATGAGATTTCTCTCGAGTTAGGAACCCGACCATAGAGTAGAGGTAACTCTATGTTTTCCAATGCTGTGGCGCGTGGGAGAAGATTAAAACTTTGAAAAACAAATCCGATTCTTTGATTACGGACTTCTGCTAATTGATTAGCGTTCAGGTTTTGAATATTTAAATTTTCTAACCGATAAATTCCTGAAGTTGGAAGATCCAAGCAACCCAGTAAATTCATTAGGGTCGATTTGCCACTACCCGAAGGGCCCATTATGGCAACAAACTCTCCTTGTTCTATCCTAAAATCTACTCCAGCTAATGCTGGTACTTGCTGTACTCCCATATGGTAAATTTTAGAGAGTCTTTCAACTTCAATCAAATTAGCCTCACTTAGAACGAATCATCCAAAGAATTTTCTTAAGAGAAGAACTTTTCTTCTCTTTGGATTCTTCAAGAACTTTTTCCCAGTCTCCCAATATTACCTCTTCATCGGAATTCAATCCGCTAAGAATCTGAACATGAATAGGGTTTCTTATGCCAGTAGTGACTCTGAGTTTTTCGGGTTGTTCATTTTTTAATACCATTGTGTACTTGCCTTTATCATCCCGTCGTATTCCAGCTCTACTGGTATATATAGTATCTTTAACTAGATGAGTAACAATATCTATGTTGGCAGACATCATAGGTTTAAGCATATTTTTACCTGGCCCCTGAACCTCAATTTTTACTTTAAAAATAGTGATACTATTTTCAATCAAACCTTGAGGAGCTATACGAGTAACTTTTCCATCAAAAGATTCTTCGGGAAATGCATCCGATGTGATCTTTACGATATGGCCTATTTTAACGGACCCAATATCAGTTTCATCAATATCTGCAATAATGAACAGGCGTGACATATCTGCAATGGTGGCGATTGCTGTTCCGCCGTTTACATTTGATATCCCTGAAGCGATTATCTGACCTTCTTCAACCAGTTTTTCAATGATAACGCCATTAATTGGCGCGAAAATTTCTGTTTCCTCAAGTCTTTCTGCAACTTCGTCAAGAGAAATTTCTGACCGTTTAACTTCAGTCATTACTAACTCAATCTCATTTTCCTTCATTGTAATATCATGGATAGAATCATTAGCTGTTTGATGGCGGGTTCTAGCTTGAACAAGCTTTTCCTTGTTTACTTTGAAGAGAGTTCTGGCAGCATCCAAAGATTCCTGAGAGACAAACTTTTTTTCAAATAATTCATTTTGGCGTTTTAGCTTATCTTCCGCTTCTTTAAGATTAACCAGAGCGGTTTCAATTTCAGATTGAGAGGCCTTTATATCATTATTATATTTAGTTTTTTGTAGAAGGAGACTTGTAACCGCTTTTTTATATTTTGCTGATGAACTAGCCAGCTCTGTACGCGCCTTGGCAACATTTCTTTGCTCATCAGATTTGTCAAGTTGTAATAAAAGTGTTCCCTTCTTGACGTGAGCCCCTTCTTCAAAAGGAAAGGACAAGACCTCTCCACTAGCTTTTGATTTAACCTCTACCTTTGAATTGGGTTCAACAATACCAGTAGCTGAAATTTTTACTGATAAGTCGCCTCTAAGCACTTTAGAGGTTTTAAAAATAGGTTTTAGGGGTTCTTCTGATCCATTGGAATTTAGTACATATACACAGATAGGAAGAAGAGCCAACCCGACAAAAAAAAGAATTTTTTTCATGAGCCTTCGTTGGATACTAATTTTATATCATGCGCTTCAAGAGTGCTAGCAATTGCCTGATTTAAGCGATTTCTAGATTTATTATAGTCAATGATAGCTTTAATAGCTTTGCTTTGTTGTTCAGCGAGGTCTTCCTGAAACTCCAGCACATTAAAGCTAGTGGATAAACCTACTTCAAATTTTTTCTCCTCGGCGTTGAGCTTTTCTTTCGCAAGTTTTTGAGCAACTCGGCTCGCTTGAACTCTTTTTATGTCTGTTTGAATTTGGCGATGAGCTTCGCGAACCTCCACCACAATTTTTCTTTCCAAGTCTTTAATATCTAATAATAATTGGGCTACTTCTAGACGTTTGGCAGCTAAGCGACTTTTTGCAGCACGGTTGCCAAGAGGATAACTAAGGTTTATACCGAATTGCCATAAACGGTAGTCTGTTGAAAAAGCTTTTGACAATGCAGTATCATATCCACCTTCTTTTTTGCTGACTCCTGTTCCAGAGTCGCCACTCAATCCGTTTAGGCCGAGACTCGTAACAAAGTCTAAAGTAGGAAGCATTTGATTTTCATTATATTTAGTTTCAATATTTCTACTCTCAAGCTCTTTTTTCTTGATCAGTAGCTCGGGTCTTTTAGAAAGCGCAGCCTTCAGCACATTTTCTAAAGAACTTTCACGATCCAGTTTAAATACAGGGCTGTCTGCGGGAATTATCTTTTTCAATCCTTCATCTGAGTCAAAGGATAAGTTTAGAATATTTTTTAGACTATCTTCATTATCCTCGATTAAGTTTTGAGCATTCAAAAGCTGCTCATCTCTTGAGGCAACCTCTGATTTGGCTTGAAGAATTTCCAGCTCAGCAAGGGTCCCAACATCGACTTGTGCTTTGACTTGTTTTGCAAGATCACTAGCTCTTTGAAGCGATGTCTTTTTTACTTTTAGATCCTCTATACTGAAGACAAGATCCCAATAAATATTTTCAGCTTCCGTAAGAATATCAATAACTTTTTTTGTGAATTGATGATCAGAAATGCTTTGATCATTTTTAGCAATAGAGATTTCACGTTTATTGAGGTCGATTCCGAAATCTTTAAGCAAGGGCTGAGTGATGTTCAAAGTCAAGTCTGTTGTATAGACTGGATTAAAAGAGGCAAATATCGAGTTAGTCATATTCCTGTTGCTATCTATAGACAAATCATAATCTGCACCATTGATAAATTTCTGGGAAACAGAAAAATTCCAGTTGTAGTCCTGATTTCGTGTTTTAGCATTGGCAAGGGTTGTTGCTCTTAGGCGTGTTTCTTCACCGACAGTAAACGTCAAATCAAGTGTAGGGTCAAAATCGGCTTCTTTATCAAAAATAAACTGTTCTTTGACTTGGGAATCATAGTTTTGAACAGAAATGCTAATATTATTTTCCAAAACTCTTTTAATCGTTTCCTCCAACGTTATAGGTAAAAGTCCACTAGCTTCGATAATAGAAACAGGAATAACAATAAGAAAAAACAAATAAACCAGAAATATTGAAAACAAAAAATTCTTCATAAAAACGGGACTCTATAAATTAAAAGGGTAAAACCATTATATTTAAAGGGCTCATCAAAAGAAACGAATAATACAAGCTAACTTCGATGCTTTTATTAGCAATAAAATAAGAGCAAAAATAAAAGTGATAATATTATCAACATTTTATCGGTATTTAAGAGTATAGGCTTTATGTCTTTCTGCTAAAATAACATGCCAAAAAATACTCAATTATTCTCAGTAATAATAGTTAACTAAAAACCTTAACTATATGTCTATATATTTATAATTAAAAATAGTTTATTAAAAAATATTTATATATAAGCTTGCTTGTTTAACCCATATAGAATGGTGTGATAAAATTTACATTAACTGTAGTATTTCTATAAAACTTGATTTATATTATGCAAATCTGATCGCCTGATTAAGTTAAATATATATAAAAACAATTATTTAAATCAAATTATGACAAGAGTTACAGCCGCCGATATTTTAAAGGTAGTCCCTATCACACGTAAAACCCTTTGGTTATGGCAGAAAAAGTATTGTTTTTTCCCCAACCCTGTAAAAGAGGGTCACCCCGGTGGTAAAGGTATTGTTGGTTATTATCCTGCTTGGGTTGAGGAAAGATGTAAAAAAGTCTATGCCTTACAAAAGAAGGGTTATACGATTTTAATGATCAAAGAGATTCTTGAGAAAGAGGAGCAAGAAAAATCGACTCGTAAAATCCTCATAGTTGATAAAGAGAGGAAGTTTTGTGATCTTCTCAAGAAAATTTTTCAGAAAAATGACTTTCTCGTTGAAACCGCCTATGATGGATGGGAAGCAGGAAAGAAAGTTGTTCAGTTTAAGCCCACAATTATAATTTTGGATATGACGCTTCCCGGCTTAAATGGATTAGACGTTTGTAAAGATATTCGTTATCATGAATTTACAAAAAATATTTTGATTATCGCTATTTCTGGAGACTTGAGATACACAGAAACAGAAGTTCTTAAGTCTGGGGCTAATGCATTTTTTTCTAAGCCTGTAAACTTCGAAAACCTTCTTTTGCTTAGCCGTGAGTTTCTTGAAGACCCCAAACCTATATAGCAATTTGATACTTTATAGTTATGCTCTAGCTAGGTAGCTATATTGTCGAATTAAAAGATATTCGTTTCAATTCGCATATATAAAAAGGTTGTGATATAAAGCAGAACATATTTTACCTAGATAAATTAAAAAAGCTTACAGTCCATTGACGATCCCTGACATAAATCAACTAAAACAAATAGCTTTGGAATTACGCAGACTCACCTTGAAAATTATTTTTCAGGCTGGTTCGGGGCATCCTGGAGGCAGTTTTTCTGCAACCGATTTGATGACAGCTCTGTTTTTTGGTGGCATTTTAAACTATGACTCCAGTAACCCTAATGATCCTAAGAGAGACTCGTTTGTCTTGAGTAAGGGGCATGTCACAGGTATTTACTATTCTGTGCTGGCCAAAGCTGGTTATATTTCAGAGTCCGACCTTGACAGCTACCGTAAAATTAATAGTCCAAAGTTTCTTTCTGGGCATCCTCATCCTAAAACCCCTGGGATTGAAATTGCCTCTGGAAGTTTGGGTCAAGGACTAAGTGTGGGGCACGGAATAGCATTGGGGAAAAAACTTGATGGATATAACTCCAAAGTTTATGTCATTCTCGGTGACGGTGAGTTGCATGAGGGGCAAATATGGGAGGCAGCTATGTCTGCTGATAAATTTAAATCTAACAACCTGATTGCTATCGTTGATTATAATAAAGTTGCACAAGATAACATTACTAAAGACCTTAAAGATTTGGAACCTATAGAAGATAAATGGAGGTCCTTCAACTGGGATGTTCATAGAGTTGATGGCCATAATATGGAAGCCATCATTAATGTGCTTAAACTTCCTCTGCATCCAATAAAACCCCGTGTAATTATTGCAGATACAATTAAGGGTAAAGGTGTCAGTTTTATGGAAGGTAAGACCGCTTGGCATGGTGTGGCACCATCGCCAGAAGATTATGATAAAGCTTTAAGGGAGTTGGTATAAAAATGAAAGAGGGTGCTACTCGCGATGCTTATGGACAAGCCTTATTAGAAATGGGCAATGATCAACGTATCGTTGTTCTTGATGCTGGAGTAAGCGATAGTAGTCGTTCTAAGAAGTTCGGTGATAAATATCCTGAGCGATTTTTCAATGTAGGTATTGCTGAGGCGGATATGGTTTGTACTGCCGCCGGCTTGGCAACAACTGGAAAAATTGCTTTTGCTACCGGCTTCGCCTGTTTTCTATTAGGTAGAACAATGGATCAGATATTAGTAAGCGTAGCTTATTCTAATACTAATGTAAAACTCGTGGGAACACATACAGGTCTCGCAGTTGGTGAAGATGGCCCTACTGCGCAAATGATTGTAGATATAGCCTACATGAGAGCTATTCCTAACATGATTGTTGTGCAACCTGCAGATTGGGAAGAAACTGTTCAAGCGACACGAGCTTTGGCTGAATACGAAGGACCAGCTTATTTTCGTTTGGGACGCCCCAAGATAAAAGGAATTTTTGACAGCACCTATAAATTTGAGATTGGCAAGGGCAGGGTGGTCAAAAAAGGCTCTGATTTAGTTATTTTTGCTACTGGAATTATGGTTCAAGAAAGCCTTTTGGCCCTTGAAATCCTAGCAGAAGAGGGAATAAATGTGTCGCTGGTCAATATTTCAACATTAAAACCCATTGATCGAGATATCATTATAGAAATGGCTTCCAGCCACAAATTCATCATTACTGCTGAGGACCATAATTGCATTGGTGGATTAGGAGACGCAGTTGGTGAAGTTCTTCTCGACGCACAAATATCGAAACCTTTCAAACGTATTGCAGTAAAAGATCGTTTTGCAGAAACTGGAACTGGAGCAGAGCTCTTTGAAAAATACGGTTTATCTGCAAACCACATTTCGCTTGCTGTGAAAGACTCCCTTAAGTAAGTATCAATAAATCCCTACAAAAACCCCCTAGAGGTATCCTCATAGTTTTGTTTTCGACACAGACAAATTATAAAAATTATTTTGTTTTGCTTGCCTGTCTTACACTCTTTTCAGCATGCATGTCAGGGGCTGAATACCGAAAACCAGTCCCTGAAAACACCTTTGATCGATTAAAAATTAGCACTACTCAAACTCTAGAAGAGGTTGACTCTGTTAACAATCAAACAACTAATGAAAACCTGAATGATCCCATATACACTCTTGCAAATAAAATGGGAAAGGCATATCAGATGCAG
>TARA_B110000014_G_scaffold262124_1_pt1 | contig 13590 bp, 12 predicted proteins | sample TARA_B110000014 | Tara Oceans TARA_B110000014 (sample SAMEA4396468) | marine metagenome | biome: Westerlies Biome; feature: [MES] marine water layer (ENVO:01000295) within the mesopelagic zone...; material: water (ENVO:00002006), including particulate matter (ENVO:01000060) such... | reverse complement strand
CCGGTGGCGGAACTGGCAGACGCGCCGGCTTTAGGTGCCGGTGTCTTAGGACGTGTGGGTTCGAGTCCCACCCGGCGCACCACTCACCTCCAACTGGCTACCCGCTCAGCCATTCCATACCTCGTCGAACCAGTCGCTCACCGGTGCCGCGAGTAACGGAAACCCGTCATCTTCAACAGCTCCGCACGTGACGCATTCGATTCCCGCTTCTGCACCTCGCCGCCACGAAAGAACCGTGTGAGTTTCGTGTTCGACGTACAGACCGCTAATCGTGGGTTCAGCAGTTGGTCCCGTGTCCACGTCGTACAACTGGATCCAGTCATCACAGCTTCTGCATCTCAACCCAATCCTATTTTCATCCCATGCCTCATATCCCCACTCGATCGCTAGGTCATGTCCGTGGTGCATTGACCATTCATCTCCGAGGTTCAAGAGTTGTCCACCTTTCTCGAGGTGGTTGAGGTAACGAAGTCTCCAATCGCGACCATGGGTGAGGCGAGCTGCTACACCTGACTCTGTTTCAGTTTGGGACTGCTCAGTTCCAGAGCGAGCGAGTCCGTTAAGGATTTCTTCCGTCAGCCGTATGGACTCTCTCAGCATGTCCAATCTGTTGTCGTCAGGGTCCATCTGCATTGACCTCCAACGACAGATCTACCACTAAGTCGCAAAAAATGGTGTCCGAGGGCAATAACGTTTCAGAATTTCGGGACACTTCCCTCATTGACGGTGCACAATGTCGTCGATGCTTTCTCCCTACAGAATTCTTGACCTCACCGATGAACGAGCCAATCTGACCGGGCTTTTACTGGCTCAACTCGGAGCTGAAGTCATCGCGGTTGAGCCGGTCGATGGAAGTCATTCTCGGCACGTCGGGCCTTTTGTGAACGACGAGCCAAGCATCCATTCGTCTTTAACTCATTGGGCCTGGAACCGTGGCAAAAAATCTGTCACGGGTGACGTGTCAGATATCCAACGCCTCGCCCGAACAGCTGATGTCATTGTCGATTGCGGGGTGTTCAAGAATCTCGACTTGGCCGCGTTACGAGCAGAGAACCCTTCGTTAATAACAATTACTCTTTCCGCTTTTGGTTCTACGGGACCCAAAAGCGATTGGCTCGCTACAGATTTGACGCTGCTAGCAAGCGGCGGTCAGTTAGGACTCACCGGTGACCCTGATCGGGCGCCATTGCAGGTAGGGGCCGTCCCTCAGGGATGGCTACATGGGGCATTGGAGGCGGCTGAAGCGACGACAATCGCTCTAGTTGAGCGAAGCAAATCCGGTTGGGGGCAACACATAGATGTCTCAGCACAACAGGCCGTCACTCAATGCACCCAAACCATGCTGATGACCACAGCGGTCGGTGCTCCCCGTGTGGCGCGCGCAGGCGGGGGAATCAAAGCTGGTGAATACGTTCTCCGGACGGTGTACCCGGCATCCGATGGTTATGTGTCGATCAATTTCATGTTTGGGGAAATGATTGGTCCCTACAGCCAGCGGCTCATGGAGTGGGTGTTTGACGAAGGTTTCTGCGACGAGGCAACCCGAGATCAGAACTGGATTGATTTCTTCACGCTGATTTACACGGGTCAAGCCGACCCTGAAGGTCTGAATCGGGCCCAAGACTCAATCGCTGCGTTTTCTGCTACCAAAACAAAAGCCGAACTCATGGCGGGCAACGAAGAACGTCGGTTGCTCATTGCTCCAATCGCAACGACAAAAGATATTGTCGAGTCAGAACATCTTGGGGCGCGAGAGTTCTTCGAAGACGTGCCTGAAGTCGGATGCGTTTTCCCCGGACGGTTCGCTAAATCCACTGTGCCGCTCACCTATCTTGGGCCACCTTCACAGCTCGGGCAACACACAGACGAAGTGATCGGGAACCTTGAAAGACAACCCGTTGCTCCTCCCCCAGTCGAACCCGCGCCCACTCGTCGACCACTAGAAGGTCTCAAGGTTCTTGATTTCACCTGGGCTATCGCCGCGCCCATGGCAACCCGAAGTCTTGCGGATCACGGCGCCACCGTTGTCAGAATCGAATCCGAAGGGCGGATGGATGTGATCCGTAATGCCGGACCATTCGTTAACGACGAAACTCACCCCGACAACACGGCGCAATATCACTCCGCTAACGCCGGCAAATACCTATTAAGCCTTGATCTTTCCAATGAAGCAGCGATGGCAGTCGTTTGGGATCTCGTTGAATGGGCCGATGTCATCATCGAAGCGTTCACACCCAAAGCGATGGCGAATTGGGGGCTCGATTACCAGTCAATTAAAAAGCGGAAACCAGACATTGTGATGCTTTCGAGTTGTCTGATGGGGCAAACCGGCCCAATGAACATGTACCCCGGATTCGGCAACTTAGCTGGAGCTCTTAGCGGGTTTTATGAAATCACAGGATGGCCAGACCGTGCTCCGGCCGGACCGTTTCTTGCCTACACCGATTACACCGCTCCCCGGTTCACCGCTACTGCCCTTCTGGCTGCTGTCGATCACCGCAACAGAACTGGTGAAGGCGCCTACATCGATCTCAGCCAACACGAATCGGCGCTGCATCTACTTGGTCCAGCCCTGTTAGATCAGGCGGTTAATGGTCGAACAGCCACGCGATCGGGAAACATTAGCGATCGCTACGCGGTCCACGGCGTGTACCCCACGGTTGGTGATGACAAATGGGTCGCGATCGTCTGCCAAGACGAGGCCGCACAAGAAGAATTGAGCGAACTCATTGGGTCGACGCAATTAGACGACTCCGCTATTGCAGAGTGGGCTGCATCCCAGGATCGGTTCGAGTTACAAGAGTTGCTGCAATCGCGCGGGATAGCTGCCCACGTTGTAGCTGATTCTGAGGACGCGTTGGCCGACCCTCAACTCACTCATAGGAATCATTTTCGGTGGGTGCCCCAGGCGTACTCGGGTGAAACCTGCATCGAAGGTTCCCACTATCAAATGAGTCGAACTCCCTCCGAAGCGTTGTGGGGTGGGCCGCCAATCGGAGAACACACCTTCGAGGTGTTGAGCGAGATGCTGGGTTACAGCAGCGATAAAATTGCAGACCTTGCCGCGGCCGAGGCGTTGTACTGAGACAGTTTTAGCGGCCAGCGAACATCACAAGTCAATATCGACGTGTACCTCGTCAAGAGCAAGGGGATAGCTGGAAGTCACCTTTCAGAGAAGTGGTGCTGTTAGCAAAGTTTTGCTCAGGGAAGCGAAGTCAGTCATTCGGTGCAAAAATCATTGAAAAGGGGAGGGCCGTTGTGAACCAACAGCAACAAATCGAACTCGCGGATGCTTTTATCCGACAGCTTGAATCAAAAGAAAAGCATTACTCAATGGCAGACACTGTCGAGGATGCCAGCCTTGAGAACGCCTACCTGGTGCAGGACGCTTTCATCGACATCATGCTCAGCCGGGGTGAGCAAATCGTGGGTTGGAAAGTCGCTTTGACAAGTAAAGCAATGCAAGAGTTTTGTGGTGTAGATCATCCTTTATCAGGAGCTATTTTCCGCAGTCGCGTAGATGAATCGCCTTCGCAAGTGTCATTAAACGCTCATAGGCATCTAGGTCTTGAGTGCGAGATCGCAGTTCGCGTTGGGAAGGACTTAGAGCCCGGGGCCGAGCCTCACACCAAAGAAAGCGTCATCGACGCAGTTGATACTTGTTATCCGGCGTTCGAACTAATTGAAGATCGCGATGCCGACTACGACGCACTCAATCCTTTTGATTCAGTGTCCGAGAACGCTTGGAATGCTGGGGTGGTCCTCGGCGCCTCAATAGGGAATTGGAAAGAGCTAGATCTAGTAGAGACGCCGACAGTTCTTGAAGTCAACGGAGAGGTTCTCGGCTCAGGCCGCACGGGTGATGCTTTGGGACATCCATTCGAAGCCGTTGCGTGGCTCGCTAATCACCTCAACAGTCGGAATCGTTCTCTCCGGGCGGGCGAGTTCGTTATGACTGGCAGCACCGTTATTACGTATTTCCCTGCAGCAGGTGATCAGGTCAACTTTGTCGCAGGCACCAACGCTCCAGTAACTCTCGCCTGCTCGTAGCGACGTTAACTACTTGTCAGTTCTTTAGAAGACACGGCGTTGGGGCGAGAGTACAAGAGGGCGCCATTTGCGGCTGGTGCGGTGCTGTTCGCCGTTGCCGAACTCGCCGCCTTGTATCGATAAGCCAAACAAACCGGAACTTGTAGCGCGCAAGGATCAGATAACGGAGCCGCCTTTACGAGTGTGTGTAGATGACAACAACTTCATGTGACTAACCTTGTTATAGGGACAGGCTTTGTTGAGCCAAGGGGAATTCGATGAGCAGTGTTCAGATCACTCCAATGACAGAGAAGGCATTCGGCGCAACGGTCACCGGTGTTGATCTCAAAAATCTGAGTGAGACCGAATTTGGCCTTCTTGTCGAAGCATTCCTGGAGAAAGGTTTTCTTCTCTTTCCTGATCAACACCTCACAGAAGCTGAAAGTACTGCCTTCGGGGAGCGTTTCGGGGAATTGGAATTTGGTGGTTTGCCCATGGCGAACCAGAAAAAACACAAAGACGGAACGTTCGGCGAGATCTACGATTTGCAGTCACAGTTGATGCGCACCAATGTCGGAAACGAAACCTGGCATACCGATTCGACCTATAAACCGATATCCAGCAAGGTTGCGATGCTGTCTGCAGTGGTCGTCGTGGAAGAGGGCGGTCAAACTGAATTAGCTGATTTGCGCGCTGGGTATGAAGAACTTGACGAAGACACCAAAAATCTCATTTCTGGGCTCAGTGCGTTTCATTCAACGAACTATTCACAAGCCAACGATTTAGGAGACTTTCCCGACACCAACGATAACGGCCTATATGGCACCGTCTACCACGGGGAGGCCTATCTCAGACCTCTAGTGAAGGTGCACCCTGACACTGGCCGACCTAATCTTTTTGTTGGTCGTCACGCGTTCGGGATTCCTGGCCTTGAGCGAGACGAAAGTCGAAGCCTCATTGCGTCGCTTCTTGAGCACGTTGTGAGCGACGAGTCCCGCGTTTACAGTCACAACTGGAACATTGGCGACACGTTGCTTTGGGACAACCGACGAGTTCTGCATCGCGCCCGCCCCTACGACTATTCAAAACCCCGCTACCTGATAGGGACCCGCGTGGCCGGGGACCCCGCTAGCGAATTGGCGTATTACCCCGAAGATCCTGAAGCCGAAGCCGGAAGAGAAGCGCTGGTAGCGGAGCTCGACGTGTTGCGACAGGGTTCACAAGACAGAATGTATGGAGCTACCACCGCCACGTTCTAGCGGCGATCAAAGTGAACCCGATTTTAAAGAACTCACTGCCGACGGCTTCTCAAATTGATCAGCATCGAACCCGACGACTCTCTCGAGTTTTGGGTCATTGATCGGTGAGTGGTTCTACGACTCTTTAGTTTGGGCGTAGCCCTCCTGCATGAAAGCCCGCAAATAATCTCCATAGCGGTAGCTCTCACAAACCCGGGGATGTTGGTCGTCAACGCAGCCTGACATGGGTTCGATAGTCGTGTCGGGACGGGGGTCAAAGAAGAAGGGAAGCGCGTAGCGGTGGTCTTCGCCGCTGTTTAGGGCTCGATGCTTTGTTGAAAGAAATCGGTTGTTGCTCCACGCCCTGAGTGTGTCTCCAGAATTTACGACAAAAGATTCAGCTTCTTGTGCGACGCCGAACCAGCCATCAGCAGCTTCGATTGACAGTCCATCAATCTTGTTTGTTGGCAACAACGTCATAAAGCCTGCATCGCTGTGTGGTTCGATTCCCCACTGATCAGGCCCCGCCTCTATAGGTGGGTAATGAGTTACGCGCAGCGTTGCAAGTGCTGGGTCGAAATATTTGTCGAAAAAATCGGCGGACATGCCACCTGCGACGGCATACAGAGGGAGCAGTCGAAGACATAGACCCTCTAAGAGTGAGTAATACCTTTCCGCTGCTTCTCTAAAGCCAGGTAAGGCGGACTCCGCTGGAAAGCGGTTACGTGCCGAGCCTGGACGTCCCATAAAAAAGGCGGCATTTAATGCGTGGGGGCGATTCTCGCGTTGCGCTCCGCCGAACCCCATGTATCCCATCTGGGTTCCGCTCATCGGATGATCGAACTTTTTGGCATCTGATAAGGCGTGATAGTTCGTAGCCCACTCATACATCCGTTCAATGTTCGTCCACTCGATCCCGTGGCCGACGATAGAGAAGAATCCGACCTGTTCAAGTGCTTCTCGAACCTCGCTGGCGGTGTCGGCTAGGGCGCCGGGCGCACCTGCTAAAACCGGGGCCACATCAATCAGCGGAAGAGGGTTTAAAGCGTGCCCGGATTTCATATCAGTTCTTCCCCCTCGAACTGGTCACTCATTTGTGTTCTTCAATTGTCGCGCTTTTTATTAAAGCCTCAAAACCTCTGAGGCTTTCAATCTTCACCGTTGCGTGCGTTTGCGTGGAGAGGGTCGACGTCGGGGGCCACTCGATGTTGCTCCCAATGGGCAAGTATGGGACGAGCCGACGAACGAAGCTTCTGATGTAACTCTTCATTACCAATATCGGTTGTGAGCTCTAGTCGATGACCGCTGGGATCATGAAAATAGATTGACTCACAAAATGAGTGATCGATCGGTCCCAGCACTGAATGGCCGCCCTCTTCAAGACGTTGCTTGTAGCTCCTCAGCGCGTCTCGATTTTCTACCTTTAACGCGAGATGCTGAACCCAATCCGGAGTGTTGGGGTCAGGTGTCATTTCCTCTGACTCAGGGAGCTCAAAAAAGGCTACGGATCCACCGTCAGCCATCTCCAAGAAAATATGAATGTGTGGATATCGCTCCCCTGTTGAGGGCACAACGTTTTCGGCAATCGAGGTGGCAAGCTCAAGGTCCAGAAACGTCTCATAAAAATCGACTGTCTCTCGCGCATCTGTGCACCGATACGCAACATGATGTAACCGTTGAACGGTCATAGCTATGCCCCCTCTGACCCAACAAACAACAATTTAGCCAATAGGTGCGAGGTCGGTCAGCATCGAGGACCGGGCAGAACAATATTTTGTCATGGCATTGGCCTTTGCGGTCAAGTCAATGGTCACCAAAGCCCCCTTGTGGTCGCTAAAGAATTACAATTCACGGAGCATCAAACACGAGGGGGCAATAGTGACGAATCTCACTGAAAATCAAGATCTTTTGAAGCAAAGCGCGACATTCGGTGCGATGACCGAGGCAACTCCTCTGGACTGGCAAATCATCGCAGCCCACAACCGGGTTTTCGCCAATGACGTCGCCGGACGAGTAATCGATCATCTACGTCTGTTGGATGGTGATTGTGGTGGGTTCGCAGTCGATCGTTTGGAGCACTCGGTCCAAACTGCCACTCGCGCGTACCGAGCAAACAAGTCAGAGGAATACGTGGTGTGCTCGTTGTTGCATGACATCGGAGACACCCTGGGCTCTTACAATCATCCAGATATCGCGGTAGCGGTTCTCAAACCGTTTGTCTCAGAAGATCACCTTTGGATGGTTGAGAAACATGGCATTTTTCAGGGCTACAACTTTTTTCATCATCTAGGACTCGACCGCGATATGAGAGATCAGTTCCTCGGTCATCGCGCCTATGACCTGACGGTCGAATTCTGTCAAGACTTTGACCAGCCAGCCTTCGATCCCAGCTATGACTCGATGCCGCTTTCAGAATTCGTACCAGCAGTCGAGGCCATATTTGCTGAACCCAAAAATTCCATTTATCTAGATGACGACGGCCAAATGATTGGGACCAGTTCTTAGCTGGTGGGGCCCCACCCTCTCATCTAGATCAAAGAAATTTGGTTCGGTTGGTCCTGCGGGCTACATGCACGACCGCCCACGAGATCACCCCTAAAGCCAGTGCACCTCCAACCACTTTTGCGACAGCTTTTCCCGCACCACTAGACGGTTTATTTTTGGATTCTGATAGCTGCGCACTAGGGGTAGTCGCTGCTGGCTCAACCATCTGTGTTGTCTCACTGGCACTTGTCGGCGGAACTTGTGTTGTCGTAACCGGTTGCATTTCTCGAGACTCGGACGCGAACCAAGTCCCCAGGGGATTAGACGCACGGCCGAGGGTCAACGGGCGAACGTAGCGCTCCACCAACGTTCCAAATCTTTCAATGGTCCCAATTGATACGACATATCGGCTAGGTGACTTGCCTGCGATTAGAAAGTCATAGGTTCCTTTTTGGGCAATCTCGTCGTGTTCGGCCAATCTCAGGTATTGAGTGTTGGTATAGGGCTCATTGAACAGCACACGAAACTCTGGACTGAGGTCGAATTCGCTGCCGTCGGGGCGGACAATCAATACTTTTGGAAGGAGACCTGTTTCGACTTTCGTTTCTGGAATTTTCGCGGGGATCAGAAGCGAAAGAGTCAGCAGTTCCCCTTCTTCTAAACGAGCTTGGAAACCCTGTGTCGCCGACGCGTGATCGAGACGTCCGTAGACAGCGAACGAAATCGTACCGTCAGGCAATAACGGGCCTTCGTTAGGAGATCTATCGTCCGTAGAAAGAAAAATAGGGTCGTGAGCAAAGGCAGGAGGGACCAATATTGCAACGCTTATTAACACCACTGCGCTGCTCAAGAAGATGCAGCGTCGCATCACACGAACCCAGCTGACGCTCATGATCCGTCACGCTATTTGAAGAAAGTTCTAGAACCCCTTCATCTCCGTACACGATTGTGAAGGTTGGGAGAGCTGCTGAACAAAAGAGAATTTTATTCGGTTGGGTTCGTATCTGCGTGCAGTGGCGGCGCGTGTTTATGCCATTCCGTGAGCTGTTGGTAACGGTGACCTAATCGCAAGACAACATCATCTTCAAATGGTCTCCCAATTATCTGCATCCCACAGGGCATCCCATCTTGGTCAAATCCCATCGGTACCGACAAGGCCGGAAATCCGGTCGAGTTCCATGCAGGAGTGTGAATCGCGGCCAAGGAAATCGCCTTTCGGTCAGCTCCTTCGAAAGGTGTCGCTCCATAACCGGTAGTGGGACTCAAAAGCACTTCAACACCGGCTTCGTCCATCTGAGCCAGTACTGCTTTTCGCGCTATTTCTCGGACGCGCTCGACCTGTACGAGATCACCGGCCGAGATAAGCGCACCCTGGGCAATCGTGAGTCGGGTCGGTCGTCCGTATTGGGTCCATTTGTCGCGTAGCTGATTACGGTGCCATGAGAAAGCTTCAGCTTGTAACGCTATGAATGTGCCATCGTGCATCGCTTCGTAATGGGGGACCTCAAAGGGCACGATTTCTACGCCCGCGGCCCGCATATCGTTAACTGCGTCGTCGAAGACCGCCATCATTTGTTCAGAACTCGCGTCTATTAATGACCGGTTGGTTACGACGCCAGCCTTTTTTACGGCTTTGTCTTCGTTGAGGGTCGCGACGTAATCCAACGGCGGCCTTCGCACCGTGCTCCTGTCAGTAGGGTCAAAGCCGGCCATGATGGTCAGCATCGCAGCACAATCCCATACCGAGGTCGCCATCGGGCCGATGTGGTCATAACTGAGCCCTAAGGGGATACAACCGCTTTTCGGCACCAACCCAAACGTTTGTTTAAACCCGCTGATGCCGCAGTAGGCGGCAGGCAACCGAACACTTCCGCCCGTATCGGTTCCCAATCCCCCCAGAAATTGACCCGACGATATGCCGTTAGCTGTGCCGGAACTAGAACCGCCAGTCCAACGGTCAGCATTCCAGGCGTTGCGCGGAACCGGGAAAGGTTTGTCAAAATCGGGAAACCCGATGGCGTACTCCATCGTCGTTGTCTTCCCCATGACCACCGCACCAGCGCCTCGGAGACGTTGGAGTAAAGGCCCGTCGCCCTGGTCTCCCCAAGACGGGTCTTGCGCTAATGATTGGGCTGAGGTGGGTCCTTCGTCTGTTGAGATGATGTCCTTAATTCCTAAAGGGATGCCGTGCAAGGGTCCCCGATCCATTCCGGATTGGAGCTCGCTGTCGGCCCTATCAGCAGCAGCAAGGGCGCTTTCATCAAAGCGACTCAGGTACGTTCCCAGAATTGGGTTGAGCCGGTCCGAGGCCTGTAAGGCTCGCTCTACCAACTCGCGGCTAGTGATGTCCCCAGCGCGGAGGTCACTCGATGTCTTTTGAATCGAATTGCTTTCCACGATCAGGAATCCGACTCTGTTCGAAAGACCGCGGCGGTTAACCCGTCGCCGGTGTCAACGTCATACATCCGGTCGACTTTTCGTCTCAATGCGGGGAAGATTCGCCCCAGCGCGGCAAGGTCCGCCCCCGTCGGTTCGATTCCTGCGATGCCAAGCATTGTTTGGATTTCAGCCAAAGAATCAGAACTGGAGGGGTCTTGTGGATCAGCCATGATGCCACCTTATGACCGAACACCTAACCGCTGCGACAACATCAGGTTTGAAGCGCGATTACAGAACCGGTTTACCGTTCATTTCGCCCAACGAATCAGCGAGTAGTTCCAAGCGTTCGCCATCGGGCCCGTTGAAGTAAATCGAGTTCGCGTGCTCAAAGGTGATCTCAACACCAGCCGTTTCTAGTTTCGAACGTAGGTGAGTTTGCTGGTCTCGTGTCACAGAGATAGCCAGGTGATGCATCGATCCCAATACTTCAGAATATGGGTCGAGGTTCAGACCGGGGAAGTCGAAAAACGCCAGCGCGTTACCGTTTCCAACGTCGAAAAAGAAATGAGTCGAGCCTCGATAGTCGCGATTTTCAAACAGTTCAGTGAGCGGGAATTCGAGAACTCCCTGGTAAAAGTCGATCGTGCGTTCCACGTCGGAACTCAGCAGAGCTAAGTGGTGAACCCCGCCAGCCGACGAGGCAGGTCGGTTGTCGGCGGCGACAAGGTGTGATTGCCTGAGTAGATCCCATTCGGTGCTGCGGTCGTTTTCCTCGCCATGCTTGTATTTGTTCACTGTTTCACTTTCGGTTTAACCACTTGGACACTTAACCCTGAACATCGCAGTTTCACTTCCGGAGCTATTTCGTGGACACATGTTCGTCGGGGGTAAGTTACCTCCGCCTATTGTGTCGATCATGACAACGGTTCATTCATCAGCTTCGGCGTCAGCCGCTTTGGAAAAATTCAATATCAAAAACTCGACTGCCATTCAGGTCGGCGATTTGTACCTATTCAGCGGCATGACCGCCATTGATTTGGACACGTTCGAAGTGAGCAATGGCGACCTCGCAACTCAAGCCCGTGTGACCTTAGAAAACTTTGGTTTAATTCTCGAAGATTTTGGTCTTTCTCTCGATCATGTTGTGAAAGTGAACGCTCAACTCACCAATGTTGACGATTTCGCTTTGTGGAACGAGGTGTTCCTTGACGTGTTCGAGGCACCGTATCCGTGTCGGACCACGGTGGGAGCGCCGCTGGTGGTCGGAGATATTGAAGTTGAAATCACGGCCGCGGTGACACCTCGCCGTTAAAGATTCATCAGTTGTCGTGAAGGAGTAACTTCACTTCTGGGGACCATGCGACTTTTTAGTAATAAGCGACGACCAGTTCATCTCGGACCACATTGCGCGGAACGGCTTCCCCGTCTCGCTCCCGAAGCGCACCTAGATGAGTGGCCCGGGTTGATTCCGGGTCTACCCCGCGAAAAGTCGGCTCCCGGCCCACAGTCAGTAGTGAACGGCTTAGCCCGGTACCAAAAGCTTTTCGATGCTGCGCGCCGGGGAGAACCTGCTGCGGAACGGGCACCTATTCCGGGTGGGCCTGATGAGGTTTCGGCGAACCTCACTGCCGGCTGCTATTTCCTTGATGCTGACGCTGCCGCTACCTGTCTCGTACCCAGTGATGCATGGTTCAGTAGCTCCACTGCCGAAATGGCCACCCATCGTTGGGCTGTGGTCGTGCTCATCGATTTTGCCCACGGCGTCGAACCGGGCCGCCCCGGCGACGACTGGCTAGTGGGGAGCCAGCAAGCGGCCGCAGATCTGAGGGCCGCGGAGCTAGCAGTGATCACCGCTGGATACATCCGCAATCTGGGGTACGACGCCACTGCGCACACTGCCCAGGCCAGTGACCTGAATTTGGGACGTGTTGCTTTACAAGCTGGTCTCGTGGAAATTTCCGACGATGAGCTCCGTAACCCCTGGTCGAAACGCGGCTTTGGAATCGGGGTCGTGACTACTGACCTCGAGGCGACACCGCAAGGTCCGTTGGCCCCTCGTTCTTGGGGCGATCGCATTCGCTCTCACGGGCCCCGGTGGTGGTTAGGGTTCGACGGCACCAGACCCGGGTGGGGCAGGCTGCGAGGGGAGCATCGTCCTCTGCACATGGGTAGCTACCCCATGGAACGCATCCAGCGGGTTGACGCCGCAACCACTTTAGTAATCGATGAGGAGATCCCGAGAGTGCCTCAACGGGCAAGTTTCTTTGACCGTCCCATACATGGAGACTTGGGGGCCAAGTTTGTCGAGGATCGCAAAGTCTTCGCTACCAAAACTCCGTCCGCGCAGGCTTACGTGTCAATGATTCGTTCTATGGTCCCGCACCAAGACGGGCCGGTCGCCACGGAGGCGGCCCACGGCACTGAAGATCCCAACGTCAACGCATCAGCTGTTAAGGCATTAGCCCATTTTCTCGGCGGGGACATGGTCGGGATCTGTCCGATTCCTCGGCATGCGTGGTATTCGCACGACGCTCATGGCGAACCGATCGATCCCTACCATCAAAACGCGATAGTCATCCTTCTTGATCAAGGCTACGAAACCATGGAGGGCGCCTCAGGTGACGACTGGATTTCTGGTGCTCAGTCGATGCGGGCTTACATGAGAGGCGCCGAGATAGCAGGTGTCATTGCAGAGCACCTACGGGGTCTCGGCTGGTCAGCCCGCAGTCAGACCAATGCTCTCTCACACGTCCTCCACATACCGCTGGTGCTCAATGCTGGTCTCGGAGAGTTAAGTCGAATCGGTGAGCTGGTCTTGAATCCATTTGTTGGCCCCCGGTTCAAGTCGGTGGTGGTCACGACGGACATGCCTGTGACCGCCGACCGTCACATCGACTTCGGCCTCCAGGATTTTTGCCAAAAGTGCACCAAGTGCGCCCGAGAGTGCCCGTGCGGCGCAATCAGCTTCGGGGACAAGGTCATGTTCAACGGTTATGAGATGTGGAAACCGGACGCGGAGAAATGCGCCAAATATCGGCTGGGTAATCTGAAGGGTTCCGCGTGCGGGCGGTGCATGAAGACCTGTCCCTATAACACCGAAGGTTTACTGTCTCAACGGATGTGGTTGTGGGCTGCGATCCATCTTCCGTTTCTGCGCGGCAGTATCGCTCGCTGGGATGATCGAGTTGGGAATGGTTCTATCAATCTGTTGAAGAAGTGGTGGTGGGATCTCGAATTCGTCAACGATCGGACCGTCGAACCTTCCAAAGGAACCAACCGGCGAGAACTTGACCTGAACGGAGGCAAGTTCGCTAAACGCCAAAAAATTGCGATGTACTTCGCCGATCAAAACCCTTCTCCCGGTGCGGTAGGGGTGGCCATCAAACCAAATCGCAAAGAGGCAGTCGAGCGAGGTGCTGCGGCTGAGTCTCCAGCCGCGGCACGCGACAGGCTGGATGCG